>Ga0209341_10005464_pt1 | contig 11499 bp, 15 predicted proteins | sample RifCSP13_2_FD_184020 | JGI IMG/M metagenome (GOLD analysis project Ga0209341, IMG submission 184020) | Soil microbial communities from Rifle, Colorado - Rifle CSP2_sed 13_2 (SPAdes) (version 2) | ecosystem: Environmental > Terrestrial > Deep subsurface > Rock core/Sediment | place: Rifle...
GTCCCCAATTCCTACTATTCCGTCACCGTCGGCATCACCGATTTTTACTCCAGGAGTGGAAGTATTTGTCGGAGCTCTTGTCGGTGTATTTGTAGGTCGGGGTGTAGGAGTATTAGTCGGCCTCGGCGTCGGTGTATTGGTCGGTCTCGGAGTAGGGGTATTTGTAGGCCGAGGTGTCGGAGTGTTAGTCGGACGAACTGTCGGGGTGGGTGTGTTCGTAGGCCTCGGTGTAGGTGTATTTGTAGGTCTGGGGGTAGGAGTATTTGTAGGCCTCGGTGTAGGCGTATTCGTGGGGGTCAAATAAGGACCTTTCCGGCTCAGGGTAATCTGAGGAGAACCGATTTTTTCGCTTAAACAATCGACATCATCAAAGCAGGGCTTACACTTTTCATAAGTTTTCCATGTTGTCGGACAAAACGCTTTTACATCAATCTTAACTAGTCCGACATTTCTGGCAAAATACCAGTCTTCCCTTAAACCATACTTTGTCCTATCTGTGATAAATCCGTTTTCTCCTTCATAATATCTTAAGCGTAAGACATCGCTATATCCGGTTAAGCTTTTTTTATCTGCGTGAACTGTCCACAAGGGATTTCTGCTCGCACTAGGCTGCACCGAGCAAAATGCCGAAGAGCCGTCGAAATACCCGCCGGTTGCTTGACTATTGGCCAACCCCCAACCATTCGCAACATATTTGGCGGTCAAAAAGTAACCGGGCAAAGCGGGATTGTCAGAACCGTATTTATATCCGTTAAGTAAATTCATAAAGTTATCCGATTTGGATAGTGAATCAGGATTATAAAAATACCTGCGGTCACCGATTGCCGTTAAAAAATTATCATACCAGCCCGATTTTTGCTGCCAGTGCGCTAAAGGCCAAATCAAATTCAGTTTAGAATAAGTTGTATCTCCCCCGTGTTTATCGTCATGCCAAGGAGTACGTGGATTCCAATAACCCTCGGGTTTATCTTTCATAAAGTACATTTCCTGACCGGTATTACTACAAAGGTTTGCGGTGGAATTAAAACCTATTACAGTAGTAAACGGAATCGTGTTATCAAAACTTCTGTTTTCTCCCGTAAATTCAATGGGTGTTGTAGGCATCAAATAATATAATGTTGTGTCGATAAGCCCAGAAGCAGTACCGTTACCGATTGTAAGATTATTACTCCAGTTAAAACCCAAGGTGTTAGGATAAGGACGTATACGGATATTTGTTACTGTAAAAGGATTTATGTTTAACGGTACATTAATTGTGACTGTTCCGTTATTTACATAAACCAAACTACCGTCAAAATTTTTCCATGGATTTATACTTGCACAATTAATACCCTGACTGTCACAATTGCTTCCGACTTCCAAATTGCCACTGTACTCGGTAAGGTTTTTATAATCCGAAAAGACTATTAACTTGTACGAATCGCCCAAAGGTATATATGATTTATCGGTACGGACATAAAGTGAAGGGGTTGTCAGTGCTCTTTCTCTAATTTCCTGAGAGGTTTTGACCAAATTAACTCCGATAATAACTGCGGAAACAAATAGAGCTAAAAATAGAAATTGTTTTACTGTATTAAAATGTTTCACTAACGGGGTGTTTTTTGGAAACCGAAAAATTATTCTACAATCTCACACATAAGATTTTTCGTTACATCCAAGCCAAAATTTTCGAAAAGTACTGAATAGTCTAGTATATCTACACGTTTATCGCGGTTTATATCTGCCCAAGGGTCACCTCCCTCATCCCCCCCACCTATTTGGGAACAGTCGGGAACTACGACCGAAGCCTCTGCGACAACGGGAACAGATACGTCGTCATCGTTATAAGCACTGATTAAAATGCTAACTGAATAGGTTTGCTCTGTAGAACTACAAGGAATCGAATAAAATTCCGTACTAGTTAAATTAGGAGTCTCCAACTTTCTACTTCCTACACTAATATCGTTCACATACCAAACTATCACAAATCCTAACTCACTATCACTATTGTCCTGCCAGTTAGCGATCAAATCTACTTCTTTATTAGCACTGTCCACTCTCGAAGTTACAGTGAGATTTGAAGGCGGCGGCAAAAGTCCCGTTACGGTATCCAAAAAGGCCTGAGAATCTTTTACCTCTTTCGGCTTCGAGATAAGAAAAATTTGTATTGATAAAGCGATAATTACAAAACAAAGAAAAATAAACACCGCAAAAAAATTACCAGCAGACAACAAACGCTTTAAACTTCTTGACTTATATTCTGATTCCATTTGGGTAGTTTGTTAAGTGAAATCTTACCTATCTATTTAAGGCACGTTTCAGTAGAAAAATCAATATCTACTTCAAGGCACACTCTGGGTGTGGATTAGCTTCGCACGTCAGGTAATTGAAGAAATATATCTACTTACCCCAACTTATCTCCGTCGTCAGGTCCATGAGCAACCTCTAAAGTTATATCCGAAGTACGATTCATGGGGTTATTATCAAGTATGTCTAAGTCCCCTGTTATAATATCTCTTATGTCATGCTTCGCTTCTTTACCTTGATCTGAATTTGGTAGAAATATTAAACCTTTTATTTCTAAACCCATATTATCACCTCCGTTTTAACCAAAATACAGCTTTTGAATTCTCAAACACTCTCATATTTATATTAAATCGATGTATAATTTGAAGATTATAGATGCTAAAAGCAAAAAAAATCACAAAAACCAAAAGGTTTACTATCTGGCAATCCGGTTTTATTAAGGGCTCAAAAACTAAGCGGTATGAATTTGCGCAACTTAACGAAGCGGGAAAAAGCGTAATGGTTCTTCCCGTTAATCCAAAAGGAGAAATCTCTTTTATACTAAAGTACTTTGCTGCATATGACAAAAACGAACTCACTCTTCCGGGTGGTAAGATTGATAAAGGCGAAAATTTACTTCAATGTGCCCGTCGGGAACTCAAAGAAGAAACGGGTCTTGCCTCGGATAAATTCGTAAAAATGATTGAAGTGGACATTCTGCCAAATTACTTTGTCGGAAAAACCGTGGTGTATCTTGCAAAGACCACGAAAAAAACTGCAAAAAATAGTAAGTTAGATATCGAAACAGTTAAGGTTAAAAACTTTTCGCAAAGGCAAGTAATAAATATGATTCAAAGCGGAAAAATAAAGGACGCTAGAAGTATCGCAGCGGTACTTTATTATCTTACCTTCTTTCGGGATTAAGTCCGTATTGGGCAATCTCACCATTTATACTCCAAGGCCGCTTCTCCCCATCCTCGAGGTCGCGTAATCTTTGAATTAAGTTAAGTTCTGGATTTGAAATAAGTTCGACTACTCTGGGACTTATAAAGTTCTTCCAAGTTGCTTCCCCAGTGAGCATCCACTCGCGCAAATCGGTTGCTCTTACTCCTTCGCCATTGTCAAGTAAATCAACAATGTTCATATTATACCCGTTGTCCAAAAGACTTCGACACGCTTCCAAAGTTTTATCCGAACCCGAAAATACGTAATTAAAGTATTCTTTGTCGAAAACTGTTTTAATTGTTTCTTTCAAACTTTTTTCAGGATTGAGTCCGACAGGACATGCTTTTACCGAATATAAACCGGCCTCGTCTAAACTTAATCTTGCAATGGCGACAGCTTCACTTCCGCTTAAAAAGTTGTTTTTATTTGGAACGCCCTTCCAATCTGCAACACCTATTGTTAACTCTAAGTTTTCAAAATTACCTAGTATTTGCCTAACCTTTTGAAGGTGGGCTATATGCATAGGTTGAAAGCGGCCAAAATAGATTCCTTTGTTCATAATTAAAAAGTCATAATACCAAAAAAAAATTAATCAAACACTATCAAAAATCCTCCGCAACTTGCCTTTCGGCTTTACGCTCGTCTCAGTCGAGCTAATTCTATTCGAAAACGCCTCAAGGAGCGTTCACCGGAGGATTGTGATTTGTACGCGAAAAAATTTCGTTTTTCTAAAACTCATTTTTTCTGAAAATCACAAAATAAAGCGTCCTGATTAGGATTTACTTACTTACAAATTTATGAAGTATTGATGAAGCGAGAGTTTGGTAAGGAATACCTTCTTCTATTGCTTTTGCTTTAAGTTTGTACAAAGTTTTCTCGCTAAGCCTTATATTAACATTCCTGGTTTTGTTTAGGGTATTTTTGGCTACATTCATTGCCTTTTTTTTCTCTTGCTCAAAATTTTTAACACGAACCAATTTACCCTCTTTAAAGGCTCCCTCAATCTCCAATTCCTCATTTGTAGGTTCGATGAATTTCATAATCTAAGTTTTCTTTTCTTTAAGTATCTCTTGGTTGCATTTCTACTAGGGTAGATCGTTTTCAAAAAAATTTTGTTTTCGTCCTCAATAAATGGCACAAAATATGCATAATTTCCAATCTCAATCACATAAATTTTCTGGTTAGGATACTTTTTTTGATTTGGATGTTTAAATATATCTAAAATTCTTCCCTCATTAAGAGCGTTCACCACATCTTCAAATGAAATGTCTCTTTCTTGCTTTAAAAGTTCATTTTTCTCCCTATTCCAATCGTAATATTTCACCTAGCTTAGAGTATGACAAAAAATATGTTTTGTCAATCTTTATTCCTAAATATTATTTTTCCCCCACGCAAAATAAAGCGTCCTGATTGATTGAGTTTTAGATATAAGTTGTAGAAAGAGTGGGTTTGAACCACAGCGGTTGTGGATAACCAGCTCTCTCCAGACTTGAAATTTTAACTCTCAGGACGCTTGTATAAAAATGTTTTGTTGCGGAAACTGGTAACTCAGAAATGCCGTCTATTGATAAACTTGACCGGTTGCTATTTGAGCAGCAGAAAGAAGATCTTCACGAGAAACTGTAACTTCAGTAACAAAGCCGTTAGCTCTCCATCGACTAACTTCTCGTACAACTGTGAATATTATATTTTCACCCAAACGTTGAATGCTCCAAAATGAATTGGGGCGCAGAAGTGCTTCACCACCATTAAGGTCTAAAATCTTATTAACAGTCCAATCTATTCCGAAGAATACACCCATCTGATCCTCTCGTTTTGGCCGAAGCAGCACTCTACCATCACTTTCTACGCTAAGATGCCACTTTTTATTGCTGGTTTTTATCAAATTCGAGAACATTTCAAATCTCCTCTTGTCATTTCCAACCGTTTTTATCTACGCTAATAGATCCTGAAGAGCGTCGCGAAAATTTTTCGCTCTTTCGATAATATCTGCTGGACTTAGCTCAAAAGTTTTTTCTCCGGCGAAGTCCCAATTCATTACATAAATGAAAGCATACTGTAATCCCAAGTCAATATCGGGTTCCGCATTTGCACCTACAGCAATAATTAAATCCCCTCCGATAATAGACTGTATTAAACCGATGTTGTATTTTCGACCGTTATCGTCAACCAAAGAGGTTTGAAGGTAAAATTGCTCTCCAGTCAACGATTTCATAGCATCGGCTATTTGTTGACCTGTTACAAAACCGTTTAAATCAACTTTAAATTTAACTTTCATCACTTCCTCCTCTTTTAACTGTCTAAACTGAACTTAGACTTTTATCTCTAAAGGAAATCAAATCTATAAAAATGAAAAGTCGGCCAAATCCATATGAAATAAAGCAAAATAAGAATCCAGTTTTGGTTGAATAGTAAGTCTATGAATGTTTTCAAGAAGGAAAAATATAAAACCAACAATCCCCAATAAAACGCCCAAGATCAAAAGCGCACCGGCAATTTGGAGAACCATCTCAAACCTCCTATAAAAATCAGATTTTTATGTAATCCGCCTAAGCCTGAGGTATTCTAAAAGATAAATAACGGTAAACATAACCTGCACGACAGCTATAAACCAATTAGCTAGATATATATTAATTAACAGTGTAGTAAATAATAATGAAATCAAAAATTCAAGTAAGTCCATGCTTTGTAGCCCCCGTGTTCGGCGAAGAATATACACTACGGTTAAGACCAAAATAATACAACTCGATATAACACTAATATTTATTAGGATATGATCTTCCATTTTTCCTCTAATTCTGTTTCCGCAACTTTTAATGTGCAAAACTAAAAAGAACTTATACAAATAACTGAAGGAATATTAACACAAACTCCATACAAATTCCATACTATAGGAAATTGGTAAATACACCTCTTGACAGAAAATATATATTATGTACAATGATGTACATATGAATACATTAGTTTCAATTAGCAACCTCAGAAAAAAAATCTTTAAGTATGCAGACCTTGTTGAAAAAGAAGATTACGAGATTGAGGTGGAAAGAAATGGGAAAAGAATATTTAAGATCGTTAAAGTCGAGGAAAATCCAGAAGATTTAGCAAAGGAAGCCTTAAAAGTAGCTAGAAGACTCGGCGGTACATGGAAAAAAGATATTGATGATAAGTTCTTCAGAGGTAAAAAAGAAAAAGACTATTTTTCAAATTTAGAAAACTGGTAGCATGAATCGGGTAGTTATCGACACTGATATAGTAATTGACTTCCTTCGCACGAATTCCGGTTTATTCCCCCAACTCCTGCAACTACAGGCTGATGGCAAGATCGAAATTTTATTCTCAAGTATTACTGTTTTGGAAATTTTCGCGGGAGAATCGGCAAAGAATCAAAGAAATGAACTCCTCAAGCTTTTTTCAAAGTTTAAAATAGTTCCCTTTGATAAAGATTTGGCAATTTTTGCAGGCGAAGTCAAAAGAGGAAAAAAACTTTCGATTACACTCGCTGATCTTATAATTGGTACAAGCGCTTCAAAACTTAAGGCTCGCCTTGCAACCCGAAATAAAACTGACTTTAAAGATATTCCTTTTCTAAAGTTTTTCGAGCTTCCTTCGTGATTAATGTTTTAAATTTGATCTCTAAGTTTAAACTGAAAAACTCTATACGGAAAGATAATGACGGCATTAATAATACGACTTAATCTTTGTGAGCCGGTTAGTAACCGCCATAACCATTCCAATCCTGAATTTGCTACCCATTGAGGTGGAGATTTATATTTTCCGCTTAAATAATTGAATGCACCGCCGACTACCATTGAACCAATAACGTCCAATTTACTTTTGTTTTTGTCTAGCCACTTTTCCTGTACCGGTGCCCTGAAACCTACAATTAATAAGTGAGGTATAAAAGAGTTAATTTCTTTTATAATTTTCTCTTCAATCTCTTGCTCGTCCTCATTTACTGGTGTACCGTTATCGTTCAACAATGGTCCTGTACCGGCCTTTATAATTACATTTCTATAATTTTTTTCCAACAACTTTTTCGTTTTCACAGCAACTTCATCCCATCCCCCAAGTAAATAAATTTTCCACTTTTTCTTGTTAGCAATCCTTACCAACTCTTCAAAAAGATCACGTCCCCTGATTATTTGAAGATCCTTTGTAAGCCATCGTCTATTAAACATTACTGAAAATGCAATTAGCTTTCCGTAATAAATTAATTTGACACATTTTAAAAATGTACTTTTGGGGACCTTAAGATTAGTCAATTTATATGCGGCGGATAAACCGATTCCGTCGGGAACGGAAATCTCGGCTGAATTCAGTATTTTTGCATATTTAATATCGTCCTGAGCCAAAACCAACTGTTCCGGGTTGGGGGTAACAATAAGAAATTTCTTATTGTTTGCTACAAATACCTGAACCTGCCTTAGCACTGAACTTATTTGAGTGCCAACAACGTTAATTCCAAGTATTTTACCGTGTTCCGGTCTCTTTTTTACCATATTTCCATTTAATTCTTATTAATTATTAATATATGGGATGTATCTGGTACAAACTAATCCCTACAAAAATTGACCTATGCCTACTTATATCTTAACTTTTTATCTTACAATAGCTATTTTTGAGTTATCGTCTAAACCTATATTATACTAAAGATTATTAAAATAAAATAAAGATAATCAAAAATCTATCCTATTACTAAACGATTATTACAGGATATAGTTGTGAAATAGGCATAATTAATAACTCACAAATATGAATAAAAAATGCCACCATTTTTTAGGTATAAGCTATAGGTACTTATCCTCAAACCATCCTCAATAGGTTGTAATCATTAGGTCTTTATTATGAGTCATGAAAAGGATTAAATAACCAATTAGATCAAGTCGGATTAAATAGAACCTAATTATCAAAATATCCTCGATTAATGCTCGCCCTGTAATAGATTCTCTTACTTCTTACATCTTAAATCCTACATCCTACCATTCTTATCTTCTCGTAATTACGCTCCGCTTCCAGAGATCGATATTTTCCATGACCACCCCAGTTCCCCTTACGACACAAAATAAAGCGTCTTCCGCGACATGGGCCGGAACTCCGGTCTCTTCGGTTAACAGTTTATCAAAATTACGAAGCAAACTTGTTCCGCCGCTCATAACAATGCCTTTATCAATAATATCTGCGGCCAATTCAGGAGGTGTATCTTCCAATACTCCTTTAACCGCTCCGACTATTTGCTTAAGAGGAGTCTTTATTGCTTCAGTCACCTCAGTTGATGTTATGAGAATACTCCTCGGCAGACCAAAGACAAGATCCCTTCCCGATATTTCGGCTTTTTCTTCTTTATCAAGTTTAGTAGCAGAGCCGATTTTAATTTTTACCTCCTCCGAAGTCTGATCCCCTATTATTAGATTGTGCTTTTTTTTAAGAAAGTCCTGAATTGCTTCGTCCACTTTATTGCCCGCAACACGCACAGATTTATGTACCACTACCCCACCAAGAGATATTACTGCTGCTTCCGCAGCACCCCCGCCAATATCTATTATCATATGTCCGCTCGGTGCAGACACCGGTATACCTGCTCCAATCGCAGCAGCCAATGGCTCATCTATTAAATACGCGTGGGCGGCACCCGCTGCCAGAGTTGCATCAAGCGCTGCTCTTCTCTCGACTTGTGTACAACCCGCCGGTACACATATCATTACGTCCGGTTTAAAGAATTGGTACCGCCCCGTTACTTTTCCAATAAAATATCTAAGCATCGCCTCGGTCACCTGATAATCGGCAATAACTCCCTCGCGCATGGGTCGGGATGCAATAAGTGTTTCGGGGGTACGCCCAAGCATTCTTTTTGCATCTTCACCAACAGCTACTACTTTGCTGTCGTCAGCGCTAATTGCAACAACCGTGGGTTCGTTTGCAATAAGACCCTCTCCGGCAACCCATACCAATGTATTGGCCGTACCTAAATCAATCGCTATTCGCTTTCTTAACATCTTACGTTCTTGGTCATTATATGAAGAGCGCCTGTTTTCAACAAGAGGAAAGTTAAGATAATTTAATATATAATTAGAGCAAATCCATGACAAAAATAAGATTTGCCCTTTCTATTCTTACCGTTGCCGTCGTCGGAATTCTTCTCTATCTTGTAGCGCTATATGCAAGAGGTTACAGGTTAAATTCCGAAACATATAAGATCACCCCCAATGGATTATTGGTAATAAAGTCAGATCCGGATAGTGCCCAAGTTTTTATAAACGGTGAGTTCAAAACCGCTACCAACGCAACTATTCCCTTAAATCCTGGAACCTACGATATCAGAGTTCAGAAAGAAGGATATTTTACTTGGAGCAAAAGATTAAACATTGATAAAGAAATTGTAACCGAGGCCACAGCCCACTTGTTCAAAACAGCGCCCTCATTATCCGCCGTAACCTTTTCAACAAGCCTCAATCCCATCGCGTCGCGGGATATGACTAAAATCGCCTATGTCATTCCTCCGGTAGTTAATTCAAACGGGGGGATTGACGTTGAGGGATTGTGGGTCATGGAGCTAGTAAACCTGCCGTTGGGTTTTGCGAGAGAGCCCAAAAGGATAACCGACGGAGATTTAACCACATCATCTTGGAAATGGTCTCCGGATAATAGAGAAATTCTTCTGACCACCAAACAGGGAGTATATTTACTAAACTCGGGAATCTTTACTTCTCAGGCGCAAAGAGTAAATGTAATAGCGAGAGAAAAAGAAATTCTAGCTTCTTGGAATAAAGAATTACTAAAAAGACACGAGGCTCAAATATCAAAATTACCTGAGGAAATGAAAGACGTTTTAACCAGAAAGTCGGGAAGCTACGTCTTTTCTCCGGATGAAGAAATGCTCGTTTACATTGCCAGCTCTTCGGCAAATATTCCCCAAAATCTTATTAATCCCCTCCCCGGTGAGTCAACCCAAAAAGAAGAAAGGAATATCAAAGTAGGTCACACCTATGTTTACGATATCATTGAGGATCGAAACTTTCTTGTTGACGAAAATTCTGAAAATCTAGTTATCGAGAGCGGATATCCGTCAAGTTCCGAAAGAAGGATTTCCTGGTTTCCTACTTCACGCCATTTAATTTTGGCAGAAAAAGACAAAATTACGATAATGGATTATGACGGAACAAATAGACAAATAGTTTACGCCGGAAGTTACTCGGTCCCCAACGCATACCCGGCCCTCAGTCACGATCGCCTGCTTATTTTGACCAATCTCGGTTCCACATCTTCTCTTCCGAATCTTTACTCACTAAGTATTAAATAATTTCGCAAGATAGCTCACAGATGCTAAAATATACAGCAGTTATATAAATAAACGCCCTCATAGTTAAACGGATATAACGAGCCCCTCCTAAGGGCTAGTTCCAGGTTCAATTCCTGGTGGGGGCACCTTCATTTTTTCCGGGATCATACAATATAATTATAGGGATAGTAAGATATTTTATTTAGTTACCTTTTTCGGATTTAGCTATTGACTATGAGATGTACTTCGTGTAAAAATAAGGCCTTCTTAAGTATTTTTAGTGTCGGAAATTCCAATATACTGATATTGCTCAGTTATTTCGACATTAAAATGGCTCTTTAAAAAGATAGTCAAATTTTTTCTTTAGGAGGTAAGTCATGTTCTCAAAGCGTTTTTTGCTCGTTTTCTTCACTATATTTTTGGTTACTTTTTTGGCCGCCTGTGGTAATAAAGATGACAGTGTGATTCACATGGATCCTAGTGATCTGCGACCAGTGCCCACGCTGGAATTTGCAATTTCTGATAGTGAAGAACCACAAAAATTAGATAATACCAGTTACATTCCGATTATTGAAAAAGCGCCCAATACGTCTGCTATATCATTTAGCGTTATAGAACAAATTCCAGAAGATCTGGTAAGCAGCGAAATAATCGTAATTTCCTATTATAACCCTGAAAACAACACGATTTATTATCAGGGACTATATGACAATTGCGGTACTGAAGGGGGCGGACAGCTTTTTACTTTAATTTATTTAGTCAAGGGAGCTTCAAACTTCGCACAGGCTGCAGAAGCGGTTCATGAATCTGAATCTAAAGGCGTTTCTGCTCCCCCAACACAAATTATCCAACCGGGTTGCTAAGTTAATTAATGGAGGGAAAAAGAAAAAAATAATTTTTTCTGAAAATTCTAAACTTAAAACGAAAAATAAGGAAAAATAATTCTCCGATAAGAAGCAAGGCAAGATTTTTTGTTGGGCCTGAAATCAATATACTTTTATTGCGTAATATTG
>Ga0209341_10005466_pt1 | contig 11498 bp, 6 predicted proteins | sample RifCSP13_2_FD_184020 | JGI IMG/M metagenome (GOLD analysis project Ga0209341, IMG submission 184020) | Soil microbial communities from Rifle, Colorado - Rifle CSP2_sed 13_2 (SPAdes) (version 2) | ecosystem: Environmental > Terrestrial > Deep subsurface > Rock core/Sediment | place: Rifle...
CTTGCCCAGATGCTCCAGGATGGCCCGGGTGAGTTCGAGGTTGGGTAGCTGGGCACCCGCCCCCACGTTGTAGATCTCCCCGGAATCAGCCCGGTCGATCAAGAGGTGGACGGCCGAACAGTGGTCCTCCACGTAGAGCCAATCCCGCTCGTTACGCCCATCCCCGTAAAGCGGAACGCGCTTGTTGTCGAGGAGATTGGTCACGAAGAGGGGAATCACCTTCTCAGGAAACTGATAGGGCCCGTAATTGTTGGTGCAACGGGTGATTACCACGTCGTAGCCGTGCGTGGTGTGATACGAGCGGGCCAGAAGATCGGATGATGCTTTCGACGATGAATAGGGCGACGAGGGGTCGAGTCGCGCATCCTCGGGTGCGAATCCCTCAGCCACAGAGCCGTAGACCTCGTCCGTTGATATATGAACGAACCGCCGTACCTCATGACGAAGCGCGGCATCGAGGAGCAACCCGGTGCCGATGACGTTGGTGCTCAGGAATGGCTCGGGGCCGGAGATGGAGCGATCGACATGGCTCTCGGCGGCGAAGTGGACCACCACGTCGTGACCGGGCATCACCTCGTCGACCAATTCCGGATCGCGGATGTCACCCTTCACAAAGGTGTGGTTGGGGTGCTCGTCCAACTCGGCCACCGTGGCCGGGACCCCGGCATAGGTGAGGGCATCGAAGTTGGTGACGGTGGCATCCGACTCATGCGCCAGGACGTAGCGGATGAAGTTGGAGCCAATGAAACCAGCCCCGCCTGTGACTAGATACTTCCGCGTCATCAAAGCCTCATTAGTCGAACACCTGAGCTTCGTTGAGAGTAGGAGCCGAAGCGTCCTTCAAGCTCAACCGCGGAGTGGTTTCACCGAGCGGCCACTCGATCCCAACCTCCGCATCGTCCCAGCGGATGGCTCGGTCATGCGCTGCGGAGAAGAACGCGGAAGCCTTGTACTGGACCTCGGTGCCGTCGGTGAGGGCCAGGAAACCGTGGGCGTAGCCCTCGGGTATCCACAACTGGCGTCGGTTGGACTCACTGAGCTCGAACCCGCGCCACTCCCCGAAGCTGGGGCTGGAGCGTCGGATGTCCACCGCCACATCAAAGACGGCGCCTTTCGTCACCCGGACCAGCTTGGCCTGTGCCTCGGGCGGGAGCTGATAGTGAAGACCCCGGAGCACATCCTTGGCCGAGGTCGAGTGGTTGTCCTGGGCGAATCGAACCTCCCGGCCCAACCAGACGTCAAAGGCCCTCTCGTTGTAAGACTCGTAGAAACTGCCTCGCTCGTCGGCGTGAACTATCGGCTCGAACACCCGGACATCGGCATCGATGTTCATAGCGACGGCAGCCTACGACGCCAGAGGCGGAGGTCTGCATCCTCGGGCAACGAACTCGCCGGCGTTTGATCTACTCTCCTCACCGGCCAGGGCGTGCGAGCGGTGCTCAGAACGAGGACGTGACAAGCGTGTCGACGGATGATGGGAAAACCCACCTGGCGATGGGCAAGGCGGGGCGTTTGCGGTCCGCTGCAACTGTCGCTGGGTTGGCCCTTGCCGTGGTTTTCGTCATGTACCGGCCCACCGTTGATTCGTTGGCGAGCACGCTCCCTGGTGACCTAGGGGACCCGACACTCAACACTTGGATTCTCTCATGGGAGGCTCATGCGCTGATCTCGGAGCCCTCGCAGTTCTTCGAGGGAAACATGTTCCATCCGTACGGGGAGGCAATCAAGTACTCGGAGACGATGCTCCCCTTGGTTCCGTTCTTCGCGGTGATCTTCTTGTTGAGTGGCGAACCAGTGCTCGCTCACAACCTCGTCCTTCTGGGCCTCGCCGTTTTCTGCTTCGTGAACACCTACCTGCTCGCGAAGCGCCTGGCCGGCCCGTGGACCGCCGTGGTGGCCGCGGTTTCTTTCACCTTCTCCGGTTATGTCTTCATGCATAAGAGCCACCTCCAGCTGATGACGCTCGGTTTCTTTCCTCTGGCCTTCCTTTCTCTCTTCAATGCGTTGGATAGAAGGCGAACGTCCGACGGTGTCTTGCTTGGTTTGTGCACGGCACTCCTCACGACGGCTGCGGTGTACTACGGGGCCGTCTGGTTCGTTTGCCTGGGAGTGGTGATCGTCGTGGACCTCGTCCGAATTCGGAGACCGGGCAGAGACTGGTGGCGGACCCTGGCTGCAGCCGCGGCTGTGGTCATCCTGCTCGTCGGTCCGCTCGCATACCTGTACGCCTCGTTCCATTCCAGGGTCCCATTCCACCGCGACGTAGACGGGCTCGGGCTCAATCCGATTGACTTTCTGACCCCGGGGCCCGGTTCGCTGGTCTACGCCGGACTCTCGGATTGGGCGACAGCGCGTCAGCCGACCGGTAACGTCGAGCACGCCTTCTTCATGGGTTTCGTGACCATGGCTCTGGCTCTAGGCGGCATGATCCTCTTTTTGAAGTCCGTTCTGAACAAGGAGGAACGGAGTTCGGGCTCGAGGTCCCGATACGAGCTCGGCTTGCTTGCGGCAGCGGGTATAGCGTCGATGTTGATCGCAATCGGACCCGAAGTGCTGGGCCTTCCAATGCCGTTCGCCATCCTCAGGGCGTTCGTTCCCGGATTCGACAAGCTTGGTGCCGTGTCACGACTGGCCGTCCCCGCGCTTCTCGCCTTCGCAGTGCTTGCGGCGTGTTGCCTCGAACGCCTCCTCTCCAGGCGTAGCCCTGCACAGAGGCTCGGTGCTGTTTGCCTGGTGGCCTCATTAGTGATGCTCGAGATGTGGGTTACACCGTTGCGGGCCGAAGTCCCTGCTCCAGCACCGATCCGCCAGGTACTCGCAGGGGCCACGGAAGGGGCGGTGTTGGAGTTACCAATGCTGCCAAATACCGACCCGCAGTTCGCCTTTGTCGAAGGCCCGAGACTTCTGGCCAGCATCCCCGACTGGCGTCCTCGCTTCAACGGCTACTCGGGAGGGATTCCCCCGGAATTCCCGGCGGATATAGAGACTCTGTCCCGCTTTCCTGAGTCAGGAGCCCTGGACCGCATTGACGCGCTCGGCATACGGTATGTCGTCCTTCACGGTGCTGATGCTCCGAGTAACGCCTCCTACTCAATCGCTCAAGTCGATGACATCCTGGCTTCATTGCCGAAGAGCTCGGTGGTCATCCGAGCAGGGAACGACTGGCTCATTGACCTGAATCCGTGATGCGGCCATAACAAGGGGGACGAGCCGCACTTGAGTACGCCCTTCGGATTGCGTCCTCGGCAACGCCTCGGTGGCGTTCTGCTCTAACCTCATCACCGGCCTGGGCGTGCGAGCAGCGCTGATTCGCTGGACGTCAGGCTCATTACTTGGATCGAGATGCCACCTGCCCCCACCACAAAAGGCGCCACCTCACCCCGGCACCGGCGTCTGGCCAGATATCTGCCCGGCCCTCTACGCCGTTCCCTGGGTGAGTTGCCTGGCATGTGGCGGCTCCGCCGATGGCTCGACGAGCGGCCTCAGGGCCCGGTGCCCGGATCGGATGAGCTGCGGCCGGTGGTATGTCTTCCCACGTGGTCGCGATGGGGCGTGATGCAACAACGTCCGCAGTACCTGATGAAAGCCTTCGCTGCCGCTGGTCACCCTGTTTATTTCGTCGATCCCAGCGGCGCCGAGCCTCGCATCATGGATGGCGTGCAAGTGGTACCCAGCCTGGCCTCCGTTCCCGGTCGCCACGCGATCCTGTACGTGCATTTTGCCCCGTTGCGAGGGTTGTTCGATCGCTTCGAGGACCCGGTGATCGTCTATGACATCTATGACGATCTGTCGATCTTCGAGGCGGACGAGGTGGATCTGCCGGACGAGCGCCGGGTTGGTTCGCATCACACCGAGGTCCTGGATCGGGCCGATCTCGTACTTGTATCCCATCCGCTGATTGCAGATCGCCACGGCGGAGAGGTCAGAGATCTGCTGATAATCGAGAACGGTGTTGATCCTGAGAACTTCTCGAAAGATTCGGACCGACCATCCGATTTCCCCGTCACGAACGGCCCCGTGGTCGGATACCACGGCATGTTGTCCCATTGGTTCGACTTCGACATGCTGGAAGCTGTGGCCCAGTTGCGACCGGACTGGGCTTTCGTGTTGGTCGGACCCCACGACTCCAGGGTGGCCGATCGGGTGAAGGCACTCGAGGCTCTACCCAACATCAGCCTTGTCGGCGAGCGGCGCAGCGATGAGATCGCCTCCTACGTTCGACAGTTCGACGTTGGCGCTATCTGGTTCCAGGTCAACGATCTCACTCGGGCGGTGAATCCTCTGAAAATGTACGAGTACCTGGCGGCCGGGATACCGGTGGTTGCCACCCCTCTACCCGCCTGTGCTGACCGCGTCGGGGTGCGAACTGCCGGCGATCCGGCGAGTTTCGTCTTCGCGCTGTCGCAGGCAGTCGAGGTCGACGCCGCCGATCCGGCCAGTTTGATTGAGGAGGCCGAAAGAGCGTCCTGGGATCGGCGTCTCGCGCCTGCCCTGGAATGGCTCGATGAGAGAGGGTTGCGGCGAGTGCCATGACATCTCGACGGATCGTGTTCGTGGCATCTGAGTTCGATCCGGTCGTCCCAGGTGGGGCTGGGAGCGTGGTGGCCGGCCTGATGGAACGACTTGGACTGCCTCAGGCGTCGGTGATCCTGTTGGCTCCCCACTTGCCTCCTGCCGAACTGGATAACAACTCCAACCTGATATGGGTCGATACACCGGAGCCGGACGGCTCGCTCGAGTGGTTTGTCGAGAGGTCACGGCTTGCGGCAACGACTCTGTCAGATCACGTGAAGGCGCAGGGTCGGCCCGATCTGGTCGAGTTCCAGGACTTCGAGGCTCTGGGATGGTGGGCCCTGACTCATCGCTCCGAGCTTGGCCTCGATGATGTCCGGATCGCGATTCGCATCCATGGGCCGGTTGAGGCCATCACCGATGCTGTCGGCTCCAGGCCTGCGCCGCTCGATGTCGTCGGCGCGATGGAGCGTGACGCCTTGTCGATGGCCGACATGCTGTTGGTCCCCAGCCAAGCGATGGGTGATTGGGCGATTCGCAGGTACGGGCTGCAACTCGCCAGGGTGATCGAGGCGCCACCACCGATCCCGTCTGTTAATCCTCGCCTCTGGCAGCCGAGCGAGGATCCGACCCTCGTTTTCTACGGCCGTTTGGCCGAGGCAAAAGGGGTGCACGATCTCGCTGCCGCCTTGGTTCCGGTTCTCGATGGTCATCCGGACGTGCATGTCATGTTCATCGGAGCTGATGGCTGGTCGCTGGTCGACAAGCGACCGATGTCTGAGTCGTTGTCGTCGCTGATCCCGGAACGTCATCGCCATCGAGTCGAGATGTTGGGACGTCTCGATCGGGAGGAGGCGTTTGACAGGCTGGCGACTGCCTGGGCCGCGGTCTTCCCCAGCCGGTTCGAGAGCTTCTGTTTGGCATGCCACGAGGCCAGACGGGTCGGCACTCCGGTCATAGTCCCGGACCTCCCGGCCTTCGAACGATTCGGGGAGTCCACCGGTGCGCTGAAATACGACGGAAGCGTTGATTCGCTGACCCGGACGCTCAGCATGGTCGTCGAGAACAGGGCCCTGGTCGAACCACTCGCCGAGAAGCCCGCTCCTCAGGTAGGTGATGCCATTGCTCCCTATCTCGGCTCGATCCCCGCCGTTCGACACACGAACGCCCAAGCCGCCATGGCGACTTCCGCGGTCAATCGGCTGGAGGACTCGATGGTCGGCGCAGGAGCCGGGGATGGAGGGCTCGCTCAACGACTACTCCGGGTCCTTCCGCGTCCGATCGTGCGGTTCGCGGCCCGAGTCCTGCCTCGAGGGGTCAAAGACCGATTCCGCGCTTCGGCACTATGGTGGGAAGAGGAGGCCCGTCGTGTGGCCGTGAGCAGGAGACAGGCACTGCTGGCCATGATGGCGGCCGCAACGTTCCCCGAGGAGCCTTCCCCCCGAGCCAGCATCGTGATCCCGTGCTTCAACCAGGGCGAGTGGGTGGAGCGAGCGGTGTTAAGCGTGTTCGAACAGACCGAGCCTTCCTGGGAGGTGGTCCTCGTAGACGACGGCTCCACCGATCAGGTCACCATCACCGTGCTCGACGAGCTTGCCGAATGGCCACGGGTCCGACTCATCCGACAAGAGAACAGGGGCTTGCCCGGGGCGCGAAACGCCGGGATGAGTGTGTCCGCAGGCGAGTTCCTGGTCCCGTTGGACGCCGACGATGAGCTGGCGCCCGAGTATCTAGAGACGTTGATCGCAGCCTTGGATCTGGAACCGAAAGCCGGCTACGCCCACTGCTGGGGTCGGTACACGGACAACATGAACGCCTACTGGATAACCAGGCCATTCAACCGATACCAGATTCTCCTCTCGAATTCAGTCCTCGGCTGTGCGACGATCAGGGCGGAGGCCTGGCGTTCGGTCGAGGGTTACGACGAGTCGCTCATCGAGGGAAACGAGGACTGGGATCTCTGGCTCCGCCTTCTCGAACGAGGTTGGGCGGAGGTCGAGGTTCGGAGCCCCCTGTTCAGGTACCGGATGCACGGCAATTCGATGAGCGTCGGCACCCTGGCCGGGTTCGAGGAGGCCCGACTCGGCCTCCGCGACCGTCACCCGGCGCTGTATGGGCGTGGCCTTGTCGAAGCCACCAAGTCGACCTGGTATCCCTGGGTTACGGTGCTGCATCTGGGGGAAAGGGCAGTGACGAAAGGCCAAGACCTGCTGGACGTCGAGGAAGCCGGTATCGAGGCCGGGCTTGAGTCGATAGTCGAGGCCCTGGCCACCTCCCACGGGAAGGTCGTGATCGAATGGGATCTCCTTCTTGATCCACCTCTTTCGGCATTGCGCCTCATCGCCGATGCCCTGGAGTCCAGCTCCGCCGCAGGGGTGGCGGTGGCCGATGGCATACCTGTGGCCTGGCGACGATGGCTGCTCCACGACCCGGAAGCGCCCCTGGCTGAAAAAGTTGTTGTTGACCTGCGGGTGAAACCCGGCGAGGAGCCTCGTCTGTACACCGGGATCGCTCCACTGTCAGATTGGATGGTGCCTGCTGACCTTCCCGAACCTGGGTTGAGGGTGATCAGACAGCGACCCGAGGAAGAGGGCCCGCTACCGACTTGGTTGGGTGGATGAATCCATGGCGACCTCGAGCGCCTCTTTCTTGATCTGGGCCACTGCACGGGGCGCATGCGTGGACCGAACGTAGGTCTGGGCCGCGTCGCTCAGGCGTTGGCGCAACTCAGTGTCGGCCGCCAACCGGCGAAGGGCTGCTGCGAATTCCTCTGCGCCATCAGCCACCAGGAGGTCTCGACCGGGCATGGCGGTCAGTCCCTCGGCTCCCTTCGAGGTGGCGACGACAGGAAGCCCGAAGGCAAGCCCCTCCACCACCTTGACTCGCACTCCGCTTCCTGAAAGCAGCGGTGCGATCAGAACGTCGGCTCGGCGACGGAGGTCTGATATGTCCTCGACATACCCATGCACATGTATCGATCCGTTTCTCCCGGCCGCCGACACATCCGATGGGGGTTTCGATCCGACAAGGTGGAGCTCGAACTGTCCTGCTCCGCCCGCCAGAATCGGCCACACCTTTTCGAGGAACCAGCGAACTCCCTCGAGATTGGGTGGCCAGTCAAAGCTGCCTAGCCAAAGGATGGAGAGTGGGGGAGCAGAGTTGACGGGAAGTGGTGGGCCTGTCTCCATGGGCACCGGGAGCAGGAGCTTTGGGCAGTCGTCGTTCACCCGTGCGGCGTCTCGTGCCGAGATGAACAGCTTGGAGGCGAATCCGTACTTGTTGCCGATCTCGACAAGCCGGGTGTTTCGCCGGCTGATGGAGGCGAAGGCGCGCCAGACGAACCACTCGAGCCGATTCCACCGATCCGTCATCCAGAAGGGATGGAGGTCACCCTCGATGTTGTGATTGACCAAGATCGCCGGCACCCGGGTCACGAATCTGCGTACAAAGGCCATCTGGGTATGGTCGACCTCCACGACATCGATGAGTCCTCGGACGACCATCCTCGCGACGGCGTCGACCACCTCAGCGGAGTAGTACGACACGTCCATGAAGGGGAGGCCGTGGGTGGTGTGGAACCAGAGGTGGCTTAGAGCACCACGACGGGTCATCTCGGCGGGAATCGGCGGTCGCAGAAAGAACCGAAACGACTTGAAGACTTCGTGGTAGCGGTTGGTCAATTCCGCCCTGTCCGCTTCGAACTCGGCCAACTCCTCGGGGGTTGCGAGCGAGATCAGGTGGTAGTCGAAGTCCTCGGCGAGAGGAGCAGTGGTTCCCCAGGTATAGATCCGTCCGCCGGCGTCGACAGGGAGTAGCGGGCTCGTCGTGACGAGGAGGACACCCGGCTTCTTGACCACTTGGCGATTCAAGCATGCCAACCGGGATCGCCCCGATAGTGTGGCTGGCCGTGCATCGGAAGCGCAACGTTCGGAGCTTGCTCATCCGGCTCGTCCCCAAGCGCATCCGAGCCTGGTACCGAGCCATGCGCCCTCGTCACAGCAGGAACAACGTGATCCTGTTGCTCGAACGGGGAGACAACCTGGCCAGATGGCTCCGCGCTACGCCCGACACTTACCAAGTAGGCCAGTTCACGGACGGAGGCCGAACCCAACTCTTCGATCTGTTGGCCGCAGACCAAGGCCTTCATCCCGTCCTCGCCCACGGCCCGGACGAGGGGCTGATGCGGCAGGCGGCCAGCGCGCTGGCGGAGACGGAGTACGACTTCTCTGTAGTGGGCACCACCAGCAGTCCGCCCACCACTGCACGAGGCAGTTTCGAGCCTTCGGTTACACCGCTTGCCGTGGCCATAACGCGCCAGATGCACGAGGAGATCGGCGGTGCCCCCGACGGCCCGGATCTGGTCGGTCTGTACCTGAGGGCCCGGGATGCAGGAGCCCGCCTCGCGTTGGTACGTCTGGGTGAGCAAGCCGAGTTGAAACCGCTACGCAGGGATCTGATCCGGGCTCCTGCCGTCCTTGTGTTTTCGGCTGTGCCGATGCACGACGTCGGGGGTGGTTCTCGTGGGGCACAGCTGGCCAGGGAATTGGTTCAATCCGGCTGCCACGTCACCTACGTCTCGATCTTTCCAAGCTATGAGCCGGTGGACCTTGGCCTCCGCTTCGTCCATCCCCGATTGGAGCAGTACCGCCTGGAGGAGTTCGAGCCTGCCGCCTTTACCGACCGGGCCCGATCCGGAGGATGGATCCTCCTCGAGATCCCTGCCCCCGAGGTGATCTCCAAGTTGGATGAACTGCGGTCACGAGGCTGGAGTCTTTGCTACGACGTAATCGACAAATGGTCGGATCCTGCGCTGGGAGGCGACTGGTATCGCTCCGACCTTGAGGCCCGGCTACTTCGGACCGCCAATCTGGTCGTGGCCTCGGCGCCCGATCTGGTGGAAGACGCCCAGGCGTCAGGTGTCGATGCATTGTTGATTCCGAACGCTGTCGATTCTGACCTGTTCGACCGCCAGCATGGTCCGGTGCCTCCCGACTTCCCTATCGGAACGGGTCCGGTCATCGGTTACCACGGTTCCCTTTATGGCGATTGGATCGACTGGTCCGGAATCGAGGCGGTGGCCGTTGCCAGGCCAGACAGCCGAGTCGTCATGATCGGCGACGTTTCCAAGGGGTATCCCGATCTTCCCTCGAATGTGAGTTTCCTCGGTCTCAAAGAACAATCCGTGCTCTTGAACTACATCTCCCGGTTCGATGTGGGACTGGTCCCCTTCGCGGTCTCGGCGACGACCCATGCGGTGAGCCCGCTAAAGGTGTACGAGTACCTCGCCTGCGGGGTCCCGGTGGCTGCCCCGCCGCTTCGGGCCCTCATAGGCCTCGACGGCGTCTATACCGCGACCTCTCTGCCCGAGGCGGTGGAGCATGCCCTCGAGGCTCCATCTCCGGACCGTGATCTGGTCCTCACCGAGCACGGGTGGAAGACACGAGTGTCCGATCTGATGCGCGGGATGGGCCTGACACCGCCCAAGCCGGGTGGTGAGCCCGGGGTTCGTCGGATCTCACGCAAGGTCCGGCACTACCTGCCGGACGATCGCATTCTCGATTGAGGTTTGAGCCAAGGCGCCGACCGGGTATAGGGTCGGCGGTGGATGTGGTACAGCCTTCGCCAAGGCCCGACCTTCGCCCGCCGCTGGAAGTGGCTGGCATCGTCGCCGCGCCTAAAGAGGTTTCACCCGGTGACCGATAAGGATTCGATGCGTCGTCAGGTGGCCCTGTTCACGACGCTGGTCGTGTTGGCCGGCGCGATCTTCTTCGTTCCACCGGCCCCTGCGGCCCAGGCGGTCACGATAAGCGGCGCGGGCTCCGTCTATGCCGGCATCTACTCCGAGCAGTTCGCTTCCGGGGCCGATCTCAACAATCTGGCCAGCGCCATCGGGAAGCGGATGACATTCGGCGGCACGTTCCACTCAGTGAACGAGAACGATGGTGTCGCCGGTGGCTGGTCCAACACCAGGGAGGTGCTCAACGAAGTATGGAAGGGACAGGCCACCCCCTTCGCCAACCTCACCATCCCCGCCTCGGCCGCCTCGATCGCCTCCGGAGCATGGGACGGCAAGATCAATGAGTGGGCTTCGCACATGCAGCAGTTCCTCAACATGGGCGGCAGCCGCAGCCTGGTCCTCGCACCTCTCCAGGAGATGAACGGCAATTGGACCCCCTACGGTTGTGATCCCGGCAATTTCGTCAACGCCTATCGGCGCATCGTGGACATCATCCGGGGACGGGGCATCAACGAGACCAAGGTGCGTTTCGCCTTTGCCCCAAACGGTTGGACCACGCCAGGGTGTGGCTCCATCGGCAGCTACTACCCGGGCAACGCCTACGTGGATTTGGTCGGGATCTCGGCATATCGGTGGGCCGACGGAGCGAGCGTGTACTCGGTGATGGGAGCGACCGTCGACCAGCTCACTGCCAGCTTCCCTGGCAAGCCGATCATCATCGCCCAGACGGCCGCCTGGCCTTCGGGGACCAAAGACCAGTGGATCAGGGACATGATGTCTTGGGCCTCCTCCCACCCTGCGGTGGTGGGGGTGGTCTACCTCAACCTGAACAAGGAGACCGATTGGCGGGTGTGGATCCCGCCGACCGTTAATGGAGGTTGGAGGGACGGGGTGCTGGCCTCCGGGACCAAGTACCAGTGGCCGCTGTACGACTGGTTCCAGCCCGGTCAGCTGAATCTCAGCCTCAACTCGGGGGTCACCCTGTGCAACGGCAACTCGGACTGCGACACCGCAGCCTTCCAGGATGGCGGAGGCCGATTCCATATATGGTCCCTGGCCACCAGCGGGATCGTGGAGTCCTCGTTCTATTACGGGAATCCGGGTGATGTGCCGTTCTCGGGGGATTGGGATTGTGATGGGGTGGAGACTCCGGGGTTGTATCGGCGGTCGGACGGGTACGTGTATTTGAGGAACTCCAACTCCCAGGGTGTGGCTGACATCTCCTTCTTCTTTGGGAACCCGGGGGATT
>Ga0209341_10005470_pt1 | contig 11494 bp, 13 predicted proteins | sample RifCSP13_2_FD_184020 | JGI IMG/M metagenome (GOLD analysis project Ga0209341, IMG submission 184020) | Soil microbial communities from Rifle, Colorado - Rifle CSP2_sed 13_2 (SPAdes) (version 2) | ecosystem: Environmental > Terrestrial > Deep subsurface > Rock core/Sediment | place: Rifle...
CTGTCGGCGCTTCGTCCAGACTATTTGCTGCTTGAAGCCCTTGTTCTGATTGCAACGCTCGCACGAATCCGGCATCGGCCCATGATCTTTCAGGTGGCCGCACGCCAGACACTCCCAATCGTAGATATGCAGGTTGTATTGACGCGGGATCTGCGTCACGTCTTCGCCCAACTCGCCAGCGGCGCGAATCAACTCCACATCGAAGCCTTCACTTACAGCGCAGTGAGCATCGAGCTTCAGAACATGGCGGGCCATCGACAACCTGGCAGCCTCGTTCACGGACGCGCGCTGTCCTGTCGAAACGCTGCGATGAATGATATGAAGGTCGGGATGATCGTGGAGAGGTTCGGCCGGCCAGGCGCCATCCAGTACGACGATTACCTCGGTGTCGGCGCGCCTGTGCGCGAGCACGTCATCGATGGTGCGCTGTAGCCATTCCTCGTTTCGAGATGGAATCAGGACAGAGAGCGCCGGCATGGAGGCTCACTGCACGCTGTCGTGAACGATGTACCAATCCGTGCCGGCGAGGTCTGCATCGCGCAGAATCAGAGCCGTCGTGGCGCCTGTTTCCTGCGTGAGTGAGAGATAGCCGTTCTTCAGGCTTACGGTCACGGCTTTGTTCTTCCATTCCTGCTTTGTGATCCGCTGACCTGCCATCACTGCCTTAAGCGCTGATGGGAAATCAAGCATCGACTGCTGTTTGCGTGACGGACTTGGCATTGTCGTCTCCCTTCGGTCTCGAGATCATCAGCACGTCATCGGTCCAGACGGCCGGATATCCGGCCTTGGCCGCGGTATCGACAATTTCGGTGATCCAGTTGTAATCAACCGACCCCTTGAGCGTGTATCGGTACGGTACGAGCCATCGACGCGGAACGGCAATCGACCCGCCGCCCGCACGATTGCGGACAAGGCGCCGGTCTCCGATATCCCACGACATCCGGCCGCGTGGTGAGCGCGTGCGGAACAGAACCGGGCAATCAGGCGCACTCTCAGCGAGTTCTCGCATCCTTGCGAATGCGCCAGCGACGAAGATGTCGTCGTCGGAGTGCGACAAGATAAGGTCGCCAGAGGTCAGCGTGAATCCTGAATTACTCTGATAGATCCCCTTGAAAGAATCGACGAATGCGAGCGAACGCCATTGCCACGATGGATATCGGTAGCGATCCTGGGCTGCGTGGAATGTCTCACCGATAGGCCGATTCGCGTCTGCGACGACGATAACTTCGTCGGCCTCTGTGACTTGACTGGCGATTGCGTCGAGTGTGCGTATCAGTGTCGGACGGCCAATCGTCGGAATCACGACGCTGATGCTTATCATGACGCTGACTCGAAATAGCGCCGTGCTTCAGCGCACACCTTGTCTGGATCGTCCCAATTCGGCACCGGCATGAATCGCTCTACGAGCCATGCAAGGTTATGCTTCTTCACTGGCCATTCAGGCAGCCATCCATCCAGCATCCAGAAGCGCGTGGACGCTCGCAGTCCACGATCCGTTTCAGGCTTTGACAGCGGATATCCACGGCCGTATCGCTTACCCTTGTGCAAGTGGAGCACGGTAGCTTTCTTGTTGATTCGCACGCTCCCGCCGGACAGCCAGCACTTCATCCCGATTTCCTGGAACTCATTCCAGAACGACGTGAACAGAGTCTCGTTGAGCGGACCGATGCGCTCATCCCAGCATCTCCGTGACATGAAATACATCGAACCCTGAGAGCTCATCTCGTCGTCTATCGGCATGTCCAGCCGCGCGCTGCTTTTCTCCGGCCACACGACGCCGCCCAATTCTCCTACGACTCGAGTCGGATCGCGGATCTCGCGAAACGGATTATCGAGATAGTGGTAATCAATCGGCGGCTTGCCCGTGTCCTGAAGGCCCCAAGCTTCGGCGTCGAGCCGATCCCTCCGCAGCGTCATCACGCAGTCGTCATCACACGACGACGACAGAACCAGGTCGAACCCTTCGGTGAGCGAGCAATGAGCGTCCAGCTTCATGAGAAACTGTCCGCTGGCAAGCCTGGCTCCAGCGTTGATCATCGCCCGCATGCCCTGCGACGTGCCCATGTAGAGCACATGTAGTCTTGGATCGTCTGGCAAGACAGGGTCGGCCCACACGCCGTCGAGTAGAGCCCAAACCTCGATATCGCCTTGTGCGTGAGCAAGAACATCCCGAACAGTCGCGCAGAGGAAACGCTCGTTCCTTGATGGAATCAGGACAGAAACGCGACCTGGAACCACGCGCGTCAAACCTCGACGTACGTCAGACAGCCGTCAACAGATACCGCGCCAGATAGCTCCAGGTTGAGCAGCGCGGCAGCCGCTGTCTCGAACCATCCAGCCGGATTGAACGGCAGAACAAAGCCCATATTAGCGATGCAGTTCATTTGTCCGGTAAGGGCCGTGCCTCCCGCCCCGCTCTCGAATCGAACGTTGACCGTTCCGGCTGAAATGAGGAATGCGGCAACAACCCGGATCTTCTTCCCTGTCACGCCGGCGACAACCGTATTGTCTCCGCTGGATGCTACGTCAATGGCTGCAAACTGCGGCGTCAATGCCGTCATGTCGTCGTTCCACATGATCCCAGTTGCCGGCGCTCCTGGGGTCGGTCCGCCGGCTTCAATCGGCCAATTAGCTAGCGGCATGGCTTACCCTTTCACCTCACGGTACACCCACGTACCATCTATTTCCTGGTGAGACGCCATATAACAACCCGTGTGCTGCTCGTCGTTGATCGTCAATGTGGCGACAACGCTCGGGCGCCGCTGGCGTGGATCGATTAAATCCTCGCCGACTTTTTCGCCTGAGTTGTTCATGAAGATAACATGAAGCTTTCCGCCCTGCCGTGTCGGAGGGGAAGACACCGGATGCGGCGTCACGCTCGCTGGAGGCGCTAAGACCGCCGGAGCGGTGCGAGCCGGCTGGCTTGCAACATTCCCCACCGACAGCCTCAGTCGCCGCAGTTCGTGAAAGAGAAAGCCGAAACCAAACCCTTGCAGTCCAATCAGAAGACCAAGAAGAAGTTCTTCGATCATCAGCGGAGCTTGAATTTACGGTTGGCCTGCCTTAGAAGAAAGACGATCTGGCCGGTCCTCGAGCCAAGGAGCCACAAGAGTTTGCGCCACATCGAATGAAAATAGCACATTTTCCGCCTATAATAACCCGAGATATGGCCTTTCAGGCATGACTTTTCACCGCCGCTGTTGCTGGTGTCAGAAGCCATTCATCCAGTATCGGCACGGCCGGGAGTTCTTCTGGGGCTGCTCGACCAAAGCTTGCATGGCGCGTCAGGCCCAATGGGCCATTCAAGTCCAGAAAAACGGCGAGGGCAGGCCGGTCTACCTTCCACTTCCTAAACAGGTCGAAGCCATCGAGGCGGTTTTCAACGGAAAGGCCAGGTGGATTCTGTACGGCGGCGCCAGAGGTGGGGCCAAATCGCATTATCTCCGCTGGCTTGCCTATCTGTGCTGCTTGCGTTTTCCAGGTTTCCAAGTCGTGCTGCTTCGTAGAACTTATCCTGAACTGGAAAAGTCGCATCTTCGACGAGTTCCAGGTGAGGTAGCTAAAATCAAAGCCGACCCGGTTCTCTCCGCGAAACCTCCGGTTGTCCGCTTCAAGAACGGGTCGATCCTCGAGTTCGGTCACTGCCAGGACGAAGGAGCAATCGAAAACTACCTGTCAGCCGAATATCACATGATCCTCTTCGATGAGGTTGGCACGTTTACCGAAGACATGGTTATTAGAATCGGCTCGTCAGCCAGGCTTACAAGCAACGACTTCAGGCCATGCATCGTAGCAGCAACCAACCCAGGTAGCCGCTGGATCTACGACCGATGGATCATTAAAGAAGTAGACCGCGACCGATATCCAAATTACGACCCGGAGGATTACTGTTTCATCCAATCAAAGCTGGAAGACAATCCGTATCCCGATCCCGAATACGAGCGCTTTCTTGATTCTCTCGACCCGGTCACGAAAGCTGCCTGGCGAGATGGCCGATGGGATCTTTTCGAGGGCCAGTTCTTTTCTGAGTTCAGGTCTGAACTGCATGTAAGGACGTTGGAGATTCCGCCGGACGTTCCTAGGATTGGCGGCCTGGATTGGGGCTACGCCAAACCTGGCGTTCTCCTGTGGGCTGTGGTTCTTCCAGATGGACACCTCCACATTGAACGCGAGTACAAGTTCACGCAACAGCTTGCCGAAGATGTGGCACTGACGGCACAGCAAATGTCGCGCGACTATGGGATACGGTCGTTCGGCCCGATTGCCGCCGACCCGTCCATGTGGATTCGCACCGGGCAGAGCGGAGAATCAATCGCGGAAACATTCGCCCGTGCCGGTATGCCCCTGATGCGCGCCAATCACGAACGGGTGAACGGCTGGCAGCGCGTACGCCATTGGCTGCGAACGGCGCCAGACGGCGTGCCGTGGCTTACGATTGACCCTGGTTGCACGTACGGACTACGCACGTTACCGGCTGCCACGTTCGATAAAACCAACCACGAAGACCTCGATACCGACGGTGACGATCATTGGATCGACGCATGTCGGTACTTATCAATGTCCCGTCCGGCCCCATTTAGAATAGAGACCATCAAGGAGCCGGCGCCAGAGTCGGCCGGAGCTCTCTTCCGGGAGGCTCTTGCTGGCGCTGTAAGTTCTGGTAAACTGGGCAGCGAGAATGTCCTTGCAAGATGACACTCCGCCCGTGCCGCTTCCCAAAGAGGGCCACGGCTCCCTTTCATATTGGCAAGACCAGATACAGTCTGCTGACGAAAAGCGACTCCGCTACAAGGAGCAGGAGTGGGACAAGAACGTCCAATACTATCTTGGACGAACGCTTGATGCCCTGCCTCAACAGGATACGGTAGTCGTTCCGAAAGATTTCGCTAACGTCGAACGGAAAAAAGCGGAACTTTTCTTCCAGAATCCAGACGTCACGCTGACCCCGAAGATGCCGGGACTCGAGGATGCCGTCTTCAAGTTCCAAGCCGTGCTCAACCAAAAGCTTGGGCCTGATGGTGTAGACGCCGGCACCATGATGACAGAGACGACCTTCGACGCATGCATGACCGGAATGCTCTGTTCGAAGATCGGGTACGAAAGCTTTTCGGACGGTACCTTGCCGGTCCAGATTGGCGAAGAGGAAACACAGCCCGGCCAGATGCTTCCTGGCGCAGTCCTCGGCCTTGGACCCATGACGCCGTCAGTCATGGAACCTCAATTCGAGCAGGTTCCTAACATCATCTACGAGCGGTATTTCTGGGAGCGCGTGTCGCCTGCAAAGGTGCTCATTCCGTCTGAGTTCTCTGGGTTCAACTACGATAAAGCTCCGTGGCTAGGGTTCGAATTCGAAGAAAACTGGGAAATCCTCCGCCGAAAGTACGAACTTCCCGAGGATGCTCCTGGAGGAGGAGCGGCCGACAACCAAGAGCACATGCTCAAGAGCGAACGGCAGGACGTTGAAACCAGGAGCAGTAAACCGAAGCGTCGGAAAGGATGGGAAATCTGGTACCGTGCCAGCCTGTACGATCCAGCCGTTAAACACCCCGAACGGCTTCGGACGTTCGTTCTGCTCGAAGGCTGGGATGAACCCATAGACCATCGTGAGAGCCCGTATCAGAAGATCGGTCCAAACGGGAAGCTGAAGGGAATGCTCGGTTATCCGATCCACATCGGAGCCATGCGGTATGTGTCGGACACGGCCTTTCCGACGGCAGAACCGACAATCGGCCGCAATCAGGTCAAGGAGTTGTCTAAGAGCCGCACTCAAATGCTTCTTCAGCGAGACCGCAACGTGCCGATGCGACTCGCTGATGTCCATCGTCTAGGTGGACAGGAAGCGCTCGACAAGATTCAACAGAACGTCTGGCAGGCCGTGATTCCGGTTGTGGGACTCGACGCCAACAACCCGCCTATTCAGGAAATCGCGCGTGCTAACTATCCGCCGGAAGACTTCCAGTTCAACTCCATAATCAGCCGGGACCTGGATGAAGTGTGGGCCTTTGGCCCGAATCAACGAGGACTCGAGACGGCTGAGCGCAAGACAGCGACAGAGATCCAGAACATCCAGTCAAACGTCTCGACCCGCCTCGATTACGAACGTCGGCACATCATCCGGTTCTATGTCAGAGGCGCAGAGAAACTAGGAGCCTTGATTCAGCTCTTTGCCGGCCCAGAAGATTACATCGAGATTCTTGGTCAGGATGGAAGTAGACGATTACAGGTCTGGAACAAGGAAGAGATCCAAGGAGAATTCGTCTATGACGCTAAACCTGACAGCGCAGTCAGAGTGGATGCAGCCAGGGAATTCCGCGATCTCCTTGAACTTTACAATCTCACTGCCAAGGATCCTCACGTCAACCGGGTTGAAATCCTGACAAAAATGGCACGGTTGCGGAACCTCGATCCTAGCCGATACCTTGTGCCTAAGCTGCCAGAACGGAAGCCGCCCCCGCCGGGCGCCAACTTCGCCTTCAAGGGCGAAGACCTGCTCCCGACCAATCCGCATTTTCCGATCGTGCTCGAGATTCTTCTACAGGCTGGCTATAAGATTTCGCCGCAGGCCATTCAGGCAGCTCAACAGCACGCCCAGGCTCAGGCCATGATCATGAACGCCGTAGCCGAAATGGGAACGATGCCGGAACCAGGCGAGAATAGAACCCATCCGGGAGCAATGGGGCAGGCCGAGCGGATCTCCAAGCACCAGTCGGAGCGGACAGGGGAACGTTCGGGGCCTCCGGTTGAAATGGCTGGGATGACACGATGACCAGAATCTGCGAGAAATGTGGCGTTGAATATGGCCTGGGCGATTGGCCGTTCTGCCGCTCAGGTCATGGAACGGCTAGATATACGGTGCGCCCGGACACTATTCCAGGCGGCATGGTGATCGAGAATCTCACGCCACAGCCGAAGCGGTACTACTCGCATTCTGAAATCAAACACGAGGCGGAAATGCGCGGATTGACGCCGTATGTCGTGCATGTTGGCACGCCTGGCAGCGACAAGTCCCCGCACACGTCACGATGGATCTAAAAGATGGCGATCAGCCCTGAAAACCCGTTACTCGCCGATAAGACAACCGCTCGAATAGTCGGCCCCGACGGCAAGGCCGCAACCTATTCGACAGATGTCCTATCGCCTGAAGACGCAAAACTACTGCGCACTTACAAGAAATTCCTCAACCGCCACGGCTACAAAGAAGCCCTATACTGCTCGCGTTGCTGGGAACAGAACCTCAGCCATGGGTGCGAAGCACATGTGACCGACACCGATATCGGTATCCGTTGCCGATGCCGGTTTACGTACTTCAAAGGCCAGACTTTCTAGCCCCTACCGCTTACATGCATGTTTTTGATACACTTGGCGGCGAGAGGTATGCATGTACGAAGCTACAGGCGAAAGTAGCGGGGCACCCTCCAGCCCCGTCGCGGAGTCGCCGCCCGCATCCACCGTTCCGGCCGGCACGTCCGCTGATGCGTCAATTCAGCCCGGTGCGGATGGGTTGTCACCAGCATCGCAGAACGAACCGGGTCCCGTCCCGTACTCCCGCTTCAAGGAAGTCAACAGCAAGTATCAGGCGCTCAAGTGGGCCGAAAGTCACGACCCGCAGGCCATCGGTCAGCAGCAAGCCTTCTTTCAGTGGCTTGACCGCGACCCCGAAGGAGCTTTCAGGTATCTGGAAGACTATCTAGGGCGTAGCGGTGCGCTGAAGAAAGCTCCGCCGGCTGATACCGGCAACGGCAGGCCACAGGCTGATGTGGTGGTGCCCGAAACCGGGCAACGCTTCTATTCGGCCGAAGCCGCCGAAAAGCTTGCCAAATGGCAGGCCGAAGCCCTCCTGAACGAGCGGTTGACTCCAATCGAAAAAACGCTGAGGGAAGTCGAAGCCGACCGGGTGACAAGCCGGGCGCGCGGAGAAGCTCAGCGTATGCTCTCTGAAGCGGAAGCATGGCCGTACTACAAAGACCACGAAGCGGATATCCTTCGCGCGATGCAGGCCGATAAGCGCCTGTCGCTCGAAGGCGCGTACAACCGCGTAGTGGTGCCAAAGATGCGGGGCTTGGAACGTGAAGCGGTGCTCAAGGAACTCCACGATAAACGTCAGGCTTCAACCGTCAATCCGGGATCGTCAGCACCATCCGAACGGGTCGCTGCCGGCAAAATGAGCTGGACCGATTTGTTCAAGAGGGAACTAGCGAAACGGACCGGCTGAAGCGTTTGACAAGGAGCTGAGCACACATGGCCGACCCTAACCTCGGTGAGGTTGCAGCAAGCGTCAACTAGGCGCTTGTAAAACCAGCTCTGATTGGCTTCAACCCTGAGATGGGAAGAAGGCGGAAGCAGGCGCAAGCCGGGCACCGTGAGAGACTAAGCGAGCTGGCAGTCAAGATAAAGCACAGCACGATGGAACAAAGTCCGATTGTCAGCCAACAAGCCCAATGCGGTGTTGCAGGAACGACACAGCAACCCTCTAAGGGCTCCGGTTTTGTGGCAATGATCCACAATCAATCTCTGCTTGCGCTGACAAACAAGACAAAGAAACTGTTGTTTGGCACACATCGCTTCATAGGTCTTACGGTCGATGCCGTGATAGCGTTTGTGGTACTTGTCGGCGTGGTACTTCTTCATGTAGGCCAGGTGGCGTTCTCGATTCTCAAAGCGCCATTCTGCGTTCTTCGATTTGAAGTACTCACGATGAGACAGTCGATATTCTCGATTGTATGCCTTCAACTTCTCGCGATTGGCTTCTCGATATTTCTTGGCGTAGGCCAATTCTTTGTCATGATCTCGGGCGTAGCGTTCTTGCCGTGTTTTTCTAGCCATATCTTGTCTGATGCGATAGTCCGTTCTGCGGGGAAAAACGAACCCGCAGAGTTGAGGAGAAATTCTCAACCGCCAGCTTACGATGGGCTGGTCACAAAAGCAACAGAAAGTTGGGAGCAGAAGATTGGCACGAAGCCAGACGACAACATCTTCGATTCCTATGCGCTGTTCCACTTCCTCGGTGAGCACGGGTTCAAGGAGGAGGCCGACGGCGGCCGCCTCATTGAGCATTCGTTGCAGTACGCGGTCAATTCAACCTTCAAGTCGTATTCCGAGCTGGAAACACTCGACACCAGTCGGGTTACGGTCTTTGATGCAGCCCGCTACGAATGGAAGATCAACGCGGGCACCGTCGTCTATTCAGAGCTCGAACGGCTGCGGGCGCAGGCAGCCTCCGGCAAGTTCGATCTCATTGCCGAGAAGCTCGAAAACGGGCGCATGTCGCACACCGACGCCCTGAACTCGCAGGCATGGTCTGACGGAACCGGAAACTCGGGGAAAGATGTGGGCGGGTTGCAGTTGCTCATCTCCACGACTCCGACAAGCGGAACCGTCGGGCAGATCGATGGCTCGACCTTCTCGTGGTGGCGCAATCAGCAGACTTCGGGGGCCAAGACATCGACGGCCTTCGACAACCTGCGCGCTTCGATGCGCTCGATCTACAACCTGTGTTCGCGTGGTGGAACCACCGAGACACCAATGGCGTGGATGACCACGCGCACGGTGTTCGAGGGCTACCACGGACTTCTGGTTGCCAACGAGCGGTTCACGTCCAAGGAGAGCGGCGACGGGGCATTCAAGAATACTGTTCTGGCATTCGCTGGCGCCAAGGGCAGCTACGACGAGGATGCTCCTTCCGGCAATCTCTATTTCTTCAACAACAAGGCGCTGAAGTTCTGTTACCTGAAGGGAGGCTGGATGAAGATGTATCCGAAGGTGGATCCATCGAATCAGCTTTCGAACGTCCACAAGGTCGCGACCTTCGGCAATCTGTCAACCGGCAACCGGCGGCGCCTTGGCGTCGTCAGTGCCATCACCTAAGGGAGGGCACCACAATGGCAACTCTGCGTGGCTTCACCCAAACCTTTGCGGGTGGCACCTCCCAGGTCCACACGACGCCGTATCCGCATGAATTCGGCGCGAGGGCGTTTGATTCGAGCGGAAGCGAGTACATCTACTGTCAGTTTGAATCGACAGTGTACGGCGGGCTTCTGGGATTCATCTCCCGCGACGGGACGTACACGTTTCAACTGTACTCGACAGGCAATTACGGCAACGTCGGTGTCGTGATCGCGCCTGGCACGTCCGATAACGCAGGCTGGGTGCAGATCGGCGGGTATACCGCCGGTTATGTCCAGTGTGTTGGCGGGTCGTCGCTTGCAACTTCTTCGGGGCGCGCCCTGAAGGCGACCTCGCTTTCGTCTCCGGCGACTGGCCTTCTGACTGTCTCGACAGGAACGTCCCTTGAGTCTGACCTGATCAAGGGAATGTGGCTAACGCAGCTCACCTCGAGCGGCACCACGAGTGCCACATCGGCGACTGGCCTGAGGACGAGGGTGTACATGGATCATCCGTACATTACTCAGCCTGACGCGACCAGTTAGTTTATGGCGGTCGTTCTCGCTAACCCGAAGGTGGTCGAACGGGTCCATCCCGTTCGGCCACCGATGGCTACCATCGGCCGGCAACGCAAGGTCGGGCTCCTTGGGTCACATCACAGCCTCGAATATGCTCCCTGGTTCGATCCGTCCTGGGAATTCTGGGGGCACGCTTCGAGTCGTTTCTACTACAAGCGCGAGCCTGAGCGGTACTTCGACCTGCACAGGAAGGAATGTTGGGTCATGGCCCATAAGCATGATCGCTACATGTCCTGGCTGAAGAGGAACATCGTCCCAATCTACATGCAGGATGTAGACAAGGAAGTGCCGGCCTCGATCCGCTATCCGCGCGAAATCATCTTCGCCGAGAACCGCCGGTATTTCACCTGCCACGCTGCGTATATGATCGCCCTGGCTCTCTCGGAAGGCGTGACGCACATCGGCCTGTGGGGCATCAACTACAGCGCCGACAGCGAATACGGCACGCAACGCGGTTCGTGCGAATACTGGCTGGGTGTCGCTGAAGGCAGGGGCGTTAGAATCGTTCTCTCGGAGAAGAACACGCTTCTTCAGCATCCGGCGCAACTATACGGGTATGAATCTCACGATGAAAATGGCCGGCTGGTCGAGGCGTACAGATCCAAGAAGACCACTCTGGACACGCAGTCAGGCCCTCTACAGCTTACCTTGCTTAAACCCGGTGAACTGGTTCCTTTTCCAGCGGCGCCACCTTCCAGCGTGGCCCAACGAGAATTGAACATCGACAGAGATAGAAAGCCAATCGAGTGGGAAGAAGGATTAATTGGAGCTCCGCATGGCGAATGGTACAGAAATACCGACGGCAAATCACGTCACTTTGCTGATGAGCGGACCGTCAAATCAATTCATGAACAAACAGCCGGAGTGTCTGTGGTGCCAAGGCTTCATGTTGAAGTTCCTGAAGCTGAGAGAAATGAATCCATCAGCCTGGTGGGACATCCATCGGGACGAGACGTGGACGGGCCTAAAGCTGTGGAATCCCGATTATCAGGGATGGCTTGCCTCTCAAAACAGGCCGGTCGTCATGTGGCGGG
>Ga0209341_10005472_pt1 | contig 11494 bp, 9 predicted proteins | sample RifCSP13_2_FD_184020 | JGI IMG/M metagenome (GOLD analysis project Ga0209341, IMG submission 184020) | Soil microbial communities from Rifle, Colorado - Rifle CSP2_sed 13_2 (SPAdes) (version 2) | ecosystem: Environmental > Terrestrial > Deep subsurface > Rock core/Sediment | place: Rifle...
GGTCGGTGTCCACGAATGCCCAATCCAGCCGGCGCGCCAGGAGCTGGCCGACCGCGCTCTTGCCTGTTCCCATGAACCCGATCAGAACGACGTTGCGCATCACATCCCGCGGACGCGGGCGCGGTAGGCGTCGTACGCCGCGCGGATGTCACCCATCGCGTCCCCACCGAACTTCTCCAGGAACGCGTCGGCCAGGACGAACGCCACCATCGCCTCCCCCACCACACCGGCGGCCGGGACGGCGCACACGTCACTGCGCACAACGGCTCCCCGCGACGGTTCTTTCGTGGCGAGGTCAACGGAAAGGAGCGGCTCCATGAGCGTGGAGAGCGGCTTCATCGCTCCGCGCACCACGAGAGGCTCGCCGTTGGTCACGCCGCCTTCCGTTCCGCCGGCTCGATTCGTCTCCCGGTAGAAGCCGCGCTCCGGCGTGTAGTAGATCTCATCGTGCGCGCGCGAGCCTGGGGTGCGGGCCATCTCGAATCCGGGGCCGATCTCGACACCCTTCACGGCGTGGACGGACATCACGGCCTGCGCGAGCCGTCCGTCGAGCTTGCGATCCCAGTGCACGTGGCTGCCCAGCCCGGGCGGCACGCCCAACGCCACCACCTCGAACACGCCCCCCAGCGTGTCGCCCGCCTTCTTCGCCGCCTCGATGGCGCCGCGCATCTCCGCCTCCGCGTCCCGGTCCACGCAGCGGAGGTCGGAGGCCTCCGCCGGCGCGGGGATGTCCTCCCAGCGCGGGGGCCGCCGCCGGATGGCCACCGCGCCGATCTCGGTCACGTGGCTGAAGAGCGCGATCCCGAACGCGGAGAGAAACGTCCGGCACACAGCACCGGCGGCGACGCGGGCGGCGGTCTCCCGCGCGCTCGCGCGTTCGAGGGCGCGCCGGAGATCGTCGAAGCCGAATTTCATCGCTCCAGCCAGATCGGCGTGCCCGGGACGCGGGCGGGTGAGCGGCGGTTCGTCCTTGCGCACGTCGCGGTTCTCGATGCGCAGGGCGACCGGCCCGCCGATCGTCTCCCCGCCCATCAGGCCGGAGACGATTTGGACGCGATCGGACTCCAGCTGCATCCGCGGGCTGCGGCCGTATCCCACCTGCCGGCGGGACATCTGGTGGTTGATCTCCTCCTCGACCAGCCGGAGGCCGGCCGGGAGCCCCTCCATGACGACGGTGAGGGCCGGTCCATGCGATTCGCCTGCCGTCAGGAATCGGAGTGTCACAGCGCTCGCTCCACGGCGTCAAGGGCCCGGCGCATTGCCGCGACCGGCGCCGGATGACCGGTCCACAACTCGAAACTTCGCGCTCCCTGGTGGACGAGCATGCTCACGCCGTCCACCACGATGGCCCCGGCCGCGGCGGCCGCCGCCAGCAGCTCCGTCCGGCGGGGTGTGTACACCATGTCCAGGACCATCATGCCGGGACGGAGCGCCGGTTCCAGCGCCTCCAGCCACGCGGCCCGTCCGCCCCCGCCGCCCATCGCCGCGGAGAGCGTCGCGCTGGTTGCCTGGATGACGACCGCGGCGTCCTCCGCCGCGTGGACCACGGTCGTCGCGTCGAGCGGCCCCGCCGCAACCGCGCACGCGGGATGCGCTTCGGCCAGGCGAACCATCACCTCCTGCGCGCGGGACGGCGTCCGGTTCAGGATCGTGACCGATCTGGCCCCCGCACCGGCCACGGCAAACGCGGCGCTGCGACCCGCGCCGCCGGCACCGAGGATCAGGCACTGCGCGCCCGCCACCGCGGCACCGCCGGCTCGACTCAGAGCCTCGAGGAGGCCCGGGGCGTCGGTGTTGTACCCGATGAGGTGTCCGTCCTCGACGCGGATGGTGTTCACGGCGCCGATCCTCCGCGCCGAGGTCTCCAGGCCGTCGAGGAACGCGATGACGGTCTCCTTGTGCGGGATGGTCACGTTGACCCCGGCGAGACCGAGGGCCCGGATCCCACGGACGGCATCGGCCAGATCCGTGGGAAGGACGCGGAACGCGAGGTAGCGCCATGGGATACCCGCTGCTTCGAACGCCGCGGTGTACATGCGCGGGGAGAGGGAGTGGGCCACCGGGTCACCAATGATGCCCAGGACCCGCGCGGGCGCGGTCGGCGCGACCATACACGGAATCATAGCACACGCCCCCGAGACGCCCGGCGGACAGCATGCGCGAGCGCATTCTCTACGGCATCGGCAGCTTCGGCGGCAGTCTGCTGCAGCAGACCGTGCTGCTATGGATCTTCTATTACTATGCGCCGCCGGCGGGGCAGGGGCTGCCCGTCCTGGTCAGCGCCTCGCTGCTCGGCTTCGCGCTGGGGGCCGGACGGGTGGTCGATGCCCTCGCCGATCCGCCGATCGCCTATCTGAGTGATCGCCTGCGGCTGCCGGGCGGACGGCGGCGCCCGTTCATCATCGTCGGCGCGCCGCTGCTGGCGATCACCTTCGCCCTTCTCTGGATCCCGCCCCCGGGACTCAGCCCGGTCGGGAACTTTCTCTATCTCGGGACGACGCTCGGCGCGTTCTACTTTCTCTTCACGCTGGTCATGAATCCCTACACGGCGCTGCTGCCGGAGATCACGCCCGGCGGCGCCGGACGCGTCGCGACGTCGGCCTGGCAGGCCGGCTTCAGCCTGGGCGGCACCGCAGTGGCATTCATCGCTTCGTCGGCCCTGATCGCGCGCTTCGGATTCCCCGCCATGGGTTTCGTCCTGGCCCCGCTCGGACTTGCCGCGCTGTGGACTCCCGCCGCGGGTCTCCGCGAGCGCGCGGTGCCGGAACCACCGGTGGCCTTCCGCCCCGCCGCCCGGGCCGTCCTGCGGAGCGGTCCCTTTCAGATCTTTCTCCTGGGGCTGACCCTGCTGTGGTTTGGTCTGAGCATGCTCAACCTCTCGCTCGCGCTCATCGTCACCGTGCTCATGGCACTGCCCCGGGGCGCGGTCGGCACCGTGCTCGCGGCATCGATCGCCTTCACCCTCCTCTCGTTTCCGGCGATCGCGCGGCTGGCCCGGCGGACGGGGAAGCGGCGGGCGCTGCTGGTGACGATGACGATGGCGGCCTCGCTCGTCCCGTTCATCGGGATCATCGGACTGCTCCCGCTGGGGATCCCCGCGGCATGGCAAGGTTATGTCGTGATCGCGCTGGCCGGTCCGCCGATCGCGGGGCTCTTCGTGCTGCCCAATGCGATCCTCGCCGATATCGCCGAAGACCACGCGCGCACAACCGGCCACCGCAGCGAGGGGATGTTCTTCGCCCTGCAAGGGCTGATCTTCAACGGCACGACGAGCCTGGCCGCGGTCGTGCTGGGGCTGCTGCTGGAGCGGTGGGGCTATGCGCCCGAGAACTCGTTGGGCCTGCGCATCGTCCCGGGGGTCGCGGCGGTCTCCGTCGTGCTCGGGGCGCTGGTCTTCACCAGGTTTCCGGAGAGGGCCGGGCCGCCGTCCCGCTGACCGGCCGCCCCATCGCCTCGGCGCGTCCGCGCGGCGCCGGCTCGAAGGACGGCAGCGCCGCCAGGTGCGCGGTATCGTTCAGAATCTCCAGGCGCGTGCGCGCACCATCGTACTCCAGCACGTTGACACAGGCGTTGGCCTGCCGGATCCGCCAGTAGCTCGACAGCGGCGCACCCAGCGCCGTGAGCAGGACGGTCTTGTTCACGCCGCCGTGCGCCACGACGGCCGCCGCGCCGTCCGGAACCCCGGGCCGGATCTCAGCGATCGCCTGCATCGCTCGGTCCCGCAGCTCATCCAGGGTCTCGCCGCCGGGAATGCGGGTGAGGTGCGGCCGGTCCCACCACGCGCGCAGCACCTCCGGGTAGCGCTGCTCGATCTCGTCCATGAGCAGCCCTTCCCACTCACCCACGTCGATCTCGCGCAATCCCTCGAGGACGATGACGGGAAGGCGGTGGGGTTCGGCCGCCACTGCCGCCGTCTCCCGGGCGCGCGCCAGCGGACTGGCATAGACCGCGCGCAGGGGGACCGCCCGCAGGGCGTCGCGCAGCGCTCCGGCCTCCGCGCCGCCGCGTTCGCTCAGCGGGGGATTGAGCCGGCCCTGGTACCGGCGTTTGGCGTTCCACTCGGTTTGTGCGTGGCGGAGGAGATAGACGCGGGTGATGATTACGCGCCTCGGGGGCGGCGGCGCTTCATCGCCGCGAGGTACTGCCGGTAGTACGACTCAACCGTCCGGGTGTTGATGTTCAGCGACGGCGATCGCTCGGGGCGAATGCCCCCGCTGAACGTGCGGGGAATGTGCAGTAACTCATGGATGATGACGCGGTCCTGCTCCTGCCGGCGGAGCCGGTCGAAGGCGGGGACCATGAACTCGATGACGTAGTGGGGTTCGAGTTCCAGCGCGTCCTGGAAGACAGGCGGCAGTCCCCAGATGCGCGCCAGCGCATTCGCCCGCGAGCCCTGGACGCGGACGCAGCGAATCCGCGCCGGATCAACATAGGTCAGTCCGAGCGCCCGGGCAATCCGGCGCAGCCGCAGGTGGACGTCGGGGGCGGGATGCCAATCCATCGGGACCCTCCGCGGGTGTCTCAATGGGTTCGCTTCATCCGTCGGTGCGCTCCTGCACCGCGCCGCTTGTGCGGGTGCTCGATGGCCGCTGCTTCCCTTCTCCCTTTTCCCCTCTCCCTCTTCCCTTCTCCCTTAGTCTGCTCGGTCGAGCGCTATCTCCAGCCGGCGGTTGACCTTCCCTTTGTTCTCGGTCTTCACCACGCGCAAGGCGCCGATCTCGGCGGTGTTCGCCACGTGCGTCCCGCCGTCGGCCTGCGCATCGAATCCTTCGATCTCGATGACCCGGACCTCCAGGATCTCAGGGGGGATCAGGTTCTTCGCCAGGCGCACGAGATCCGAGCGCTCGAACTCCTCGCGGGAGAGAAACCGGATGAGGATGCGCCGCCGCTCCTGGATCACGCGGTTCGCCTCGGCCTCGATCGCACCGATGCGGTCTTTGCTTAGGTCGTCGAGGGAGAAGTCCATCCTTGCCCGGTCGGGATGGATGGCCCCGCCGGTGACCAGCGCGTTGAACGTCTTGTAGACGACGCCGACCAGGACGTGCAGCGCGGAGTGATGGCGCATGATGCCGAAGCGGCGCTCCCAATCCAGGACGCCCTGGACCGCCGCGCCGGGAGGCGGGACCGCACCCTCCACGGTATGCCAGACGGCCGCATCCTCCTTCCGCAGCTCGACGACGCGGGCGGCATCGCTCCCCCAGCGGAGGACCCCGGTGTCCGCCGGCTGGCCGCCGCCGCCGGCGTAGAACGCGGTTCGATCGAGGGCCACGCGCTGGCCGTCCGCCGCGGTGACCGTCGCATCGAACTCTCGAAGATAGCCGTCGTGCAGGTAGAGTAGTTGAGTCATGAGGCCAGGCTCTTTTCGACGATGACCAGGCCGTCCGGACACCAGGGGTGCGGCCGCCATTCATGTGCCCCCACGACCCGCAGCGCGGCCGCATCGTGGGTGAAGACAACAATCCGCGCGACGCCTCGTTCCTGCGCATACTCCGTAAGCTCCCCGAAGAGGGCCTGCATCCCCGGAACCGCACCCTCGAGGACGGACACGACGACGGCATCGTCATGTCCGGCGAACAAGGCGGCGGCCTGCGCGGTCTCCGCACGTTCGGCGTGGAGGGCAACCGCCGCGCGGCGATCCTTAGCCAGGCCGCGCACGAGCTCCGGGATCATGCGGCGGAATCGCCATCCGAGGGGGAGGAGGCGCTCCCAGGCGGTCAGTGTCGGGGTCTGCTCCAGCATCTGCGCCAGCGCCGGCGCGGTCTCGGGGCGCGGCATCTCGACGGGGGCATCGTACGGGATGTGGACCGGAGCCGCGCCCACCTCGGTGTCGAGCACCGAGGCCCGGGCCACGGCGTGGAATCCGGCCCGCTCGGCGACCCCGAGGGCGGCGTAGTCGTGCGCGGGGATCGCCGTGCGCGCCACGGCCGCACCGTGGCGCCGCGCCAGCTGTTCTCCCTCCTTGACCAGGCGACCCGCAACGCCCCGACCCTGCGCGTCGGGGTGCACCCGCAGCGCTTCGAGCCACGCTTCCGTCCGCCCAACGATGCTGACGTGGATGCCGCCCACGGCGCGCCCGCCGTCCATCGCGGCGAGGTCATGTCCCGGCTCCTCCGCCCAAGCCAGCCATTCGCTGGGGGCCGCCTCGCGGCCGCCGACGACCCGTGGCAGCTGGTCCGCCTCGGCGCGGGCCGGCCGCACCTCAACGGGCATGCGCCGACCGGCGTGCCAGGCGGCGCAGGTCGGCGGCCATCGCGCGCTGCACCATCAGGGCGAAGACCGCCGCGGTCAACCGCGTGAAGAACGCGCGCGCCCCCGGTGAGGCGCCCCGCGCTTCGAGGACGCTGTTCACGATGTGCCCGCCGTCGAGCGGATACACCGGCATGAGGTTCATCACCCCAAGCCCCACGTTGATGGCGCCGGCGAGCCGCCCGACCGCCCCGGGTCCGGCGTCGGCGGCGCGAAAGAGCGCGCTGAACGTCCCGATCGCGCCGGTGAGACCCACGGGGCGGTCCGCCTCGCCGAGATCGACCACCGGGTGGCGGCGTAGTCCGAACAAGAGGGGCAGTCCAATCAGGATGTTCGCCAGCGGCCCGGCGAGCAAGAGGGGCACGCGGCGGGCGGGGGGCACCTCCTCCACGTCGATGTGCGCGTACCCGCCGAGCGGCAAGGCCCGGAGGACGACAGGGAGACTCCGCACCTGCGTGCGCACCAGCACCGGCCCGAAGCCGATGCCTACCTCCCGCACCCGGCCTCCGGCGCGGGAGGCGGCCAGGGCGTGCGCCGCCTCGTGGACGGCGATGGTCGCCCCGATCACTCCGGTGGCCGTGAGGATCTTCCGCCAGCTCATCTTCTACTCTTTCGCGGGAATGCGGGCCAGCGCCGCAATGCGGTCGCCGTCCTCGAGGCGGATCACACGCACGCCCTGCGCGGCGCGTCCGAGCAGTGAGATCTGCGACGCCGCGATGCGGTTGAAGACGCCGCTGGACGTCCCCAGGAGCACCTCATCGTCGTCCTCCACGGCGCGCACGCTGACGACCTGGCCAGTCTTCTTCGACACGTTCAGGTTGATCACGCCCATGCCCCCGCGGCTCTTCACCGGGTACTGGCCGATGGGCGTGCGCTTGCCGAACCCCAGCTCCGTCACCGTGAGGAGCGCCGGCCCTTCCCTGGCGTCCGCCACCCCGACGACCTCGTCGCCGCTGCGCAGGCGGATGCCCGTGACGCCGCTGGCGCCCCGTCCCATCTCCCGGACCTGCCCCGCCCGGAAGCGGAGCGCCTTGCCCTGCCGGGTGGCCAGGATCATCTCCGTGTCGCGCGCAATGAGCCGCACGCCGATCAGGCTGTCGTCCCGGCGGAGGGTGATAGCGAAGATCCCGGCGCGTTTCGCGTTGATGAACCCCATGAGCCCCGTGCGCTTGCCGACGCCGCGCTTCGTGGCCATGAAGATGCTCCCCTCGTCCTCGAAGGAGCGCAAGGCGACGATCGCGTTGATCCGTTCCCCCTGGGCCAGGGCGAGCAGGTTCACCAGGGCCGTGCCCCGCGCCGTGCGCCCGGTCTCCGGCACCTCGTGCGCCTTCATCCGGTAGACTTTGCCCCGGTCGCTGAAGAGCAGCAGGAAGGCGTGATTCGTCGTGGCCAGAACCTGCTCGACGTAGTCCTCCTCGCGCGTGGTCATGCCCTGGAGACCGCGCGTGCCGCGCCGCTGCAAGCGGTACGTCTCCAGGGGCTGCCGCTTGATGTAGTTGTGGTGGGAGAGGCTGATCACCACGTCGGCGTCGGGGATGAGGTCCTCGGCCTCGAACTCCTCGGCCTCCTTGCTGGTGATCCTGGTCCGGCGGGCGTCGCCGTACTTCTGCTTCATCTCCAGCAGCTCGGCGCGGATCGTCGACATGATCAGCCGCGGGCGGGCGGACGTCGCGTCGCGCAGCATCTCCTTGTAGCGGGCGATGTCCTGGACCAGTTGCTTGTATTCCTCCTCGATCCGTTCCCGCTCCAGTTGGGACAGCCGGCGCAGCTGCAGCTCGAGGATGGCCTCGGCCTGCCGCTCGCTCAGCTTGAACTCCTTCATCAACCCGGCGCGGGCCGCGGCGCTGTCCTTCGACCGGCGGATGAGGGCGATGACCTCGTCCAAGAATTTCAGCGCGATCTTGTACCCTTCCAGGATGTGGGCGCGCTCCTCGGCGCGGGCCAGCTCGAATTTCGTGCGCCGGATGACAACGTTGCGCCGGTGGTTGAGGTACTGCACGAGCATCTCGCGCAGCCCGAGGGTGCGGGGCACGCCGTCCACGAGGGACAGCATGTTCGCGCCGAACGTCGTCTGTAGCTGGGTGTGCTTGAACAATTGGTTACGCACGATCTGCGGGTTTGCGTCCCGGCGCAGCTCGATGACCACCCGCATCCCGCGCCGGTCGGACTCGTCGCGCAGATCGCTCACGCCGTTCAGCTTCTTGTTGCGCACCAGCTCCGCGGTGCGCGCGATGAGCGCCGATTTGTTCACCTGGAACGGGATCTCCGTGACGACGATCGCCGTCCGCCCGCCGCGCATCTCCTCGATCTCGGCCTTGGCCCGCACGGTGATGCTGCCGCGGCCCGTGGCGTAGGCGGCTTTGATGCCGTCGCGGCCGAGGATCTGCCCGCCGGTGGGGAAGTCGGGCCCCTTCACGATCTTCATCAGAGCCTCGGCGTCGGTCTCCGGGTCATCGATCAGGGCGGTGAGCGCGTCCACGAGCTCGCCGAGATTGTGGGGGGGGATGTTGCTGGCCATGCCGACGGCGATGCCGGAGGCGCCGTTCATCAGAAGATGCGGTACTTTGCTTGGCAACATGACGGGCTCGCGCTCGTACTCGTCATAGTTGGGGACGAGGTCGACGGTGTCTTTCTCGATGTCCGCGAGGAGCTCCATGGCGAGCGGCGATAACCGCGTTTCGGTATTGTGGTTGAAGAGGCCGTTGGCGACAAACGAGTGGCAGTCGCTGTCCACTCGAATCGAGTACACGGGCTGGTCGCCACCGTCTTCGACTGACACCACTTCGTCAAACAGATACCTCTTGCGTGCCCAGCCCTCGAGCTCGTCATACTCATCGCTCGGAAGGGCTCTCGCCAATCGGGGCAATGCGGCATCAAGCCGCGCGGGTCGATCGAAGTTGTTCTTCGATAGCCACTCCCGCTGGCCGCGGCGCGCGCGGGCTCGTACGAACTCACTCAGGAAAGGCACGAAATCGGCCTTCGCGAGTGCCTTCCCCCGGTTTGCCGCCAGGGCGCACCGCAAGGCCTCGGTCTTCCGGGAGGACGAGAACCCGATCTCCTCCTGGAATCGGCTCAAGTCGTCACGACCGGTGATCGTCAACCGGCAAGTCCCGCGCACCTCCTCCTCGCCGAGGGTCGCCGCAATCCCAAACCGGAGAAGGAGGATGTGCGCGTGCTGCAATAACATCCGGCTCTTGGAGGTCAACCCCACGCGGATCAGGCTGCGGCCAGAGCGTTCGACGGCACCATCGCCTTCGTAAAGCCCGCGCAAGAAGGCGGCCACAGCGGACTTCGGTGCACGCAGGATGACATCCGGAACTTGTCGGTCGGTGGATTTCCCCCGCAGCCCCAACGCTGCCAGGAATCGCAAGACATGGCGGCTCACGACCTCGCCGGCCGACCACTCCAGCCGACCGAAGCCATGAGGCTTCCGGCGGAAGAGGGGCAGGCGGCACGTCGGGAATGTCCGCGTCCATGCCTCTCGGTACTGTCCAAAGAGTTCATCCGACGTGTTGCCGAAGAGGATCGTGTTCTCGCGGAGTGTTCCTTCTGCGATGAGCGCTCCCATGAGGAACGCGAGATCGTCCGTTAGCTCCGTTGGAAGCTCGTGGAAAACAGTCCGTGAATGCCGCGACACGTCGGGCCAAATCTCCCGGAGGCTGACCGGTCTTTCTGGCCACATCAGCCCACTGCGGTCGAGCGCTAACAAGTCTCCGGCCTTGATGCGCTCAATCGTCTTCCAAATGAAGGAGGGCCGCCCGTCAGGGTCAGGCACGCACACGAGCAAGGGGTGGTTCATTGTCCCGGTTGTTTCGTATCCGCGACGCGTCCGCACCCGCCTCGTCGGAAACACGCCGCAATCGAACCACTTGCTTGCGGCGTGACTCCTATTCCCGATGGATAGGATTCGCAGCCGGACGTCCTCACCGCCGGTCGGTGAGAGGCGATCGATTCGCTCCAGGCCTTCGCCCGTCAGCACCAGGGCATCGCCGGTCAGGCAGTATCGCATGGCGGCCGGTGGATCCCCGTCGATGCTGCCGAAGTTACCTTGTCCGTCGACCAGCGGAAAGCGGAACGACCACTCTTGGGCCATGCGCACGAGCGCTTCATACACCGGCGCGTCGCCGTGCGGATGGTATTTCTTCAGCACGTCGCCGACGACGGCGGCCGACTTCCGATAGGGACGGTCGGGCCGCAGGCCGGCCTCCAGCATCGCGTAGAGGATCCGGCGCTGCACCGGCTTCAGCCCGTCGCGCGCGTCGGGCAGGGCCCGGCTGACGATGACGGACATGGCGTAGTCGAGATAGGAAGTGCGCATCTCCTTCTCGATCGGCTGCGGGACGATGCGCGATTCGTCGGAGAGGGCCATGCGGATCTCCTAGATGTCCAGGTTCCGGACTTCGCGGGCGTAGCGGACGATGAACTCGCGCCGGGGCTCGACCTCTTCGCCCATCAACTTGGAGAAGATCTCGTCCGCGATCGCGGCGTCCTCGATCTCCACGCGCAGCAGCGTCCGGGTCGCCGGGTCCATCGTCGTCTCCCACAGCTGCTCCGGATTCATCTCGCCGAGGCCCTTGTAGCGCTGCACGTCGAACTTGAGCCCCTTGCGCTCCAGCTCCTTGGTGACCACCTGGCGCTCCTCATCGGAGTACGCGTACCGGCGTTCCTTACCGGCCTTCACCAGATAGAGCGGCGGCTGGGCGATGTAGACCTTGCCGTGCTCGATAAGTGGGCGCATGTATCGGTAGAAGAAGGTGAGCAGCAGCGTGCGGATGTGGTTCCCGTCCACGTCCGCGTCGCACATGATGATGACGCGGTCATAGCGGCGCTCCTCGAAGTTGAACTTCTCCCCGAACCCCGTGCCCAGCGCGGTGATGATGGCGCGGATCTCTTCGTGGCCGACCATCTTGTCCTCGCGCGCCTTTTCCACGTTGAGGATCTTACCCTGCAGCGGCAGGATCGCCTGGAAGTGCCGGTCCCGGCCCTGCTTGGCCGAGCCGCCGGCGCTCGGGCCCTCCACGATGTAGATCTCGCACTTGTGCGGATCCCGCTCCACGCAATCGGCGAGGACCCCCGGCAGGGGGGAGACGTCGAGGGCGCTCTTGCGGCGCACGAGGTCCCGGGCCTGCTTGGCCGCCTCCCGGGCCCGGGCCGCGGTCAGTCCCTTGTTCACGATGCGCCTCGCGTCGCTGGGGTGGGTGTGCAACCACTCCTCCAGCCAGTCCCCCACGATCGACTCGACGAGGCC
>Ga0209341_10005474_pt1 | contig 11494 bp, 10 predicted proteins | sample RifCSP13_2_FD_184020 | JGI IMG/M metagenome (GOLD analysis project Ga0209341, IMG submission 184020) | Soil microbial communities from Rifle, Colorado - Rifle CSP2_sed 13_2 (SPAdes) (version 2) | ecosystem: Environmental > Terrestrial > Deep subsurface > Rock core/Sediment | place: Rifle...
GGAGCGGGAGCGCCTCCTCGAGGGCGAGGTCGTCCTGCGCCGCGAAGGCCTCGAGGCCGAGCCGCACCGCGATCGGGCTCTTCGCCGCGAGCGCCTGCGTCACCTCGGCCACCGCCGCGTCGAGCGCGTCGCGCTCCACGACCCGGCTCAGGAGGCCGCACGCGGCCGCCTCGTCGGCGTCGAGCCGCTGCCCGAGCAGCATCATCTCCAGCAGCCGGCGGCGGGGCACGTGCCGCTGCAGGACGGCCATGATCATCATGGGGAAGAGCCCCACGTTGATCTCCGGCGTCCCGAGCTTCGCCCCCCGCGACCCGATCGCGAAATGCGCCGCCGCGACGAGCCCCAGCCCGCCTCCGAGCGCGTGCCCGTTGACCCGCGCCACCAGAGGCTTCGGCGCGTTCGCGATCGCGAGCAGGAGGTCCGCGTAATCGCCCTTCGGCGGCAGCTCCGCGGCGGGCCCGCCGCCGCTCATCTGCGCGAAGTCCCCCCCGGCGCAGAACGCGTCGCCCGCGCCCGTCAGCACGACCGCGCGCACCGCCGGCGCCTCCATGGCGTCCCCGAGCGCGTGCAGCAGCTCGTTCACCATCACCGGCCCGATCGCGTTCTTGCGCGCCGGGTTGTTGAGGGTGATCCGGAGGACGTCCCCCTCGTCCGCGACGATCAGCGTCGAGAACGCCTTCGCGCTCACGACGCCGGCTCCGCCGGTCCCCGCGCGGCCCCCAGGCTCAGGATCTCCCGCGCCTCCTCGACCGTCGCCGGCCGCCGGCCGACGTCGCGCACCATCCGCACCGCGACCTCGCAGAGCTCGCCGTTGCTCTTCGCCATCTCGCCGCTCGGCAAGTAGAGGTGGTCCTCCAGCCCGCACCGGATGTTGCCGCCGAGCACGAGCGCCGTGGCCAGCATCCGCCACTGCCCGTGGCTGATCCCGATCACCTCCCACTCCGATCCCGGCGGGATGATCTTCGACTGCAGCTGGAGCGACTCCACGTGCCCCGGGATCCCGCCGAGCACGTTCACGATGAACGAGAACTGCAGCGGGGGCTTGAGCAGGCCCATGTCGAGCAGCGGCCAGACGCCCTGGGTGTGCCCGGTGTCGAAGCACTCGAGCTCCGGCTTCACGCCGGCCTCGTTCATCGCGGCGAGCAGCTTGCCGATCTTCTCGTACGTGTTCGGGAAGATCATGTCGAAATCGAAGCTCTTCCGCGCGCGGGAGTACTTCGAGTAGTTCATCGTCCCCATGTTCAGGGCGGCTATTTCAGGCCTGGACTCCCGGATGACGGTGGCCTGCTCGCTCACGTCGTCGAGGATCGTGCCGGTCGAGAAGTTCAGGATGATCGGGCAGCGGCGCTGGACCTCCTCCTTGATCCGCGCGAACACGGCGGGCGCGAACGTCGGCGACCCGTCGTCGTTCCTCGCGTGGATATGCACCACCGCGGCGCCCGCGTCGTGGGCCCGCTTCGCCTCCTCGGCGATCTCCACAGGCGTGTACGGGATCGCGGGGCACTGCCTGCGGTTCGCGAGCACGCCCGTGAGCGCGCAGGTCACGACGCAGAGATCGGGATCGCGCTCCCCCGGCCTCCTCGGCTGCCCGGTGAACGTCAGCTTGTTCTTCATGATCACCTCCCGCGGCTGCTCGCCGCCCTCCCGGCCTTCGCGGGCGCCTCACGCGCCGACTCGGCCCCCTCCGGTTGCGGAGCCCCGCCGCCCATGCGCGCGAGCACCTGCTTCTGCAGCTTCGTCAGGATCCGCAGCAGATCGCGCAGATCGGACGGGCTCAAGCTGAGGAGCGCCCCGCGGAAGATCTCCATCGGCTCGACCTGGATCTCCCGCGCGAGCTTCGCCCCCTTCTCGCTCAGCCGGAGGTGGACCACCCGCCGGTCCGTCTTTGATCGCTCCCGGCGGACGAGCCCCTCCCGCTCCATCCGGTCGACGATGCCCGTGACCGTGCTGTTCTGCGCCCGGATCCGCTCGGAGAGCGTCGAGAGCGAGAGGTCCTGAAACGACTCCAGGAGCTTCAGGATGGTGAGCTGCGGGCCGGTCAGCCCATAGCCGCTCGCCATGTCCTTCGTGAGCCTCCTGGACTCCGTGTAGAGATAGATGATCGTCTCGACGATCGAGTCGAGCTCCGGCCTGTCTCGAGGTTCCTGGGGCGGTGCGCTCACGGATGATTCGCGTGCGAAATATCCGGTCCTGAAGGGAGTGTCAAGGCGACAGGCCGCCCGCCCGCCCCCTGCCAGCGCGCGAGGCGGCTCTCCTCCGGCGCGCGATGGGGCGCTCGTGGCGCGGTCTAGCGGAGCGACGCCGTGGACCCGGCCGTGGCGGCCGGTCGGCCCATGCAGAAGCGGAGCGCGTGCTGCAGGTCGTGCTGGATGAAGCGCGGCGAGAGCCCGACCTCGAGCGCCGACAGGGTCTGCGCGACGCCGGGGCGAACCCCCGCGACGACCCCCTGCGCGCCGAGCAGCTCGATCGATCTCAGCATCTTGAGCAAGTGGTGCGCCGTCTCGGTGTCGACGTCCTCCACGCCGGTGAGCTCGAGGATCGCGAAGCGGGACTGCGTCTCGACGATGCGCTGGAGCAGCTTCTCCATGATGTCAGCCGCGCGGCGGCCGTCGATCGTCCCCACGAGCGGCAGCGCCAGGACCCCGTCCCAGACCTGGATGATCGGCGTCGACAGCGTCTGGATCGCCACGTTCTGCTGCTCGATGGTCGCCCGCATCAGCTCCTGCTGCTCGATCACCCGCCGCAGCGCGTCCTCGGCCCGTGCGCGCTCCACGGTCATCGCGAACATCTCCCCGATGGCCAGCAGGAGGGTCCGCGCCGCCTCGCCCCAGCTCTTCGGCTGCCGGACCACGTCGAGCGACACCGCCCCGATCAGCCGCCCCGCGTACGCCGCCGGAACCCGCAGGATCGATTTCACGCCGCCGCGCTCGAGCAGCGCACGCATCGCGGCCGCCTCGGCGGGCAGGTTCGCGAGGTGCATCACCGAGACCGCCTCACCCGCCCGGAGCTTCTGGAGCAGCCACGAGAGCTCCTCCTGGCCCGCCGCCGCCTCGCAGGGCGTCGCCGGCACCCCCTCGACGGACCAGGCGCGGGCCTCGCAGCGCAGCGCTCCCTGCTCCGCGAAGACCAGGAGGGCGCACCGATCCGCCTCGAGCGCCGTGCCCATCCGGGCGAGCGCCTCGTGGAGCCCGCGCTCCAGCTCCTCCGGCTTCGCCTCGATGAAATGGGACGAGATCGAGGCCACCTGCATCTTCGACTCGATGCGCTGCATGAGGGCCCGCTCCACGCGCCGCTGCTTGTCGACGTTCCGGGCCGAGCCGTAGACGAGCCCCTCCCCGGTGACCGAGAGCAACGACCACGAGAGCCTCACGTACAGCCCGCTCCGCGTGCGGAAGCGGTTCTCGATCCGGATCCGCACGGGGGTCCCCACGGGATCCGCCCCGGCGGCGCCGAGCCGCTCCAGCATCCCCCGCGCAGCGCCCGCGTCGTCCGGGTGGACGAGATCGAGGAAGCGCAGCCGCGACATCTCCTCGGCGCCGTGGCCGAGCGTGCTCTCCCAGGCGGTGTTCCAGCGCAGGAAGGAGCCGCTCGTGCTGAAGACGCACAGGAGCTCGGGGCTGACCGCGAAGAAGCGGTCGAGATCGCGCTGGCTCTTGAGCTCGACCATCGACGTTCTGCGCTACGGCTCCCGCAGGTCCTCGAACGTCGTTCGCGCCGCGATGTGCTCCTCGTTGAGATTCAGGAGGATCGGCAGCGTCTCGTGCTGCCAGTCGTCGTCGCTGACCCGGCGGACGAGAACAGGTCCGTGGACCAGGTTGTAGACGGCGTCCACGATGTCCATGATCACGTAGAAGCCGTTCGAGTTGCAGAAGCGCATCTTCACGAAGTCCATCGTCGTGGACGTGATGGGATGCTGCGGCAGCACGCGGGCCAGCTCGTCGAGGTAGCTGGACAGGTACCGGTAAGGATTGTCGATGCGGATGGCGCCCTCGAAGCTCAGGACCAGGCGGCCGTCGTCCTCGAGCCTGGCAACAGACTGAAAGACGCTCAGCCCACCATCCGTGATTTCGCCGTAGCTGAGGGTCTTCATACGCAACCTTTCATGGAGAGCATACAGAACCTTTCACGGGAAAGTTGCCTGGATGACGAGGACCCCATCGACGTGCTGCGTCGACAGATGGAACTTGTTCTCCGCCGTGAGCCGGATTAGCCCCAGGCCGCCCCGCTGCCGGTCGATGCGCCGCTCGCGCACCGTCCGGGCGAAGAGGTCCCTGGGATCCTCGGCGGCGAAGATCTCGTCGAACACGGCCTTCACCGTCTCGAACTCCTCCCGCGTCACCCGGTTGGAGACCTTGATGACCAGTCCGTCGGAACCGATCTTCAGCTCCAGCTTGACCTCCCCGTCGCGCTCGGACGCGTGCTGGATCACGTTCGTGACCAGCTCCGTCACGACGACGTTGACCTTCTGGCAGATCCGCCTCGGGTAGAACCTCACGAGCAGTGCGTCGAGGAAGTTCGCGAGGAGGCCCGCCACGTCGCTCGTGATGTGGTTGATCGGAGAGATCGATATGGATGCACCGACCGACGTCTGCGAATGATTCATTTCCGGCTTCATCAGGCGCACCTTCGCAGGATGATCAGCGTGATGTCGTCCGCGTCCGCCACTCGGAAGCGAGTGTAATCCTCGACGCAACGATCGAGGATCATCTGCACCGGCTCTTCACAATGCTTCACGACAATATCGTTCAAGCGTTGCACAGAATAAACCTCTCCGTTCGTGCCCTGCGCCTCGAACATCCCGTCGGTGTACAGGGCGAGCACGTCGTGCTGCTCGAACGGCAGCTCGAACTCGTGGAACGGCTTGATCCGCAGGCCGATGAAGTTGCTCACCCTGTTGAACAAGCGCGGCGTCCCGCGACGCACCACGAGGCCGTACCCGCCGCCGGAGACGTAGCGGAGGAACCCCTCGCTGAACATCACGAAGTTGACCGTGGAGTAGCGCCGCACCTCGCGCAGGAACGAGTACGCGCTCCGGTTCACCCAGTCCACGATCGCGCCCGGGCTGTCCAGCCGACGGGTCGCGTGGGCGAACTGGGCCTTCAGGAACGCCATGATGAGCGCCGACGACACGCCGTGGCCGGAGATGTCGTAGACCCCCACGGCGTGCCGCTCCCCCGGGAACGAGAAGAAATCGTAGTAATCGCCTCCCACCTCGGCGAGCTGCTTGTGGTAGATCGCGACGTCGAACTCGGAGCTGATCGCGGGACTCACCTCGGGCAGGAGCGCGCGCTGCACCTGCCGCGCCACCGCGAGATCGTCTCCGATCGCGCGGTTGTACAGCTCCAGCTCGTTCTCGATGCTGGTCGCGTGCTCGAGGATCGCCTCGTGTACCAGCGAGAGGTCGTCGAAGTCCGCCTTCAGCTTGTCGACGTACTCGACCAGCCCACCGCAGCACTCCATGAACTCGATGAAGCGCCTCTCCTCCCGGAGCAGCTCCCCCCAGGCGTGCCGCTCCCTGAGGACCGATCGGACGATGTCCAGGCTGCTCCTCTGCACTTCTTCCCTGGATCTTATCGAGGTGTTCTTCTGTGCAGTCATGGCTTGGCCTGGAGTTCTGCCGGGATCGATACGAGGCGCCGACCTGTCAATCAAGGAGAGTCAGCTCGAAATTGCTGTTGAACTTCTTCAAGTTCGGCAGCGACTTGCCCTGCCAGGGCACGTTCTTCGATCCGCGCACCGCGAGCTGCAGGTCGCCCTTCTTCCGCGTGGCGATGGCGAACTTGTAGAGCACGTTGATGCCCGAGCTGTTCAGGAAGTTGAGCGCGCGAAGGTCGAGCGTGACGGTCTTCGGGTCCTTCGCGAGGACCTTCTCGAGGAGCTCCTCGATGGGCTGGTACTCCTGAGCGCCGCTGAGCCTCAGGATCCCCTCGAAGAACACCGTGAATTCCGGCTCGTCGAACCAAACCCGGTAGTTGCCGCCCTTGATTTCCATTCTCGACCTTTCGTTCAGTATAGGAATTCTCGCCATCGTCTTGATTGAGAAGCTGGTCGACGATATCGGGTCCAGCTTCCAGCCGAGGCTGACACCATAATCGTTCATGATGATCAGGTACCCGAGCCCCGATCCGCTGCTCTCCTCGTCCTCCGCGTTCGCCTCCGCCTGACGCCGCAGGAGCTCGCCGGGGTCCTCCTGCGTCAGCTCGATGAGCCTCGACCGGAGGGCCGGGACGTCATGGTTCATGATCTGGTTACTGACGAGGCAGACAAGGTCCTCCCGGCCGAGTCCGACGGTCACGTTGATGTCGCCATCCTGGTTGAACTTGACCGCGTTCTCGACCAGCTCGTTCAGGACGTAGCCTACGGCGCCCGAGATCTCGTCACGGCTGAGGAGCTTCTCCTCGGTGTCGCTCTCCGGGAAGAGCTCACCGAAGTACTCGGCCATGAAGTTCGCGGTCAGGTTGCAGAGGCTCCACCGCACCGGAAAGGAATCCGGGTACAACGTCAGCGACAGGTGCTCGCTGAACGAATCGTCTAGAGAATAGACGCCGATGATTTCGCTCATGGTAATGCCCAGTCTCCCCCTTTTTCACAACCTCTTGATGACCAGCACCGTGATGTCGTCATAGATCTTGTTATCCCCCACGTGAGCCAGCACGTCCTCGATGATCGCGTCCTTGATCTCCTTCGATGGCTTCATGTGGTGGCGCTTGACCACGTCGCACAGCCGCTCCACGCCGTACTGCTCGGCCGCGGTGTCCTCCGCCTCCGTGATCCCGTCGCTGAAGAGCGTCACGACGTCGCCAGACGCGAGCTCCACGTCCGTGCTCGAGATGAAATCGCTGATATCGAGATCGATGCCGATCGGGAGGCCGAGCCCCATCGTGTCGACGCGCTCCAGCTGCCCGTTCTTCCGCACGATGATGAGATCCTCGTGCTGGCCAGTCAGCTGCAGGCGCCCGTCGCTGTAATCGAGCAGCGACAGTGACATGTTCTTGTTCGAGCTGATCCGCTGGATGTTCTGGTAGATGACCTTGTTGACGATGTTAAGGAACTTCTTTGGGTCCCGCTCGTTGCTGGCGAGCAGCGTGCGGACCGCCGTCTGGACCATCAGCATGAGGACGCCGCTCTCCAGCCCGTGGCCGGTGACGTCGCCGATGCCGATCTTCACGATGCCCTCGTTCATGAGCACGTCATAGTAGTCCCCTCCGACCTCGTCGGCGGGGGACATGTAGCCGGCGATGTCGAGATCGGGGATCTCCAGGAGCTCCTGCGGGGCGGGGAGCACCATCAGCTGGAGCTGCCGCGCGACGTTCAGCTCGGCGCCGAGGCGGATGTTCTCCTGCGCGAGCTTCGAGTTCAGCTGGCTGATCTCGAGGTTCGCCTTCTCGAGAGCCCGCGTCCGTTCGCCGACGAGCTCCTCGAGGTTGTTCGTGTAGGCCTCGATCTCGCTCGCCATGTCGTTGAACGCCACGCCGAGCTGCCCGATCTCATCGCTGGACTTCACGTCGATGCGGACGCTGTAGTCACCTTCCCGCATCCGGGTCGCGCCCTTCGAGAGCGCCACGAGGGCGCCAGTCATCCTGCGCGCGACGAGGTACACGCCGACCATAAGGAGCACGAACGAGCCGAGCATGATGACGATCTGGGTGCTGACGATCGTCGTCCGGCTCTCCTCGATCGCCTTCTGCGAGGCCAGGAGGGACGCGTACATCTCCTTCTTCGGCACCACGAAGCCGAGCGTCCAGTGCTCCAGGGCGACGCGGGCGTTCGGGCCGGCCCACCCGTTCACGGGCGCGAGCCGCTCCAGCGTGAGGATGTACGACTCGCCGGAGATGATCATCTCGCGGTAATCGATCTTCTCGTCCCGGGGGAGGACCATCCCGGCGACCGCCGGGTCCTCGCTGTCCTTGAGGCGGCGCTGGAGCATGCCGACGCCTTCGCTCTGTCCGGCGCCGCCGGCGGCCTTGAGGCGGAGTGTGCTCGCGCCGAGGTTGTTCACCGCGAGCACGTTGCCGTCAGCCTGCGCCAGGAACGCGAAGCCGGCCGTGGCCAGCTTGACGTCCTTGATCGACTCGACCAGCTGCGCGAGCGTCAGATCGAGCGCGACCGTGCCGGCGAGCTTGGTGCGGCTCTTGTTCCAGATGGGGTGGAACGCCGTCATGACCATCCCGCCCCCGCCCGCGTCGTCGTACGGCGAGAGGACCGTCGTCTGGTCGGGGTGCTTGGCGAGGCCCTCCTTGAGCCACTCGTTCCAGCTCTCGATCAGCCCCGGGTAGAAGGCGTCGTACCACATCTTCTCGTTGTGGCCCGGGTAGAGCTTGTCGAAGGTTCCGCCCATGTCCAGCCACGGCGCCACCCTCACGAAGGGTTGGTCGGGGCTGTCGGCGTAGTAGACCTGCAGCTTGTCAGCGCCGTACTTCTGGAACAGGGGCAGGAACAGATCGAGGAGCGCCGTCCTGTCGACCGCCGCCCTCACCTCGGGGAAAATCTCGCCGTCCTTGCCGAGGTACCCCCACACCCCGACGACGCTCGGCTCGTCGACGCCGTTCTGCCACCAGTTGCTCTTCGGGTTGTGGACGAGCTTGTCCCGGAAGAACGCCATGCTCGCCGCCTGATCGGTCAGCGGCTTCAGCTCCTCGCCATTGTCGGCCATCGTCTGGACGATCGCGGCGAGCATCTCGAGGTCGGCGTAGGCGTGGCCGAGCCTCAGGTTCAGGTGCTGTGCCCTGTCGTTCAGGTGGTTCGTCAGGTACTCACGGTTCGCCGTGTTCAGGCCGGCCTCGATCTCGCGGGCGGACTTCCGGCTGAGCTCGTGGAGCCCCTGGCGGGCAACAACCACGTTCAGGATGGCGCCGATCAGCACGCTGAAGCCGGTCACCAGCAGGAACTTGGTGTTGAACTTGCTGAGGCCCGACAGCAGCCCGCCGGGATGAGGTCTCTTCTGGTCCTGGTCGCCGGGTGAGGTCACGTCGAGGCATCTCCCGCAAAAGCGACAAGCAGCTGATCCATGTGGCCCTCTCGGCTCAGACGGCCGGCTTGCGACCTGATCCCGCGTAGATCGGCCACGAGGCAAGCCCTCGCGGATTGGTGATCGTCTCCATGTGGACCCTGAGACCCGCGGTGATCCCCTCGTGAACATCCGGCGGCGTGCCCGCCGCGAGGGCCATGTGCGACGTGCCGCTGATCCAGCTCTCCACGACCTTCGCGAAGTCGTAGCAGTCCGTGTTCATGTTGTTGATGTCGATGAGGTTGATCCTGATGTCCTCCAGATCGGTGTCCGTCAGGAGCTGCCTCGTCTTCATGCCGATATCGAGGTCCATCCCCACCATCCGCCCGATGTCGAGGATGCTCTGGTAAGTCGAGCGGATGATCTCCTGCTCCGGGTACCCGAAGACGCACGACATGCACTCGTTCGTGATGTAGATCCGCCCGCCCGGCCTGCAGATGCGGAACAGCTCCTGCATGATCTGCTCCGGCTGATGGAACACCTGGAGCGAGAGCCGGCACGCCACGAAATCGAACGAGTTGTCGGGCAGGAGGAGCGCCGCTGCGTCGCCGTACTGGTACTCGATGTCCTCGAGCCCGAGGTTCTTCACCGTCTCCTGGCCGTAGCGCAGGGAGGGCCTCGAGTGGTCGACACCGACGATGTACTCCGGCTTGAAATCCCGCTGGAGCAGGACCGCGAAGTCCCCGAGGCCGCAGGCGATATCGGCGATCCTCATCCCGGCGCGGAGGCCGTGGTTCGGGAGGATCTTCCGCTCGTGCTCCCAGATGATCTGCTCCTGCAGGCGGAGGACGTTGATGAACTCGGCGTCCTCCAGCATCTGCTGGATCGGGTAGAACGCCTTGTCGTAGATCTCCACGGAGACGTTCGAGTAGATCTCCGCGACGACCTGGAACTTGCGGATCGCCCAGGGGATCACGCTCGAGATGATGAGCTTGATCTTGAGATCGGGGCGCTGCTCGGCGGACCATCGGATGAACCGGTTGATCTCGAGGAACGCCACGTTGTTCATGTACTTGAGCCGCTTGAAGTTCAGGTACAGCGTGCCCCAGGAGACCTTGGCGGCCTCCTCGCAGGTCGCGCGTATCGACTTCATGTGATCGGCGATCATCGGGCGGAGCATGCCCGAGAAGACGACCTCCTGATCGTTCTGATCGACCCGGATGTTGAACGTGACCGGCGACCGCCAGGGGGGCGCACCACTGGACGACGAGGGCGGGACGACGGACTCGGGGGCGGTCGACACGCTCATACTTCTTCCGCCTCATTGAAGGGGAACTCGATGGTCAAGGCCAGCGAGTTGCCGATGACTGGCTCCGCGATGCTGAGCTTGGACCCGTAGACGACCGCGAGCTCCAGCAGACCGAGGGAGGTCACCTCCTCCTCCGGGGCGTCGTGCTCGAGCCTCTCGCGATACCAGCTCATCGGATCAGGCTGGTTGACGAGCTCGACGGTGTGCCGATAAAACTGCTCGCACTGCGCGTTGGTGGGTACCTCGGCCCGCACAGACACGCGGTTGTTGTCTCTCTTGAACTCGATCTTGATCTCCCCTTTCGGGGCGTGATTGCGGTAGACAGCCTCGAAGAGCTCGTTGAAGAACGTGGAGAGCAGCGTGGAGTGGCGCTCCGAGTCCCCCTCGTTCGCGCTCGCGTACCTCGCGAAGTAGTTCGCCAGCTGGTGGCAGTGGCTCCAGCGCCTGCCGAAGCCGGTCACGGAGAAATTCGCCGAGATGATCATGCCAGACGGGGCGGGGTGGGGCGGAGGGCGCAGCGTCGTCGGGGTATGCTTGGGACCGGACATCAAAGCCTCGGTGCAGTGCGCTCGGACGGAGGTAGCCCGCAGATTACCCGGTGCCGGGGCGCCGCGTCGAGCGGCATCGCGCAGTTTCTGGCATCCGCAGCGACGTCCCGGAGGGCGCGGAGGCGTCGCCCGCGGCGCGCGTTCAGCATCCGTAGCATCCGTCGTGCCACACAGAGGGAGAGCATTTGTAAGAGCACCCACGCGCGATCGGGCAAATCTGATCCGGTGATCAGGTAAGCAATGCAGCATCTATGTGTTCAAGAGTAGACTTACCTGCGTGCGATCCTCGAATTTTCGGACGCTTGGTGGTGCGCGGCGTGGGCCAGAACGCCCGCCGGTGCGCGTACTTTCTCCACAGGGGGCGTCCAGAGGCGCGATCGGAAGCGTGTTTTAAATTACGTTGATTCCGATCGCGCGTCGTGGGATCGGGCAACCGGGGGGCGGCGGCGCGCGGATCGCATTGGGGGGGCTCGGCGCCTCCGTGCCTGAGGGCGCCCTCCTGCCCGCGAGAGCGCATTCGAGATCTCACAGGCGTGCAGGAGCCAGGCGCCGCAGCGCTTTGCCGGAGCGGTCCTCCCGGCGATCAGGGGCGCGCGGAAGGCGCGCCGCCGCGCTCGATCGCGTCGAGCTCGTCGATCACGGCCTTCACCCGCGGATCGGTCGGATCCACGGCGAGCGCCTTGTTGTAGG
>Ga0209341_10005476_pt1 | contig 11493 bp, 9 predicted proteins | sample RifCSP13_2_FD_184020 | JGI IMG/M metagenome (GOLD analysis project Ga0209341, IMG submission 184020) | Soil microbial communities from Rifle, Colorado - Rifle CSP2_sed 13_2 (SPAdes) (version 2) | ecosystem: Environmental > Terrestrial > Deep subsurface > Rock core/Sediment | place: Rifle...
GGAGGGCGCCCGCGGCCAGGTCCGGAGAAATGCCAGTCCTAACAGCCTGCAGGCGGACTCCCAGAAGGAACGAAACCCACGCCGCCAGGTGCGGTGGCTCGGGTGGGATTCGTGTGGATGGAGATGGACAGCTTCATCAAGAGGCCCCGTGAACGGGGCAAAGGTAGCATAGGTCGACGGTTCAAGTCAAGAGGAAACCTGAAAATCGGGAGGAAGGTGCCTAAGAACTGCGGGGAGGGATCGAAGTTCCGGCCGGCCGAACGTTAGTCGCCCTACGGCGGGCCGATATCTTTCGCGCCCCGCGACGGCAAGGCGCGGATGCATACCGAGCGGGCCGTCCTGCCATCGATATCAGCCTCCGGTCCCAGGCGGACGAGGCCGGCTTGGCAGACATCGTTGCCGTAAGGTGTCAGATCAACTGGCTCAGCGCCTCGGCCGAAGTGAAGCATTTGATGTGATTTGGGGCCGCTCGCGCGTGTTTGAACCCCGGCGATGGGATCGATTGATTGACTCGTGCCGACCTCGACCCTAGAATGATCACGACCACCGAAGGAGCCGCCATGCCGGCGACTGACCCCGACACCTACCGCTGGGAAACCAAGACGATCAATCCCCCCGAGGCGCGTGAGATCGGCGGCAGGCTCAAGAAAGCCGGGATGGCCCTCGACAGCGATGGCTATTACGTTGGCATGGTCAAGAGCAAGCTCGAGCAGAGCTGGAAGGGAAAAGCTATGGAGCGGTTCTTCGAGGGATATGACTTCGCCCGCATGCCGCGGCGGCTGGAGGACCTGGGGAGGATGGTGCAAGACCACGCGGACAAGGTCAGCCAGATCACCGTCACTGTCACCGAGCGCGTCCCCATCCCCCGTGGGCTTCATCATGCGAGATAGCCCCGATTCGACCCGCCTTTGCCCGAGCGTTCCTGCGTCCTGAGCCGATGGGGATCCTCCCCATGCCCGAGATCTATGTCGATACCGATCAGTTGAGGTGGCAGGCCCGGAATCTGAGGGTCTTCCTGGACTCGGTCCGGCGTGCCGGGAGCGACATCCGCACGGCGACGCTCATGGCCGAGGGCTACGAAGGCCAGCTTCGGCGGCAGGTCATGGCGATCGCCGGGGCCGACGAGGGCCTGGTCCGCACCCTGGCCAACGATCTTGAGGAAATGATCCAGCGCCTGACGCAGATCGTCGATGCCTTCGAGGCCGCCGATTCCATTCGGGAATCGAACCCGACCCTGGGCGGGCAGATGATGCGATTGATCGATGGCGGGATGCTGCTCTCGTCCTTCCCATGGGAATACTTCCAGGCGAGCCCTCGGGAGCGCAGGCTGTGGGCGCATGAGATGGGGCTGCACGGATTGGCCCTGCTGGGAACCGACAACCGGCAGCTCAGAGCGTTCGCCGGATCCGCGCTCTTGCCCGCGGGCGGCTCCGAGGCCGACTACTGGAATGCCTTCCTCATCTTCCTCTACGTGCAGGGCACGATCCAGACGCAGCCCCCGCTGGAGACGTGGCGCTCGGCGGCCGGAGCTGCCGGTACGAACCTGGCGGCCTACGTGGCAACGGCCACTGGCCTTAGGGAACAAAACGTCGATGCCTGGTTGCGGGCGGCGCAGACCCACGAGACGGGCGCAGAAGCGGCGATCGAGGAAATGGTCGAGATGGCGCGGGCGGGGGAAACCATCGAGGATCGCTTTGGGTTTACCATGGAGGGGAACTGGAGCGAGGGAGATCAGGACGACATCGTCGAGGCGGTGCTGATGGTCTCGCACGGGATGGCGGCGGCGACAGCTGAGGCAGATACGGCTGCCGAGGTGTTCCGCAGCGTGTTCGACGGAGTCGAAATCACTCTGGGTACGGAGGGCCCACCCGACACCTGGTATTGCACGGGGCATGGCGGCGAGGTGGCCTGCACGCCGCGGGCCTACGACCGAATCTCCCCGCAGACCGTCGCCCACGAGCTCGGGCACACGTTCAACGCGAGGTTGGAGAACCACTTGAGGACGGAGATTCGAGCCAAGCTGAGCGCCGAAGATGCGGCCCCTCTACTAGAAATGGTGGATCGAATGAGCCCATACGGGGAGCTTGCGACCCAGGAAATCGTTGCTCGAGTCGATGGAGGCATCATTCATGTTTCCGGCATGTCGCCGGATGGCGGTTACGAGAGAACCGACCTCGGCTTCGCATCGCTGGGCACTCCATGGCAACAACACTCGTTGCGCTGGGGGCACAACGACCCCAGCGGAAACACAGCCAATGAGGACTTCGCTGACACGTTCCTGGGTTGGGCCTACGATCATTTCAGCAATGACGCCGCTGGTCGCGCCCGCGACATCTGGATAAGCCGCCACGCCGCCGAGTGGATCCAGCAAGCATCCGCGCCCATCGACCTGACGTGGTTTGGGGACCTGGCTCCGTGAGCAGGCGTGTCGCCTGGGCCACCCTGGTCCTTGCGCTAGTGGTCTCTTGCGGGAGCGGGACACCCATCCCTTCGCCATCCGATCAAGGTGCGGCCTCTCGCACGGCCGCCGAGCCGGTGACGCCATCCGTGGTTTTGACCGAGTCCGTCACAGGCCCGCCGCCCTCACCGGCCGCTACGGTGGAATCGACGCCCGAAGGACTTCTGCGGCTCACCAACGATCCGGCGCGCGACGACGCCCCTGCCTGGTCGAGCGACGGTTCGAGGCTCGCCTTCTACTCGGATCGATCCGGCGTGGACGAGATCTTCGTCATGAATCCCGATAGAAGTGGGCTGGCACAGCTGACGGACGACCCGCGCATTCGATTCAAGGAGGACCCGGCCTGGTCGCCGGATGATCGGCGGATTGCCTTCAGCGCGCTAGACGATGTGAACCGGATTCTCACTTTCGAGGTCCGAGCTGCGGAGGTCAGACCTTATGAGGTGCCGACGTTTCTGGAAGGGCATCGTGACCTCATCTCCGATTACTACGTCGATGCCTATCACCCGGATTGGTCGCCGGACGGTGGAACGATCGCAATGGTCATGAATGATACCGGCAACGAGCGCCAGGTGTTTACGGTGGACCCCTCTACAGGGGAATTCTTTCAGGTCACGCGTGGGCCGGCGCCTACATACTGGCCCAGTTGGTCGCCCGACGGACGCACGATCGCCTTTGCCTCGAGCGCGGACGGTGACCTGGAGATCTACCTCATTGGCGTGAAGGGCGACAATCTTGTTCGGTTAACAGATAACTCAGTGCTGGATGGCAAACCCTCATGGTCCCTTGATGGCAGGTTCATCCTATTCAGCTCCGACCGGGATGGGCCGACGGGGCTCTATGTAATGCGCTTAGACGGTAGCGACGTTCGACCGCTGCACACCGGCCCGGGCGAGGCTTTTACCCCGGCCTGGTCGCCCGATGGTCGATATATCGCCTTCGTCTCGAACCGGGACGGTAACTTCGAGATCTATCGCATCGACGCTCCCAACCTCGAACCATGAATGTGGCGCCCGGCGTAGCGTAGCCCATCGCTAGCTCCAACAGCCTCGGACAAGCCGTCGCGTGGATGCGGCCTCCATTGCGCTGGGGACGTGGCACACCGCCGGCGGCGCCTCGGGCAAAGATCTCGCGGCCCACTTCGCTAGCGCCACCGGCGTGCGGGAGCAGAATGTGGACGCGTGGCTCCGCGGATGGCGCGGGCGGGGGAAACCATCGAGGATCGCTTTGGGTTTACCATGGAGGGGAACTGGAGCGAGGGGGATCAGGACGACATCGTCGAGGCGGTGCTGATGGTCTCGCACGGGATGGCGGCTGTAACCGCTGAAGCAGACACCCCGGCCGCGGTATTCCGCAGCGTGTTCGGCGGCGTCGAGATCACTCTGGGTACGGAGGGCCCACCCGACACCTGGTATTGCACCGGGCACGGTGGCGAGGTGGCCTGCACGCCTCGGGCCTACGATCGAATCTCCCCGCAGACCGTCGCCCACGAGCTGGGGCACACGTTCAACGCGCGGGTGGTGAATCATCTCAACGACGAGATACGCGAGTTGGAGGGGATTAGCGACGACGAGAGGACCAGCTTCTTCGCCAGGGTAGTTCGCGTCGGGCCGTATGGGGACCTGGGCACCGAGGAAGTCGTTGCTCAGATCGACGGGGAGACTGTTCACGTTGCGGGCCCACCGAGCCCGGGCGCGTACCAGCGAACCGATCTTGGATATGCCTCACTGGGGACACCCTGGCAGCAGCATTCTCTGAGGTGGGGGGATGGTCAAGGCGGAAACGCCGCCAACGAAGACTTCGCCGATATGTTCCTGGGCTGGGCTTATGATGGGTTCACCGATGACCCAGCCGGCCGGGCGCGCTACGATTGGATGGAAAGTCACATGGCCGAGTGGGTAGAACAAGGATCGGGCCCGATCGACCTCACCTGGTTCGAAATTGGAGCCCCATGAGGCGCTCTGCGGCGTGTCTTGTCTTCGTCGTTGGGATCTTGGCTGCCTGTGGCAGGACCACATCTTCCCCGCCCATCCCTTCCACGCCGACTGTCGCTGTTCCCGTGCCGTCCTCCACCGAGCCGGCCACGACGGCCACCTCGCCAACACCGTCCCCCGTTGAGCAGTCTCGGCCCACCCCGCCAGGTCTCCTGCGCCTGACGAATGACCCTGCGCTGGATTCCTATCCGGCCTGGTCGTGGGACGGCCACCGGATCGCCATGTCCTCGGACCGGACGGGGGTCTACGAGATATACGCCATGGACCCCGATGGCGGCAATCTCGTCCGGCTCACGGAGGAAGAAGGCACCGTCCTCAAGGACGATCCAACCTGGTCACCGGATGGCAAGGAGATCGCCTTCGCCCTGCACTCCGACCTCACTCGCATCTATGCGTTCGACGTCGCGCAGGCAGCCCTTGAGCCGTTTGACCCATTCGAGTCAACGGCCGAGGGATTCCCGGAACAGCTAGGTGACCCCTACGCCGATGCCTTCAATCCAAGTTGGTCCCCGGATGGGCGCCGGATGGCATTGACGATGTTCGACTCGAACATGGTCTTGCAGGTCTTCACCCTGGATCTGCGGAGTGGTGAGTTGGTCCAACTGAGCGATGGCCCGGCTGATGCCTATGGCCCAAGTTGGTCCGCAGATGGGCGTTGGATGGCCTACACTGCAGAGGATGGAGGCAACGCGGAGATCTACATGATCGCCGCTGATGGCTCGGGCCTGAAACGACTAACAGATGATCCGGCAAGGGACAATTCGCCATCGTGGTCTCCCGATGGTCGGTTCATCATTTTCCACTCTACCCGAGATGTGGGCTCTGACTTGTACGTATTGCGAGTCGACGGTGGCGAGGTCATCCGTCTCGATACGGGCGGCCCGGAGAACTCCTCTCCCTCCTGGTCCCCCGACGGACGCTACATCGCCTTCGTATCGGATCGCGATGGGAACGCCGAGATCTATCGCATCGACGCGCCGGTGCTGGCGCCCTGATCCGCCCCGCCAGACGCCGAACGCATTGAGCTGCCTCGGCCATAGGGACGTCTTTGCTCAAAGTTGCCGCGCGGTGAAACGGACCCTGCCAATCCTAACCCTTGCGTTGTGGCTCCTCGCGGGCTGCGGCCGGGCGGTTCCCCCTTCTCCCACGGCCACCATGGCCTCACCCTCCGTCGAGCCTTTGACGACCAGGATCGAGCGTACTCGGACGATACCGGCACCAACGGACCGGCCGACCGAGATCGAGCCCACTCGGACCAGACCGGCCGCCACCGACCGGCCGACCGACACCCCACCCCTGGCAACTGGCGGGCTGCTTCGCCTGACCGATGACCCCGCCAGGGATTCTTCTCCGGCATGGTCTGGCGATGGCAAGCGGATTGTCTTCTACTCCAATCGCACCGGAGTGGACGAGATCTACGCCATGGATGCGGACGGTGGCGACCTGATCCAGCTGACGGAAGAACCGGAGGTAGGCTTCAAAGGGGAGCCGGCATGGTCGCCCGACGGCCGGCAGATTGCCTTTACCGCGTTCCTCGAGAAGGCGCGCATCTTCGCCTTTGACGTCGAGCTGGCGGAGAGTCAGCCGTTCAGCCCAATACGGCCGACGACCGAGGGGAACCCGGAGTCGTTGTCCGAGCAAGATAAGGACTCCTTCGCCGCCGCTTGGTCGCCGGACGGGCGACAAATCGCGCTGGTGATGGAGGATGTCGACGGCCATTTGCAGGTCTTCACGATGGACCTGACCAGTGGGGAAACCCACCAAGTCACGCGAGCTCCGCTGGATGTGTACAGATCCGCCTGGGCGCCCGATGGGAGGTGGATCGCTTTCAGCGCGAGCGCGGGAGGAAACGAGGAGATCTATCTCATTAGCGCCAGCGGCGGCGGGATGACCCGCCTGACCAACAACCCGGCGCTTGACAGCGAACCTTCCTGGTCGCCCGATGGCCGGTCCATCGTGTTCAGCTCAGAGCGAGAGGGTCAGAGGAAGCTCTTCGTCATGCGGGCCGACGGGAGCAACGTGACCCGGCTCGACTTCGGCCTGAGTGAAGGCGCCACCCCGGCCTGGTCCCCCGACGGCGGAACCATCGCCTTCGTCTCGGAACAGGATGGGAATTATGATATCTACCGCATCGACGCGCCGGCATTGGCGCCCTGATCGGAGCCGGCGATCGCCTCCAGGGATTGGTGTGGCACAGACCCGGCACACCCTCCTTCTCGCTGCCCTCGTCTCTTCGGCGTGCACATTGCCGCCGACGGAGACACCGGCGCTCGTGCCCAGCCCAACAGTTCGTTCGACGGCCACAAAGCGCTCGACGCTTGGGCCCACCCCGACGAGCCCGGCGCTAGCTCTTTCCTCGCCAACGCCTTCGCGGGCGGCCCTGGTTACTCCGTCGGCTGCCGAGCCTGATTTCGTCGAACGCTCTCCCGACGGCCAGTGGACCGCGAGCTCCTTCGGCTACTACCCGCCGATATTCATGCAGGTGGCCCGCGCCGACGGGACCGTCACCTGGGAGGTCTCCTACGCCGGTGAGGAGTGGTTCGAGGTCAGGCTGCGGCCGGTCCATTGGTCCGTCGATGGGCGCACCCTCTACTTCACCTTGAGCCCCTTCGTGGACGGGTTCGTCCTTTATGCGAACGGATCCGGGCTGCATAGCCTCGATCTGACCGACGGCCAAGTGGAGGAGCTTCTTCCCGGCCAGGGAGAGTTGCAGTCGTTTTCCGTTTCCCCGGATTCGACCCGGCTGGTCCACTTCCGTTCTACAGGAGACGTCACGTGGCTCGTCGTCCGGGACCTTCGCGACGAGACAGAGCTCGAATGGGGGTTGGCCGACCGACCCGTCCAGGCGGGGGGAATTCGCTGGTCGCCGGATGGCAGCGAGTTCATTGTGCGCGCGACCACCGGCTACGACTATGATGGGGCCCGCACCACGATCGTGCTCGTCAGCCTGCGGAGCCTGGGCCAGAAGACGGTCTTAGCGGATGACCCGCGCATCTTCTGGCGGGTCGAATGGATCGACGATCACACCCTGTACCTCGAAGATCTGACTGCCTCCGGCTGGCTTCTCGATCTAGGAAGCGGCGAGATCGTTTCCGCCCCGACTCCCCCGCCAACGCCCTGACACCCGCCTTGTTCGGACCCTGAGGCACCGGCGGTCGTCTGAGTCCGCTCGTCCCAAAGCCAAGACTCCCGGGGATCGAGCCGTCGGGGTAGATCCGGTCTCCCATTCGGCTCGTGAGTCATGGGTGAGAGACCGCCGGCCGGCTTGACCCTACCTACTCCACCGGCGTTCCCACGCAGTTGATCAAGTCCGCCAGCAGCCCGTAGGCGGTTGTGTCGGGGCCGGCGTTGTCTTCCATGATGGTCAGCGGGCCGAGGACGTCGCTGACGAACGTGATCGACGACGAGGTACCCATCACGGAGTACAAGGGATCGTCGGGGGTGAGGCGCTCCGGCGCGACGCTAGCCTGCAAACCACCCGCCCCGTGCTCGGCCCGGCATACCAGCTTCCAGCGGCGGCCTTCCTCTCGCGCCTCGCGCACCAACATCGGCGTGATGCCTTCGATCCCCTGTCGCTCGACCTGCTGCGGCAGGATCGGCGCGTCCATCAAGACGGTCGCCAGCGCCGCCACTTTCACCGCCGCGTCCCAGCCCAGAATGTCGCCGCGGGGATCGGTCTCGGCCACCCCGATCGACTGCGCCTGAGCCACCGCTTCGTCGAAGGTCTGGCCCGACTCCATCAGCGTCAGGATCAGGTTCGTCGTGCTGTTGAGGATCCCGCGGAACGACAGCAGCCGCGCTCCAGGCAGAGCGGCTCGCCACAAGGAGAAGAGCGGTGCGCCGTCCATGACCGACGATTCGAACAAGAAGCGTTTTCCCCGGGCGTGGGCGAGGTCGCGCAGCTCGCGGTAGGCATGGACGACCGGGCCTTTGTTGGCGGTGATGGCATGCATCCCGGCATCGAGGGCGGCGCGCAGATGATCGATGGCGGGCTGGCCCGTCTCGTAATTGACCGGCGTGTTCTCGAAAAGGACGTCGGCGCCGCACGCGCGCACGAAGGCCGTCCCGGCCGGCGCGCTTTGACTACCCTCAGCGCGGGAGGCGGAGAGCTCGGCCAGCGACCCGCCGCGGTCAACGAGGGCCAGCGCTCGCTGGAGGTCGATCCCGCTCGGATCGATGGCGGCGCCGGCGCGGCGGCCGGCGATGCCCACCACGCGCCACTCGATTCCGTAACGTTCCTTGAGGTCGTCTCGCTTGGCGAGAAGCAGGCGGGCCAAAGCCCGCCCGACGTTTCCGAAACCGAGGAGAGCCAGATCGACTTGCTGCATTGAGACCCTCCGAAACACCGGTTTCTTTGAGAGACCCGGCGTCCTCACCCCGGCGGCAGAGATTCTAGTGGCTGGTGGCCGGCGGCCAGTGGCCTCGCGGCGGCCGCGCTCTCCCTGAGCGGCATCATCCCGCGGCCTTCCTTGAAGCCGTTGTGGTAGGCCGCGGGATCATTCTGTACTCCGCCTTCTCTGGTGCCGCCGTATCCCCGCGAGTCCCAGGTCGTTGATGTGCCGTCGAGTGCATGTGCGCTGGCCAGCGGTCCCCGGCTTCCGTATGGTCTCTACGCTCTCCGTTGAGGGCGGGAGGCTTGGCGGTGGCCGCGGGTCGTCGGTTCTGACCTCAACGACCTGGATCTAGCCACGGCCTGCGCGGCAGACCGCGAAGGCGGAGTACATGATGAGGTCGTAGCCGGAAGGCACCCGCTGAAGCGCCTGCTCCTAGGAACAGCCCGGCAGCGTGAAGTGCATCAACCGGTCGTTGCTGGCGTCGGACACCCACAGCCCGCAGGCGGAGTCAAAGGCGACGCCGACGGGCAAGCCGAGCTGGGTCACATCGGCCCCGGGGCTGCCCCAGCCCACGAGGAATTCGCCGGTCTCGGTGAAGCACAAGACGCGGAAACCGTCGGGGTCGCTGGCGCAGATTCGGCCGCTGTCGTTGACGTCGAGGTACGGCTTATTGTCGAGCGAGTCCGTCAGCCAGGCATCGAGCTGCCAATCGGCGATCGGCTGCCAGATGTTCGGTTCGGTCTCCTCGAAGACCTGGATGCGCGAGTTCCATGTGTCGGCGACGTAGACCAGGCCGTTGCGACCGATGGCGACGCCCACCGGCTCGGCCAGCTGGCCTCCCAGCGGCCCGCCTCCCGGCTCGCCGATCTGGCCGAGCGGGTTGCCCTGCTCGTCGAAGACGACAATGCGCTTGTTGCCGGTGTCGGCGACATAGACGCGGTCGGCGGCATCGACGGCGACTGCCCGCGGCCCCCACAACGCGGTCTGACTCTCGGCCTGGCCGAAGGTGCCCCACATCCCCAGGAAACGGCCGGTTGGGCTGAACCGTTGGACGCGATGGTTCCAGGTGTCGGCGACATACACCGTGCCGTCGCCGGCCACGGCAACGCCCCACGGTTCGTTGAACGTCCCGCCCGGGGCCGGACCCGGATCGATGTTGGCGAAGGAGCCCCACGCCTGGAGCGGTGTGCCGTCGGCCGCCAAATGCTGAATCCGATGATTGGTGGTGTCGGCGACATACAGCGTTCCGTCTGGGGCGACGGCAATCCCGCGTGGCGTGGAGAACTGTCCTTCCTCAGGGCCGCTTGCCCCGACGCTGGCGTCGGCCGGGAGGACGATCGTCTTTTCGGCGTAGGGGTCGATGAGCGAAACCGGCTCGAGGACGGCCGGGGCGATCCCATAGTTCCAGACTTGCGTGGCGACGTCCTTGCGGACGTACAACTTCAACTTCTCGGCCGGCGACCAATTGCGCAGACTCATGTCCAGCGCGGCGACCTCACCATAGCGGGTGTAGTCGCGATGGAACCAGACGTCCCACAACGCCCGCCGCCACTCGGGCGAGGTCAGCGCATTCCGGATGCGTTCGACGGTCAGGCCGAAGTAATCCTGCATCGGCCACCACACCCGGTTGTATTCGAAGGCGTAGTAACGGTCGCGCAAGATCGCCTCGACCTTGTCCCAGTTCCCCTGGCCGGCCAGGACGACGGGGTAGCTCACAATATCGCGCGACGGCGCCTCGCCGAAGAAATGGGCCTTGGGGTAGTTGCGCAAGTACCACCAGAAAGGATAGGTCGACTCGTTGTCGTATCCCAAATCGATGTCGAGCCCGCCGGTGGTCCGGCGCGAGAGCTCTTCGATCTGTGCCAGCGCCAGCTTCGGGCCCCCGGCGGAATGGGCGTACACCAGGTACTCGGTGGCGTCATCGTAATTGACGAAGGACGCCCTCATGCTGGCGCGCAGCGTCAGCACATACAGGCCGCTGAGGACCGCCACTCCCGCCAGCCGCGCAACTTCGCGTACGCTCCAATCCATCGCCAGCCGAACCACGGCGAAGCCGGCCACCAGCGCCACCACCAGGGTCGTGATCGCGCCGTTGGTCGAACGCAGATGCTCGAGGTCGGTCCCGCCAAAAGGCGGCGGTGATCCCAGCAGGTATCCGAAGAACCTTGCCAGGGAAAGGATCGTCAGGGTCACCAGCGCCAGCAGGGCCCATGTGCGGACCTCGCGGAAGCGGCCCCAGGCGACGCGGTTGAGAAAACGACCGAAAGCCCAGCCGGAGAGCATGATCAGGGGGAGCGCGATATGGACGGTGAGCCACGGCATGCGCTCGCCGGCAAAGGTGTAGAGGACCAAGGCGGTGACCGACCAGTAGCCGAAAACCAGAGGGTAGAGAGAAGGGATGTCGTAAGCAGCTGGCCCTTCTTCGGGCTTAGGCGGTTGCTGGCCCCACCGACGAATCCCATAGGCGATCCCTATCCCCGCTGCGACAAGCGCGCCGATCACCACTAAGTATTGGTAGGCGGGGATCTCCGCCGGCAAGTACCCGAGAGCTCGGGCACCCCAGGCAACTATCATGACTCCTAAGGTCAGCAGAGCCCAAGTGCGAAGGTCGCGAAATCCTCCCTGCCTAAGCCCCGGCCATCGATACTCTCGAATCAAGGAAGAGATTCCCATCCCGGCCGCGACCAACCCGCCGAGCGCCACCAGG
>Ga0209341_10005477_pt1 | contig 11492 bp, 9 predicted proteins | sample RifCSP13_2_FD_184020 | JGI IMG/M metagenome (GOLD analysis project Ga0209341, IMG submission 184020) | Soil microbial communities from Rifle, Colorado - Rifle CSP2_sed 13_2 (SPAdes) (version 2) | ecosystem: Environmental > Terrestrial > Deep subsurface > Rock core/Sediment | place: Rifle...
GGCGGGTCCGGCGTGCTGAGCGCTCAGGCCGAGCCGGGAAAGGATTCCAGAGGCGAGGCTGCGAAGTTGGTGTGGTCACTGAGGCTCCTCAAAAGTCGATGTTGTGACGGATGGTCGTCTTCTTCCCCGGGTGCGGTCCCGAGGACGGCACTCATGCCACCAGTCGGAGTTCACCGTATCCTCGCACAGTACTGCTCTGGAAGGGAGCAGGGCTGGGGACGAACGGTGGGTCGTCCGACAGCCAGGCACGGACCCGACCATGCCATCGTCAAACAGCGCCCCGTGCGTGAGATAGGGGTTTTAATGGGCGGCCGGCATACGGCTCGCCCTGCCTGTCTGCCCATCCCGGGATCGCCGGAAGAGTCTCTTTGCTCTGGCACCGCACTAGTGGCTGCGCGAGGATGAGAATCGACCAAGGAGGACAACCGACATGCAGCCTTCGAAAAAGAGATGGAAGGACCTCACCCCAAACCAGCGGGCACTCGCCGTGGGCGGAGCAGTGCTGCAAATCACCCTCCTGGCACTTGCCCAACGTGATCTCTCGATCAGGCCGGCAGAGCAGGTGCGGGGCCCGAAGTGGCTATGGCGGATCATCACCCTGGTCAACTTCGTCGGCCCGCTCGCCTACTTCTGCCGCGGTAGAACGCCGGGCCAGACGCAAGTCAACTCGAGCCGAAACGAGAGAACCCTGGACGCCTGACCCGGCGGGACCCATTCAGGCGAGACCATTCGAAACGGCGTTCGGCCCGGTTCCATCAGTACGCGGTCGTGTTGGTGGATCGGATCCTCGGACACCGACGCGGTTGATCCCGGCGCGGTGATCCATGCGAGTGGAGCCTTGTTGGGCGTATGGTTCGAGCGTGGACGTTGATTATCCGGGTTTTGGCGTCATCGTCGTCGATGGCAAGCGCTTCGAACACGACGTGGTGGTGGAGGCGGGTCGTGCACGCCGCCGCAAGAAGGGACCATCCAAGGCCTACCGGGACCGGTACGGCCACACGCCGCTGTCTCCCGATGAGGACATCCCCTGGTCGGGGCTAAGACTGGTGGTGGGTACCGGAGCAAGTGGACAACTTCCGGTCATGCCCGAGGTGCGGGAGGAGGCCAGGGTCCGGGGGGTGGAGTTGATCGCCTTGCCCACCTCAGAGGCCTGCCGGCTGCTTGGCTCCATCGACAAGCGTGACGTCTACGCCATCCTGCACGTCACCTGCTGACCGGCCCCGCCCAGTGGGGGCTGACGGAACACGCCGGCCTGGCAAAGTGGCGCGCCGGCCGGTGGAAGACCCTCCGGGGGCATACTCGTGTGCGATCCAAGTTGGCGTCCCCGGGGGACGCTGTGCGTTACTGCGGTGTCACACCACCGGCCTGCAACACTCGCGTGAGGAACAACGCCATCTGCCACCGCAGCACGCTCGACTCCGGGTCGAATGTCGTGGGGCTGGTTCCCTTGGCAATGCCGGCCTCCGCCAGTTGGCTGATCGCCCTTTGAGTGTCGGGCGAGTAGCCGCCGATATCGAGGAATTGACTCGCCGGGGAGTCCGCCAGTGGGACCTCGACCAGGTTGGCAATGCGAGTTAGGAACAACGCCATCTGCCATCTCGTGACGGAGCTATGGGGATCGAAGGTCGTCTCAGTTGTCCCCTTCGTGATGCCGAGCGCGGCGAGTTGGTTGATGGCTTCTTGTGTGATGGGGGCCAGGCCGAGGATGTCTGTGAACCCTTGCCCCGCCGCCGGAGGTAGGTCGACACCGTGGGCCGTGATCTGCCGGCTCAAGAAAAGGGCCATCTGCCACCGCGTTACCGGAACCTCCGGAGAGAAACTCGTCGGGCTGGTTCCTAACGAAACCTCGTAGGCCACCAGACAGTTGACGGCGTTGATCGCCTCAACTGAGTAGCCGCTGAGGTCCAAGAACCCGGTGACGGGAAGGTTCTCGGGACAAGCCTCTGTCGGGGTCGGTAACGGTGGTTGTGGCGGCAGTGCCCCCCCTCCGCCACCAACGGGGGGAGGAGGAAGCGCCGAGACGGTGATGGTTACGGTGGCGGTGTCGGTGAGGGCACCATCCGACACCGTGTAGGCGAAAGTGTCGGTTCCGGTGAAGTCGGCCGGTGGGTCATAGGTGAACGATCCATTAGCGGCCACCGCCACGGTTCCACCCTCGGCGGACACCACATCTGAGGCCGGCACCGTCAACGGATCGCCGTTCGGATCCGCGTCATTGGACAACACCCCGGCCGCCGGCAACACCACCAACCGGGTGTCCTTCGTAGCGTTATACGCATCATCCACCCCTACCGGCCCTTGACTGGGTGGAATGCCGAGGTAGAGCTCACCGGCGCCGTAAGCATTGTCCGGTCCGGCGGAGCCTCGATCGACAACGGCATTGCCGAGCAGGTACGTCTTCAGTTGCACCGGATTCGCAACGAGTCCGGCGTCGAAGAGGAGAGCCGCGCCGCCTGCCACCACCGGTGCCGCGGCACTTGTTCCGGAGAACGTGCCGAAGCTGAGGGTCCTCATACCCGCTGGGGCGGACAGGTCCGGTTTGGTCCTGCCATCGTTGGTCGGCCCCCGGGCGCTGTATGAAGCAACCGAGGCCCCGCTCGGTGGATCGACGGCTCCGACGGATACTGCGCCTGGGTTGGCGGTGTCGCCCAATGGAATGGCGGCTGAGTACGGGCTCTGCCAGTACTCGAGAAGGCTGTTGACGGCAAGCTCCAGGACATCGCCGGACACGCCATCGCCCGTATCCCGGAGTCGGATCTTGAGGTAGTCGGCGTCCGCATCCCCCGAACAACCGACTGAGAAGTTCTCGACGGGCGGAGCGCCTGCCGTTTGGAGATTCTCGCTGCCACCCTTTAGGGCGGCAAAGTTCCCCACGTCCGCTATGTCGTCCCAGATGTAGATGTCGTAGTCGGTTGGGTTGCCGACGTGCCAGTCATCCCAGCGCAACCCGAAGGCCCATCCGCATAAGAACCCCATGACCTCGTCGCCGGCCGAGAACTCGAGCCAGTTGTCGGCGTCTGCATCTGTCCATTCACCGCGCCAGTAGCCTCCACCGCCGCTATTGCCGGCCGCATTGACCCAGGCAATACCCTTTGAAGTCGCATGGTCGATCACGTCGTCGGAAGGGCCCGTTCCATCCCCGGGCCCGTCGTAAACCCTCGTCGCCGAGTAGTTGATGATCTGAACGCCCTGAGCCGCGAAATAGTCCACGACGTTGTATAGGTCACCAAGCGATAGTTCGTTGGCTAGGAAGAGGGATGCGCCGGGAGCCATCTCGTGAACGATCTCTGCTACCGCCGTCCCGTGAGTCGCGCCGGGCGTTGTGGACCAGATGTTGCAGGTAGCCCCCAGTTGGATGCAGTAGACCCCGGCCGGCGCCGGCACGTCGCCATTCGCTTGAGCTCCATTCCAGACCGTCTGATCGAAATCATCGATGATCCCGATCTTGACGCCTGAGCCGTCGATGCCGACCGAGTGCCAGGCGGCCGCCCCGGTCTTGGCAACTTCGCTGCCGTCGACAGATAGGGGGATAGCACCGAGCGACCCGGCCGGTGGAGGCGACGCAAGCGGAGCCGGCCTCACATAGCGGACCCCGGGATGGGTCTGGAGTGCTTTCAGGCGGGCGATCGGAACGAACGCTTCGACAAACGAGGCTCCGATACGTGTCCTGCGGGTTGCACCGACGTTGTCGAGCGCGGCGTCGACTTCCGCCCCGGGGAGTTCGTGTTCGATGAGAACGAGCACCCGATCATCGCGCACGATTCCTGCGAAGCTCAGTGGTTCCTTCCGATCGAACCTCTCGGCGAGGTTCCGAAGCTCGGAGTTGGCGAGCGCCGGCAGGCCTTGCTCGGTGGTAGGGCGACCTGTTCGATCACTCACGGTCGGGCTCTCCGTTGGGTTCACAAGCCCGCCGTCGTAGGCCAGTGCGGCGTTGCCGAGCAGCATCGATATGACGACGAGTAGCACCACGAATAAGGAGCGATGGTCCCGAGCAGCGGTCGTCGAGCGGTTCAGTGGTGCCTCTTTACGCAAAACCCTAACCGTGCCCACGCCTGTGGAGCGCCTGCGCTTCTTCGGTTCTGGATGGTCGAAGCCATTGGAGCCAACCATCTGGAGAATGTCAAGAGTCCCTGTCATTCCCCGTCCGAAGCTCACCACGCCAAGGGAATTAACACCTCCTCGACAGATAACCCGCCCCCTCGGGGGGGCGTCCCCGCCGCAGCCAGGTCAGAGCCACCACCGCGCCGGGCATCTCACCGCTCGCCGGCTTCACCACTTCATTGCTCGACCCGGACAGGGATATGCGTCCGGGTATCCGGCGCCGGATCTGGGCGGAGCGGACTTGACCGAGGTCGCCGGAGCCCTGATCGCCCGCCTCGGCCTAGAAAGGTGAGGCATGCGGTCTCGGACGCCGGTGACCGGGTACCGTTTCCAGGGTCCGGATCACCTCACGTAGATCGCGCAGATTCGCAGCCGGGAGGAAGTCATCCACATATGGCAAGGCGGCCTGCATTCCGCGCGTTTCCGGGGCGAATCCCGGCTGGCCGGCCAGCGGGTTGAGCCAGATCACTCGATGCACATTCCTACTGAGGATCCCCATCTGGGTCCGCAACAGGTCGGGGTCACCACGGTCCCAGCCGTCGGAGATGACCAGGGCAATGGGCCCGCCCCGCACGACCCGGCGGCTCCACTCCCGGTTGAAGGTTTCCAGTGACTCACCGATCCTCGTGCCTCCGGACCAGTCGGTGACCGCAGCCGAGATTTGCGACAGGGCAATACGCGGGTCGCGGTACCGCACCTGGCGGGTGATCCGGGTGAGGTGGGTGGCGAAAACGAATGCTTCGAGACGCCCCAACCGGCCCCGGGCGGCATGGATGAAATACAACAGCATCTCGACGTAACGTTCCATCGATCCTGAAACGTCGGCCATGACCAGCAGCGGGCGGCGACGGGAACGCGGCGCAGAGAAGGCCAGCGGGAGGAGATCCGCCTGGCTCCCGACCAGATTCCGCAGGGTGCGACGCAGATCGGGCCGCGCTCCGGTCCGGGCCGGTTCCCTCCGTCGACTGACCGTGTCGGCCGGCTGCCAGATCATCCGGGCCATGATCCGCCGGATCTCTTCCAGTTCCTCAGCGGTCAGTTCGGTGAAGTCTGTGCGAGCCAGCCGCTCGGCATAGGACCCACCCATCTGTTCGGCGATCTTCTTTGGTTCAGCCGGTTCATCGGTCGCCTCCGTTGCGGCCGGCGCGATGACCCGCAAGGTGGGGTTCCGCCGCCAGGTTTGAAATTCGATCGTGTCGAGCCGGAGGGGGCGCCGGGCTCGGCCGGACCCGAAGAACAGATCCCATGCTTCATCAAAGATCGGCTGATGGTCCGGCCGGGTGATGGTGACGGCCCGCAGAGCGTGATAGGCGTCTTCGGGTTGGTCGAGGCCGACGGTGAGAGCCGCTCTGAGCAGGTCGGCGGCCGTGTCGGAGGTCACCGGCAGTCCCCGCGTTCGGAGGTAGCGGGCGAAATGGACGAGGTTGTCGGCGAACGGCTCAGTGGGTGGAGGGATGGTCATCCGGCGTTGAGGAGGGTCTCGATTCCGGTAGCCCGGACGCGCTCGATGTCTTCTTGGTATTTGAGAATGACGCCCAGCGTCGAGTCGGCGACCTCCGGTGAGAGACGGGTCGACCCGAGCACGGCGAGGGAGGCAGCCCAGTCGAGCGTCTCGGCGACGCCGGGCGGTTTGAACAGGTCCATGGCCCGGAGCCGTTCCATGGCGCGGGCCAGTTCGGCCGCCAGTTCAGCACCGATGTCGGGGATCTTGCGATGCAGAATGGCCGTCTCCCGCTCGAAGGTCGGGTAATCGATCCAGTGGTAGATGCACCGGCGCTTGAGAGCATCGTGGATCTCTCGGGTCCGGTTGGAGGTCACCACCACAACCGGAGATGTGACGGCCCGGATGGTGCCGATCTCGGGAATGGTCACCTGAAAGTCGGAGAGGAACTCGAGCAGATAGGCCTCGAACTCCTCGTCGGCCCGGTCGAGCTCGTCGATCAGCAAGACGGGACGCCGGCCGGTGGCGGCCGCCTCCACTGCCTGCAGCAGCGGGCGGGCGACCAGGTAGTCGCGGCTCATGATATCGGCCACGTCGGCCCGAGCCCCCTCGCCTTGCGCCTCGAGGAGCCGGATGGCCAACATCTGGCGGGCGTAGTCCCACTCGTAGAGAGCATGGTTGGCGTCGAGGCCCTCATAGCACTGGAGGCGGATGAGGGGTTCCTCGAGCACCGCCGCCAACACCTTGGCGACTTCGGTCTTCCCGACGCCTGCCTCACCCTCGAGAAACAGGGGCCGTCCCAGCTCCAAAGCCAGGTGCACCGTCACCGCCAGGCTGCGATCGGCTATGTAGTCGCGAGAAGCGAAGGCTTCGCCGACCTGATCGACTGATGAAGGGATCACGTTGGGAGGGTACCCTCCCATCAACCTCAACCGGCCGCCCGCACGGCTGCCACCGCCAGGGCTCGTTTGGCCAGAACACCTGCCAGGTGGACCCGGAATTCACCCGAGGCGTACAGGTCCCCGATCGGGTTGTCCAACGCCCCGTCCACCGCCCCGGCGGCGGTTGTGAACGCCTCCGCAGATGGTGCCTGCCCGGCCAATCCGGAGACATCGACGGTGACCGGCTTGCCGGCCACTCCCCCGACGACCAGCCGCGCCCCGGTGATCGAACCGCCATCCAACATCACCAGGGCGGCCACGCCGACCACGGCGTAGCTCGAGGCCGGGTGGCGGTGCTTCAGGTAGGCGCCGCCGGTTCCGGCCGGCATTGAAGGGACGGTGACCGACGTGACCAGTTCACCCGGCTCGAGAGCCGTCGTGAAGATGTCTACGAAGAAGTCACCGGCCGCGATCTGCCTGGTCCCCCCCGCCGAGGCGGTGTTGACCGTTGCCCCCAATGCCACCAGCGCGGTTGGGTAGTCGGCGGCCGGGTCGGCGTGGGCGATACTGCCGCCGATGGTGCCGCGGGCCCGTACCTGTCCATCGCCGATTTGGCGTGCCGTCTCGGCCAGGAGCGGGCATTCGGCCACCACCACCCCGGAAGCGGCGACCGCCTCATGGGTAGTGAGGGCACCGATCGTCAACCCTCCGCCGTTCTGCTCGATGGCCCCCATTGCCGGGATGCGGCTGATGTCGACCAGCGCCGTCGGGTTGCTCACCCGCAGCTTCATGGCCGGGAGGAGACTGTGACCGCCCGCCAGAGGACGAGCGCCCTCAACGCTGAGGAAGCTGAACGCCTCTTCGAGAGTGGCCGGTCGTTGATAGTCGAATGGTGCGGCAGCCATCAGTGACCTCCCTCCGCATCGCGTATCGCTCGCCAGACTCGCTCCGGGGTCATCGGCATGTCGATCTTCTTGACGCCCAACGGGACGAGTGCGTCCATCACGGCGTTGTAGACGGCCGGGGTCGAGGCGATCGTTCCCGTCTCTCCCACGCCTTTGACCCCGAGGGGATTGACCGGCGTCGGTGTCTCGGTCTTGCCAAGCTCGAACGGTGGGAACGATCCGGCCTTGGGGATGGCGTAGTCCATCAGAGAACCGGTCACCAGGTTGCCGTTCTCGTCGTAGCCGGCTGCTTCCCACAGCGCTTGGCCGACACCCTGCACGATCCCTCCGTGGATCTGCCCTTCGACGATCATCGGATTGATGATCGGACCGCAGTCGTCGACTGCCGCATACCGTTGCAGTTCGATCTCGCCGGTTTCCGGATCCACTTCAACCATGGCGATGTGCGTCCCGAAGGGGTAGACGAAGTTGGACGGGTTGAAGAACGCCGAGGCCTCGAGCCCAGGCTCTACCCCTTCCGGCATGTCCCAGGCCGTGTTGGCTGCCAGGGCGATGTCCTGGATGGTCATCGACTGGTCCTTCGAACCCTTCACCGAGAACTTACCGTCGGCGAACTCGATGTCCTCCGTCGATGCTTCGAGGAGGTGGGCGGCGATCTTCACGCCTTTCTCTTTGATCTTGGCGATCGCTCCCATGATGGCCCCGCCGGCCACCGCCGTGGTGCGGCTCCCGTATGTCCCCCAGCCCATCGGGGTCAGGTCGGTGTCGCCGTAGATGATCTCGACATCGCCCACCGGCAGGCCGAGTTGATCCCCGACGATCTGTGCGAAGGTGGTGGCCTCGCCCTGACCGTGCGGACTCACGCCCACCATGACGTTGACTTTGCCGGACGGGTGGAATCGCACAATCGCGCTTTCCCACAACCCGCCGCCGAAGCCGACTGCCCCGGCCACTTCCGACGGCCCCAGTCCACAGATCTCGGTGTACGTGACGATTCCGATACCGACGTATCTGCCCTGCTGGCGGAGTTGCGTTTGCTTCTTCCGCAGCGCCGGGTAGTCGACCATCTGCATGGCCAGGTCGAGGGCCGGTTCGTAGTTGCCGGTGTCGTAGACCAGGCCGGTGATCACCTCGTGCCCATCGGTGAACGGTGGGATGAGGTTCTTGCGTCGCAGCTCAGCGGGGTCCATCCCGATCTCGTGAGCGACGAGATCCATCATCCGTTCGACCATGAAGGTCGCTTCGGGGCGGCCGGCCCCGCGGTAAGCGTCGACCGGGGTGGTGTTGGTGAACACGCCGTAGACGTCCTCGTGCACGGCCGGGAAGGTGTAGGCACCGGACAGCATGAGCCCGTGCAGGATGGTGGGCACGCCGGTGGCGGCCGTCGACAGGTAGGCGCCCAGGTTGGCCCACACTTTGGCTCTCAGACCAAGGATCACGCCGTCGGAGGTGGCGGCCATCTCCACTTCCTGATAGTGGTCGCGTCCGTGGCTGGTCGCCTGGAAGTTCTCGCTGCGACTCTCGTTCCACTTGACCGGCCGGCCGGTCTTCTGCGAGGCGAAGATCACCATCGAGTCTTCCGGGTAATGCGGGATCTTGGACCCGAATCCGCCTCCAACGTCGGGGGCGATCACCCGGATCTTGTGTTCGGGGATGCCGGTGTCGAGCGACAGCAGGAAGCGGGCGATATGAGGGTTCTGACTGGTGACCCACAGTGTCAGTTCCTCCATGGCAACGTCCCAGCGGGCCAGGGCGGCCCGTGGTTCCATGGCCATCGGGATGAGCCGCTGGTTGACGATCGTGTCGGTGACCACCACATCCGCCGCGGCGAAGGCGGCATCGATATCGCCTCCGGCGACCGTCCAGTGGAAGCACAAGTTGTTGTCGACGTCATCGTGCAACTGCGGTGCCCCGTCGGCGGTTGCGCGGCGCCCTTCGGTGACCGCATCGAGAACGTCGTAGTCGACGTCGACCGCATAGGTGGCGTCCCGGGCTTGCTGCTCCGTTTCGGCCACGACGATGGCCACCGCGTCGCCGACATAGCGGACGGTGTCGACCGCGACCGGCGGATGTTCCGGTGTCTTCGTGTCCGAGTCGGGAACCACCCACGCACATGGGATCCCGCCAAAGCCGGCGTCCCGCATCTCTTGCCCGGTGTAAACACCGATCACCCCAGGCAGGCCCGCCGCCCGGGCAGTGTCGATGGACAGGATCCGGGCGTGAGCGTACGGCGATCTGACGACCGCCATGTGCACCATGCCCGGTTGGTTGAGGTTGTTCGTGTAGCGGCCATTGCCGGTGATGAGACGGGCATCTTCGACCCGCTTGAGCGAAGCACCGAATGGTCGGTCGGTCATGATTGCCTCCTCCCCGCCATTTCACCGACCGCATGCTGAATCGAACGAACGATGTTCTCGTACCCCGTGCAGCGGCACAGGTTGCCTTCGAGCCCGTGGCGGATGCCACGCTCCGAGAGGTCACCGCCGTCTTCGACCAGCTTGACGGCGGCCATGATCATGCCGGATGTGCAGAACCCGCACTGGAGGCCGTGCATCTGGCGGAACGCCTCCTGCATCGGATGCAGTCGGCCGTTGCCGGACAATCCCTCGATGGTTGTGACCGACGCATCGTCGGCCTGCACCGCCAGGATGGTGCAGGACTTCACCGGCCGGCCGTTCACATGGACGGTACAGGCACCGCATTGGCTGGTGTCGCAGCCGATATTGGTGCCCTTCAGATCCAGCTCATCGCGCAGGTAATCGACGAGCAGCACGCGCGGTTCGACGTCGGATTCGTGTGTCGTACCGTTGACGGTAATGGTGACTCTCAAGACTCAAACCTCCCTCTTCTCAAATGAGTCGGCTCGCCACGGAAGTTGGAGGAGCACGCGTGCGGCCCCCGGTATGCTCGGACTCGAGGGCCCGACCAGCGTTACGGTCGGTGGGAATGCTGCACACGCGGTAAGCCGTTGCCATGCGACACCCTTGGGGGTCGAATGGCATTGAACCTACACACGCGGTACACCTCATGCCGGGTGGATGGCGATTTAATTGCTGCGCCGCCTCTTCGAGCGACGCCGGAGGACTACGCCGGCAGACGGATTTGTGACCGGGACCCCACTCGAAGGGACGGGCAGTCCGGTCGAGGTGTCAGCAGACTCCGCCGTCGAGATCACAGACCAGCCCGGGCGCCAGGGCGGTGTGCCGCTCCAGAATCCAGTCCCGGATGGCCGGGATGAGCGTCGCGGCGGGAACGTACCCCGGACTGGCGGCGACCATCCGGTCGCCTTCGTCGAGCAGCAAGGTCGGAAATCCGGTGACTCCCAACCGGCGCGCTTCGGCAAAGTCCGCCCAGGTCTTCTCTTTCATCTCCGGTGAGGTCAACAGCTTCATGAACTGATCCCGATCGACCTCGTACCCATCCAGCAGGGCGCGATACACGCCGGGATCGGTGACATCGACCCCTTGGGCGTAGAAGGCCCGCTGCAGCCGGGCGAAGAAGGACAACGTCGAGTTCGAGTCGAGTTCGCGCATGGTCACGACCGCGGTGTCGGCCAGTTCGGTGTCGTAGACCCAGCCGTCGTTCCGCTCCAGGAACGTGTAATCAAAGGGCTGGCCGCTCCGTTCTGCAACCTGTTCCCAGTGGTGGGCCAGCGTTGCCCGCATCCGGTCGTCCAGCGGTTCGGCCGAGGGACCCGGGCGCAGCCCACCCGCCACGACCCGGATGGGGATCGTGAAGTTCGCCTGCAGTTCGTCGAGCACCGGAGCGAACCCCCAGCACCACGAGCACATCGGGTCGCCCACATAAATGAATTCGAGCGGTTGTTCGGTCGTGTTCATCGACGGCCCATCGTACGGGCACCAGCAGTTTGTGCACCAAGAATCGTCGCCCAGCCGACGGTTGGGCGGGTTCGACTGGGCTCGAGGAACGATCGAGAACCGACGCCGCGTGATGCCGAGGCCGATTGCCCCCGTCCTTGCGGTGCCGCAGACCACACCAGGATCAAGGGTCGACAGCCAAGCTGCGCCAACACGAACTCTTGGTGGATGGCCGCTGATGGTCACCCGTGGTTATGACCGTTTCGTTACATCGATGTAACCCGATCGTTACCCGGCCGGAGGATGATTGGGTGAGAACCAACCTGCGCACAGAGGTGAGAGACGA
>Ga0209341_10005478_pt1 | contig 11488 bp, 9 predicted proteins | sample RifCSP13_2_FD_184020 | JGI IMG/M metagenome (GOLD analysis project Ga0209341, IMG submission 184020) | Soil microbial communities from Rifle, Colorado - Rifle CSP2_sed 13_2 (SPAdes) (version 2) | ecosystem: Environmental > Terrestrial > Deep subsurface > Rock core/Sediment | place: Rifle...
CACTCCCTATACGTTTTAGTTCTGCTTCACTCAACCCTAAAAGGTGAAGCCTGTCTTCAGCCGCCTTAAACTCTGCTCTTACGGTCATGTATTCAGCTTCACGCTTTTGATACTCACCAAGGGATATTGCCTTCCCTTCTAGGAGTTTCTTTGCTCTTTCATAAGACTTTTCCTGTGCTAGAAAATTTGCCTTTGCCTTGAGATATTCCGACTGTGCCGTTCCTAACTCCGTGCTGTCTATTACAGTAAGGCTATCGCCTTCCTTTGCTTTATCTCCTAAGTTAGCTCTGACTTCTACAACTCTTCCAGGGACACGAGAGCCGACATGGGCAAGTTTGTTTTCATTAAACTGGACTTTCCCCGGCACTTGTAGAATGTTCTTAAGAGACCTTAAAGAGACCTCTTCAATCTTAAGATTCGCGGCCTCTATTGATTCAAAGTCGAGTTGAATTAGATTTGAAGGCGTTTTTTCGTTTACCTTTTTTTCATTGCCAGCTTCTCCTTCCTTGTCACATGAGGTGAAGGAAATCAAAAACACTGAAACCAATATGCTTAAAAGCACTTTTTTCGTCTTCGGTTTTAAGAACGTTTTCCTAGTCATCACATTTTACCCCCTGCAATTTTTTCTAGTGTGATTTGTGATATATAAAACTCATAAAGAACTTCATAATATTCACTGAGGGTGTCGCGATAGGTTCTAAGTGCATCGAGAACATCCAGAAGCCCTATTTCACCCTGCTCGTAGCTAAACTGAGCTATTTCAAGTGAACGCTTTGCTCGGTCTAATAGTTCTCCTGAGAATATTTTTGACTGCTCGAATGCGATTTTATAATTTTTATATTCATCCTCGATACGGTTTCCGATTTCAATCTCAAGGAATTTAAGGTCAAAAGAAGCCCTACGTTCCTGAGCCCTTGCACTCTGGATTCCTCCCTGGTTTAAATACCAGAGTGGAATGCTTATGCCTACGCCGCCTCCTGTGCTAATTCTATCTATTTCTCTCTCGTAAAAACCCTGAAGGAAAATATCAGGGATTCTTAGATGTCTTTGCTCAAGTAACGAAAAGCCTGCACGCTTGACTTCAGTCTCTTGAGCTTTTATTTGAGGGTTAAAATCGGCAACTCTCTGGGCTAAGTTTTCTAAGGCATATATAGTAGAAGGAGATGTAAGCTCATCTTCTAAATCAAAATCCTTTTCTAAGGAATTTCCAAGAAACCTGTTTAAAATAGCCTTCACCGCTCCTAAATTCGTCTCAGCACGAATTAGTGCTCTCTCAAAATTCAAGGTCTCAACCCTAGATTTAATAAAATCTAACTCTCTGGATTCGCCTAGCTCAACTCTACGTTCTATAATTGAAAGAAGGGTTTTGGAGGTCTCTAGATTCTGCTTTGCGATCTCTACATCCTTTTTAGCAAGTAGAATCGAGTAGTAAAGCTGCTTGGTAGTAAAAATAAGCTCTATTTTAACAGCCTCCTTCTCAAATTCGGTGACCTTTACCTCTTCCTCGGCAGCCTTTCTTCTATAGAGCCGTTTTAGGGGCCATTCGACAGGCTGTATGACTGCTATACCGAACTCTGCATCGGTATTATTACCCTCGCGTGATTTACCTCTTGCTAAAAAGAATTCTAAATCTGGATTTGGATAAGCCTTTGCAGCTCTAAGCTCACCCTTTGCAATATCAATACTGGAAAGAGCTAAGGGTATAGATGGATTTTTCTCAAGAGCAAGTTCTATTAATTGATCAATCTTATATTTCCTTTGAGCTTGATTCTCCTCAGCCGAAACTTTAAGACTCTCCAGCGTTGTACCAATTAGAATAGAACAAAGAAAGAGCGTTATAGTTTTAACGCGCATTCTTAACCTCCTTAAAGCGATTTTATGTAGGGTAAAAAACGGAATTATTAAATGAGGGGTCTTGGAGGGTTAAAGATGGATTTTTCTAGGTTACTCTCTAGTATAGAGTAATTATAAGTTATTGTTAATGTTGGGATATCTGCTTGGATTAAGGGTTTTGGGCTTTCAGATTTAGTAAAATTATGGACACAAGAACTACTTATGTAACAATGATTGATCGGAAGAGGAAGTTTCGCTGAAGAACTTTTCTTAGAGTTGTCAACTTGAGAAGAAAGGCAATACTCATAAGAGAAACAACCTTTATGGTAAAAATTAGATACGAAGGGTTCTTCACAAATTGTCGTAGCTGAGAAGAGGAAGAAAAACAGGGTTACGGATAGGAGTAACTTCATCAGGATTTTATTTCTCGTTCTTGATCTTTCTTTAACTATTTTTGGAGATTTTAGTTTTAAACAATATAAACGTTGTTTCACTAAATGTCAATTCTGTAAGTTAAAGTTATATATTTTAGTTTAATGGGTTTGTGTGAGAGGGTTTTACTAGTGAGACTAGATTCTCATAGAATGAATAAGCAAGTGAGCTCCTTTGGAATATTTGACGATTATTACTTAATATATATTAACTTTAATATCTTGAAAGGTGAGATAGATGGGGAATAAAATCAACGAAGAAATTCTAGAACAGAAACTCGAAGAGCTTGAAAAATCGAAATCATGGAGTCCTAGGCTCATCTCAAAACTGGAGGGTTTAATTCGTTCTGGGGATGACTATTCACTTTTCAGGATAAATCCTTTGAAATTTGGAAGCGAGAAAAATATATTAGAGCAGGAGGTAATTGACCTTTTTCTTTATGGGACCAAGTGCGGTATTTTCAAAATGAACTGGCAGCTTTTATGCCCTGGATGCGGAGATGTGGTTGAAAGTTTTAGCACTCTGAGAAATCTAGATTCCCACTATCATTGTGATTTATGTCACAAAGATTTTGAAGCAGCACTCGATGATTATATTGAGATCAGCTTTACTATTTCTCCTTCAATCAGGGAGATAGCTTTTCATAACCCCGAAACCCTTTCGATAGAAGATTATTTTTACAAATATGTATTTAGTGAAGGCGCCATGTTTCCTGACGGAAAGAAATTTGTTGATTTGGTGAGGAAATCGGCAAAAATTCTCACTTACCTCGAGCCGAAAGAGACGAAAAAGTTTGAGCTTGATATCCCCCGGGGTTTTTTGGTGGGATGTGATCGGCTGAACCATGGGGAGTTATTTTTTAATGTGAATGGGGAATACAAACCTGAGATTCAGCATTTTTCTTTGAAATTGGTTGATGGAAAATATGAGCCTGATAAGGGTGAACTTTTCCCTGGCAAATTTGTTTTCAATTTCGAGAATCATACAAACAAAAGAGGAGCGCTTTTATTAATCCACTTCCCAAACCTACCGCCAGAGCCTCTATTCTATCAGCCCTTTCTTTCTGGGAAAAAACTTCTCACTACGCAAACATTTAGAGATCTTTTCCGCTCCGAGATCGTTCAGGGAGACGAGGGAATTGGAATCAAAGATATTACGATTCTTTTTACGGACTTAAAGGGATCTACGGCACTCTACGATCGGATCGGTGACCTGAAAGCCTTTGCTCTTGTTCGCCAACATTTTGATAGTTTAGGTAGGGTGGTAAATAGCCATTATGGTGCTATCGTGAAAACAATAGGAGATGCCATTATGGCTACCTTCTTAAATCCGTTGGATGCTGTAAAAGCAGCTCTTTCGATGCTTGAGGAAATAGAACGGTTTAATCAAGAACATAGTGAGAGGGAATTAATGTTAAAAATCGGGATTCATAAAGGTGCTGCCATTGCAGTAACCCTTAATGATCGCCTGGACTATTTTGGCCAAACGGTAAATATTTCCTCGCGAGTTCAGAAATTATCTGATTCTGATGAGATTCATATTACCCCTGAGGTGTATAATTACCCCGGGGTTCGGGATTTGTTGGATGGGTTTGAAATTAATCCTCGAAAAGCCAAACTAAAAGGGGTCCTTGAGGAAATGAGTGTTTACAAAATTAATCGCAACCTGAGAAAAATAATTGAATGATTTAATCAAAATTTTGTGATGTTGCTTTATATTGTTATCGGATGTCTTAGATTCACCCTAATTCTGAGTAAGATTTAGTAAGCGGGTGTTTAGTATCCGGTGAAGAAAAAAAAGAATAATATAAATTCTCTAAGTATTCACCCCTTTCAATCGAATCAAACCTCTCACATTTTAAGAACAACATAGATAATTTTCTTTTAACTCATAATTTCTACTAGATATCCATAACACACATTTTTTGATTTTAGTATCAAACTAAAATTTTTTTTCTATTTGCTCTTTACATATTAATTCTGATTAGTATATAATTGTGTGAATTTTTTATCTGCTCTTTGAAATTAGTTGCTTTTATTTTTTACAAGAGAAGTACTTATTAGTTGTTTAGTTATAATCTAGGGGGGGTGGTTAGTTTCTATGATTGGCTTGTCTAGGAGGTGTAATATGATACTAAAGCGTTCTGCACTTTTACTAATATTGATATTTCTCCCCACTGCTGTTTTTGCTGCTAAGAGATACGTTGTTAAAAAGGGAGACAATTTAGGCAATTTGGCAAAGAGGTTTCGAGTTTCTATTCAATCTAAGAAGAAAACAAACAGCTTAAGAACTGATAGATTAAATGTTGGGGATGCCCTCATTATCCCTGATTCTACAAATGATCAGGCTAATGTGATTGCTTCTAAAGATCTAGAGAAAAATGAAAATGAACTTGAAGTAAATAAAAGTAACTTACCATCCTTTTCACTAAGGTACATAGTTAAAAAGGAGGATACGCTTAGCGGAATAGCTAATCGATTTGGTATTTCTGTTGAAAAAATTAAACATGTGAATGGGCTTACCGATAACGGTTTAAAAACCGGAATGATACTCACTATTCCTGAATCTCGGCATAAGGATCTTGATAATATGATTTCCTTACATCCTGCAGATATAGAACTTAAAGAGGTTTCGCCTTATAAGTATCGTGAGTATGTTGTTAAAAATGGGGACTCACTAACAAGTATTGCCGGTGGTTTTGGTATTTCCGTGACCGATTTAAAGAACGCCAACGGATTATCGAGTGATGAAGTAAGGATTGGGATGAAACTAATCATACCCGATTCTCAAATTCCGATGAGGGTTGTCAGAGTATCTCCAAATTTAAATGATATTAGTAACTATGTAGTTAAAAAAGGTGACACCTTAAGCATAATTGCAAGCAAGTATCGCGTTTCCATAAAGGATTTAAAAAGCGCAAATAATTTAAAGAGCAATGAAGTAGAGATTGGGATGAAATTAATAATACCTGATTCTCAAATTCCGATGAGGGTTGTCAGAGTATCTCCAAATTTAAATGATATTAATAACTATGTAGTTAAAAAAGGTGATACCTTAAGCATGATTGCAAGCAAGTATCGCGTTTCAGTAAGGGAGTTAAAAAGCGTAAATGATATGAGGGATGATAAAGTGAAAGTTGGTATGAGGCTCATTATTCCGAACTCCAATTTATCAAAAAATGTTGAATCTAAAACTCCGGTGATAAGCGATAATAATAAGTATGTAGTTAAAAAAGGAGATAGTATCAGTTCAATTGCTAAGCGATACGGTGTTTCTCAAGTGGAATTAAAAAGAGCAAATAACATAAAAGGAAATACTATAGAAAGTGGTCAGCTTCTTAGAGTTCCCTCTATGATTAATGTAAAGGATGAATTAGTTATTGAGGATATTAAAGTAGCAAAGGATGATACGCATATTAAGTCGTTACCAGAAATCGAGACTGCAAAAGCAATACAAAGTAACGAGTCAAGCACATATGAAAATGGTTTAACTAGGGACGTTATTATAAGTATAGCAAAGAGGTTTCTTGGGGCACCCTATAAGTTTGGCGGCAATTCACTTATAAGGGGTCTTGATTGTTCGGCATTTGTTAATAAGGTCTTTAGTTTCTTCAATGTTGATCTACCAAGAACAGCGAGGGAAATGTACAAGATTGGACGGAATGTTACTAAGGGTGAACTATCGGCTGGCGACCTTGTGTTTTTTAGGACCTATGCAAGCTATCCATCACATGTTGGAATTTATATAGGTGACAGCGAGTTTATACATGCTTCATCTGCTGCCAAAAGGGTTAGAATTGATAACATGAATCAATCTTATTATAGAAAGAGATACATAGGAGCTAAGAGGATTGTTAGCGCCGGCATATTTTATGAAGAGCTGTCTAAGGATTATAAAGGATTTGAGAAACAGTAAGTAGGATATCCTCTCTTTTATTGGCACATTTCCTGGTGGGGTTATAACTTTACAAAGTGTTTATAGTTATGCTATAAAAATGCCCGTAACAAAATCATTCTGTGCAAGATGATTAGTTAATAAAGAAGGAAATAGATAATCCTTGTGTGTTAGTTTGGCGGAAGATGTATTCCTAATATACGGAGTAGATACCCCTTCTAAATAAACCTCAGTTAAATAAAACTCTCATTCTTACGATTGTTAGAAAGATTTGAAATGCTGAGAAGTGGTATGTATATTATTTTAAAGAAAATTTATGTTTGTTCATTTTAATAGATTCAGAGAATTTCTTAAGTCTGAAAGGAATTATTCGGAACATACAGTTAGAGCGTATATGACCGATCTTTTGCAATTTAGTGGCTTCCTGAGGGAGAAGGTTTTTAATTCTGCTTGTGATGAATTTGATTTTTCTTCTGTAGATGAAGTTGCTATAAGGGCATTTCTTGGTTGGCTCCATAGGAGGAAGAATTTAAAATCGTCAATATCAAGGAAACTCGCATCGATTAGAACCTTTTTTGAGTTTCTTTTGAGGGAAGGTGTAGTTAACAGGAATTCTGCAAAGCTTGTTCCTACTCCAAAGGGAGAAAAGAAACTCCCTGCTTTCTTAACTGTAGATGAGGTATTTACACTACTTGATACAGAGTATGCTGATAGTGCAATAGGATATAGGGATAAGGCTATACTAGAGCTTCTTTATTCAAGTGGTCTTAGAGTAAGTGAACTTGTAGGGATTAGCTTAAGTGACATAAATCTCACAAACTCTCTTGTAAAGGTTTTAGGAAAAGGAGGGAAAGAAAGAATTATTCCGTTCGGATCTAAAGCTCTTAACGCTATTAACCTATATATTCCCAAAAGAAGTGAACTTAAACCAAGAGGCGACTTTCTTTTTGTAAACTCTCGTGGTGGTAGACTTACTTCGAGAAGTATAGCAAGAATTGTTAAAAGATATGCAAAAATGTCAAAGATTCCGAAGAGTGTAAGCCCACATGTATTGAGGCATGCATTTGCAACTCACCTTCTAGGTAGCGGTGCCGATCTACGTGCTATTCAAGAGATGCTTGGACATAGTAGCCTTTCTACAACACAGCGTTACACCCACACTTCAATCGAGAAGATTATGGAGATTTACGATAAAACCCATCCCAGAGCATGACAAATATGAACAAGTTTCATGGTACGACAATAGTTTGTGTAAGGAAAGACGGTCGTGTTGCAATGGGCGGCGACGGCCAGATTACCCTAGGACAGACTGCGATTAAACACACTGCAAAAAAGGTTAGAAAGATTTATAACGATAGAGTTATTGTGGGGTTTTCGGGAGCTACGGCTGATGCTCTTACCCTTTTTGATAAGTTTGAATCAAAGCTTGAGGAGTATAGAGGCAACCTAAGAAGGGCAACCGTAGAACTTGCAAGGGATTGGCGGACTGACAGAATATTGAGAAGGCTAGAGGCACTACTTGCTATTGCGGATAAAGAGAATATGTTTCTAATTTCTGGAAGCGGTGATGTCATTGAACCCGACGATGATGTACTAGCAATCGGGTCAGGTGGGCCCTATGCACAAGCTGCAGCAAAAGCATTGCTTAGAAATACCAAAGTAGATGCAAGGGGAGTTGTGGAGGAGGCTCTTAGAATCGCGGCGGAAATATGTATTTATACGAATGATAAAATCATAGTAGAGGTGCTATGAGGTAGGATTAAATGAGTGAACCCTTCTTTACTCCGAGAGAAATCGTTTCTGAATTGGATAAATACATTGTGGGTCAGGATAAGGCAAAAAGGGCAGTATCAGTCGCTCTCAGAAACCGCTGGAGGCGTCAGCGTGTCATTCCTGAGCTTAAGGAAGAGATTGCTCCTAAAAATATCCTGATGATCGGCCCAACAGGTGTTGGCAAAACAGAGATAGCAAGAAGATTAGCAAGGCTCGCACAGGCGCCCTTTTTAAAAGTCGAGGCCTCGAAGTATACAGAGGTGGGATATGTGGGAAGAGATGTTGAATCAATGATTAGAGATCTTACTGATATTGCTGTAAAGATGATAGCTGATGAGGAAAAACAGACGTTAAAAAACAAAGCTGAGGATTTAGCGGAGGAGAGAATTCTTGATCTTTTATACCCCAAAAATAAAACTGCCGATGTTTCCTCATTTGCCGATACGAGAGAGAAACTAAGAAAACTTTTACAGGAAGGAAAACTCAATGAGAGGTATGTGGATGTTGAGGTTAACCTGAGAAACCTCCCGGTTCAGGTTTTTACCCCCTCAGGTATGGAAGAGATGGATGTAAATATTGCGGATATGTTGGGAAATCTCTTCCCGAAACGAACTAAGAAAAGAAAGGTCAAGGTCCCCGAAGCGATGGAAATCCTGGTTCATGAAGAGGCACAGAAGCTTATTGATATGGACAAGGTTGTTAAACACGCAATTGAAAGAGTGGAGCAGTCAGGGATCATTTTTGTAGATGAGATAGATAAAATAGCGGGTCGTGAAACCGCTGCGGGCCCTGATGTTTCAAGAGAAGGCGTTCAAAGGGATTTGCTACCTGTAATAGAAGGATGCACAGTAAATACAAAGCACGGAATGGTAAGGACTGATCACATACTCTTTATTGCTGCCGGTGCCTTTCATGTATCAAAGCCTTCCGATCTTATTCCTGAACTTCAGGGTAGGTTCCCGATAAGAGTAGAACTCGACCCATTAACAAAGGAAGATTTAATTAGAATTCTCACAGAACCCCAAAACGCCCTTATTAGGCAATATAAGGAGCTTCTTAAAACAGAAGGGATTGAACTTATATTCAAAGATGAAGCGATAATCGAGATTGCAGAGATAGCGGCTTACGTAAATGAATCGACTGAGAATATAGGGGCAAGGAGGCTTCACACAATTTTAGAAAAAATCCTTGAAGACATTTCTTTTAATGCCCCTGACATATCAAAGGAAAGAATCGTTATTGATACAAAATATGTAAAAGAGATGGTTGAAGACATTGTAAAAGATAGAGATTTGAGCCGGTATATTTTGTGAGGAAATACTTTACTGCTGAAAATTAGACAAATTAAATTAGCCTGAGTTTGACCTGTGTAAAACTCTAATAGACAGAACTCTGGGGATAAATATTTATCTTTAGGTTAGGAGCTTGGCATAGTGTAGATTGACTGATGGGTTTAGTAAAACTACAACGTTTAATTTCATTTGAGTACATTTCATAATCAGTTTCTGACATTCGTGGATCGAACACAATTTCATCAAATAATGTATTAGGATCGATATCGAACTCTATAATATTTTGATCTTTTTTATATCTCTCGGTTGTTTCCCTATAAACTAACCTGACTTCCTTTTCATGCTCAAAAGCTTCTCTTTTAAGCAACAAAGTGGGTACCTGTCCAAGACCTGAGTGATCGAGTACAGTTGGAGTAACAAAATCAGGATCAGCAAACATTTTTCTTATTTCTTCTTCTGTCATATGCATAACTTTGCCAATGTAGTAAGAGAGACTCGCAAATTCGTTATTCGGATTGTAAATAGCTTTATGAAGTCTTCTAATTGTAGTTTTAACTTTTGCGCCGTTTTTATCAGGAGAGTAAATTCGCCACATAGCATCAGATTCTTGATTAAGAGTCCAGCACTGACCATAAAAGCAATCTGCTACACCACGAAAGCTCATAATCCCGCCTGAAGGTAAAGGGGTAGAGCTCTTGATAAGAAAGTTTTCAAATGGATCGTCCCACAACTCAGGCTTTACTAAAACCAACTTTTTGGTCTTAAACATCTCGATGAGACGATTTGCCTTGAAGACTCGATAGATGTATAGGTCTGGGTTATCAATATTCACGAAATTGTTCTTCATACGGTTTTGAAGTTGCACCTTGGTCAAATGCCCCATAAGTTATGTATACGGTCTAAAAGAAATCATAAATACTGCTACTTCAAAAGACATAATAATGACTAAACAAAACTTTTATTGCAGGAAACTTTATTTGCTATATAATAAATAGTTCATTTTTGCAGATAAGCTGATTACAGATGAAAGAACTAATCAAGAAAGCGCAAACACTTGTTGAAGCTCTTCCATATATAAGGGAATTTTATGGAAAGACTCTGGTGATAAAATACGGAGGAAGCATAAGCGGTAGTGAGCTCCATAACTTTGCACGTGACATAGTACTTATGAAATATGTAGGCATGCATCCTGTGGTTGTACACGGCGGTGGTCCTCAGATTGGAAATCTTCTTGGAAGACTGGGAATAAAATCAAAGTTTATTGCAGGACTCAGGGTCACAGATGCCGAGACTATGGAAATTGTAGAGATGGTTCTTGTCGGAAAGGTAAATCAGGAAATAATAACTGCGATAAACTCCCTTGGTGGGAGTGCAGCAGGTGCTTCGGGTAAAGATGGAAAGATTATAGTTGCAAAGAAGGTTGATATATCAAATATGATTGATGATGGAGGAGACATAGCAGAGGATGCAGACTTAGGTATGGTAGGAGAGGTGGAAAGAATAAATCCACAACTGATAAAAGTCCTTGAAAGCGCAGGGTTCATTACAGTGATAGCTCCGATCGGGTTCGATGAGGAGGGGAGGTCTTACAATATAAACGCCGATCATGTTGCAGGAAAGATTGCAGGGGCGCTTCAAGCAGAGAAATTGATACTCCTTACAGATGTACCAGGGATACTGGATGAAGAAAAAAACCTAATTTCTTCGCTTACAGAATCGACTGCAAGGGAACTTATGAAAAATGGAATTATCACAAGCGGGATGATACCAAAAGTTAGATGTGCTATTGAGGCTCTCCACGAAGGTGTAAACAAAGCCCACATAATTGATGGAAGGGTAGAACACGCATTAATCCTAGAAATATTTACAGATGCTGGAGTTGGAACTGAGATACTGCTTTGAAAACCGAAGAGATAATAGCCAGATTTGATAGATACGTGATGAATACCTACAGCCGTCACCCAATAGTACTCGTGGGTGGGGAGGGTTGCTGGGTAAGAGATATTGAGGGTAAAAAATATCTAGACTTTATCACAGGAATCGCGGTAACAAACCTAGGTCATAGCCATCCTGCTGTAGTTAAAGCCATAGAGGATCAGGCTCGGATTTTGATCCATGTATCGAATCTATTTCACATACAGCCACAGGTTGAACTAGCCGAAATTCTTGTAAAGAATTCATTTGCCGACAAGGTGTTTTTTTGTAACAGTGGGGCTGAGGCAAATGAGGGAGCAATAAAATTAGCAAGAAAATGGGGAACGGCA
>Ga0209341_10005480_pt1 | contig 11484 bp, 14 predicted proteins | sample RifCSP13_2_FD_184020 | JGI IMG/M metagenome (GOLD analysis project Ga0209341, IMG submission 184020) | Soil microbial communities from Rifle, Colorado - Rifle CSP2_sed 13_2 (SPAdes) (version 2) | ecosystem: Environmental > Terrestrial > Deep subsurface > Rock core/Sediment | place: Rifle...
ATATCGAGCTGACTCTTCGCCGCCAACATGGTCCTAGCGGCGCCTGACAACTCGATCCAGCCGGGCCGGCCACCCGGATCGGTCGAAGATCCCGCCCTCACCCCTTCGGGTCCACCTTGGGTGTGCGCCGCCCTCGGCGCCCTGCACCGCTTCGGTGCGCCGCCCTCACCCCTTCGGGTGCGGCGAAGGGCGTGGAGCCCTGTCCCCTTGGGACACCCGAAGGGGTGTAGAGGGCGAAGGGCGTAGATGGCGAAGGCCGTACAGGGCGGAGCGATGCGGAGGGGCTGCATTCGCGCGCGACGAAACGGCGCCCGGCCGGGCGGCTCCGCCGTCAAGGCCGCCAGCACGCCGGCGATCTCAATCCTTGACTCTGGATAACACATGCGACAGACAATGATGCACGTGGCGCTTGTCGTCCGAGATTACGATGAAGCCATCGCCTTCTATTGCAACAAGCTCCACTTCGTGCTCGTCGAGGACACCCACCAGCCAGAGCAGGACAAGCGCTGGGTCCTTGTGGCTCCCCCCGGCTCAGCCGGCACCTCCCTGTTGCTGGCGCGCGCTTCGACTTCCAGGCAAGAGGACTATATTGGGAACCAGACCGGCGGGCGGGTGTTCCTCTTTCTTGGCACCGACGACTTCTGGCGCGACTACGATGAGATGCTGGCGGCCGGAATCCACTTCGTCAGGGAACCAAAGAACGCCCCCTACGGGACGGTAGCCGTCTTCGAAGATCTGTACGGGAATCTATGGGACCTTGTCGGACCCAACAACGAAGGGGCCGATTGACGATCAGCGGTGGGACCCGACAACTCGATCGAGCCCTTGGCCCGCCGTATGCATCATGGCGCGGCCGTCACGCGGTGCTGGCCAGGGACTTGGTTACTGCAAGAGCCCAGAACCGTCGCCCACCGAAGTAGCGGCCGCATGAGCCTTCCCCCAGACGCCTCCTATGAGTGACGCTCACCGCCGCCGAAGTCAGATCGTTACGCATCTCGGCGCTCTGGTAGCGTTCCTTCTCTTGGCTATCCTCGTCACCTGGCCTTTGATCATCCACATGCGCGACAGCCTGCCAGGCTGGTACATAGCCGACAACTACGAGTACCTATGGAAGATGTGGTGGTTCAAACACGCCATACTGGATCTTCACAGGAGCCCCCTTCTCGTTCCGACGATCCTTTTCCCGGACGGATTCCCTTTGGCGTATGCGGAAATCACGCCGCTCCACACTCTCTTCGGTCTCCCTTTGACTCTCATCCTCGGCGAGGCGGCGACCTACAATCTGTTTGCCTTGGCCTCCTTCGTCCTTGCTGGATGGGCCGTGTATCTACTCGTGTTCAGGTGGACCGGCAGTATCTGGGCCGGATTGTTCGCCGGCATGCTATTCGCCCTCAACCCGTACCATGTTGTGCGGTATGGCGGAATCCTCCCGTTGATGGCCATCGAAGGCTTGCCGATCTTCCTGCTCGGCGTGGAGGGGTGGGTCGCCTCTCGAAGGCCCGTCTGGATCGCCGTAGCCGGCCTGGGATACTTCCTGGCCGCATGGGCATCCATCTACTACGCGTTCGGCCTCTTGATTCTCGGCCCTGTCTATCTTGTCGCCAGGCTCGCCAAATCTCAGCCACACGCCGTCAACCGCAAGACGATCGGCCATGGGGCGATCCTACTCCTGCTCGTCCTTGCGATCACGGTTCCCCTGGCGCTGCCCTACATGGCTCTACGATCTTCCAGCGATCTCACGATCCCGCTTCAGGACACCGACTTCTGGTCCGCCAGCCCGACGGACTACGTCGTGCCTCCTGGGCTTCACCCCTTATGGGGATCTTGGGTAATGAAGAACGCGCTCGGGGTTCCGCCTGACTACCCCCAGATCGCATTCGAGTTTGTATTGGCTGGGGGCTATGTGGCCCTGCTGTTCGCGGCCTACGGAGCCTTTAGGAGTCGAGCCCCGCAGAAGAAGGCCCTGGTCGCGATGACTGCCGTGGCTTTCGTTTTGAGCCTTGGGACCACGCTTCACATCGCGCGGCATCCACTTGTGCTGCCGGCACCGCCGGGAATCGTGGATGCGTTCAATCGCATCATGGAAAGTGCCGGCGCCTGGCTACCTGCCCATGAGTCTTATGCGCCTCTTGCCACCGACGGCCTGACCGTACCGCTCCCTGCTCTGCTTCTCCGTTGGATGGTCCCGATGCTCACGGGCATGCGGGCTTGGAATCGTTTTGCCGCCTTTACCAGCCTTGGCCTTTCCCTGCTCGCGGGTGTAGGCTTCGCTTTGTGGCTCGATGCAGAAGTCAAGCCCAAGAATTCCCGCCTCAAGACTGGACTCGCTGCACTGGCTTTCGTGGCGCTCGCCCTGTTCGAACTCTGGCCAAGGCCCATACCCCTCCAAGCGATTGGTCCCCGCCCAGTCGATCTTTGGCTCGCGGCTCAGCCCGAACAGGGCAGCCTCATGGAACTTCCCTTGACAAGTGCACTCAGCGCTCCCCAGATGCTCTTCACCCGATACCACGGCAAGCCCATCTCCTTCGCCTATGGAACCTTCCTCCCCTACTGGTATCGCCAGCATTACCCCGAACTTGAACGCTGCCCCGAGGCGGATTGCCTGGCTAGGCTCAGGAGCTGGGGAGTGAGTTTCATTCTGTTGAACCTGAAAGATACCTCAGGAGGTCCCTCCCTTGAAGCACAGCTGGATCTCTCACCAAGCCTTGACCGAGTGACGACGGTCGGCGATCATGTGGTCTACCGATTGATGTACTGAATGGAGCATCCCGAACTCACCGCTGCTTCTGTTTCCCTGGCCGGCTCACCCTCGTCGAAGCCGGACTCCATTCGCCAGGCCCGGCGGCCCAGTTCGAGGCGGTTGGGCCGCGTATCGCATGAGGGGAACCATGCCGCCTGAAACGACGCCCGAGCAAGAGTGGCACCGGTTTCTCAACGAAGGTGAGGCAGTGAGCCGGTCCTCGCGGCGTTTCCAGGCATGGCTCCCGTCGAGCCCGCGTTGCAAGCTTTGCGCGGCCCCATTCAAGGGTTGGGGCGGGGCCGTGATGCACATGATGGGGAGGGACCAATCGCGATATAACCCCCGCTTCTGCGCCAAGTGCGATCAGTTCGAGCACCCGGGCGGGGCGGAGGTTGTCCTGACGATGCTCTTCGCAGACGTGCGCGGTTCAACTTCGCTGGCTGAGAGGATGAACTCGATCGATTTCAGCCGACTGATCAACCGCTTCTACGTCGTCGCCACGGATGTGCTCGTCCGGACGGACGCCCTCGTGGACCGCTTGATCGGAGACGAGGTGATCGGCCTTTACATTCCGGGCTTCGCCGGACCGGATCACGCCCGGCGCGCCATCGGAGCCGGGAGCGCCCTTCTGGAGGCCACCGGCCACCGGAGTTCGGACGGACCGTGGCTGCCGGTGGGAATCGGGATCCATACGGGCCGCGCCTTTGTCGGGGTTGTGGGAGGCGGAGAGGGGACGCCACGGGATTTCACAGCCCTCGGCGACAATGTGAACATAACCGCGCGCCTGGCTTCCCATGCCAATCCAGGAGAGGTTCTCATCAGCGAGGCCGCCTTCACGGCCGCGGGGCTTGATCTTGCGCATCTGGAATACCGGGAACTCGAGCTGAAGGGCAGAGGAGTCCCGACGGGTGTCCGTGTGCTGCGCGCCTGATAAATCGAAGGAGCCCCCCGCTTTGCTCCGCCCTTTACGCCCTTCGCCCTCTACGCCCCCCCACGGCACGCCCGGTGACGGCCTTTATGCGGTACGACCCGTCGGCTCGCAGGCAGGCACCATCTAACGGCATGGGCAAGTAGCCCTGCGCCGGCCGCGACTCGGAGGCCCCATTGACGACCCCCCGCTCCTATCGACCCGTCTCCCTTGTCACAGGCGCATCGTCAGGCCTCGGGCCTCTTTCGCTGCGCGCCTTGCACGCGACCACCACGACCTGATCCTGGTCGCGCGCCGCCGAGACCGGCTCGAGGACCTCGCGCGTCATTATCAAGGCCGAGCACCCCATCGAAGTTGAAATCATCCCGGCCGATCTCACGATGGATGACCAAATGCGCCGGGTGGAGAAGCGCATTGCCGAAGGGCCGGCTCTCACCCTTCTCATCAACAACGCAGGTTTCGGCGGTTACATGCCTTTCATCGACCTCGACATCGATCGCGCCGAGGAACTCATAAGCCTCCAAGTGCTCGCGGTCACACGACTGACGCGAGCCGCCCTTCCGCTCATGATCGCCGCCGGCAGCGGCTCCATTATCAACGTCTCCTCCAGGCTCGCCTTCTCCGGAGCTCTCCCCTCGCCTCCTTTGCCTAAGCGAGCCACCTACGCCGCCTCGAAGGCCTACGTGAACATGTTCACCCCACTTCTCGCCAATGAACTAGAAGGCACAGGTGTGCGAGTGCAAGCCCTCTGTCCCGGCGTGGTCAGAACCGAGTTCCACCAGGTGGTCGGAATTGACCAGAGTTCTTATCCGTCGCATATCGTGATGTCCCCGGAGGACGTTGTCACCGCTTCGATGGCAGGACTCGAGCGCGGCGAGGTGATCTGCGTGCCCGCGCTAGAAGAGGCCGGCCTCCTGACTCGAATAGAAGACGCCCAGCGGCAATTCTTCGAGCAGACCAGGACCGGGACGCTGGCGCAGCGGTACAGGGCATGACCCTGCGGGCGACGGAGGATCATCTCAGGCCGGTCGACAACTCGACACGGAGCCCGGCCCGCCAAGCTTGGCCAGCGACTCTCGTGCCGCCTCAGACAATTCGCAGGCGGCCGCCCACGCAGCCGGCGGCTGACATTTGCGCGATACTGGAATCGGCTGGCCGCGCGCGAGAGCACGAGACCACCTGGGGGCTAGCCTCCCATTCCGAGAGTTGAGGAACATGACTGGCCATCCTCAGGTCTGGCACTACGGCCTTGTAGCTCGCTGGTGGGCTGAGTTCAACACCGACGGTCCGGAGATCGAGTACTTCAAGGGACTCGCCGAACGCTTTGGACAACCGGTTCTCGACGTCGCGTGCGGTACAGGGCGGCTTCTTCTCCCCTTCCTTCGCGCGGGATTGGACGTCGACGGCGCCGACATCTCACCGGATATGCTGGCCCTCTGCTCGGAGAAGGCTCAGAGGGAAGGCCTCCGGCCGAGCCTCTACCTCCAGGCGATGCACGAGCTTGATATCCCTCGCAGCTACAGTGCGATCGTGGTCTGCGGGGGATTCGCTTTGGGCGGCTCGCGTTCGCAGGATCAAGAGGCCCTGATCCGCTTCTTCCGTCACTTACAGCCCGGCGGAGCCCTTCTCCTGGATAACTACCTCCCCTACAAGGACGCGGACGAGTGGCGTTACTGGGTCAAGGAACAGAGACAGGGGCTGCCTGAACCGTGGCCACCGGTCGGCAGGCGAAAACGTGCCGAGAACGGCGATGAGATCGAGCTCCGAAGTCGCTTGGCGGCTTTTGACCCCCTTGACCAGGTCGCAACCCGCCAGATCCGTGCGTTGCTCTGGAGAGACGGGGAGATCCTCCAGCAAGAGGAACACGTCCTTCTCGAGAGGCTGTATTTCCGAAACGAGCTCCTGGCGATGCTCGACGTCGCGGGCTTCCTCGACGTCCAGGTATTCGGTGACTACACCGAAAAGGACGCCTCCGCAGATAGCGGCATCCTCATCTACGTCGCCAAGAAGGAAGTGCCGTCGGCCACGGGACCCATCGAATAGCCCGAGTCCTCGTTGTCGCCGCCGGGTCATCCGCAGGTTAAGCTGATCCTGATCATGGATGGGCCAGGCCGGGCGGTCATCTTCAGCCCGCTAGGCCGCCTTTGAAGGACCGGGCTCGCCTGAACCCGTCGATGTCGAACTTTCCCAAGGTCGCTTCAGATCGGCGAACTTGCTCTGCAACGACGTTGTAGCCGCCATCCTGAGGATCGGGCCTGTGCGACACTTGGTTGGGCGGCCCGCTCAGGCGACGCCGATGCCCTCGGCAGGCTGCATCCAAGTACGCCGCTAAGAAGCTGGACTCCCCGGGAGGCATGACTTATGGATTTCGTTGAACGCTATCGCACCGGAGAGCATCAGCAGGTCTGGAACGACCTCCAGGCCCTCGGCCCCGCCGTCCGCCGCGAGCCGAACTACGCGCAGGCGCGGGAGGTAGCCGCCGAGACGATGCGCCGCGTGCGCCGGAATTGCGAGCGCCTCGTCTCTCGCCTCGGAGACTTGGGCTACGTCTTCGGCACTTTCCCGGACGGTTCCCGCCGCTCCTTCAAAGCAGAACCGCTCACCGCTCCGTCCGACCGGATACGCGCCGATTCCACCGAACTGGAGACTCAGGCCGGCCTGCTCCCTATCTCGCTCGTGGCCTTCTGGCAGGAGGTCGGTGCGGTCGATCTCGTCGGCATGCACCGCGGGTGGCCGGATGGGCTCGACCCGCTCGTCGTCGACCCGCCGGAAGGAGCCCTTTCCTTCCTCTTTGATATGGAAGATGACGAGGGAGAAACCGAAGGCCCGGGTGGTTTGCCGGCCTGGCGCCCGACGACCTGCATAAAGACAACGTCAGCGGAGGCGACCCGTACGGTGTGCGCCTGCCAAACCCTGCGGCCGACTTCACGCTGTTGTATGAGCGGCACAACCTGCTCTTCGTTCCATACCTGAGGCTGGCGATCCTACACTGGGGCGGCCTCCCCGGCCTCGATGGGAGGGGGATTCCGTTTGAGCCTCTCGGCGGTCTGGTCGCGGACCTGGAACCGTTTTGATGGCTGCGACCGTCATCCTGTTCTCCCTTCTCTGGTGCCTTGCCGTTCACCGGCTAATCCACTGCCTGGCAGGACGCGGACCGACGCTTCCAGGACCGGTCATGGCCTCCCGGGGCACAATTCCCTTCTCGATCTTCCCGCTCGCCCCCGGGGGGAATCTGCGCACGTGGTTCCGGACGATCAGAGAGGAGCCTTCGTCATGTCACCCAAGCGCAAGTTCACCGATGAAGGTGCAAGACGGATAGGTGATTCCCTTGGCATCCCATGGGGAAAAGTAAGCATCGAAGAATTCCGCGCGGGACTGGCCGTCGAATTAGAGCACGGGGCACACGACCCCGAGACCAACGTGACCAACGATGATGAGCTCATGACGGGCAAGATCGCGCTTGCCAACCTCAAGGAGTTCCCCGACGACTACACTCGGCTTGCCCAACTCGCGAAAGACGCGGAAGAATTCTGATCCGAGAGGGCCGACCATCCTGGACGGCGCCTGACAGCTCGAGGCAGCCCGTTGGGCCGGGCCAAGTAGGGTCGGTCCAGCACCGGCCTGGCATTCGGGACGCCTAGGCCGGTCGGGCGGGTCCCTTCAGAGCCGCCCAGCAACTCTGCGCTCTCCTGCGCGTGAGGTGCTCATGAGCCTTTATCTCCTCCTTCGCTTTCTTCACATCTCTGCCGCGATCATCTTCGTGGGAGGGCTGTTCGCGCGCCAGGCCGTCAGGTCCCTACCGTCGAGCGCATCAGACGTCGGCGCGATCGTCACCCTGACGCGGGCCGCCGGCAGAGTCGAACGCCTGATAGTGATCCCGGGCAACATCCTGGCTATCGTGTTCGGCGTGGTCTTGGCATTTCTTACTCGCGCCCCCCTCCTCGGTTCCATTTTGGAGGACTCCCGGAATTGGCTGCTGGCGTCGACCGTGATCCTTATCCTCCTCTTTCCCCTTGTACCCATCGTCTTCGTTCCCCGGGGGAAGCACTTCGAAGCTGCGCTTCGAGAAGCTACGGTTGCGGGCCACATCACCCCCGAACTCCGGCAACAGATGGACGATCCGGTTGTCCGGCGGGCCCATTGGGCAGAATTGATCGGGGTCGGCCTGATCGTTGTCCTCATGGTCTTCAAGCCCATCTAGAGTCGTCTGCCAACTCGACGGAGGTCTGGCCGGCCATCCCAAGGTTGAACCTCGCGCGCGATAATCACACGCCGGGCCCCCACCTTGGGCCCGTTAGGCGCCGCTGGTCTTGCCCCAGTGCGGAAGTTCAATGCTTCCTTCCAGCTCCAAGGATCCGTCTCAGATTGTCACGGAAGGCTACAACCGCGCCGCTGCAAGGTACCTTTCCGCCCGGGCCCGCGGTTCCGCCGATCTTCCCCTCGCGGCTGACTTCTCCCGGCTCCTCCCGAGGGACGCCCTCGTACTCGATGCCGGTTGCGGCGCCGGCGTCCCGGTGACTCGCTTCTTCACCCACACCCATCGCGTCGTGGGGGTCGACTTCTCCCTCGCCCAACTTCGGATGGGCCACCAGCTTGTCCCTCCCGCCCACTTCACATGCCAGGACATAGTGCAGTTGGCCTTCTCTCCAGACACTTTCGATGGCGTGTGTTCGTTCTACGCCATCCTTCATATCCCCCGCGTCTAGCATGAACTCGTCTTGCTGGATTTCCACCGCCTCCTCAAGTCTCCCGGGGTTGCCCTTCTCTGCCTTGGTGCGGAGGACATCGAGGCCGATTACGCCCCCTACCTCGGCGTGCCGATGTTCTGGAGTCATTTCGACGCCGATACCTACCTTCGGATGCTAGCCCGACTCGACTTCCACCTCATGACTTCCCAGATCGTTCCAGATCCGATCGGTCCCAACGGCTCCCATCTCTTCACCCTTGTCCGGAAGGGCGGCGCGTAGAGAACCCAATGGTGCCCGCTCCGCCTCGCTTCGCGCCCCCACCCCCGCGGTGGTGCGCCGCCCTCACCCCTTCGGGTGCGCCGAAGGGCGTGGCGCCCTGCCCCCTGGGGGCGCCCGAAGGGGCGTAGAGGGCGAAGGGCGTAGAGGCCCAAGCACGCCGAAAGAGCCGGGGGATCTTCCGCCGGCACCTCCAGCCGGAACTGAGCTTGGTGCGATACTGACTTTCGCCCGGCCGCGCAACTCCGCGCCTAGGAGGCAATCGTGCCTCACATCACAACCTCCATGTTCTCAGACCGCGTTGTCACCCTGATCTTGGGAGCACGAGATCTCCCCAGGAAGCCGGTTGATTACCATATCCTCCTCATCAGCTCGATCCTCGGCCTGCAGCCCGAAAAGGAATATCGCGAAAGCGATCTGAATGACGAACTCCAGAGATGGGTGCTAGAGCTCGGCTCCAACTTCGGGCTTGACCACGTCACGCTCCGGCGATTCCTCATCGACGCCAGGTATCTCTTCCGCGACCCTGCCGGAACTGCCTACCGACTCCACACCACCAACCACCGCTATTCTTACGATTCCGAAATCCTCTCTATCGACCTGCCGGCGCTCATCGCCAACGCCAGGAACGACAGAGCGAAGAGGAAGCAGCGCTACTTGGAGTCGCGCCGATAGCCGGCGGCGGGCGGTGATTTCACCCGCCGCCGGACAACTTCTTATTAGTCGACCTGCCTCAAGTTGACGGAGGTCGGCTCGTCCATCGTGATTGGGCTCCTCTCCAGGTCGTCAGGCGCAGCGGGATCCGATGCCATGCATGGGGTAGCGGGAGTCCTCCACGGACGAAGGATCATTGCGGTCAGGAGGCCGACGATGGAGAGTCATACGCGCGCGGATCACTTGTAAGGCCTCGAGTCCCGGGAACGGGCCGTAGGCCGCGCCTGGGTCACTGGCCTGGCCTGACCTCCCGGCAGACGACCCGTCGGATATTCCGTCCCGCACAGGTGCGGATCCGGTCCCACTCCCTGTGGTACCATTCAGGTGTCAGACGGCATTTCTCCATCTGATCGGCTCCCGGAGGAGTCGGGGGAGCCTCCCCACATTCCGCTCCACTCGATCAGGACAGGTGAGCATGCAGAGCAACAGCAAACTGTACGTCGGGAACTTGTCGTACTCGACGGGAGAAGGCGACCTGCAGTCGCTTTTCTCGCAGGCGGGGTCGGTGAAGTCGGTCTCTCTGATCACCGACAGGGATACGGGGCGGTCCAAAGGTTTCGCTTTCGTCGAAATGGCGACTCAGTCGGAAGCAGAAAAAGCCATCAGCATGTTCAATGGAAAACAGCTTGGCGACCGAAGTCTGACAGTGAACATCGCACGACCACGCGAGGAGAGAAGCGGCGGAGGCTACGGGGCCAAGCCCTACCGCCCTGGCGGCCGCCCCCGAGGTCGAAAGTACTAGAGCCTGCCAGCCTTACCAAGCTCCATTCGTTTCCGCCGTGGGCATCACCCGCAGGCAGGGATGAAGTCTCCACGGGACTTCTTGCGGTCGGACCGCTCGCTGCCCCCGACAGCCGGGGGTTCGCACCGGAGTTGGGCTACTCTCGGCTGGCCGGTCAGCTCAGGTCGAAGCCGTTCGGCAGCTTGTCGGGTCCATGCATAGTTGAGCTCCTCCCATGGCTTGAGGCGGCATGTCATGGTGGAAGAAGGTCAGACGATCCCCCGCATCTTCATCGGTGTGGCGTGCCTCTCGGCGTTTCCGTTTCTTGGGCCCGTGCTCGTTGCGCTCGTCAGGCCGCCTCCTACCTTCGCGGTTCCTTCCACGTCAAACGCTCTATCCGGCACCACCGTCGGTGCGCCTGCTTTCCCTCCTCGCCTTACGATGGTCCGATCTCGCGGGAAGCCCATGGCGCACGACTCCAACGGGATCACCGAGTGGCTCGATTCGCCACGGGCAGAGGCCGGCAAGTCTCCCGGTAGCTCGATGATGACGACCTGGCCGGCTCTGTCGTCGAGGATTTCGCGGCGCATGGCTGGCGCATAGAGGATCGGAGGCCGACGAGCATGAAGATGTTGCAGGCTCAGCCGGCGTTGTCCGTCAAGGACATGGCTCGCAGCATTGGGTTCTACCGAGACAAGCTCGGCCTGTCGTTCGTCCTGGAAACTGAGGGATTCGCTATCTTCCGCCGTGATGCCGTGGAACTTCATCTTTGGCTTGCCAACGATGAGAGTTGGCGAACTCGCGAGGATACGCGACCGGTGACGTCGGGCGCGGAGTCGTTCCTGGCGGGGACGGCCAGCTGCAGGATCCTTGTGGAGGGCGTCGAGGAACTGTTTCGCACCCTCCAGCCCCTTGGGATCATTCACGGGAACGCGCCGCTGACGGATCAACCCTGGGGTGATCGCGACCTCGCTGTTCAAGACCCAGACGGGAACCTCGTTACCTTCTTCGAAGGGCTCCCCGGTTGAGGCGCCCGGGAACCTGGGCTGAGGAATCCCACCTCCGACGAGTCCGCGCGCCAGGCCGCCTCACGATCTTCAGCTCCTCCCCACTTCCATTCCGCCATGAAGAAGACGCTCCCAATCCTTTTCCTTCTCGCCGCCACCGCCCTTACCCTGGCCCTGCTTGTATCGCTTTCATCTCCCCAATCGTTTGGACCCAGAGCGTCGGTCCTGATGGCCCTCGCCGACCAGGAGTGGGAAGAAGATCGCTATTTCGACTCCGCCGGTCACTACCTGTTGGCGGTCGCTCTATCTGCGTCCGACACCGTTCTCCAGAGCACCCTCACGCTGTACCTCACCCGCACGCAAGACCTCCTGCACCAAGGCCAGTTGGCGGCAGCCCTCGATCTCTGTCG
>Ga0209341_10005484_pt1 | contig 11478 bp, 10 predicted proteins | sample RifCSP13_2_FD_184020 | JGI IMG/M metagenome (GOLD analysis project Ga0209341, IMG submission 184020) | Soil microbial communities from Rifle, Colorado - Rifle CSP2_sed 13_2 (SPAdes) (version 2) | ecosystem: Environmental > Terrestrial > Deep subsurface > Rock core/Sediment | place: Rifle...
CGCGAGCAGCTGGCCCGCGGCTCGGACCGCCAGCCTGACTCCCGGCGCGGGCCCGGAGCCCTTCGCCGTCTCGATCGCCTCGACGATCGCCGCCAGGTCGGCGGGGGTCGAGGCCCGCACTGCCACTATCACTTTCGACTCCTCTCCTTTCCCCGCCACCGACCCATGCCGACCAAGAGCACTGCGATGGGGACCACCCAGAGGAGCACGGGTTTCAGGGCGACGGCGAGTACCAACACTGCAACCAACAGCGTTCCCCGCCAGGTCAGACGGTTGATCGCCGGCATCGCCAGCCACACGGCTCCCAGCACCAAGCCGCTCCGCAGCGCAATGCCACCGCTGGTGGCGTCCCCCCCGAATAGGCCGGCGTAGATACCAACTCCGCCGACCATCAACCCCGCCGCCGCCACCCCGATCAGGATCCGGTTCGACACGGGCTCACCCTAATCACCGGCCGCGACCAGGTAACGGGCAGCGCACGAGCCTCGGTCACCTACACTTTCGCGGTGCCCATCGACATCGACATCGCCCATGTGGCGCGCCTGGCCAGGCTGGGTCTGACCGATGAAGAACTGTCCTTCTACCAGCGTCAGCTGGGCGTCATCCTCGAGCACGCCGCCAAGGTCCAGGCTCTCGACACCACCGGCGTGGAACCCACCGCCCACCCACTTGCCTTCGTCAACGCCTTCCGGGAGGACGCGACTGTCGCCCCCCTCGACCGTGAACGGGTGCTCGAACAGGCGCCCCTCACTGAGGACGGCTTCTTCGTGGTCCCTCCACCGCTCGAGGGAACGTGACGCCGGCAGATCTGAGTGTCGCCGAGGCGGCCCGTAAGTTGGCCGCCGGTGAGACGACTTCGCTCGAGATCACCGAGGCCGTCCTGCGGCGGGCCGCCCAGACCGAGGCCGAGCTCCACTGTTACCTCACAATCGATCAGCAAGGCGCCCTCGCCTCCGCGGAGGACTCCGACCGCCGGCGACGGAAGGGAGCGGTTTCAGCCCTGTCGGGGATCCCCATCGCCCTCAAGGACAACATGTGCACCGACGGTATCGAGACCACCTGCTCATCGCAGATACTGGCCGGCTACCGGCCCCCCTACGACGCGACAGTGGTTCGACGCCTGCGAGCAGCCGGGGCGGTCATCGTCGGCAAGACCAACCTCGACGAGTTCGCCATGGGATCGTCGACCGAGAACTCCGCCTACGGACCGACCCACAACCCCTGGGATCCGGGTCGGGTTCCGGGCGGCTCCTCGGGTGGCTCGGCAGCGGCGGTGTCGGCGGGTTCGGCGCTGGCAGCGCTCGGGTCCGACACCGGCGGTTCGATCCGCCAACCAGCCTCCTTGTGCGGGGTGGTGGGTTTCAAGCCCACCTACGGCCGCGTGAGCCGTTACGGTCTGGTCGCCTTCGCCTCGTCGCTCGACCAGATCGGACCGATCACACGGACGGTCGAGGACGCCGCCCTCATCTTCTCGGTCATCGGCGGACACGATCCCCAAGACGCCACCTCCTACACCGGCGAGATGCCCGAGTTGTCGGCGCTCGGGAGCGGGGTGGCAGGCTTGCGCATCGGCGTCGTCCAAGAAGCCTCGGGAGCGGGTTTCGAACCCGATGTGGAAACGGCCTGCCGGCAGATGGCCGAGCGACTGACCGCAGCGGGCGCTTCCCTCGAGGAGATCTCCGTGCCCACCTTCACCGTTGCGCTCTCTGCCTACTACCTGATCGCCCCGGCCGAGGCCTCCGCCAACCTGGCTCGCTTCGACGGGGTTCGCTACGGGTTGCGCGAAGAAGGCACCCACGTCGAGGAAATGATGGCCCGCACCAGGGCTGCGGGGTTCGGGCCCGAAGTCAGCCGCCGCATCCTCCTCGGCACCTATGCCCTCTCGGCCGGCTACTACGACGCCTTCTACGGACAGGCCCAACGGGTTCGGACTCTCCTCATCAACGAACTCAATGCGGCGTTCGAGCGTGTCGACGTGCTGATTCTTCCTACCAGCCCAACCACGGCATTCGAGATGGGGGCGAAGACGCAGGATCCCCTTTCGATGTACCTCACCGACGTTTGCACGATCCCCGCCAATCTGGCCGGCACGCCGGCGATCTCGGTGCCGATCGGTCTCGATCGATCCGGCCTTCCCATTGGCATCCAGGTGATGGGCCGGGCCTTGGGGGAATCGGTCATGTTGGCGGTGGCTGCCGAAATCGAACGGTTGGCCCGTTTCACCGCCCGTCCGCCCATGCTCGAGGCCTGGTCATGAACGCCGATTGGGAACCCGTAATCGGCATCGAGACCCACGTTGAGCTGGCCACAGCCTCGAAGATGTTCTGCGGCTGCCCGGTCACCTTCGGAGCTCCGCCCAACACCGCAGTGTGCCCGACCTGTCTCGGGCTGCCGGGCGCACTCCCGGTACCGAATCGGCGGGCCATCGAATCGATCATCGCCATCGGTCTGGCGCTCGAGTGCCAGGTGGCTCCCCGCTCGGTTTTCCATCGCAAGAACTACTTCTACGCCGACCTCCCCAAGAACTACCAGATCAGCCAGTACGACCTGCCGGTCTGCGTGGGCGGGGGCCTCGAATTCATCCTCGACGGCGAGCAGGTCGCGGTCGGCATCGAGCGGGCCCACATGGAGGAGGACACCGGCAAGACGATCCATCGAGGAGGGGGGGGGCGGCTCCATTCCTCTTCGGGCTCGTTGCTTGATTTCAACCGCTCCGGGGTCCCGTTGGTCGAGATCGTCTCGCGGCCTGACCTGCGAAGCGCGGAGCAGGCCCGCGCTTATGCCCAGGAGCTTCGGGCGGTGGTGGCGGCGCTGGGGGTTTCGGACGCCAAGCTCGAGGAGGGCAGCATCCGCTTCGACGCCAACGTCTCGGTCCGTCCGGTCGGATCCTCCCCGCTCGGGGTCAAGGTCGAGATCAAGAACATGAACTCCTTTCGGTCGTTGGAACGGGCGGTGGCTTCCGAGATACGGCGCCAGATCGACCTGCTTGAGGGGGGGGGAACGGTCGTCCAAGAGACCCGTCATTGGGACGAGGAGGCCGGCGTCACCCACGGCATGCGGGTCAAGGAAGGTAGTTCCGACTACCGCTACTTCACCGAACCTGATTTGGTACCGATGGTGGTCGACGAGGACTGGCGGCTCGCCATTGCCGCGACGTTGCCTGAGCTTCCCGCCGCGAGGCGATCCCGCTACTTGGGCTTGGGGGTGGAGCACCAGGTGGTCGGATCGCTGCTATCCGCTGAGCAGGGCCTGGTTGATCTGTTCGAGGCCGGCCTGGCAGCAGGCGCCGATCCGCGCCTGGCCGCCAACTGGGTGTCGGGGGAAGTGGTGGCCTGGCTGCGCCGCCAGGATCACCCTCCGGCCTTGGGCAACCTCACCGGGCAGCATCTGGCGGAGCTGTCGGACATGGTCAACGAGGGTTTGGTGTCCGCGTCGGCTGCCAAGGACGTGCTGGCCGGCGTCCTGGCGGGTGAAGGGGGCCCGGCCGAGGTGGCGGGCCGCCGAGACCTGCTCCAAATCTCGGATCGCGGGGCCCTCCAAACGGCGATCGACGAGGTTTTGGCCGTCAACCAAGATGCCGTTGCCCGACTCGCCTCCGGTGATCAGAAGCCTTTTGGCTTCCTGGTCGGCCAGGTCATGAAATCCACCGGCGGCAAGGCCGATCCGAAGCTTGTCACCGAGATGCTCCGCAGCCGCCTCGGTTCGGCGTCCTAGCCTTGGCTTAGCTTGGACCGGCACACCAAGATCATTGCCACCCTCGGCCCTGGAGTGGCATCACCGGAGAGGGTCCGCAGCCTCGTGGCGGCGGGCGTCGATGTCGCTCGCCTCAATTTCTCCCACGGGGACCATGAGACGCATCGGAACTACGCCACCTGGGTGCGGGAGGCGGCCCGGGCGGAGGGTCGAGTGGTCGCTCTCCTCCAAGACATCCAAGGCCCCAAGCTGCGGGTGGGTCGATTTCCGGGAGGGCGGGTCAGCCTGGAGGACGGCAGCACGGTCCGCCTCTATAGGGGCAGAGAGATGGCCGCACCCGGCACGGTCCAGATCGATTACGAGTTCCTGCTGGACGACCTCGAGGCGGGGGAGCGCGTGCTGCTCGCCGACGGTCTCATCTGCCTGGAGGTGGAGGGCAAGCAGACCGACCACCTGAGCGCCCTCGTCATCCAGGGGGGGGAGCTGACAGACGGCAAGGGCGTGGCCTTTCCGTCCACCGCTCTGCGGGCGCCGGCCGTCACCGAGAAAGATCGGGTCGATCTTGAATTCGGTCGGGAGCTGGAGGTCGACTTTGTGGCCGCCTCCTTCGTTCGCTCGGGGGCGGACGTAAAACTGGTCAGAGAGTTAAGCGGGGGAGCGCCAGTGATCGCCAAGATCGAATTGGCGGCTGCCTACGACAACCTAGACGATATCTTGGCGGAGGCGTCGGGAGCCATGGTGGCAAGAGGGGACCTGGGGGTGCAGCTACCTCTCGAACGAATACCCCTCGTGCAAGCCGACATCCTCCGCCGCACCAACGCCGCCGGGCTGATCTCCATCACCGCCACCGAGATGCTCGAATCGATGACCCACTCCCCCCGACCGACCAGGGCCGAGGTAACCGACGTCGCCAACGCCGTGCTGGCCGGCACCGATGCCGTGATGCTCTCGGCGGAGACCGCAACCGGCGCCTACCCCATGGAGGCCGTGAAGGTGATGGCTCGGATTTGTTCGACCTTCGAGGAATCGATGGCCACCTCCGCCTCGTCGGTGTCGTTCCTTCAGAGCCATAGGACCTTCGCCTCGGCGACCGCCCAGGCGGCGGTGGAAGCATCCGCCAACCTCGGGATCGACACCATCGTGGCCTTCACCGAGACGGGCAACACCGCGCGCCTACTGTCCAAGTACCGACCGGCGGCCCGGATCATCGCCTTCACCTCGGACCCCCGCACCCTCAATCGCATGGCCCTGTATTGGGGGGTGATCCCCACCATCTTCGCTCGCCGGGACTACACCGACGTGATGATCGCCGCCGCCGAAAAGTACTTGGAGAAGGAGGGGATCTGCCGGAGAGGTGAGGGCGTGGTGATGGTGGCGGGCATACCTCCCAATCAAAAGGCCTCCACGAATTTGATGAAACTGCACGTGGTGGGGGAGCGGGATCGGTCCTCCCAGGTCGGCCGGTCAAGCCGTCCCAACCCTGTGGCGGGGGGGTTCAGCCGCTGACGTGACGCTACGATCAGCCCGTGGGTCAGACCATCTCGATCCAGCGGACTGTGCGCCTTGGCGAAGTGGCCCTCTTCGACACCGACCGCACCCTGGGTGGCCAGGATGGAGAGACCTTCGCCTCCCTCGCCGAGGCCGAGGCCGGCACGACTTATCCCGCCCGATTGGCTACTCGGCTGTTTGGCGTCGACGATCGCCTCGAAAAGGTCTTCGTGGCTTCGAACACCGTGTCGGCGCAACGACGAGGCGGTTGGGACGACCAGTCGGCGGAGGCCGCCATCCAGGTGATGACCGGCTTCTTCCGGTTCTACTAGCCCGCCACTGTGGTGGTGGTGGTGTCGCCGGGGATGGTGGTGGTGTCGCCGGGGATGGTGGTGGTGGTGGGACACGGCTCGGTGGCGTCGGGCATCAAGCAGGGGTGGACCTCGATGATCTGGTGGCGGGGCCGGTAGCGAACCACCCAGCTGGTCTCCTTGTCTTGGTCGTCCCCGACCGTGATGGTCCGCGTCACCGTCACCGACCACCCGCCTCGTGGTGTCTGCAATTCGTTCTGCTCATCCACACCCAACAACGGGTTGGCTCGGTACTGCACGGAGGGTTCGGTCGGGGCGTAGCGCTCCGACACGTTCGCCTCCACTCGGCGGGCTTGCCTTCCTCCCTCGGCCACCGCGCTCACCCGGGTCTTCCCGCCGCTTTGCTCGCCGACCATCGTCCGGCCGTCGTTGTTCGAGAAGAAGCGGACCGTTATCGAAGTGCCTGTGTACTCGGTGTCGATGAGGACGGCCGACGGGGTATCGTTGCGGAACTCGAGGTCGGGCAGCGGCCAGGAGATGGTGGCTTCGATGCCCTCCGGATAACGTGGGAAGTAAAGCGTATGGGGTGCGTGGGTGACATCCTCATAGCCTCCCCAGAACACGGCACCGTAGAAGGTCGTGGCGAATTGGCTGACACCCCCCCCGATCGTGTCCTTGATCTCTCCGAAGAGAATCGTCGGGGCTAACACGTACCCTTGAGCCTCAGTTCGCTCGCCCACGTTTCGGTTGATGGAGAACACCTCCCCGGCGTTGACGATGGTGCCGTCGAGCCGGTCGGCGAGCAGATGGATGTTGGTGACCCGAGGCTGGCAGCAGTCGTGGTAGGTGGTGAAGCTCGACACCAGATGTGTGATGTCGAGGGCGACGAGCTCTTCGGTGGTGGTCTCGGGGTCGGCGCCCTCAGTGAGTGGAAGGAGGCCCGTGCGGCTGGCGGAGGCGGCAGCCAACATGAGAGCCTCGACGGTATCTTCGGCGTTGAGCTTGGTCCCTTTCTGCCCAGGGACGAGATTCACTCTGGGGGTGGCGATCTCGAAGCGAGCATCCACCGGCGCCGACTCGAGGTCTGCTCGAAGCGGAGTGAGGAGCTTTTCTATCACGGTCGGATCGAATCCCAAGTGAAGGGTCGGAGCCGACTCGTCAAAGACTTCGGCGGTGAAGGCCTGGGACAGATCCTCCACCGAGAACGTGGCCGTCAAGCCATCGGTGGTCCGCAGCGTCACCGGACCGGACAGCAACAACCCAGCCGCCGCCAAGGCCTCCTCGATGTCTGCGGCAGTCAACCGCGGTTTCGCCTCCACGACCGCCAGCTCAACGGGCTGTTGGGTGACGATCCCGTTCACGAGCACGGAGGCCGACTGGCTCCGCTCGATGGCCAAGCCGCTGGCGGGGGCCAAACCTCGGAGCTGACCGTCTTCGATAACCACATCGCCTTCCGAAGCCGGCCGGGCCACCACCTCGTCGTCCCAGACGGCGAGAACCTGTTCCAGCGCGGCCGGATCGACGGCGGCGGCGACGTCGACTGCGTTGGTCGCGAACAAACCGCTCAGCCACCACCGGAACTGATCGGGGATAGTCCCTTCCCTGCCAATCAAGAGGGCGGCTTCCGCACCCGACGCCTCGTCGACGCTGAAACCCACCGCAGTGGGTTCGAGTTCGATGGCCTGGTCGCCGATTCTGACCGAGAGGCTCGCGGTTGCCAGCTCCTGTTCTCGCTCGGCCAGCACCTGCGTCGCCTCGTCGAGCGACAAACCCGATACGTCCGCCCCGAGTGCCTCCACGGTTCCGAGCACTTGCCCAGCCCGAATAAAGCGGTAAGCGGCGAAAGCGCCCAGCACCAGCGCCACTGCCGCCGCCACCACCGCAGCAATGCGATAGACCGGACGCGTCGACATCAGGAAGGGATACCCAGTGATCAAGTTTACGAAAAGGTGACGAGGCTCCCAAAAGACCAGGCGAAAGCAATACGATCGCGCCGGTGATCGAATTCCCCGCTGTGGAACCAGGAGAGCCTGTCAAGGTTTCGGCCGGTACCTACGTGGCCTACCTGCAGTGCCCGGAGGCGGCGGCAGCTCGCCTGGAAGGCCACTATTCCCCCGACAGCGTGGCTTCTTTTCGAGGTGCGCTTGCTCACCGCGTTTTTGCCCGCGCTCTCGGGCAGGGACCCATCGAACCCGGCGACCTCGAACGGGTGGTTCGGGAGGAGATCGGGATCGGCCTCAATCAAAAGATGGGGCCCCTCCAGATGAAGCCCAGCAAGCTGGCACCGATCATCGAAGACGTCGGTCGTCTGTACGAACGGTTCCGACGCTTTCCGAGCGATGGCTTCGCCGGTGCCGAGGTAGCTCTGGACGTCGAACCACGGCCAGGAGTTAGGTTGGTCGGCAAGATCGACGCAGTCTTCGTCGAAGGCGGCGGTCGAAAGATCGTCGATTGGAAGACGGGGGAGTTGGGCGATCCGCTTGACCAACTGCGGTTCTACGCCCTGGTGTGGGCGTTGAGCGAGGGCGAGTTGCCGGTACGGCTGGAAGCCGTTTCGGTGCTGACCGGAGAGCGCCTCGACTCCGTTCCCACCGCCGGCGATATCGAGAAGGTGGCCGCCGTGACCGCCGAGTTGATCTCTTCGGTCCGGCGGAAGTGGCGTGGGGATGAAGAGCTGGCCCGCTTGGGAGGTCCCTGGTGTCGGTATTGTCCATTGTTGTCCGATTGCCCGGAGGGAAGGGCAGCCACCGAGCTGACCGGCTAGGAGGAACGATTGCTGGTGTTGGTGGCGGGTTCGACGGGGCTGATCGGCTCCGCCCTGATGACGGCTCTTCAAGCTGCCGGGCACGAGGCAGTGGGGCTCTCCCGGGCCAGAGGCCGCGGCCTGCACTGGAACCCCGACCAAGGCGAACTCGATCCCGTTGCCGGGTTCGAGGCGGTCGTCAATCTCTGCGGCGCAACCATCGGCGGTCGATTCACCGACCGCCGCAAGGCATTGATCAGGGAGAGCCGGGTGAAGGGGACCGACCTCCTGGCGCGGGCGATGGCGAGTGCCTCCCCGCTCCCACAGGTGTTGGTGAACGGGTCGGCGGTGGGCTACTACGGGAATCGAGGTGACACCGAGCTCACCGAGGAGAGTCCTGCCGGTGGAGGCTTCCTCTCCGAGGTGTGCCGGGCCTGGGAAGGAGCCACCGCCCCGGCTCGGGATGCCGGTGTTCGAGTCGTGAGCGTTCGCACCGGCTTGGTTCTCGACGGCCGAGGTGGGGTATTACCCAGAGTGATGCTGCCGGTGAAGCTGGGAGTGGGCGGGAAGATAGGGGATGGCCGGCAGTGGTGGAGTTGGATCAGCCTCGAAGACGAGGTGCGGGCCATCATGCACTGCCTGACCACCCCGGGTCTGGAAGGTCCGGTCAACCTTTGCTCACCCGAGCCCCTCCCTAACAGGGTCTTCATGAAGAAGCTCGCTAAGGCCTTGCACCGTCCGGCGTTGGTGCCGGCCCCGGCCTTCGTATTGCGGGCGCTCCTTAGCACCGAGACCGCCAACGAGCTCCTGCTGTCGAGCCAGCGAGTGATGCCGGCCAAGCTGGCTACCAGCGGCTTCGTCTTCCGACATCCCACCCTCGACGAGGCGCTGGCGGCTCTCCTGTAAGGCGACGCGATGCCGGTTCCCATCAACCCTTGGGCGGGCCTCCGGGCATCACTCGATGCCCTTGCGGATGCAATATCGAGTGTTCGCTTCGACCTGCCCACCCCCTCCCAGGGCGGTCGGCGAGTCGAAAGGGACGGGCTCGTTGAGCGATGCCGGCGGTACCTGGTACCGCGCCTCGGAGATCTCGAGGGCCCGCTCCGGGTGGCGGTGATCGGTTCGACGGGGTCGGGCAAGTCGACCATGGTCAACAGCCTGGCGAGTCGGGAGGTATCGGCGGCGGGGCCGTTGCGTCCGACCACCGAAGCGGCCGTGGCGTTCCAGCTCACTCCCGACCTGGTGGTGATCGACACTCCGGATCTCGATTCAGTGGCGGAGGCCAACCGACTCGCCGCCGACGACGTGATCGGATCGGCCGACGCCGCCCTTTTCATCACGACGCCGCAGAGGTACTCCGATGCCGTGCCGTGGGAGGTGTTGGAGACCATCCTCCGCCGCGGCATGCCGGTCGTGGTGGTCATGAACCGAATGACCCGGAGAAGCCAGGGTTCGGCCACCGACCTCGCCGTCCGCTTGCGTCCTCGGGGCGTACGGTTGATCTCGGTGGAGGAACATCGGCTGCGTTCGGGCGCCTCCTACCTGCCGGGGGCGGCGGTGGCGCCGTTGCGGGCCGCCCTCGATTCCTGGTCGGCCGACCATGCCGCAGTGGCCCGCCGCAACGTCGAGGGTTCGATTGGAGACGTGCTGGAACGGAGCCGCCAAATGCTCGTCGAGGTCGACGCCCAGCGCGAAGAGGCGGAACGATTGATGCGGTCGGTACGGGCGGCGATCCGCGACGCCACTTCCGACCTGGCTTCGGCCGTGAAACAGGGCGAGCTGGTGAGGAAGGAAGTGGTGGCGCGCTGGCAGGAGCTAGCCGGAGGATTCGACCTGATGCGATGGTCTCCGAGCGCCCGTTGGGCGCGGGACCCATCCACGGGCCCTGGTCGAGCGGAGGAGGAGGGGGCACCCAGCCTTCGTCGATTGGCCGTCGCCGAGATCTCTGCTGAGGTCGTTCGCCGGGCCGAACGGATGGTGAGGAACATGGTGCTGGCCTTCGAGCTCGACGGCGCCGGGCGCGCCATCCTCGCCGCTCGCCCCGATCTGACTCGGCCGAGCGACTTGCTCGGGGAAAGAGCCGTTCACGAGCTGGAGCGGTGGTTGGGAGACCTGGCTGCCACCATCGGCTCGCAACAGCCCGGTCGGCGGCGCTCGGCCCGCGCCGTCTCCGCAAGCATCAACGCCGCCGCGGTGGCCACCCTCCTGGTGGTGTTTGCGCATACGGGCGGCCTCACCGGAGCCGAGGTAGGCGTGGCCGCCGGCGCCGCCGCCCTGCAGCAAAAGCTTCTGGAGGGCATGCTTGGCGCCAACACCGCTCGGCGGTTGGCCACCGAGGCAGAGGCCAACCTCGTCGCTCGGCTGTCGCCGATCCTCGAACTCGAGGGCCTCCTGCTGATCAAATCAGTCGAAGATCTCGTCGAATCGGAGCCCACTGTCGCGGCCTTGGCCGAGGCGACCGCGTTGGTACAACAAGCGGCGCTGCGGGCGCCCGGTCAGGTTGGGCATCGGTGAATGCAGCTTTGCTTGCGGCCTGCGACTCCCTTGATCGGGCGCTCGCCGCCGCCGTCGGTGTGGTGGAACCGGGCCAGCTCGAGCGTCTCGCCCGACTCGCCGGGGAGGTGCGGGTGAGGGCAGACCTGCTCGGGAACACCATGGTGGTGGCGTTGGCGGGGGGGACCGGATCGGGGAAGTCGAGCATCTTCAACGCGCTGGCGCGTGAAGAGCTCGTACCCACCGGCCCGTTGCGACCCACTACGTCTGTTCCGGCGGCGCTCATTCCCGCCAACCCTGAGCCGGGGTTGGTCCGGTGGCTCGACCGGATCGGGATCGACTTGCGCTTTGGGCAAGCACACCTCGGCGAGTTGGCGGTGATCGACCTGCCCGACACCGACTCGGTGGTGGTCGATCACCGCCAGACCGTCGAAGCCCTGCTGCCGAGGCTCGATGCCGTTGTCTGGGTAGTTGACCCCGAGAAGTATCACGACCGCCGCTTGCACCGCGATTTCCTATCCGTCAAAGCCGCCTACCAGGGGCAGTTCCTGTTCGTCCTCAATCAGGTCGATCGGATTGATGCTGACGCCCGCTCCGCCCTCATCGAAGACTTGGCCGCCACCTTGGCGGCCGAGGGGATCTCCGACCCGCTCATACTGGCGGTCGCGGCGGACCCGCCCCTCGAAGGGCAGCAAGGCATCGACGAACTGCGTGAGGCGATGCTTGCCCGTTGGCAGGCCAAGAAGGCGG
>Ga0209341_10005485_pt1 | contig 11478 bp, 47 predicted proteins | sample RifCSP13_2_FD_184020 | JGI IMG/M metagenome (GOLD analysis project Ga0209341, IMG submission 184020) | Soil microbial communities from Rifle, Colorado - Rifle CSP2_sed 13_2 (SPAdes) (version 2) | ecosystem: Environmental > Terrestrial > Deep subsurface > Rock core/Sediment | place: Rifle...
ACAGTAGTTCATGAAGATTATATAGTGCCAGTATTACAAAGTGAATTAAAACAAGGAAGGTACATTAAATGTTAGAAGGAGGTGTAGGTAATGGTAGATGAAAACACAGTATTTGAATACTTAGACGAACTTAGAGAATCTGGAGTAACTAATATGTTTGGAGCAAGACCTTATATAGTTGAGGAATTTGATATTGAACCAGCAGAAGCAGGAAAGTTATTAACAAAGTGGATGAAAACATTTGGAGAGAGACACACATAATGAATAAAAAAGAAGCTAGAAAAGTTATAGAACATGCACTTTATAGTTGGAATGCAGTTAAAGTGGATAAAACTTTACTTATAATTGAGTTTGTAGGTAGGGTAAAAGACGGAGAGTTTGATTAAATGAATAAAAACAAATATGCCAAAATGGTAAGATATCATCATGAAGTTCTTAACAAAAAATGTGAGAACCATATATCTGATTGCTTATGTTCAGATTGTATGACTCGTGCTAATAGTGCTTCAACTATTCGTGAACATAGATTAAAGTTTGTTGGCTTTATTTGCAAGTGTAAGGAGTGTTCAAAATGAAAAAACAAGCATTTATATACTCCACAGTATATAGGGGTAGTATGAATCAAGAAGAAACAAAGCCTGATAATGATGTTCCATTATGTAGGTTAGCCGAAGACGAAATAACATGTCCTTATGGATATGAAACATGCGATGAAGACGACTTTGAATCTATGTGTGATGGATGTAGACAAGATCGTGCAGAAGCATGGAATGATGCAAGGATGGATACTTATGACTAATCAATCTCATTTTTTATTACTACATACTGATTTTGAGTGTAAAAGCGATTTAAAGAAAAGAGAGGTAACAAAGAATTGAAGATTTTCAAAGTCTATATGCACCCAATAGAGATAGAGGCAAAAGATAGGGATGATGCGATTGATCAACTTGGAGAAATGGTTATGCCGGATCCATGTGGATTATTTGAAGTTGAAGAGGTAAAGAAAAATGGTTGAATTGGAAGATATATCTGTTGAATACATACTAAAGATAATGGAAGAAAACAACAAAGAGATTGAAAATCTAACGCTTCAAAACATAGGATTTGAAGACGAATTAAATAGGAGAATATTAAAATGACCACTAGTATGAGAATAACTGTAGGAGAAACCAATCACTTTTATGTAAAGGGCGAAAACATTGAGAAGTGTTTAGAGTTTATAGCAAATCACGCATATAAGAGGGAATTTGAGGAGATTTAGAATGAATCATAATCCAGAAACATGCCATGATTGCAAAAGAAAACAAGCATCAAGAAATGCTTATTGGAAGAATATAAGAACAAGAGGTATTTCATAATGCAAAACTTATCTGTTGTGTTGGCAAACTTGTATGTGGAAAAATATCTTTACAAGGAGTTAGAAGGGTTTGATGATATGTATAAAGAAATCATTGTACCGTTTTTAGAGTTAGACGATTCAGCAAAGTCAACATTTTTATCATATATAACGGGTAGGATATCAACAAAGATAAAGAACTTGAATGAAGAACTAAAAGAGGCAAAAGACAATGAGTGAAGATAAGAAAAAGGAGATCAAAAAGCTTCAAAGAGAACTAAATAGATATACACAGGGAAAGTCAACATTTAATTACTTTATACAACAATGTATGCAAATCGAGGAGTTTTATCGTGAATAAAGATAAACAACTAGAAAAAGTTCTTACATGGAATATTAGAATTTACATGTTGCATAAGCTAGATTACAAATTTGCTCATGAATTGTCATATATTATTAGGAGATTAAAACTATGAGTGAAAACTTTACCAATTATTGTACCAAGTGCCAAGCATACAAGGATTATGAATGTGATCTATATAGAAGGCAAGGGGAAGATACATATGACTTTAGATTATGTCACGAGCATGAACGAGAATTATGGAAGTTTCTAGGCGAAGAAGCAACATTTCCATGGGAAGAAGAGGAATAAAGTATACAATTATATATGGTATATAACAAAGGGTATATAATGCAAAAAACTGCAATATTGAGTATATTAGTTGTAATATCGTTAGCATTATTAGTGGTAACAATTACAAGAACTGTAAATAATAATGAACAAGTTACAGGTGCAGAATGTTGGGATAGATTTTTACTTGGTCAAGATTGTACTAATAATATTATATCTGTTCATTTGGAAGATGGTTTAACAATGACTGATAACGTAGAAACAAAGATACCACATTCATTGATAGGTAAAGTAGTCTTTAGTGAAGACGAAACCACATGTTGGAAGATTGAAGAAATGGTAAATGTTTTTTACTATAAAATGATGAGTGAGTGTCCAAATGCCTAAGAAAATAAAATCAGTTGATGGAAAGAAATTTCTTGGGGAAGTATTATTAAGATGGGGATTACCTTCATCAAGAATGGGCGGATTAGAATACATAGTAGCTACTAACTTACTTATTTTGGAGTCACTTGGATATAAAAAATCACCAGTGGAAGAAGCATAATGAAATTTAGTGCAACATTAAGAACAACCAAGGAGTTTAAAACAGCAATTTCGTCAATCCAAGGACTTATAGAAGAAGCCACTTTTTTTGTTAATGAGCAAGGAATAAAGTTTAGGGGACTAGAACCATCCCATGTAAGATACTTGGAAGTAACTTTTCCAGCAGATCGATTTCTTAGATTCAAAGTCGAAAACGAATTAAAATTCACCATAAAACCAAATGATTTCTTGGAAGTAATAAAAAGGGCAAAAGACGGAGATGAAATGACAATAGAAGTAGAAAGTGAAAACTCACCTCTTAATATTCATATTGAAGGTAAGAAGCATTTTACTCTTAGTTTGATATCCATTGAACAAGATGCTCCTGTGCCTAATTTTAAGTTTCAATCTAAGGCAATTATGTCATATTCTAATTTCAGTGACTATGTAAAAGATGTAGCAGTTGTTGATAATAATTTTGTGATAGAGATAGCAGAAGGCAAAATGAAACTATCAGGTAAAGGCGATAGAGGAAAAGTGGAAGTTGAGGCAGAAGGAACTATAACATCACAAGAAGAAAAAATTAAAAGTGAATTTACGGTAGAACTATTATCTGAAGCAATAAAGACATTTGGAACAGCGTTTGAAACTATAATAGTAGAAACGGGTAATAATATGCCACTTAGCTTAACCTTAGAAAGTCCAGCTATGGGAAGCGTACAATATGTTCAAGCTCATAAGCAGTTGTCATAAATTTACAAACAAGGGTTTATATACCTCTTAGTATATAGATGTAGTATGAATTACGAAGAACAAGTAAAGGACAAATTATTTAAATTATGGAAGAAAGAAGCAATTCGTATTGAACCGCTTAATGGTGGATGGGAACGTAGAAAAGTAAGTTTAGGTAAATGTGTAATGAAGATTCAAGGAATAGCCCCTGTTTATGATATGATTGCAACTATAGAAGACTTTGGTATTCCAAATGCAAAACTAAAGGAACATAAGCTAGGTTATGATGAAATATTTGAAATATATGAGGCAATCAAAGCCTATAGATTATCAGTGAGATTTCTAAAGGACTTGAAAATGAAATTTGATTTATTTAAGAGGTCTAGCTAATGGCAAAGTGTAGTCTTTGTGAAATGAATTTTAAAGATAATGATCCTTTAATTAATGAAAGGAAAATGGCTCATGAAAGATTTCATTCCAAGTGTAAGATAGAAAAAAGAAATACAACCGAAGGAAAAGTGAAGTGGATATGACTGTTACTGATGAAGAAGTAGAAGATTTAGTTAAAAACATAGAAAAAGAACTTGGATTTAAGTGCTTTATCGTAAGTGGTAAAGAAACCGAACTTTCAGATAAAACAAGGGAGAGAGATAAATAAATGGATAAAGTAGTAATGCGATTGTGGTATTGTAAAGCCGATAAACATACAGGAAAGCCCATTATAGTTCAAGATGTGGAAAAAGGAACCATTCGCAAGACAAACAAAATTAATCTAAAGAACGTTAATATTAGGATGTCTTTCAATAATGCCGTGAGTAAAGCAAAATCTAGCGGGGCAACTACAATTCTAGAGGTTTACAAAAATGACTAAAATACCACAAAGAAAAGTAAAGGACGAAAGCGAGTTTATTTCAATAGCGAAAGCAATAAATGAATATTCTGAAGACTTGAATAGATTTCCAAAAATGCACGTTGGAAAACAAAATGAATTTCTCATTAGTTTTGGAAAAGATGCTAATACACTTACACTAATCCTTTTTGAATGGATTCATAGGAATGATAAAAATGAAAGAGATTAACGCAGAAGGTATTCTAACAAGGTATACAACTGAAAAAGAAAAAAACGTAGTAACTTTGGCAGTAAAGACTGATTCTTTAACAAAAGAAGACTTAAGTATATTGAAGGATCTATATATATTTGGGAAAGGAAAATTGAGACCAAAAGTTGTATTAAAATTAATATTTGATGGTAAGGTTCACGAATTACTGGGTGCGTATAAGAATGCCTACTGATATAAATATCCAATTTACAAATGCAATGGAAAAAATCATAAAAGAAATAATGCAACGTGCTGAAACAGAATTGGGGAAAGCCAAACATTATAAAGAAATGCTGGAATTGCCATCAAAAAGAGAAAATTGGAGTATACAAGAAAATGCCGATAAAAAAATGATGGAACATACAAAGAAAACACTAACATTAATGGGAGAAATCGGTGTATTAATGGAAGGACTTCGTATATTTAAAGATGGTTTGACTTATAGATTGTTAAAGGAAACAGAAAAAAAGTGGGCGGAATAAATGGGATTTGCAGAAGATAAGGGTTGGGATAAGTATAAAGACGAACCACACAGACCTGAAATTTTACCACGACATAAGAAAATAAAAATATACTTGGGTTTATCTGTTCTTAGTATGGCTTTTTTCTTAGCTTTATTGTGGATATCTCCATAAAGTTATATACTAATTCAACATTAATATAGCAAATGAGTTTACCGGACGTTAAATCTCCTTTAATAAATCTAGAAAAGAAGCCAGAACCTGTTGGAAACGATGAAATAGAACATCGTTCATGTGCTAATTGTGCTCACTTGAAATCATGTAGTGCGGTTTGGTACACAAAAAAAATGGTAAATGAGTTTCATAAGGAATTTGGTGATTGGATCGAGTTTCCATTTCCTACCGCAATGTTGGCACTTAAATGTAAGCAATACCTAGATAAAAGAAAAATAACAAAAGCAGAGAAATAGGATACCTTTATATTATTGCATATATCATATCATATATTATAATGACTGGAGATTCATGTGGCAAATGCCATTCTGAGGTAATATTGAATGTAATTGTAGGATTTACTATTTCTTATTTAATCAATTATTTCATACTTCCTTATTTTGCAAAAGGTATTAGTGAATATGATATGATTACCAGTTTTATAGTAACAACCATTTTTACGGTTTCTTCATATGCTAGAGGGTTTTCAATAAGAAGGCTTTTTGCAAGAGTGGGACATAATTATACTTTATTGCATTTTTTTAAAGCGAAGCTATAAGATTATATAACCCTTCTTACCAACTATATTTTATGAATAGCAAGACATTAGCTATACTACCACTAATCGCTATGGTATTTACTGTAGGTTTGGTTAGTTCGGTACAAGCTTCAAATTGGGAAATAGAAACAACATTTGCTGGCGACGGATCTGGCATAGGAAACGTGTCAGAAAACCCTGCAGTAGCAGAAAGAGCAATTCTAAGACCAAATTCTTACGGTAACTTCCAAAGTCCAGCACAAACAGTTTGTGGAGATCATATATGTGCATCAGGCGAAGGAGCACCAGTATTATCTGATCGTGGATACTATGGTGGATACACTGAAAGAAAACACATAGATACACTATAAAGGATTAATTCCTTTTTTTTATTTTTTTATATTCATTTATATTACCTATAATAGTTAATTTAAGTATGATTAAGAAGATAGACATGAGTGAAATTAATACTATTGTTTGTGGGGTTCATAATATTGAATTACAAGATAGAACGAATCAAAATATGTGTAAATTAGCTAGAAAAATAAATGAAGTTATAGAAGATTATAATAAAAGAGTAGGAAGTGATGGAATTTGAATTCTATAGAATATTCTAAAAGAGCACCAATAACAGATGTTTCACCGCATACATTAGATTATTACTTAAAGGGAATGGTTGAAGAACTTGGAGAGTTTTTTGGTCATTTAAAGAGAATAGAAAGAGATGATAGAGGAAAAATAACTCCAGAAAGATTTGCTAAGATGAAAGAAGAAATGGGAGATTTTGAGTGGTATAGAATTAGAGCATGGGCTAAGATATGTGAATTATTAGGAACTACATTTATTCCACTTGAACAAGTATGGGATGAAAATATTTTAAAACTGGCAGATAGAGAAGAAAGAGGAGTAATACGTGGGGAGGGAAGTGAGCGATGAGTGAACCAGTAAGCCCATACTATTTTTATGATAACTATTCAAAAAAGGACTTGGAAGAATCACTTACGAAGAAAATATTTGAAATGGATAGCTATATAAGATGGTCAGAACGATCTTTGGAAGAGATTAAATACATCCAGATGGTATTAAAACTGAGGGTAAAATAATGTGCGATAAATGTATTTGGAACCATGATAATTATAAAGATGTAATGATGCCTAATCATTGTAAATGCGAATGCCATACGTTTAGATTTGGAATAGTAGGTAACACAAAATGAAATACACATGTCCAAAAGCAGATTGTTCATTTACATCTATTGAACATGATAACATACGAGAGATTTTAGAACATGAGAAAACCCATCCAAAAGAAGTAGTAACACAGGGGTTTTGTATTGATAGGGAAACTTGCAGTCATTGTGATGGCAAGGGATATACAGAGAGTAAGCATATGGTGGATATACCCAATGTACCCAAAACCGATTGAAGGAGAAACAAATCTAACATATATTGGAGTATTAGAAGCACAGATTATAAACTATGAAAAATTAATATCTGCAATAGAAACTCATTTGAAAGAGCAACTAAAAATAATACCTGAGTTTTACATGTATTACGAAAATGCTAAAAAAGAATTGGAAGAAAAAATATCTTTATTGACACGGATTTTAAAAGAAGATATGTGTCTGTTATGTGGAGATTTAACTATAAGGTGGTATGAACCGAGGTATAACGGTTATATGGGACGATGTGATACATGTGATAGTAACTGGAGGGAATCATAATGTTTGGATTTGGAAAGAAAAAAACTACAAAAAAGAGTATAGCTAAAGATACAAAAAAAGGCGTAGAAAAAGGAAGACAGCCTATTAGAGGTATTGTAAGATGTGAATGTCCACATCATAAATGTGAGAATTTTTCTAGGTTTAGGGATTATTTATGTGATGATTGTTATGGAAAGGTTAAATGCCACGAGGATCAACTGAAGTGATATGGGACTTATAGGAGCCGGAAGAAACGAAAGCCAAGAAAAATGTGTAGTTTGTGAAAAAACATTTGGTGAAGATGAATTAAGATTAGTGCCTTATCATAAAACACAAACAGTTGAATTGTTATGTAATGCATGTTCAGAATCTCAATTTGCTGAAGTTACCGAAGTTCCATTGACAACTGAAGGCGTAGAGGATAAAATTAAAATAACTACAACAAAAAAGCCAAATCCAATGAAGGAAGCCGTTAATGAAACAAAGAAGGAAGTAAAGGCAAAATCAATGTGTAACTGTGCAAAATTCCCTTTATGTAAGGGGGTAAGAGCGATTCAGGCATTTGATGAGTTTTCTAATTCTGAGATAAGAGCGTATTTTATTAGTGCGTATGGAGATTATTATAAGATAGATTTCTGTCCATTTTGTGGTAAAAGGTTATATAAACAATAATAGTTTTATTAGGTAGAAATGTCTTATGATATGCGATGCCCAATGTGTGGAAGTTACGCCATAAAGGATATATGCAAAGGATGTAATCTACCATTCTGTGGTAATCACATGTTTAGACATAGAAAGTGTAAAGAGGGAAAGTAATGGCACAGTGTGAAAAATATCCAAATCAATGTCAAGGAAAAACTAAATACGATGATATAGATGGAAAGTGGTATTGTGAGAAACATTTTTATACTCTAGAACACCTTAGAGATACGGGGCGAAAGTAAATGGTAATAGTAGAACCTTGGTATCCACAACTTCCAACATACCCACCTTATACACCACAACCATGGATTTATCCAGATGTATATCCAGCGATTACAGGAACATACACTATAGAAAAAGAAGTAGAGAAAAAATGGAAGGAGAAACACATAAAAAATGTTAAGAAAGGAATTCTAATTACATTTGATGGAGATGAACAACCACTTTTTATAGCAACAGATGACGCATGTTGGGATAAGATAATGGAGGCAATAAAAGATGAGCCAAAAAAATCTAAATGATATAATGGAAAATATAATCTCTGGATTAGTTTACTTAGCAAAGCATGGAACTAATGATCAGATAGAGAAAGTACAAGTTGAATTGGAAGTAATGTGGAAAGATATAGATGAAGTACTGTCAACAGCATGGTTCAATAAAGAAATATCTAAATTATGGCGAGAATATCTAAAAAATAAGGAAATAATACCTAAAAACACTTAAATAGTTATATACTACAAGGTAGTAACTATAATCGGTATACATGCATTGTATGAAGTGCGGAGCTTTACTCGATAGCATAGATGACGAGCAAATGATCGGCAAATACATTACTCTGTGTCCAAGGGATGCACTTTATGAGAAAAACATTCCAGATACACAGGAAGAAGACTAGGAATTAAACAATAATTACAGGTTCCTATAATGTTTATATTGTTAGATGTCCATTTTATGTTATGAAGATATTAGATAAAGGAGAACGGTTTATAATAAGAATAGATGATGGGGAAGGCATAGAATATGAAGTAACAGATAAGATAATAACTCCATTTCAACTGATTAAAACATTATCAAAAGAAGAAGTTGATGAACGTGGATAAATGCCTTTATTGTGATTCAATAGATACAACATATTGTTCACTTTGTGGACACTCATTTTGTGATAGATGTAAAAAGAAATATCCTAAAAGAATAGCTTCTATGATTAAAGAAAAAATTCCCGGCTGGTTGACTAGAGAAGAATACGATGAAAGACTGAAAAAAGAAAAAGGCAATGGTTAATATATGGGACAATACGAATTAACATGCGATGGGAAGGAAGAGAGGCAAAGTAAGAAAATTTGAAACTGGTGCAACCAGAGATACAGACGCTGGAAAACTAGATTATGAAGGATTTATATCACCAATAGTATTGAAAAGATATGGGGAGTATATGTCAAAACATAGAGTACAATCTGATGGAACTCTAAGAGATTCTGATAATTGGCAAAAAGGAATACCAAAAGATCAATATATGAAAAGTTTATTACGGCACACTGAGGATATGTGGCTTGAACATAGGGGATTTGAAGGTAGAGAAGAATTGGAAGAATCGGTTTGTGCTATTTTGTTTAATACAATGGGCTATCTTCACGAAACATTGAAGGAACGTAATTACGCTAAAAAGGTAAAAAAATGAGCCGAAACTGTTATAAAGGTTATATTTAAGGTAATCGCTATGTTATTTGATATGAATCTAACTGTCGAAAGTGCCAAGACTATGTATAATTGGTTCCATTATGCTTTTCCAGACTATAAGAATAATGAATATTGTAAAGAAGATGATATACAATTACGAGACACTTTAGAGGCATGGTTAATAGAACAGGGCGAATAAAGGATCCTCATGAGGATCTAGAAGTAAAATTACTTCAGATTAAATTCGAGGAAATATTTTTGAGAGAAAGACTAAAGAAGAATCAAAAAGAATTTGAAAAATATTCCAAAAAATTACTTACATTAACTGAAAGAGGAACAACCTATGGCTGAACGACTACCAAAAAAATGTATATTCTGTGGGGTTCCACTAACCAAGAAAGAAAGTGGTACGTGTAAATTTTGTAGTAAGTTCAATTAAACGATAAATTAATATACCCCTTCGTGTTAATACATTATTAATGGCAGACCAAGAAAAGCCAAAATACAATTCCACCTTTAAGGAAATTAAAAAGTGGAAAAGTTCTGAAGCCCAAGATAAGTATCTTGTATTCAGTCTTATTACCGACAACGATAGTGGAAAGAAAAAGTTCTTCCTAAACGAGCAAGGTAAAACCAAGGCTGGAGAAAAGTACAGCAAAAAAGGCACAGTTATCCCAGTCGCATTAGCTTCTGAGGTAGCCGACTCTTTAAAAATCGCGAGTGCTACAGAGGTGACTGGGTAGAAACCCAGTGTTTCTTTTTTTTATGGTGAGAAAATGAGATACAGATATTCAGTTAGATTCATTAACAAAAACGGAGATTGGCAGGAAGAAGAGGCATTTGAAAGTTTTGAAGAAGCAAGTGAAACAAAAGAGAAAGTAATGGCAAGAGAAAACAGGGAAACCAAAGTTGTTGATTTAGAGAAAATACAAGAAGACACGTATTATTGATTAGGACATGACTGAAGGATTAAGAGAGTTTGATGATAGCATAGGAAAATGTTGTCATTGTAGAAAACTTGTATTTAAAACCGAAAATTGGGTTATTCCATTTCCATATGGTGATATGAAGTCTATTGCTCATAGAGAATGTAATGCAGAATTTGAAGGAAGAGCAAGTCAGATATGATTGAAACACTAATAACAATATGTGCTCTTACATTTGTATCGCCTTATTATGATTGTTCACAAGAATGGGATATTGTAATATATGATGGTAAAATCCCCAATGCAGAAAGAGCATTAGGAAGAGCTATTTATAAAAACGGCATATTTGAGGATACTAATATAATACAACTATCTCATGGTTATAAGGATCGTATAGGAAAATGGGATCACTTAATGAATGGCGGGGGAGTATTATGGCATGAGATTTTACATATGAAATGTAAATGTGATTGGCATTCACATTGGGATGTGCTTAGAGAAATTAAAGGTGATAGTCACAGTCATGTTAGAATACCAACAATACCACAGTCAGTTTTACCATTTTTAAAGATATGAAAATAGCAATAGTAGGATCAAGTCATTTATCAGAAGGAGAAGAACGAACAGCACGTCAAGTTAGTTCTACAATACTAAAGAACTATTTAAAACAAGGAATTGTTATTTTAATATCAGGCGGAGCGAAAGGTGTAGATACACAGGCAGAGGATGTAGCAAAACAACTAGGCATAGAATGTAAGATATTTAAACCAGCAGAACAGAATTGGGATGGATATAAGGTAAGAAACTTAAGGATTGCACAAGAATGTGATATACTTTATTGTCTTCCAACAAAACTAAAAATGGAACCATGTTATCATTGTAACACAACAGATCATGAGAGAAGCGGAGCATGTTGGACACTCAAGCAAGCTAAG
>Ga0209341_10005486_pt1 | contig 11477 bp, 17 predicted proteins | sample RifCSP13_2_FD_184020 | JGI IMG/M metagenome (GOLD analysis project Ga0209341, IMG submission 184020) | Soil microbial communities from Rifle, Colorado - Rifle CSP2_sed 13_2 (SPAdes) (version 2) | ecosystem: Environmental > Terrestrial > Deep subsurface > Rock core/Sediment | place: Rifle...
TATCAAAGGCCGCAAATCTGGAAATGCCGGAAGCGCACCTGAAACTTATTGAATCTCTAAATGATTTGAGCATAGTTACAAGGTATCCTGAGGATATTGACGATCTTGTGAAGGCGCTTCGGAAGGACAGGGCAGAGGATTATCTTAAGAGAACAAAGGGGTTTCTTAGATGGTTAAAAAAAGAACCGAGATTAAAAAGATAGTCTCCCAATATGCCAAGGAACTGGAAAAACAAGGGATTCTGGTGTCGCAGATTATCTTGTACGGCTCCTACGCAAAAGGGAAGCCAAAAGATTACAGCGACATAGACATTGCAGTAGTATCTCCTTCATTTAAGCGGTTCGATATCTTTGAGCGACAGGAAGTCCTGTGTAGGGCTCATCACAATTTTGGGGAGCCTCTTGAACCTATAGGACTTATACCTGAGCAGTTAATGGAAAAGACCGGGTTTGCGAGAGAAATTGCTGAAAGTGGCGTCGTGATATACCAGCAAGTTCTGTAGTATGGGTTAAGCGAAGCAACTGATGTCCCAATAAGCGAAAGGCCAGTTGTCGGCATTTGAAATTGTTGCGCATCTGAGGTTGTTTGACCCGGAATATAATGAGAGGATGACGGAAAGGCTCGAAAGAAAGATGCCGTTATAAATTCCCACGCTCCTTTAGATGAGGGACAGGTAAGCTCGAAGGTACTTGAAGGGTTGAGGGTAGATTTGAAAGAGGTCTTTTAACAGCAATACTGTTCAGATAAGGATTATTAGTTAGTTCACCCCTACCCTGACCCTCTACCCACGGGGCATAAACCCCGTCAAGGGGGAGGGTACTCTAATAAATCTCCCCTCCCTTGGCGGGAGGGGATTGTAGGGGAGGGGGAACGTATTATACACCTAAGTGAACAGCATTGGTTTTAACAGGGTGAAATTAATCAGGGAGGGAATGATGAAAAATAGATATTTTATTACTTATGGATTGGTCATTGCAGGACTGTTGTCCCTTTGGGGATGCAGCAAGGAGACTAATATCGTCCCGCCATTCGGGACGACTATTTCTATGCCTGCTGATGATACAGTGACCGGAGGGGTTCAATATACAATCCATGCGGTGGTACAAGACCCTGATGGTAATCCCAGTAATGGGGTTGCGGTTGTGTTTATGTCCAGCAATCCGACCGTCGCAAGTTTTTCGTCGACATCCGCAGTTTCCCAAACGAGCGTAGAGAGCGATAAGTTTGGTATAGCCACTGTCACGGTATATACCTTCAGTGGAAAGACTGGTGATGCCAATATTGCCGGCGATATAATGGTGGACACGAAGACCATGAAGTTGACGGTGGAATAAATTAGTACTATTCTGCCTTAATGCGCGAGATGGAGGGGAAAATGAGAAAGGAATTATCCTTTGTTAAGAGGGGATTAATGCCAATAATACTGCTTATATCTTTCTTGCTGTTATCTGCGTGTGGAGCCCCTACTAGGAGTGATACAGCTGGCGGAACAACAACCGGCACTACTGTTGCTGCCGGCGCAACGCCTGCCAGTAACATAACCTTAACGGCTACGCCGTCATCAATAATGACCACTGCAACATCCAGTATCCAGGCCACGGTCACGACGAGTACCGGGGCAAATGTGACAGACGGAACAGCTGTAACATTTACGTTGAGCAGCAGTGCTATGGGGACTATAACGTCCTCGGCAACTACGTCCAGCGGTGTAGCAGCAGCTACATTTACTGCCGGAACTATACCCGGAACGGTAACAGTTACTGCCACATCGGGCAGTGTAACTCAAACGGCGGCGGTTGTGATAAGTGCGCCATCAACCGGCAGTTTAGAATATGTCTCAGCCACACCTCAGGTTATAGGGCTTAAGGGTGGTGGGCAGACGGCATCGTCTGCTGTGATATTCCTTGTAAAGGATATAAACGGAACCCCGGTTGTTGACGGGACACAGGTGAGCTTTGTCATGAGTGGCCCGAGTGGAGGCAAGCTCCCATCAGCAGGCGGAGAGTATATTGGTGATATCGATGCGTCCCCAACAACTGCTACGGCTTCAACCGTTAGTGGAAACGCGACTGTTACCTTAAACAGCGGCTCTGTATCAGGGCCTGTCACAATAGCGGCCTCTGTTACATCCGGCAGTCAGACATTTTCTGCCTCTTCAGCGACAATTTCCATTGGCGGCGGCGTCCCTTCCGCAGCCCATTTCAATCTGGCAACTACGAAGTTTAATCTACCTGGGCTCGTGGTTTCAAACAGCCAGGCTACAATTAGCGCATTCATAGCAGACAGGTTTGGCAACTACAATGTTCTGACGGGCACTTCGGTTTCCTTTTATACGGAGGCTGGGGCAATAGATACGAGTAATGTGACCGACGCTACGGGCATTACCACGGTGACATTCAGGACACAGGCCCCTGATCCTGCAGAAGTTTCAATTACAGCGGCTGAAACAACTCTGATAAATAGTTTAAATGCGACATTTGCTTCAAGCATTCCGACGGATGGTACTTATCACCCAAGCGATGGATGGGTCACGATATTGGCGTCTGTCCAGGGTGAGGAGGCTTTTGAGGATGCCAATGCAAATGGCATATACGATAGTGGGGAGACATTTAGTGATTTAGGAGAGCCATTTGTTGACAAAGATGATGATGGAGTCAGAGATACGAGCCCATTTGAAGAGTATATCGATGTAAATGGGAATGGCAGCTACAACGGTCCCAACGGCGTTTGGGACGGCCCGGGTTGTGCAGGTTCCGGCTGTTTATCCAGCAAAACGATATGGACGTCAATAACATTGGCGTTCACCGGGAATGGCTATTATTGCGCGATAAGCCCTTCAATCTTTGCCATTGCAAATGGAGGGTCTCTATCATTTTCAGCTATGGTTGGTGATATAAATGCCAACAGGCTTGTTTCCGGTGCTACAATCGCAGTTGCTGCATCGGTCGGTACACTTGCCGGTCAAACAACTCATACAGTGCCGGATGGTGTCCCGTCTGGGCCCTCGGTGCTTAATTTTAACCTCTCAGATGCTGCGCCAACAACAGTGGCAGCTCCAGCGGCAGTATCTATTGTTACCGTTACTGTAACATCTTCAGATGTTGTTGCATGTCCTCCGTTTACTGCTGCCGGGACGGTACAGTAATTGATTAGATTTGAAAGGAGACGTTTGGTTGAAAACAGGCAGTAGGTACAGTAGAAAATGATTTTAAACCTGTTAAGAAGAATAGGTATTAGAGGTAAGGTATGGCAGAACCAGCTTTAGCAAAGAAGAGATATACATACGAGGATTACCTGAAGACTCCTGACGATGAGAGGTTCGAACTTATCCTTTAGGCCGTCAATAGGCTGTTATTGGCCTATACAAAAATCATTAAAATGGTTAAATGAGATATGCATTTCAAGATAAAAGAGAGAAATCGGGGACGGGTTCAGATTTTTGTTAGACGCTGATAAGGGTACAAATGAAATTTACCCAGTATTTTCTTTATACCAGACAAAGACCGGACCGTGCTTCAATTAAAATCGAATGGATTGAAGACACTATCAAGAATCCAGTATTTACAGAGGTGCAGTCCGATGGGAGAATAAAAAAGTGGAAAAGGATAGAGGAAGAGGATAAAATCTTGCGAGTGATATTGCTTCCAGATGGTGAAACCATCCACAATGCCTTTTTTGATAGAACTTTTAAGGAGAAAAGAAAATGAAGATCAAATATTTTTCTGATACCGATACGGCATTGGTTGAATTTTCCGACCATAAAGTTGCTGTGACAAACGAAATTAATGAAAATATCTACATTGACCTGGATTCTTCCGGCAATCTGGTTGCCATGACCATTGAACACGCCCATAAGCAGGCAAGCCTGCCCTATTTATCATACGAGCAGATAGAACCAAAGCGTCTGAAAGTGCGTTCCACTGGACGCCTGAAAGCGCCGCGTCCGTGAGGAAAACAGGGACAGCGGCTATTTTTGAGGAAAAGACTTTTGAAGAAACACTTTATGATATGCGTTGATAATCACGGCTATGAATCGTCGTTGGAAACGAGAAAATTGTATGAAGTATTGACTGATAGGGTAGCTGAAAAACATCACCAGATAAGAGTCATAGATGAATCAAGCGAAGACTATCTATATCCAGAAAATTTCTTTGCCCCTGTAAGGTTGCCTCTTGTTACAAAAGAAAAATTAAAATTAGCGACGGCATAACAATTAGGAAAATAGGGACAGCGACGGTTAATCCAGAGGTTAAATATGGCAGAGGCGGCGTTAACTAAAAAGAGATACACATACGAGGATTACCTGAAAACTCCTGAGGGGTGGGGGTATGAGTTTATCCTTAAGGCCATCAATGGCTGTTAAAAAATAAATTTGTATTGACATTGTAGCTACATAGATATAAAATTATGGATATAAAATTTGCATGGGACGAGAAGAAGGACACTGCCAATAAAAAGAAACATGGCATATCCTTTGAGGAAGCGGCAGAGGTCTTTGACGATCCTCTACATGTCTCACTCTTGGACCACAGGTTTGATTATTTCGATGAAAGGTGGATCACGATAGGAGCCACAAAAAACGGAGTGTGCATTGTGGTAGGGCATCTCTATTGCTTTACAGAGAATGATGAGGAAACCATAAGGATCATAACGGCAAGAAAGGCCTCAAAGAAAGAGAGGGAACAATATGAAACGATTGCATGAAGACTTTGAGCTTAAAGAAGAATACGATTTCTCTAAGGGAATCAGAGGTCGTTTCTACCGGCCGAAAAAGGTGTCTACCACCCTCAGGCTCGATGACGACATCTTGCTGTATTTTAAAAAGCTTTCCACTGAAAAGAAGATAGGGTATCAGACACTAATGAATAGTGTTTTAAGGGATTATGTGCATGAGGGACATAGTCACGCATAGAAAGAAAAAACAGTAGAAAAATCAGGGACGGGTTCAGACTTTAAAAAAGGGAATGAAAATTAACCCCACCCTCACCTTAATCCTCTCCCTCAGGGAGAGGAAACCTCTCTTATTCCCTCCCTTTCAAGGGGAGGGTTAGGGTGGGGATGGGGTAAACAAGGTATTTTCGGTGCAAATTATGACAGAACCAGCTTTAGAAAAAAAGAGATACACATACGATGATTACCTGAAGACTCCTCATGATGAGAGGTACGAACTTATTGAGGGGGAGCTTTTTATGACGCCATCGCCAAAGACAGATCATCAAAGGATTTCAAGAGAGCTGGAATTCAAGATGGTAAAGTTTGTGAAAGAGAATGACCTTGGCGAGGTATTTGACGCCCCTTATGACGTATATTTCGATGAGGAGGATGTGGTTCAACCGGACATATTGTATGTTACTAAAGAGAGGCTTGGCATTATAGGTGAGAAGAACATCCAGGGCGCTCCTGACCTAATAGTGGAGATTTTGTCGGAGGGAACGGCGTATCGTGACGCTATCCAAAAGAAGGTGCTTTACGCAAGGCATGGGGTTAAGGAGTACTGGATAGTTGCCCCGAAAGAGAAGATGATAGAGGTATATGAACCTAAGGATGGAATATATCGTCTCATAAAGACCTGCCTTCAAGATGATATTTTAGAATCCCAGGTATTAAAAGGGTTTAAGGTTGTTTTGAAAGAGATATTTTGATGATAACCTAAAAACTGCAAACCACAGAGATCACAGAGATAAATTTTGACTATAAAAACCTTTTAAAACCATTTCCTTCTCTGTGTCCTCGTGTTTTTGATTTTAAAAATTATATTGTAGAGACGCAAAGCATTGCGTATGTACTTCTTTTGAGTACACAGAGAAAAGATTTTAAATTAGGTTTTCTTTTGGTATTAAAGGGTTTCCTCTGTGTGCTCTGTGGTTCGATTGCGGGATTTAGGGATAAGATGAGCCTATGACGGCAGAGCATAAAGATGATGCACCTATTCCGCCTGAGATAAACAAATACCTGGCAATTCTCAGTAAGGATCCCGGCTCGATGGTGTTCGCGCCTCTGGCTGAGGCCTACAGGAAGGCCGGTATGCTGGATGAGGCGATTGCAACTGCCCAGGACGGCATGAAACTCCGTCCTGACTATGTGAGCGGGATGGTTGCCCTTGGGAGGGCATATTTTGAAAAGGGCTTGCTGGCCGAGGCCAGGGAGAACCTGGAGAAGGTGCTTGTAATCGCGCCGGACAACATCATTGCAGCCGGCATATTAGAGGAGATAAAAAAACAGTGGCCAGTGGTCAGGGGCCAGGGGCCAGAGGTAGAGATAGAGGCCAAGGCTGAAGATGTAAGGATAGAGGAAAGGCCTGAGGTCGTGGAAGAAGCTGAGATAGAAGAACTCACTGAACTTGAAGAGTTTACAGAGTTAGTAGAGGCTGAGGCAGAAGAAAAGTCGGGAGATTTTCAGGTTGAGGAGATAAACTTTGAGGCCCCGGAACCTGGATTGGGTCTTGCAAAAGAGGTAAAAGAAGGAGAGGAAGAAAAAACCCCGGACGATATGGGCAGCTGGGTGGACGAAACCGCAAGCGAGTTGGTAGAAGAGCCGGTTTCCGAGGTCTTTGAACCTGAAGCACGGTTCAGAAGCCCGGAGGTAGAGGAGAAAGAGGCAAGGCCAAGGAAGGAAATAACCACAGGGACCATTGCCGACCTTTATATAAAGCAGGGATATTTTGACAAGGCCATTGACATATATCAGACCCTATATGATGCTGACCCTGGAAATGATGATATAAAGAGGAAACTTGATGAACTTAAAAAGCAGTTGTCAGGGGTCAGTGGTCAGGGGCCAGAGGAAGAGTCAGGGGTAGGGTGGGCTGAGCCCACCAGTCAGGAAACGTTAGATCCTCTCACTCAAGCCCCGCTGAAACAGGAACTTGTAGGGGCTGGTTTTAAGCCCGCCCCTACAGAAGAAGTAACAATAGATGAAGATTCCGAAAATATAGATAGACTGGGATCTTGGCTTAAGACAATTCAGAGCGAGAGGCGGAAGGGCTGATGGAATTTAAGGAGATAATAGCAGGGCTTGTTGAACGGGTAGACGGTGCTAGGGCTGCAATTCTTATGGGGTATGACGGCATTGCCATAGAGGAATACCGTAAAGAAGGCATTGACACCGACATCCAGCTCATAGGGATTGAATATTCAAGTATACTCAAGGAAATGAAGCGTGCATCTGAGATCCTTGAAGCCGGGGAAGTGGTTGAGGTTTCAATCGTTACAGGGAAAGGCATGGTTGTTGTCAGGGGCGTTACTGATGAATATTTCGTTATGGTCAGCCTGACTGTTGATGGTAATCTTGGAAAGGCGAGGTACCTGATGAAGATGGCTGCGCCGAAGCTGAAAGAGTTGTTATGAGGAAATTCACCTGAAAATACCCCCTTTACCCCATCCCCACCCTAACCCTCCCCTTGAAGTGGAGGGAATAAAAAAGCTTCCTCTCCCTCATGGATTTATGCCCCGTGGGTAGAGGATTAAGGTGACGGTGGAGGATTTGTCATTCAGGTCATTATCTGATTTGACTTTACTTTCTTATCTGTGCTAATCATAGCAAATCTGAGTTTATCTGTGTCTAATGCTCCCTCAAAAAAACCTTGCAAATAGGAATCTAAGATGGTAATAAATAACCTTTCCAGCCTCAAGGATGTTATGAGGGCGGCACAATGTGATGCCATCCTCATCACTGGTATCGAAAATATCCGTTACTTAACTGGTTTTACTGGTTCAAGCGGAGTTTTGCTAATAACCGATAATGGAGGGATTTTCTTTACTGATTCCCGATATACAGAGCAAGCCGCCAAAGAGATCAAGGGAAAGGTAGAGGTAAGAGAATACAAAAAAAGGGTTCCTGAGTTGTCTGCCGCTATTATTGGCGCAAGGTTGAAAAAAGTAGGGTTTGAGGATTCTGATTTAACCTTTCAAGGATATCAGGAGCTGAAGAAGGAGCTTAAAGGAGTAAAGCTGGTTCCCTTGAAAGATAGACTTACTCTCTTGAGAGGTGTGAAGTCAAAGGGTGAACTCAGGCTTATATCCGGGGCTGTTGATATTGCTTATAAGGCATTTGAAAAACTCCTGCCCTCTGTAAAACCAGGAAAGAGGGAGGAAGATTTAGCTATAGAGCTGGAATACCTGATGAGGAAGGGAGGTGCAGAGGGCCTGTCCTTTGATGTGATTGTGGCGTCCGGGGGACGTTCGGCCTTGCCTCACGGAAAGGCAAGCGATAAACTCCTGAAAATAGGAGACCCTGTTGTTATAGACTTCGGAGCGAGGTATAAAGGGTATCACTCCGACGAAACGGTTACGCTCTTTATAGGGAAGGCGAGCGAAAGGCTTGCGAGGATTTACCAGACAGTTAAAGAGGCCCATGACAGGGCTATTGATGCAGTTAGGCCTGGTGTAAGGTTTTCAGATATAGATAAGGCCGCCAGAGATTTTATAGACAGGGCGGGATATTGTAAATCTTTTGGCCACGGGACAGGCCATGGTGTGGGACTCAATGTACACGAGGGGCCATCAATAAGCCCAAATTCAAAAGGCGTAGCTGAGGAAGGGATGGTATTTACCATCGAGCCCGGAATATATATACCGAAGGTAGGAGGGGTAAGGATAGAGGATATGGTTGTTGTTACAAGGGATGGGTGCAGGGTTTTGACGAGGATTCCGAAGGAGATGACGATAATTTAGAGTGCAAAGTGCAAAATGCAAAATGTTTTCACTGTTTTTGCAATTTGCAATTTGCAATTTGCATTGCTTAAGGGAGGGTAGATGTATTCAACAGCGGAATTCAAAAACGGATTAAAGATAGAGCTTGATGGAGAACCTTTTACAATAGTCGAGTTCCAGCATGTAAAGCCAGGGAAGGGCGGGGCTTTTGTGCGGACGAAACTGAAGGCTTTAAAAAGCGGAAAGGTCATAGAAAGGACATTCCGTTCCGGTGAGAAAGTGGACAAGCCTGATGTAGAGGCGAAGAAGATGCAGTTCCTTTACGAGGCAGACGGCAGCTACCATTTCATGGATGTGGAGAGCTACGAGCAGTTTCAGTTTTCCAGGGAGCAGATAGGGGATGGCGTAGGTTTTCTCAAGGAGGAGACGGTGGTGGCTGTGCTTTTCCATAACCAGAAGGCCATAGGTGTTGAGCTGCCGAACTTTATTGAGATCGAAATAGAAGAAACAGATCCGGGATTGCGTGGTGATACTGTCTCCAGCAGTGGAAAGCCTGCTAAATTAAAGACCGGTGCAATTGTTCAGGTACCGCTCTTTGTAAATATCGGAGATGTTATAAAGGTGGATACAAGGACAGGGGAGTATATAGAGAGGGTAAAATAGCCGTAGGGGCGGCCCTATGTGGCCGTCCAAACCAGGGCAACCACGCAGGGTTGCCCCTACAATTACGGAGGTAAAAATGGATCTTAAGGATATAAAGCAGATAATAAAGGTCTTGGAAGGTACCGATGTTACTGAGATAGAGGTTGAACAGGAAGGGGTAAAGGTAAGAGTTAAGAGGGGTGGGAACTACCCTGTTATTCCTTTGAACCAGGTTCAAATGTTACCTCGCGAGGTTGAGGTACAGTACGCTTCATCTCCTGCAAAGGTTGAAAAACCGTTGGAAAAAGAATCTCCAAAGCTGAAGACCATAGGTTCCCCTATGGTTGGGACATTTTATCTCACGCCTGCCCCGGATGCTCCGCCATTTGTTGAGGTGGGTGGTGTTGTTACCAAGGGGCAGACCCTTTGCATAATAGAGGCGATGAAGCTTATGAATGAGATAGAGGCGGAGTGTTCCGGCAGGATAATATCAATACTGGTAGAAAATGCGAAGCCGGTGGAGTATGGCGAACCGCTGTTTATGATAGAGCCGGCATAAAACCAGTGGTCAGTTGTCAGAAGTCGGTGGTCAGTAAAACCGGCCACTGGCCACTGAACCCTGACCACTTAATTTAAGGATTGGTGATGTTTCAAAAAATACTCATAGCAAACAGGGGCGAGATAGCGCTCCGGATAATAAGGGCTTGCAGGGAATTAGGGGTAAGAACGGTTGCCGTTCACTCCACTGCTGACAGCGAGGCCATGCATGTCAAACTGGCAGATGAGAGCGTATGCATAGGCCCTCCGGAGAGCAGGTACAGCTACCTTAATATCCCGGCCATACTTTCAGCGGCAGAGATCACTGATGCAGAGGCTATCCACCCTGGTTACGGATTTCTGGCGGAGAATGCCGCCTTTGCTGAGATGTGCCAGGCAGCCGGGATTAAATTTATCGGGCCTACAGCCAGAAGCATAAAACAGATGGGCGATAAGATAAAGGCAAGGGAGACGATGATAAAGGCAGGGGTGCCGGTTCTCCCGGGTAGTAAGAATGAGATAGGGTCTGATGATGAGGCGAGAAAGATTGCCGATGAGATAGGATACCCGGTTATCATAAAGGCAGCGGCCGGCGGCGGTGGAAAAGGTATGAAGATCGTACATACACCTGCAAGCCTGATAAGCTCTTTGATGATGGCAAAGTCCGAGGCACAGGCAGCCTTCGGTAATTCATCTGTTTATATTGAGAAGTTCTGTGAAAGACCAAGGCATGTGGAGATCCAGCTCCTTGCCGACAACTACTGGAATATCATTCATCTTGGCGAAAGGGACTGCTCTATCCAGAGGAGACATCAGAAACTTATAGAAGAGTCTCCGTGCCCGGTACTTTCGGACAAGATGAGGGATAAGATGGGGAAGGCAGCCGTAGAGGCAGCTCAGGCGGTAAATTACACCAACGTGGGGACCGTTGAGTTCCTGCTGGATGGCGACAACTTCTATTTCATGGAGATGAACACCAGGATACAGGTGGAACACCCTGTTACAGAGATGGTTACAGGGATAGACCTTGTAAAAGAACAGATAAAGGCCGCTGCAGGGGAGAGGCTGAAGATAAAGCAGAAGGATATCAGGATTAAGGGGCACAGTATAGAGTGCAGGATAAATGCCGAAGACCCTGTCAAATTCATACCCTGCCCGGGCAGGATTGACGGATACCATACCCCTGGAGGGCCGGGTGTCAGAGTGGATTCGGCGGCTTATAATCACTACATCATACCCCCTTACTACGATTCAATGATAGCCAAGCTGATTGTGCATGCAGACAGCAGGGAAGAAGCTATCGCCAGGATGCTGAGGGCCCTGGATGAGTATGTTATAGAGGGGATAAAGACCACAATTCCTTTCCACAAGAAGCTCCTTACCGACAAGGATTTTGTAGAGGGGAATTTTGATACTAACTTCTTGACAAGATATTTGGGATAAGATAAAAGAATTGCAAACGTAGGGGCGGCCCTGTGTGGCCGCCTTGGGCAACCACATGGGGTTGCCCCTACAAAATATGGGAGGGATAGCAATGGATTTTCCAAAGGAATTAAAATACCACAAAGAACATTGTTGGGTTAAGGTTGAGGGGAACAGGGCGCTTATCGGGATTACGGAGCATGCCCAGGAGGAGCTTGGGGATAT
>Ga0209341_10005494_pt1 | contig 11464 bp, 5 predicted proteins | sample RifCSP13_2_FD_184020 | JGI IMG/M metagenome (GOLD analysis project Ga0209341, IMG submission 184020) | Soil microbial communities from Rifle, Colorado - Rifle CSP2_sed 13_2 (SPAdes) (version 2) | ecosystem: Environmental > Terrestrial > Deep subsurface > Rock core/Sediment | place: Rifle...
AAATGTCCGAGCGGTTCGGATTCGATCTTGATCCCGGCTCGCTGGTCAGATCCCTCACAGTCGGCGAGCGCCAGCAACTCGAGATCGTGCGCCTGCTCTGGCTCGGCGCCCGGGTGCTCGTGCTCGACGAACCAACCACCGGCATCTCCGCCACACAACGGGTGAAACTATTCGAAACCCTGCGGGCGCTGGCCGCGGCGGGAATGAGCGTGATCTTCGTCTCCCACAAACTCAAAGAGGTCGAAGAGTTGTGTGAGCGAGTAACGGTGATGCGAAGCGGTCGGGTGGTCGGACATCTCGAAATGCCCGGTCCGGCCGAACAACTCGTCGAGATGATGTTCGGCGAACCAATCGAGATCGAAGGACGATCATCGATCGCTCTCGGTGGGCCGCTGCTCTCGATTCAGAATCTCACGGTCCACGAGACCCTGTTGTCGATCGAAGACCTCAACCTGGAGGTGAAAGCCGGTGAGGTCATCGGCCTGGCCGGGTTGGAGGGCAGTGGCCAGCGGACGTTGCTGAGGGCGTGCTCCGGACTGCAGCGGGCCGCCGGTGGGTCGATCGTGCTCGAGGGTCGAGACGTGACCAATGAGCCCTATGCAGAAAGGCTCGAAGCGGGGCTTCAGTACCTTCCGGCCGGGCGCCTCGAAGAGGGCCTCATCACCGGGCTGACCCTCACCGAACATCTCATCTTGAGCGAGCCTCACACGCCCTTCTTCGTCGATTGGGACACAGAGGAGAAGAAAGCATCCAGCACCATCGCGGAGAACTTCATCAAGGGCCGCCCATCGTCGACCGCCGACGAACTGTCGGGCGGCAATCAACAGCGCTTGCTGCTGGCGATGTTGCGCCCGGCGCTTCGTCTCCTGCTCATGGAACACCCCACTCGTGGACTAGATATCGGATCGGCCAATTGGGTGTGGAGCCAGCTGCTCGCTCGCCGCGAGCATGGAACGGCCATCATGTTTGCGTCCGCCGACCTCGACGAGTTGCTCCGGTACGGCAATCGAATATTGGTGTTCTTTGCGGGAAGGATGATCGCGGATTTGAACGTCGATGGAACCGACGTTGAAGAACTGGGATTCTTGATCGGCGGCAAGGTGAAGGAGTCACAATGACTATCTTCCGGCCGGCGGTCCGTTTCCTGGCACCGATCCTCGGGGCGCTCGCCTTCGCCGTGATCCTTCTGGTGTTGGTAGGCGAATCGCCGGGGGCCGCGCTGAATGCCATGGTGAGCGGGGCGGTGGGCAGCGCCGCCCGGATTGGCGACACCCTCACGGCCTGGACCACGCTGTCGCTGGCCGCGGCCGGCCTGGCCATCACGTTCACCGCCGGGTTGTGGAACATCGGCGTCGAGGGCCAGATGATCGCCGGCGCGATTGCCGCCTCCTTCGTGGCCCGAGAGATGAGCGCGCCACCGGCAGTGATGATCCCTCTCGTGCTCATGGCCGGGTTCGTCGGTGGGGCCCTGTGGGCCGCTCTGGCCGGGATGCTCAAAGTCAAAGGAAGAGTCAACGAAATCTTCGGCGGTCTCGGGTTGACCTTCGTGGCGATCAGCCTTTCCACCTACCTGATCATCGGGCCCTGGCAGCGGGCCGGAGCCGCTTCGACCGGGGGCACCGACCCCTTCCCCGGCAACGCTTGGCTTCCAACCCTCGGAAACCTGCGGGTTTCGCTGGTAGCGATCATCGTGGCGGTGCTCGCGTTAGTCATCGTCTACGTACTGCTCCGGGGGACCCGCTTCGGGCTCCGCCTCAAAGCGGTTGGCCAGAACCTGCAGAGTTCTGCCCTGTTCGGAATCGCCAACGCCCGGTACCTCTTGACCGCTTTTGCATTGGGTGGTGGCCTGGCGGGAATCGCCGGTGCCATCCGGGTGACGGGCTTCTATCACAAGCTCGTACCGGGTCCGAGTGGTGGCCACGGCTATCTGGGCATCCTCATCGTCCTGCTGGCGGCCTACCAGGCGAAGTGGATCGCCCCCCTGGCATTCTTCTTCGCCATCGTGGCAGTCGGAGCCTCCCAGTTGCCCCTCCAGTTGGGACTTGACGCGTCACTGGGCGGAATCCTCCGAAGCGTTCTGGTCCTGTTCGTGCTCCTGGCCGGCGGTTGGCAGGCTCGCCGGAGTGCCCGGGCGGACGCAGCCCGGAGCGAGAAGACAGCCGCGTGAACGAGCTGCATTCACTGATTGCGGCCGCTGCTCCCCTGGTGTTCGCGGTGGTCGGCGAAACCATCACCGAGAAAGCCGGGATCATCAACCTCTCCCTCGAAGGCAGCCTGATGTTGGCGGCCATGACCGGCTTCGCGGTTTCCTTCGAAACCAACAGCCTTCTGTGGGGATTCCTCGCCGCCGGCAGCGTCGGAATGCTGGTCGCATTGCTGGTCGCCTTCTCCAGCATCTCCCTCAAGCTGAACCAGGTCGCCGTCGGTTTCGTGCTCTTCCAGCTGTGTACGGACCTGAGCACCTTCCTGGGGGATGCGTATGTACGGATCCCGGGACCTTCGGTGCAGGCGCTCCCCATTCCCCTATTGGAAGACATCCCCGGGCTCGGCCCACTCCTTTTCGATCAGAACCTGGTCGTCTACACCAGCTTCGTGGTAGTGATAGCGGCGTACTACTTCATGTTCCGCACCCGGCCGGGTCTCGAGTTGCAGGGAGTCGGGGAACGGCCCGAAGCCGCCCACGCCCGAGGCATACCGGTCAACCGGTTGCGCTATCTGTACGCGGCGATCGGAGGATCCCTGGTGGGAGTGGCCGGAGCTTCGTACTCACTGGCAGTGAAGCTGGGCTGGTCTTTTCAGCACACCCGCAACCTCGGTTGGATCGCACTCGCCATCGTTATTTTCGGTGGATGGCAACCCATCCGGGCGGCCGCCGGAGCCTACCTCTTCGCCGGACTGCTCACCCTGGCCCAACTGCTCCAGGAGTCTCTGCCGGGGATTGCCCAGATCCTCCCAACCATCCCGTTCCCGCTGATGATCTTCACTCTCGTGATCGTCTACAGCGACTGGCTGAGGAGGTTGACCGACCGGTTCCCGGCGCTACGAGCCGTGTTCGCCGGCGAACCACCCGCTGCCATCGGAACCGTGTTCGAGTCGGACTAACCGGCAGCCGGCGAGGAACCGGGTACGAGAGACGAACATCAAAAGAGAGCCCCGGCGTGACCCGGGGCTCTCTTTTTCTCTTAGTCGTCTTCGACGACGGTCTCGGCCAGGTCGACCGTAACGTCGTCCTGCCTACCCAACGACGCAAGCCACTCGGCCGGGTTGGCCGGAAGGGAATCCTGTTCCCGTTCGCTGCTGCTCTCCCCGAAGATCCCCAAGGCCGAAATGGCCGCTGCATCGGGCAGTATCGGCTGCAGCGACTGATAGGCCTCTGCCCCGGTCCCGGCCGGGATCAGCTTGCCGATGATGACGTTCTCCTTCAGGCCGATCATGAAATCGGACTTGCCCTGAATCGCCGCTTCGGTGAGCACCCGGGTGGTCTCCTGGAAGGAGGCGGCCGACAGCCACGAATCCGTTGCCAAAGAGGCCTTGGTGATACCCATGAGCTCCGGTCGGCCTTCAGCAGGAATCCTGCCATCCGACACCAGCGCCTTGTTGGCCTCCCGGAACCGCTTCTCATCCACCAGCTCGGCCGGCAGGTACTCCGAATCGTGGGCATTGACAATCCGCACGCGGCGTAACATCTGCCGCACGATGAGCTCGATGTGCTTGTCGTGGATGTCCACTCCCTGGGATCGATACACCTCCTGTACCTGGTCGACCAGATACTGCTGGGCGGCCCGAACACCCTGCACCTCGAGGACCTCCTTGGGGTCGAGAGGACCCTCGGTCAGCGCAGTACCAGGATCGATGACGTCGCCGTCGTGTACCCGTAAGCGGGCCCGGCGGGAAACCTTGTACTCCGCCTCGCCATCCTTGTCGGAAACCACGACCTTGCGCCCACCACCCTCTTCTTCTTCGACGCGAACGACTCCGCCCGATTCCGAGAGCACGGCTTTGCCCTTGGGGGCGCGAGCCTCGAAGAGCTCTACCACCCGGGGCAGACCGTGGGTGATGTCCTCACCGGCAACCCCACCGGTATGGAAGGTCCGCATGGTGAGCTGCGTTCCGGGTTCGCCGATCGACTGGGCAGCCACGATGCCAACGGCTTCACCCATCTCGACCGGCTTGCCGGTCGCCAGGCTCACCCCGTAGCACACGGCACACACCCCGATGGGCGCGTCACACGTGAGCACCGACCGCACGCGGATGGTTTCGACTCCCTCGGCCAGCTCCAGCGCCAGCTGTTCGGGTCGACCTATCAAGGTCCCGGCCCGGAGTTTCACGCCGTCATACGTCTCGACCAGCTTTCGATCGATCTTGACGTCGTCGGCCAGAATGCGGCCAAAGACCCTGCTCCGCAGGTTGCGGATGGGTCGCCCATCGCGCCGGATCGTGAGGTGAATACCGCGATCCGTCCCGCAGTCTTCTTCCTTGATGATGACTTCCTGGCTGACGTCGACGAGACGCCGCGTCAGGTAACCGGAGTCGGCCGTGCGCAATGCCGTGTCGGCCAGACCTTTGCGGGCGCCGTGCGTCGAGATGAAGTACTCGAGAACCGACAGACCCTCGCGGAAGTTCGAGATGATCGGTCGGGGGATGATGTCACCCTTCGGGTTGGCAACGAGACCGCGCATGCCGGCAATCTGACGGGCCTGCATGATGTTTCCACGAGCACCCGAACGGATCATCATGTCGATGGGATTGAACTTCTCTTCCTTGAGCGTGATCTCCATCGCGTCTTTGACCCGGTCGGTGGCCTCGGTCCAGATCTCGATCAGCTCCTGGCGGCGCTCATCGTCGGTGATGATGCCCTTCTGGTACTGGTCGTGAACCTTGTCGGCCCGTGCTTCGAATTCCTCGAGGATCTCAGCCTTGTTGGCCGGCGTCTTCACATCATCCAGACCGATGGTCAGGCCGGCCTTGGTGGCGTAGTGGAAACCAAGGGACTTGATTGCATCGAGCACCACCTGGACTTCGCTCTTGTTGTACCGTTCGATGATCTCCTCGATCAATCGGCGCACGTCCGACTTGAATATCACCGCATTCACGTAAGGAAAGTCCTTGGGGAAAGCCTGGTTGAGCACCGCACGACCGACGGTAGTTTCGAATGTCTTGGTACCGTCGACAGGCTCGTCGGTGATCAGCCCGCGCAGGGAGCGAGCCAGATCGTCATGCATCTCCGCCGAGCCGGCCAGTTCGCCGACCCTGATCTTGACGGGAGCATGCAACGAGAGGTCTCCAGTCTCGTAGGCCATGAAGGCCTCATCGACATCAGAGAAGTATCGGCCGGCCCCCTTGGCATCCTCAACCAATTCAGACAGGTAGTACACGCCGATGACCATATCCTGGCTCGGCGTGACGATCGGCCGCCCACTGGCCGGCGACAAGACGTTGTTGGCAGACAGCATCAACACGCGAGCTTCAGCCTGGGCTTCCGCCGACAGGGGGAGATGCACGGCCATCTGATCCCCGTCGAAGTCTGCGTTGAACGCCTCGCAAACCAGCGGATGGATCTGAATGGCCTTGCCCTCGACCAGGACGGGTTCGAACGCCTGAATACCCAGACGGTGCAACGTCGGTGCCCGGTTGAGAAGCACCGGGTGCTCTTGGATTACATCGGCCAGGATGTCCCACACTTGCGGACGCTGCCGCTCGACCATCCGCTTGGCGGACTTGATGTTCTGGGCCACGTCTTTGTCGACGAGACGTTTCATGACGAAGGGCTTGAACAGCTCCAAAGCCATGACCTTCGGCAGGCCGCACTGGTGCAGCTTCAGTTGCGGGCCGACCACGATCACCGAACGCCCCGAGTAGTCCACCCGCTTGCCAAGCAGGTTCTGGCGGAACCGCCCTTGCTTCCCCTTCAGCATGTCGGACAGAGACTTGAGGGCCCGGTTTCCGGGGCCGGTAACCGCCCGGCCGCGCCGGCCGTTGTCGAAGAGCGCGTCGACCGCTTCTTGCAGCATGCGCTTCTCGTTGTTGACGATGATCTCCGGAGCTCCCAGGTCGAGCAGTCGCTTGAGACGGTTGTTACGGTTGATGACCCGGCGATAGAGATCGTTCAAGTCGGAGGTCGCAAAACGACCGCCGTCGAGCTGGACCATCGGACGCAACTCCGGTGGGATCACCGGCACCGTATCCAGGATCATCGCTTGAGGGGAGTTGTTCCCCTCCCAGAAAGGCTTCACGACCTTGAGCCGCTGGGTGGCCCGCTGCCGCTTCTGCGCCGAATTAGCCTCGAGATCCTCCTGCAGGCGTTCCATCTCGGCATCGAGGTCGAGACGGATGAGGAGATCCTTGATCGACTCGGCGCCCATCCCACCGGAGTAGTAGGCGTCGTAGCGATCCACTATCTGGCGCCACAATGGCTCGGACTCGATGAGCTTCTTTGGTTCCATCGCCCGGAAGGTGTCGAAGGCCTCTTCCACCAGATCGGCTTCCCGCTCGGCCCTATCCTCACGCTCCCGGATCTCCCGCTCTACCTCACGCCGGCGGGCGGAGATCTCCTGCGCTTTAGCGCCACCCTCTTCCATCTGGGTGAGCTCCTGCTCCAGTCGCTCCAAACGACCCGCCTTCCACCCATCGAACTCCTCACGGATGACCTGGATTTCCGCGTGCAAGTTCTCTTCGAGTTCGGGCAGATCTTTCTGGCGCTTTTCGTGCTCGACGTGGGTGATCAGATATGCCGCGAAGTAGATGACCTTCTCGAGTTCCTTCGGAGACATGTCCAATAGGTACCCGAGACGACTCGGGACGCCCTTGAAGAACCAGATGTGCGTGACCGGGGCGGCGAGCTCGATGTGTCCCATCCTCTCGCGACGGACCTTGGCCCGCGTCACTTCAACGCCGCACCGCTCACATACGATGCCGCGGTAGCGGATCCGCTTGTACTTGCCGCAGTAGCACTCCCAATCCTTTTGCGGGCCAAAGATCCGCTCGTCGAACAGCCCATCCTTTTCCGGCTTCAGGGTCCGGTAGTTGATCGTCTCGGGCTTCTTTACCTCGCCATACGACCAGGCGCGAATCTGATCGGATGTGGCGAGGCTGATCTTCAGTTCATCGAAGAGCTGATGCACAGCGCTCCTTCCAGGTGGTGATGGCCGTCAGTTGTTTGTGGTTATGCGTCGATTTCCGATTCCCGGCGCTCGGGCCGGGAGAGATCGATTCCGAGCGATTCCGCCGTGCGGAACACGTCCTCGTCGAGCTCACGCAGTTCGATTTCCTCACCGGCCGAGAGCATCTCGACGTTGAGGCAAAGGCTCTGCATTTCCTTGACCAGTACTTTGAAAGACTCCGGTATTCCGGGCTCGGGAATGTTCTCACCCTTGACGATGGCCTCGTAGACCTTCACGCGGCCGGCCACGTCGTCGGATTTGATGGTAAGCAACTCCTGGAGGGCATAGGCAGCGCCGTACGCCTCGAGGGCCCAGACTTCCATCTCACCAAAGCGCTGGCCGCCGAACTGAGCCTTACCACCGAGCGGTTGCTGGGTGATCATCGAGTACGGGCCGGTGGACCGTGCATGAATCTTGTCGTCCACCAGGTGGACGAGTTTCAAGATGTAGATCTGCCCGACCGTTATGCGGGTGTCGAACGGCAGGCCGCTCCGTCCGTCATAGAGGAGCGCCTTTCCGGTCCCGTCGACCAGCTGGTCGCCGTCCCGGTTGGGGAGGCTGTGAGCAAGAACGTCGGCGATTTCCCCCTCGCGGGCACCGTCGAACACCGGCGTCGCCACGCGGGTCCACGGCCCTGCCCCAACGGCCGCCGGGCTGTCCGACTCAAAGGGAGTCCATCCCTGGGCGGCCGCCCACCCGAGATGCGTCTCGAGCACCTGGCCGAGGTTCATTCGAGAGGGCACACCCAACGGCGACAGGATGATGTCGACCGGCGTCCCGTCCTCCATGAACGGCACATCTTCTTCGGGCAGGATCTTGGCGATGACCCCCTTGTTCCCGTGCCGGCCGGCGAGCTTATCGCCTTCTGAAATCTTGCGCTGCTGTGCGACGTGGACCCGAACGAGCTCATTGACACCCGGTTTGAGGTCATAGCCTTCGGAACGGCGCAACACCTTCACGTCTGTGACCTTGCCGGCCTCGCCGTGCGGCACCTTGAGCGAAGTGTCACGAACTTCCCGCGCCTTCTCTCCGAAGATCGCCCGTAGCAGACGCTCCTCAGGAGTCAGCTCGGTCTCGCCCTTCGGGGTGACCTTGCCTACCAGGTAGTCGCCCGGACCGACTTCGGCTCCGATGCGGATGATGCCGTTTTCGTCGAGGTCGTGCAGGACCTCCTCGGCGACGTTCGGAATGTCGCGAGTGATCTCTTCGGCTCCGAGTTTGGTGTCCCGAGCCTCGATCTCGTGCTCCTCGATGTGAATCGAGGTCAGCACGTCGTCTTTGACCAGCCGCTCGGAGATGATGATGGCGTCCTCGTAGTTGTGGCCTTCCCACGGCATGAATGCGACCAGCAGGTTGCGGCCGAGAGCCAATTCCCCCCGGTCCGTACTGTGCCCATCGCCCAGCACGTCGCCCTTCGTCACTTTGTCCCCGATCCGCGCCAGGGCCTTCTGGTTCATGCACGTGCCCTGATTAGAGCGGACGAATTTTTGCACGGCAAAGGTGTGCTTGGCGTTGGTGCCCGTCTCCTTGACGACGATGCTGTCTCCGTCGACGTCGACAACCTCGCCGGTGACGGTGCTGATTATCATGTCACCCGAGTCCTTGGCCGCCCGGGCTTCCACTCCCGTCCCGACCAGGGGGGCGTCGGACCTCAGGAGCGGAACGGCCTGGCGCTGCATGTTGGAACCCATGAGCGCCCGGTTGGCATCGTCGTGCTCGAGGAACGGAATGAGGGCGGTTGCGACGGATACGATCTGTTTCGGCGACACATCCATGTAATCGACTTCTTGCGGCGGCACCTGGTCGATCTCGCCGCCACCACCGGCCGTCCGCACCAGCACCCGGTCGTTGAGGAACGACCCGTCCGCCTTCAACGGAGCGTTGGCCTGGGCAATCACGAACCGCTCTTCTTCGCTGGCGGTCAGGTAATCCACCTTGGCCGTCACCGTGCCATCCTCGACCTTGCGGTAGGGCGTCTCGATGAATCCGTACCGATTGACACGAGCGAAGGTCGCCAGCGAGCCCATCAGCCCGATGTTGGGACCCTCCGGTGTCTCGATCGGGCACATCCGACCGTAGTGCGACGGGTGAACGTCGCGGACCTCGAACCCGGCCCGCTCGCGGGAGAGACCACCAGGACCGAGCGCCGAGAGACGCCGCCGGTGGGTCAGGCCGGCCAGAGGATTTGGTTGGTCCATGAACTGGCTGAGCTGGCTGGAGCCGAAGAACTCGTTGATGGCGGACACCACCGGACGGATGTTGATCAGGCTCTGCGGGGTGATCGACTCAGGATCCTGGGTGGTCATGCGCTCGCGCACCACCCGCTCGAGACGAGTCAAGCCCACCCGCACTTGATTCTGGATCAGTTCGCCGACCGTGCGGATGCGACGGTTGCCGAAGTGATCGATATCGTCCGTCTGCACCGGTACCTCGGTGCCCGCCGACGTGACGAACGTCCGCGCACCGGCGTGAAGGCGCACGAGGTAGCGGATCGAGTCGAGGATGTCGTCGTTGGTGAGGAGACCCTGCTGTTCGGGGTCGTACGTTGCCGGAATCGGCCAACCGAACTTCTGATTCATCTTGTAGCGACCGACCCGCGTGAGGTCGTAACGCTTGGGGTTCCTGAAGAGGGTCTGGATCAACCCGCGGGCCGACTCGACCGTAGTGGGCTCCCCGGGCCGCAACTTGCGGTACAGATCCAGCAGCGCCTCTTCTTTGTCCGCCGCGGTGTCGCGCGCCAGCGTGTTGCGGATTGACTCGGCGCCGTTGAACAGGTCAAGGATCTCTTGGTCCGTTTCTGCGATGCCGAGGGCGCGCAGGAAGGCGCTGACGTACTGGCGGCGTTTCCGGTCCACCCGCACGCCGATCGTGTCGCGTTTGTCCGTATCGAACTCCAGCCAGGCGCCCCGACCGGGGATGAGCTTGGTGGTGAAGATCTCACGATCAGAGGTCTTGTCGGGCGTGCTGTCGAAATACACACCGGGTGAGCGGACCAGCTGGCTGACCACCACGCGCTCGGTACCGTTGATGATGAACACGCCATTTTCCGTCATGATCGGGAAATCGCCCAGGAATACCTGCTGTTCCTTGATCTCACCGGTCTTGCGGTTCACGAAGCGGGCCGTCACGAACAAGGGTCGTGAGAAGTGGGCGTCGCGCTCCTTGCATTCCTCCAGCGTCCGGGGTGGGTCGCCAAAGCGGTGGTCGGTCAATTCCAATGCCAGCTCGCCCGTGAAATCCTCAATCGGCGAAATGCCCTCGAAGATCTCTTTGAGACCTTCCTCAATGAACCACTGGAAGGAATCGTTTTGAACGGCGAGCAGATCGGGTAGGGGAAGTACCTCGGGGATCTTGCCAAACGAAAAGCGGTCAGCGACGCGCGAAGTCAAATGAAACTCCTTGAACCCTGGGATGGCTGCAGACGACGAGACGCCAGGTTAGCACGCGACTAACCGGGCAACAACCAGAGATTTGCGACCGCAAACAGATACCCGCCTGCGGGGCTTGTTACGTAGAACTTACCCCATTTCGGACGGTCAGGTCAAGAGTCAGCCCGGCCCACGGCCGGGGCGTACTCGTACTGCGTGCTCAGTTTTTCGCAGATCCCGACCGCCAGGGTCGAAGTATGAGGTATGGCATACGAAGGCCCCCGGCACGCCGGGGCCCTCATCTGGATGGTCGTTTCGGCTACTTCAGTTCGACCGAGGCGCCGGCGCCTTCGAGTTGTGCCTTGGCCTTCTCGGCAGTCTCCTTGTCGACACCTTCGAGCACTGCGCTCGGGGCGTTGTCGACCACGTCCTTGGCCTCTTTCAGGCCGAGGCTGGTCAAAGACCGAACCTCTTTGATGACCTGGATCTTCTTGTCGCCGGCGGCGATGAGCATGACGTCGAACTCGTCCTGCTCTTCCTCCTCAGGCGCCGCCGGTCCGGTCCCGGCAGGTGCCGCCACCGCCATGGGCATGGCAGCCGTCACGTCGAACCTCTCCTCGAAAGCATCGAGGAACTCCTTGAGCTCGAGCACGGTCATCTCTTCGAAGACCGCTAGGAGCTCGTCTGTCTTGATCTTTGCCATGGTGTCTATTCCTCCTCGGCGGTATCGTCGGACCTATCGGCGCCCGCTTCTTCAGCGTCCGGCTTTGCCGAACTCTTGTTGGTTGTGGCTTTCGGAGCGGCCTTCTTCTTTGGTGCGGGTTTCTTGGCTGCCGCAACGGCAGGAACCTCCTCGGCAACGTCGGCCTCGACCGCCGGAGCAACCTCCGCCGCACCCGCCGGAACCTCCTCGGCAACCTCGGCCTCGACCGCCGG
>Ga0209341_10005497_pt1 | contig 11456 bp, 12 predicted proteins | sample RifCSP13_2_FD_184020 | JGI IMG/M metagenome (GOLD analysis project Ga0209341, IMG submission 184020) | Soil microbial communities from Rifle, Colorado - Rifle CSP2_sed 13_2 (SPAdes) (version 2) | ecosystem: Environmental > Terrestrial > Deep subsurface > Rock core/Sediment | place: Rifle...
CATGCCCCCGGCGCCGGGTATCACGAGGAGCTTCCGGATCTTCGTCGAGCTCGACGTTCGCGACGCGCTGCAGGTGTTGTCGCTGTGCACCGTGACGGCGGCCGCCGGCTGCCTGCTGCCCGTGTGGCGCGCCACGCGCATCCCGATCGCTGAAGCGCTCAGGCATGCGTGACCTTCGGATAAAGGAGCAGAAGCCATGGAACGGTTGATTGCGATAGGAACGGCTGAGGAGGCGGCGCAGTGGGGTGGAGTGGCCGGAGTGCCGCCACTGGATCCCGAGACCCTGAAGCGACATGCTGCGGACGCCCACTGGATCCTGGTCGGCGACGGTGGGGAGACAGTCGGGCGCTGCTCCCTCTGGTGGCGCCGGACACCGTCGTTGCCCGGCCACCGGCTGGGCCTCATCGGGCACTACGCGGTCAGGGATGCGCCGTCCGCGCGCCGACTCTTGCTGCACGCCTGCCAGCAGCTTGCCGGGCGAGGCTGCACCATGGCTGTCGGCCCCATGGACGGGACCACCTGGCGACGCTACCGGCTCATCACCGAGCGCGGGCGCGAGCCGGTCTTCTTCCTGGAGCCTGATAACCCGGACGATTGGCCGGCGCATTTTGTTGACCCGGGTTTCACACCCCTGGCTCATTACAGCTCGGCGATCAATACCGATCTCAGCCGCGAGGACCCACGGATCGCACAGGTCGCCGACCGCCTCCTCGCGAAGGGTGTCCGGATTCGATGCCTTGATCAGGAACGCATCGAGCACGACTTGCACGCCATCTACACAGTGGCTCGATTCAGCTTCCAAAGCAACTTCCTCTACACACCGATCGAGGAGGAGGAGTTCATCGCCCAGTACCGCCAAATCCTTCCCGAGGTGGGTCCGGAGTTGGTTCTCATCGCAGAACTTTATGATCAGCCGATAGGCTTTGTCTTCGCTCTGCCGGACCTGCTACAGAAAGGGCGTGGGCAGGCCGTTGACACCATCATCCTCAAAACCATTGCCGTGCTGCCGGAGCACGGTGGTGCGGGGCTGGGGAGCCTGTTGATCGCGCGCTGCCATGAGGTGGCGAGGGAGCTCGGCTACACTCGGGTGATCCACGCCCTCATGCTCGACGCCAACTATTCACGGAAGATCAGTCGGCATTTTGCGCAGACGATCCGCCGTTACACCCTATTCGCCAAGGTGCTTGGAGGGGCGGAATGAACATCAGCGAGCTCTTGTGGACCCGCGCAACCACCTGTCCCGAGGCGGCAGCCATCATTGAAACCCGGCACGGACGCAGCCGCGCTCTCGCGTTCGCTGAGCTGGAACGCGCCTCAGCGCAGGCCGCTGCACTCCTGCATCGGGCTGGCCTACGGCCGGGAGATGCGGTGTTGGTCTTTCACCCCATGTCCGCCGAGCTGTACATCGCTATCGCCGCGATCTTTCGCCTTGGATTGGTGGCCATGTTCCTTGACCCTTCCTCGGGAAAGGAGCACATCGATCGCTGTTGTGCGATCGGCCGCCCACAAGGGCTGATCGCCAGCTCGAAAGCGCATCTGTTGCGCCTTCTATCGCCGGCGCTTCGCCGCATCCCTTGCAAGTTCGCCATCGGATTCCCGGTGCCCGGGGCCGTTCCATGGACCGACACCGCCGGGCTGCCACCGATTCCGCAGAGTCACCCCTGCCCGGCCGAGACCCCTGCGCTGCTCACCTTCACGAGCGGCAGCACGGGCCAGCCCAAGGCGGCCGTGCGTACCCATGGCTTCCTGATGGACCAGCACCGGGTCCTGGAGGAGAGCCTGGGACTGACGCCCGGCGAGGTGGACTTGGCCACATTGCCGATATTTGTTCTGGCTAATCTGGCTTGCGGCGTTACTGCTCTGATCCCTGATGCCGACCTCCGCCGTCCCGGCTCGATCGATCCAGGTCCTCTTGCCGCGCAGATTGGGGCCAACCGGCCCACACGTGCGGCCGCGTCGCCTGCGCTCCTGGAGTGCTTGGCAGATTATTGTCTGCAGCGCGGGGTGACGCTCTCGAGCTTCAAGAAGATTTTCACCGGGGGCGGACCGGTCTTTCCACACCTGCTCGCCAAGCTTCAGTCCATCGCTCCACAAGCTGAGATCATCGCTGTCTATGGCTCCACTGAAGCCGAGCCGATCGCGCAGATCACGTACCGCGCGATGAAGGTCGAGGACATCGCCGCCATGCTCGGCGGCCGCGGCCTTCTTGCTGGGAACCCGGTGCCAGCCATCCAGCTCAGGATCCTCCGTCACCAGTGGGGCAGACCTGTTGGCCCGTACACTGAGACAATATTCGCCGCGGACTGCCTGGAGCCTGGGCAAACGGGTGAAATCGTGGTGAGAGGCAGTCATGTCCTGCCCGGCTACCTGAACGGCAACAGCGACGAGGAAAGCAAGTTCACGGTGGACGGGAAGCGGTGGCACCGGACAGGCGATGCGGGCTACCTTGACGATCGCGGTCGCCTGTGGTTGCTCGGCCGGTGTGCCGCCCGCATCGAGGATGTCCACGGCACGCTGCACCCCTTCGCCGTCGAGTGCGCCGCCTATCAGGATCCGGGTGTGCGCCGGGCCGCTGTCATTTCCCACTCGGGCCGGCGTGTTCTCGCCCTCGAATTGCATGATGGCGGGATGAACATGGACCTTGCCGCCTTGAAGCGGGCCCTCGCGTGGGCGCATATTGACGAAATACAGGTCCACAGATCCATCCCGGTGGACAAGCGCCACAACGCCAAGATCGACTATCCGGCATTGTGCAAACTCGTCTCGTCAGTGCCATGGGGGAGCAGGGAATGAATGGGTGGAGCATAGAAAGGGCTTCTGATGACTGGGCCTTTAATGCCCGCCAAAATGATGGCATGGGTGAAGGCGCTCGGGCAACGGCGCCCACGCCATGCTGGAGGAGGGTTAAACATGGGAGCAAACAAAGTCGTCAGTGGATTCTCGTTGATCGCGGCGCTCTTCATCGCCGGCTGTGCAACCTATGACCTTGCGGCGGCAAGAGGGTCGCCAGTACGGTTGAACCTCTCTTCGCCAAACATGGGAAAGGCGTCAAGTGGGGACTTGACAATCTATGTGGAGGAATACGCCACACCGGAGAAGAGCGAGGCAGTCTTCGACACGAGACTGGTCGATGAGGGCCTGCTGCCACTTTTGATCCTGGTGACAAATGGTGGCCAGGAGGATTATGAAGGCAACGCAACGGAGATTGTCCTGAGGGGCAAAACGATGCTGAACGCATTGACATCAGAGAAGGCGGCCAGCAGGGCTGGTCGGAGTGCGGTGGGGCGGGCGCTTGGCTGGAGCATGATCGTGCCTATTGTTAGCATCCCGATCGCCGTTGTGGCGTCGGCAACGCATACGAACAAAGTCAACAAGCAGATCGTTCAAGACTTCGTAGCCAAAGGGTTCCCAAGCGGGGTTATCATGCCGGGCAGCGAGCGCTCCGGATTCGTGTTTTTTGAATTGGAGCCAGTGCGGAAAGACCTCGCCGGCCTGAGCCTCGAGGTCATCACGAGAAACACTACCACTAGAGAGCAGGTGACCATCGCTGCCCCTTTGCCAGCCGCGACATTTCTGCCGAGAAGGGAGGCAGGTCGGCAGACGGACGGTGAGCACAAATGGTAGGTCCTCCTCAAGATCTTCCGCTTAGCGTCAAGTCAGTCTTCTTCCACCAAGAATGGTATGAGGGGCCACCTTTGATTTCCTTCGTTCAGCGTCTTCAGGCGGGGTGAAGTAGCGCACCCCCGCGCCCAGATTCCCAATGGAGCTGTGGATAATGTAGATGTCTTTGAGCCTGGTGGGAGGAGATTGGCTATCACGAAATATGAGCGAGGGCTGTGTGGGCAGATCGACCGATGCGAAGGGCGCGAGAAGAATTTGGCCACCCGGTTAGCATCCCCTTTCTGGGCCTGGTGGTAATATTCTCGATCCTAGTCGGAGCGTGCTCATTCCGCTTCGGCAACCGGCCGAACACGACCTTCTAGATTCGTCCCTGCGCCTTGAAGAGTCCTCACGTGCCAATATCCTGTTAGCCTTAGGCCAGCCGTTCGGAGAGGGCTCGGCACTGCTGCCAAATGAGTCCCAACCGCAAACCGTGTGGTCTTACTACTACGAGGAGGGTTCGCTACAGGATCCCCGCCGGATACTCCTCTTCGTCTTCTTCGACGAGAAGCGATAAGGGGGCTATGCGTGGTTCTCCAGTTTGTCAAGGTAGCTGGAGCGCAATCATGCAATCAAACTTTGACGGGTTTGGTGCTCAGGGTCCGTTTTCGGTAGTGGAGAGAGGCAGTCTCCGAAGCGTTGGTCGCAGAGGTGGAAAAAGGTGGAGGCTCAGGCTGAACGGGCGACAGGATGAGCGCAGGAAGGCGGCTGAAAATGGAGACGGCCTCTCCGATCCGGGGGGAGGCAAACCGAACCGGAGAGGCCGCCGCAAGCAGGGAGGGGTTAAAGCCGTGGTCCCTGCTAGGGAGCCCGTGCGTCGATGATCAGCTAGTCGTCGTCATGCCGGTGACGCACGTTATTGTTGTCCCAATGCAGGCTCGGACAGGGCCGCTCGCACTGGCAATGATCCCGGCGCGACCTGGGTCGGTAATCCTTGGACGGAGACGGCGGCCCTTGTGTGGATCCTCCTTGTCCTTCCTTCATCGAGCGGCAGTGCGACCTGCTTGCTCGACTCTGTACTCTTGGTGCTCATATAGGTGATCTCGAGGGCGCTCAGCAGGATGAGCGCGCCGGCGATCAGGAGCGCCACAAGGCTCTTTGACATTGCAATTCCCTCCTTCATGACTCGGGCGTTTACACCGTGGCCGTGTTGAGGTCGCGATCAGCGTGCCGCGGACTGGCCCTATGGCCTCGAATGCCTAGACCGCCGATGGTCAGCTTCCCTTCTCGCGCTAGAATGCTGATATAGGACAGCGCGAGTGCTTCGGAGATTCCTAGGCCGGAAGCGAGGTCATGGAGACTGGCGGGCTGGTGCTCTCGAAGATACCCTATCACTTCTGACTCGACCTCATCCAGCCAACCCCTCAGCATGGCACCCTCCTTCCCTTTCCTGTCGGCTTTCCAGTCATTGAGTAGCCGGGGCGACCCCACTGGGAGAGATCGGAAGGGGGTCGCTTTCCCCCCATGTATCCGATCTCTCCCGAGGGGTCGTTGACATCAGCGAATCGACTTGCGGAGGTCCTCCCAGAGGGCTCCTGTGGCGGTGCCCACAGCGCCGCCGACGATCGCTCCAGTGGTCGGACTGCCAGCCAGGGCGCCGATCGCCGCGCCACCCGCTGCCCCGATTGCGCCTCCGCTTAGCGCGCGCTGCTGCCGCGTGGACATCCCAGCACAGCCGGTGGTAAGGGCGAGAACCAGTACCGCTATACCGATCCGTTTACTCACGGATTTTTTTGTCATTTTCTTTTCTTGCTCCTTTCTTCCTTTCTTCAAAAGCGATGGCAATATCCGCCATCGAAGCAACTTCTGGTTTGAATCTGAATGAGAGGCAACTGCCATGCCAGCCACACGCCGAGGGGTGGCATAATCCCATAAGCTGTTATAAATGAAGGGCTTTGGTGGATTGAGCTTGGGGGGCATGGATGCGGATTACACCCCTTAGAGGAGTTCGATGAAAGAAGCCAAGCCGGAACTTTTTTCCTAGAAAAAGTGATCGCGAAGGTCCGGGGGCCTATATATGCGAGTGGAGCGTCCTTGTGGCGGTTGTTCGGGACGCCGGTCCCCTAAGGTAGTTTTTACATGGTGAGCTAACCAGGTGAAAAATAATCTATCGTTGAGTTCTGGAGAGTTCGTCCGAGAGGACCTGTGCTTTTTGGGCAAGGTTGATGGCCCGCGGGAAATCCTTACGAAAGAGTGCAGCCTTCGCCTGAGCCAGGAAGCTTTGAATCGTCTGGTAGGTTTCCTGTTGGTCGGAGACCAGCTTTCGCTCGTCGATGAACAGGAGAGTCCGTTCTGCGCCCTGGATCTTGGACGTGGCCTCATCCAACAGTCTCTGCTCCTGGGCAGAGGTGACCTGAGGAGAAAGGCGGGCAGGGGGTTCCCGACGTTCTGGCTGGGCCGCCGGGGGCTGGGGAGGAGGCGGCTTGGCGGGGGTAAAGAGATCTTTTACCTGCGCGCAGCCAGCGGCGATAAAAAGACTCAGCATTGCGATAATGGCGCGCGAACTCATGATCCTGTCGCTCTCCAGGCGGGCTTATTGGGCGGGCAAGGTGATCGTCACCCTGGTGCCCAGGCCCACCTTCGAATCGACCTCGATCGTGCCGCCGTGCATCTGCACGATGCGGTAGACAAGCGACAGTCCAATTCCGTTCCCATCCGGCTTCGTAGTGTAGTAGAGGCGGAAGATCTTGTCGAGATCCTCGGCTGGGATGCCCACCCCTTGATCGATCACATGAGCACAGATCGAACCCTGGGGTGTGCGCTCCGTCGAGAGCGTCACCGTGCCTCCGTCAGGCATCGCCTGGCAGGCGTTGAGGACCAGGTTGAGGAAAGCCTGCCGAAGCAGCTCGTGATCTCCGTTGATCGTGGAGATCTCGTGGTCAAGACGAAGCACGAACGTGATCGCTCCGTATGTGCCCTGGGTCTCTGTCAGTTGGGTGACCTCCTGGAGCAGCTTGTTCAGGTCCAAGGGGACGAGTCGTAACGTCTGGGGGCGCACGAACCGGAGAAACCCTTGCACCACACGGTCGAGGCGATAGATCTCGCCTCCCAGGATGTCGAGGCTCTGGGCCACCCCCTCCGGGGGATCGTTGAGCTTCTGTTTCAGCAGCTCCAGGTGGATGATCATGGCGTTCAGCGGGTTCTTGACCTCGTGCGCAACGCCCGAGGTGAGCTTTCCGAGGTCCGCCAGCTTTTGAGAGTAATCCACAAGCGACTGGATCTGCCGGAGCGGTTCCGTGTTTTTCAGGAGGATCATGCCTCCCACGATGCCGCCCTCATCCAGAACCGGATAGGCGGAGGCCAGGACGTCGAGGGGTCCGTCCTGTTCCCTCGGCACCTGGAGGGCGAGGTTTCTCACCGGCTGCTGCCGGCGGAAGGCTTCGCCCATTGCCTTTGCCAGGGGGTGGGTGACTCCCAGGACCTGTTGCACCGACTGACCGGCGGCATCCACGAGGGGGCGTGCCAGTAGAGCCTCGGCCGCCGGATTGGCGAAGATGATCGCCTGGTCTCTGTTCAAGAGAATGATGGCGTCCTCCAGCCGGTGGACGATCCCCTCCAGCTTAGCCTTTTCGCTGATGAGCGAGGATCGATCCTCCTGAATCTGCCGTCCCAAGAGGTTGAGCTTTGAAGCGATCTGCCCCAACTCATCGTCACGGTCGGATGCAAAGGAGGCGTCGAACTCGCCGCGCGCCATCCGATCGACACTTTGGGCAATCTGACGCAGCGGCACCAGGACTAGGTTCGAGAGTCCAAGGGCTACGACCCAGGCGAGCGGGAAGGCCAGGACAGCCAGCAGCAGGCTTCGCCGGACGGCGGCGGAGAGCTCGCGCCACAGCAGGCTTCCGGCGAGGCCAAGCCGGATCGCCCCGAAGGGCTTGTCATTGAGGCTGAGTGGCAGGGTGGTCTCGAACACCTGGTGCCCGCGGGCCAACATGAAGAGCTGCTGGAGTGCGTTCAACCCGAGCAACTCCTCGATCTTCTGCGGTCGCAGAGCCGCCTTGTGTCCTTCGCGAGACCGCTGACTGTGCACCAATATGGTGTCCGAGCGGTCCGTGATCATCGCGTACAGCAGGTGGGGGGAATAGCCGGTGCTTGAGTCGAGCAGGGCGTGCAGCTCCTGGTCCCGGCGCAGGGCATCCTCGGGGCGGCTACCCCTCGCCCGAGCCAAGGCCCGGGTGCTCCCGGAGTATATCTGCCAAGCCAGTAAGTTTCCCTTCTCCCCTGCATCCTGCAGGACGAGACGGGTAGTCGTCGAGAGATGGACGATCGTCATCAGCGAGACGATCACAAAAACCAGGACGGTGACGCCCAGGATCTCTTTGCCACGGATGCCGAGCGTCATTCGCCGATCATTCCTTCGCGTCCGGAGTGGAGGGTGTCTCCCCCCGATAGCGAGCCAGCTTGTTGTGCAACGTCTTCAAACTGATGCCGAGGATCTCTGCGGCCCGGGTCTTGTTCCGATTCGTTCGCTCGAGGGTCTTCATGATCAATGTTTTTTCCGCCTCATCGATGGTTGTGCCGACCTGGAGGACCAGCTCCGGGGCCGGCCCTCGTCGCACCGCGCGGAAGTCCGGCGGGAGGTCCGCGGCGGTGATCGCCTTGCCCTGGGCCACCAGGATGGCGCGCTCGAGCACATTCCGCAGCTCCCGAACGTTGCCGGGCCAATCGTGCTCGGTGAGAAGGGTGAGGGCCTCAGCATCCACGCTGCGAACCTCCTTCCCGTATTTGCTGTTGAACTCTTCGAGGAACGATTGGATGAGGAGCGGGAGGTCCTCCCTCCGGTCGCGCAGTGGGGGGAGATAGAGCCCGAACACGTTCAGCCGGTAGTAGAGGTCTTCGCGGATGAGGCCGTCGTGAACCGCTTGAGACGGTTCCTTGTTGGTGGCGGCGATGACTCTCACATCGACGCGGATTTCGGTCTTGCCGCCCACCCGGCGAAAATTCCCCTCCTGGAGTATTCTGAGAAACTTGGCTTGTGTCGGGACCTTCATCTCGGCGACCTCATCGAGAAAGATCGTTCCCCCATCGGCGAGTTCAAAGCATCCCATCCGCCGCTCGGTCGCGCCGGTGAAGGCCCCTTTTTCGTGGCCGAAGATCTCGCTTTCCAGCAGCGTCTCTGGGATGGCAGCACAGTTGATCGGGACGAAGGGGCCCTGTTTGCGGCGGGAGAGCTCATGGATCGTTCGAGCGGCCAGCTCCTTCCCGGTCCCGCTCTCGCCCCAGATGAGGACCGGCGCCGTGCTGGGAGCGGCCAGCTCCATTAGCCGGTAGACCTCTTTCATCGCTCGCGTATTTCCGACCAGCCGCCCGAACCGGCCCAGGTGGCGGACCTGGTGGCGCAGGAGCTTGACCTCCTTCAGCACCGCCCCTCGCTCGAGCGCTTTCTCCATCAGGAGCCGGAGCCGTCCCATATCGACCGGCTTGGTGAGATAATCATAGGCCCCTTCGCGCATCGCCTCGACTGCGGTCTCGATGGTTCCCTGGCCGGTCAGGATGATCAGTGAGGGTGGGGTGGCGTCATCCTTGAGGGCGTGGAGGAGGGCGAGCCCGTCCATCTTGGGCATCACGAGGTCGGCGATAATCAGGGCCGGCTGGAACTCGGATGCCTTCTCGAGAGCCTCCTCGCCGTCGGCGGCGACAGCAACATCATACCCCCAGCTTGCGAGGAGCTCCTGGAGCCCTCGTCGTGAGGCAGGCTCGTCGTCGGCGATCAGGATCTTGGCTTTTGGCATAGGGTTGTGTCGGGAACGTTCTTCGACGCCCTCCAATGATAGGAGCTTTCCTAAGATTTGTGAAGTCTCATTCATCACCTCCCGATTGAAATGTCTCCATCTCCGTGATAATGTTCCGCAGAGATGATGAGGACCAAAGGAAGTCTACAGATCAAGCAGCTCATGCGTGGAGGCTCCAGGGTTTGGTCCTGGCTGCTACCGCTTATTGCCGTCACGGGGTGCGGCGGTCTCTTTCCGGAAACCTCCCCCCCCGCTGGCGCCCCTGCGGAGGCCAAGCGGCTCACCTTCACCATCATCGCGCGCAACTATCGGTGTGAGCCGTCCGTCATCGCCGTAGACCGGGAGGGGAAATCGGCGCTGGTCAAGGTGACTGTTCGCAGCGAGGGCGCCCGGCATGTCTTCTCTATCCCGGACTTGAGGATCAGGCGCTACCTGCAGCCGGGGCAAGAGGCGACCGTTGAGTTTCTGGCGGAACGGTCGGGGGTATTCGATTTCGGCTGTACGCGCTTCCCACTGATCACCCCGCTCGATCACAAGGGGAAGCTCGCGATCAAGTGACCCGTGTCACCCAAGACCGGAGATGGTAATTGTCATTGCGAGCGACCAACGGGAACGCGGCAATCTCACCGTCGTTTATGGACCCGGTTCGTAGGGGCAGGGCTCGCCCTGCCCTGCAGGGGCGCGGCCAGCAGCGCCCCTACGCCAGACATTCGAAGCAATACCGCATGCGCCTGCGGTGCGCCCCTGGGCATGAAAGTCCGTCCTACTCCGTTGATGTCCCCTCGCCCCCATCTGGGGGAGAGGGTGGGGGTGAGGGGGACTTTCGAACCAATGAGGTTTTTCTTGGTGCGTTTGTATTAGGAAGCGTACTGCGCTTTTCCCTCCCCGAATGACCAATTCTCCCGAGGGACCTCCACCAGGCTGACAAGGACGTTCTGCGGTTGCACCCCGGGACTCTCTGCAAGCAGCTCAGTCATCCTCCTGTACAACGCCCGCTTCTGATCCGTGGACCGTCCGGTGTTGAGGGTAATCTGGACGAAGATGACCTCATCTGTCCGCTTGATACTGAGGTAGGTCGAGTCGTAGATCAACCCCTCCGGGGGATGTTCGGTGATGAGCTGAAATCGGTCCAGGGCCGGAACGTTGATGGTCTCCACCATTGCCCGGTGAACGGCATCCCCGATCGCCAGGCGGTAGGCAGCAGATGTCCCCTCTCGAAGGGAAATACGGACCAGCGGCATGTCACACCTCCTATGAAGCGATGAACGATAGGCGACAACCTGAGCAAACTGGTGGCCGCACGGTGAACCAGACGGGAAACAAAGACGGTGAGCGGCCTTGTCTTCTTGCTTACGGGTTGGCGTCCAGAAATTCCTCTATGAAGGAAACGACCAAGTCGGGCGCGTCCTCCTGCAAGAAGTGGCTCGCATCGTCGATCTCATGTGTGATGGCATGTGGATAGATCTGCTGCCACAGGCGCAGGACCGATTCGGTGAGCACCGGGTCCCGCATCCCCCATACCAGAAGCGTGGGCGTCCGGTTGAATTGGGGCAATGCTCCTTCGATCCGCTTCATCTCCGCAAACGACGGATCCGTGTGGTGGACGGGGATGTCACGTGACCAGCACAGCATCGCGAGGCGCGATTCGAGCCTGGGAAAGGGGGCCCTATAGGCGTCCATAACGGTCTTTGTCAGCTTCTCCGGGTGGTGGGTGGTGCCCAGGAGCGCGGGTTCCAGGTAGCCATTCTTCTCCAGCACGAACTTCTCCCCTCGGTCCGAGCGGATGAGCTCTATCAACCTGGGGAAGGGGGCGCCGGGCCAGGACGCGAACGCCCATGTGTTCATGAGGACGAGTCGTTTGATTCGCTGGGGGTGGAGGGTCGCCATTCCAAGTCCCACCGGCCCGCCCCAGTCGTGAAGCATCAGCGTCAGGTTCTGCAGATCCAGATGCAGCAGGAGGGCTTCGAGATTGGCTATGTGGTGCCGCAGCCGATAGGGATATGGGCTCTCTGGCGTGCCCGACTTGCCCATCCCCATCTGATCCGGCACGATGCACCGGCGGTG
>Ga0209341_10005502_pt1 | contig 11450 bp, 12 predicted proteins | sample RifCSP13_2_FD_184020 | JGI IMG/M metagenome (GOLD analysis project Ga0209341, IMG submission 184020) | Soil microbial communities from Rifle, Colorado - Rifle CSP2_sed 13_2 (SPAdes) (version 2) | ecosystem: Environmental > Terrestrial > Deep subsurface > Rock core/Sediment | place: Rifle...
ATCATAATTACCTCCAAATCGAGGACAGCGTCCCTAAATTAATCTCATGCGAACCTCAAAGTGGGATGACGGGAGCTCATTTCAACCACATCGCTTACTTTTTACACAGTCTGCCCAATTGTTAGGTTGCGTAACAGCCTTTTGGATCTTGAGTCTCCAATTGTTCAAAAATCTTCTAAAAACTTGGACAGGATAAGTTTTGGTCTGTATTTCTTTTCATCTGTGGCCAATCTGCCGTCCTGAGTCGGAACTGAAAAGTATGCCCCGCTCGCCTGGCGGTGGACCCTGATAAAGTTGTCGTTCACTTCCACGATATCGCATGTTGTGCCTGAAACACCTTGCTCGTTGAACCTAGAGGGAGTTACCGTGACCGTCTTTCCAATTAGCGCCTGCAGGGCCAGTGTCTTTGAATCAGTTAGCCTCGGAACAAAGGAATTGATTGCTATAGGGATTCGTTGAGTGAGCTCCAATCTCGCGGAGATCATGTCGTCTTCTGACCAGTACGTGATTTTATGGGCGTCAAGGTCGAAATGAACTCGTGGATCGGCGACCTTTCGGCCGGGGCGTCTTGGATCATGATCCTTTCGAGCTGTGTAAATTATCGGAATTCCTTTGCCCTGGGTATAGCCGGCCTCGAAATAACAGTTGGGGCGTTCGTACGTTAGGTCTGCGATAACCAAGTTCGACCCGTCAATTAACTGGAGAATGCGCTCAGTTATAGTCTCACGTCCTTCAGTAAGGTCCACTCGCTTTGCTTCCAATCCGCATTCGTGCGTTGCTGGTGCGATAGCTTCAAAAAATAGCCTATCTACGTCACTAGCACCGATTCTTAGAACAACGAACGCGATGCGCTCAGCACCGTATGCGTTGGCTGTTTGATTCATGACTTCTTGCGCTTCATATAGAGAGCGATATGACGTTTGGACCAACGACTTGTAAACCTAACCATTAAGTGAGCTGTGGTAGGCTGAGAAATTCCCAGCGGCCTATCCCGACAGCTCCCTCATCCATGCAAAAACCAAAATCATATGCAATATCGTTCATCTACGAAAGCCTTGTCAAACGCTTCTTTCCCAAAAAACGCTTCCGCTCCGCCAGCCTATCCGGCTATTGGCCCGCAGCCTATTTCCGCAATCTTTTTGTCAGCTCCCCTTCCGTCACCCTATACTTGAAAGCCTTGCGGCCGTTGATGAAGAGGACGGGAACCTCATTGCCATACTTTTCCTTGAGATCAGGCGCGCCGTCCACATCGATCTCTTCCAGGTCCAGAGGAAGCTCACCAGCCACCCGCCCGATGACTTCTTTCATCTCCTCGCAGAGGCAGCAGCCCTGCCTCGTGTAGAGCGTGAGCCGCCGGGTCACTTCTTCTCATCTCCGGAAAGGCCGATGAGGCTCTTGGGGATTTCCAACGCGCCGAAAAAGAATTCCGATAGGGTGCTCAGGGGCGCCGGGATGACGATGGGATTATCGAGAGAGCCGCTGACGCGGAAGCTTGCAACCAAAAAAGAGTCTTTGATGGCCGCCAACCCCCGCCCGATGAGCGGGATGTAACTCACGGCCGAGCTGATTCTGGGGAACGGGCGCACGGCCACGACGAAATCCACGGACCCTTCAGCCCCATCCACCGTCCCTGCCCCGGTCAGACGAAGATCGTCGCTGTCGACCAGGAGGTTTGGGGTCGAGTAGACTCCCCGCGACACTTTGAAATCCCCGCTGATGCGCCGAAAGCGGATCCCTTCTTGGTTGATATCGGGCATCTCCAGGGAAAACCAACGGGAGATATCGATCAGGCTGAGGATGCGGACCAGGACGCGCAACCGTCGCAGCACCCCGTCCTCAATTTCGAGATGGAAGGCGCCGTTGAGACTTCTCTTCCGTTCCGCACCTGTCTTTCCGGCTGAGTCGAGCTGGCCTGAGATCCGGATGTTTCCGGTGACATCGTTCGTCGCCATATCAAACCAGCTTAGAAATCCCCTAACCGGAACACCCTGAACCTTGGACTCGACGGCAAAGCTCAATTTGTCCGGGCGGTCGGTGAAGAATCCAGAGCCCTGTACGGTCCCTCCCAAGGACCGAGCAGAAAAGCTATTCAGACGCCAGGTCCTTTTGTCTAACGCCAAATCGGTCTGGAGCTCGGAAAATTCAAAGTGTTCAAATTTGCCCTTTTTGATGCTGACCCGCCCTTTCGCCTGCAATCGGTCGTACCAATCGCTCGAAGACTGGTCGTCCTGCGGGAAAAGAACGGCCAGGTCCATCTCCGGGGAGTTCAAGGTGAAAACCAACTGAGGTCTCTCTGCGTGCCTCCATTGACCCCGAAACTCGAAAACCGATTCCGCCAGTCGTCCCCTGAGACCCTGGAAATCAATATCCGCGCCGTCGAACCTGAGCCGGCCACTGACGTCGCGCGCTCGTTGACTGAGAAAGGGAAGCTCAACCCCGGCCAGCTCCAAGGTGCCGCTGACCCTTCTCTCCTCGGGGGAATTGAAGGAGCCTTGATAGCGGACCGTCCCGCGAACCGTCCCCGGTTCCTCGGGTGATCCCGAAGCCAGGAGTATCCGGCTGAGCACGCCCGCCTTGATCCCAGAGGACTCGAACACGAGATCGAATGACGGCCTTTCCGTCATGTAATGGCTCAGGCTTCCGCTCGCCCGCAGTGGCGATCCGGCCAAAAGCCCACTTAGCTTTTCCAGGCGAATTTCTTTGGGGGAAAAGGTGAGGCCTCCCTTGATCTGAGCAAGCGAAAGCTCCCCTACCCGAAGGAGAGCATTATCCAGCGCCAGCCGACCCTCGGCATAAGTGGGAGAAGCCGCGTTCTGGCGCAGAAAAATCTCGAAAGTTCCCCGGCCGCTCAGCTCTTTAAGCTGCGCACCGATCTGCGCCAGAGGAGGAGGCGTAAGCCTCGACTTTAACTGCGCGCGCATCTCTCCGAGGTCAAGCTCTCCGCGCGCGCGAGCCTCCCAGTTGGCTGACCCGGAAGCCAACCCTCGGTAAACCCCATTGAGCTCCGTCACCCGGGAATTCCCAAATGCCCCTCGGAGCCCCTTGTAAAAGATCACTCCCTTTTCGAAGACGACCCTCCCGTTTATTCCCCGCCAGGGAAGTTGACCTTCACCTTGGAGCTGGCCGCCTACGTCCCGCAACTCAGCCTCGACCCAAATCAGGCTGGGATCGGAAAACCGCCGGATCTCTGACAGTCGGCCGGCGACTCCAGCCCTCGCCAGACTGATCTCGCCCCGTTGCGCCGCCCCAACCAGCCTGTCCAAGGTCGGCGACTCTAAAACCCGCAAAGGGAAATACCTGCGGGCCTTCACGACGGGCAGGAAAGGAGTGCTCAGTTGAAGGTTCAGTTTGGGATCATCTTCCTGCAAGCGGCTGACGCTGCCTCGCAGTGCCAGGCTGATATCTTCGGAGTGCCAATCCAAGCGCAGCAGACGAATCTCTTGAGGCGTCCACTCCATCTCCAACTCCACCCGCACATTCCCTGGCACCACCTCACCCGTAAAAATTTGCGGCGCATCGAAACCGAGCTGTCCGAATTGAATGGCACCTTTCACGTGGACTTGCTGCGCCAAGCTGCCCCGCCAACGCAAGCGTGATCCGACCGTGCCCCGCATGGCGCGGAGCGGAAGCCGATGACCGTAATAATCCCAAACCAGGCCGGCGGGCAGACCTTCAATTTCAGTCTCGGCATCTAGCCACGTCTGTCGGAGCGTCGCCTCTCCTTGCGGGAGAACCATCTTGCCCTGGGACGCCAGCCGCGCTTGCCGCCCGTCCCTCTCCACAGTCGCCTTAAGTGTAAACTCCAAGGCTGGTCCGAGTCCTCCGGCGGCCACACCTCGAACAGATCTACCGAGGTCGGGTGAGAGCGAATTCTTCGCGGGAGGCGGACGAAGGGTCAAATCGATCTCCCGCAAGTGGGTCGGTATCGGGGCGCCGCCCTCCGACTCCTCGGAAAAGACCAGGTCGCCCTTTTCAATCTTAATTTGGCGTAAATCGAGGGTGAACGGACCTTCCTGCTGTCCCGGGGTCAGGGGGGGGAGGAGCAAATTGAGCAGGCGAATCTCGCCCTTCTCATCGCGGGTGAGTTTAAACGTCGGCCGTTGAAAGCGGATCTCGTAAAAGTCCAGCCTCCGCTCGAACAGGGGCATCAGCGCAACTCGGACCAGAACCCGCTCGGAGGTGATGACGGGACGACCCGTCTCGGGCTCAAGCAGGGCGAAGTCGCGAAACGAGATCCCGGTCACTTTTCCCAAGCGGACATCCGCCTGCCCGACGCTTGCCTTCAACCGTGTGCGCTTTTCCAACTCGCTCAGAAGAAAACGGCGAAATTCACCCACCTGGATCAAGTGATAAAAGGCGAGCAGCGCCGCAGCGACCACGAGGATCAGAGCAATCCCGAGAAAACTGACGAGCTTGAGGACCTTCTTTACGGAGCCCATGAGAGACCCGAATTCATGCTAAAGGAACTCGCTCCGAGGCGCAAGACAGGCCGCGCTTTCGCCTTGACAGCCTCCGGCTAACTTGTTACAAAACAGCGACCCTGCCATTGGGCAAGACCACATCATTTTGATGGGGGGCCTATGTTGGAACAAGAAGACGATTTGTTAAACAGCCGGGAAGTTGCGAGGATCCTGGACTTGAGCCCGGACACAGTCAATGAGTTTGCCCGGAAGAACATCCTGCCCGCCTTTAAAAAGGGGAAACAGTGGCGGTTCCGCAAGCGAGATATCTCCGCTTTCAGCAAGAAGCAAACCCGGGAGATCCGGGCTGCCTAGCTTCCAAGGGGATCACGTTCAAGGCCTAGGTTTGAGATCATGGGTGAAATTGAGGCGCATGAAAGTAAGCTTTACTCGGATTTTGCACCCTTTTACGACAAGGTATTCGGCAAGATCTTCTATTCCCGCTTAAGATGGGTTATCGAGTCCCTGAAGATCCCACAAGGAGCCAGGGTGTTGGAAGTCGGGGTGGGAACCGGGACCTCCTTCCCTGCCTACCCACGACACTGCGAGGTGATCGGGATCGATTTAGCCCCCGACATGCTCGCCCGCGCCCGGCGAAAAATTAGAGAGAACTATTGGAGTCACTTAAAGGTCGTGGAAATGGACGCTCTCCATCTGGAGTTCGCCGACGACAGCTTCGATTATGTCATGGCCTTTCATGTCGTCACCGTAGTCCCGGACCCGATTCGCATGATCGAGGAGGCCAGGCGGGTCTGCCGCCCCGGCGGCCGCATCGTGATCGTGAACCACTTCACCAGCGAGTCCCCGCTGGTGGGTTTTGTCACTGAGGCTCTGGACCCGGTAACCCGGCACCTGGGTTGGCGGACCAACCTTAGGCTCAAACCCTTTATCCACGCCGCGGAACTCAGCGTAGAAACGGTCTACAAGCTCTCCAAGCTCTCTCTCTACACGGTCTTGGTGGGCTCAAATCAGAAGGATGGTTACGGACTGCACCCGAGCCCCAGCCGGTGAGCGACCCTTTCAAACGCGGCGCGAAGCGGGTGAGTCTTAAGCATTCTTCAGGACAATCCCCTCTAGAACATTGGCGACATCCTCGCACCGATCGATCGCGTTCTCGAGCGTCTCGTAGATCTCCTTCCATTTAATGACCTCGAGGGGATTATTCTCCGGCTCGAACAGCTTGGCTACCGCCGCCCGGCAAACGGAATCGCCCTCGTTCTCCAGACGGTCAATCTCGAGGCAGTTTTTGATGACGCTGTCCGCCCCCTTCAATCGGCGCAGCTTGAAGACCGCCTCTTCCAGCTCCTTGACCGATCTGACGAGGATACCGACCAAGAGCTCGGCCTCATCGGTGGTCTTGTCGATCTTGAACAGGCTCAAGCGTTCGGCGCACGCCTCAGTGTAATCCAGGACGTCGTCCAGCGAAGTGATCAGGTCATGGATGTCTTCGCGATCCAGGGGGGTGACAAAGGTGAGGTTGAGGAGCTCTATCGTCCTGTGGGTGATGACGTCTCCCTCGTGCTCGATGTCCTTGATCTGTCTCGCTTTCAGGGGAACCTCGGTGAAATTTCGGATCATCTCCTCTAGCTGGACGGCCCCCTCCACGACTTTTTTCACCCCGGCTTCGAAGAGATCATAAAATTTTTCGTCACGCGGCAGAAATCGCATACGGGTGCTCCTGAGAGACCGCTACTCTTTTTCTTCCTTCATCGCTCGAGGCGTCTTTCTCTGCGCCGGCTCATCCGGGGACGAAAGCAGGTTGCGGAAGAAGCGAGAGATAGAAAACAGCCAACTTCCTTTGGCGTCGGTCAGCACTTCCTTGGCGTCGTCATAAAGTTTTGGATCGTTCACCAAGGCCCCGAGGGTTCCTTCTCCTCTGTCGATCTTTCCCGCGATCTGGGCCAGATCCTCGGTGGTTCGCTCCAAGTTCGTGAGCACCCGCTCGGCGTAGTGCCGATCGGTCACGAGCCGTTGGAGAATCCCCTCTCCCTGACGTAGCTCGCGGGTGATGCTCTCCAGGTTGGCGGCTGAACGGCGCAGGCTGGTGAGGATCTCCTTGCCGGCATTGGGGTCTTGGATCAGCGTTCCCAGAGTCCCCTCCCCTTTGGCGATCTTCTCTGCGGTCTTCTCGAGCGACTCGGTAGCCCCGCGAAAGTGTTGCAGGCCGGCCCTCAAGTTCTCAAGCATCGCCCGCGAGGTTTCTCCTCCTTGAACGAGCTGCCCCAGCGGCCCCTTGCCTTTTTCGATCGACCCCAGGATGTTTTTTAGCGACGCGGAGGCCGCGCGGAGATTGTCGCCGATCTCGGCGGATTTCCCCACTCCTCCCGTACCCATAAGCTGGCCCAGGAGCCCCTCCCCCTCCTCGATCGACTTAAGAATGTTCTTGAACGAATTCGTCGCCTCGGTAAAGTTCTGCACCAGGTCGCCGCTCTCTCCCAGGAGGGCCTCGTAGTCAATGGGATTGATGGAGGGGATCAGGCCGCCCGGGCGCAACCGCTCGCTTTGGATGCTCCCGCCGGAAAGCTCGATGAATTTATCGCCTAAAAGACCTTGCGTGCGGACCCTCGCCAGCATATCGTTGCGGATGCGCGACGCCGCCTCTCCGACCACCCGGATTCGCACCACGACGTAGTTTTTGTGCACGTCCTCGGGAAAACCGATGCTCTCGACCGAGCCCACCGTCACGCCCGTAAGGCTGATGGAGGCGCCCACGCGCAAACCGTTCGTGCGGGAAAAATAGATCTCGAACGGGACCTTGTTTTCAAACAGGCGCCGCTCCTTGCCCATCAGCAGGATGGTCACGGCGAGGATAACCAGGGCAGTCACGATGAGCAGGCCGACCCTGAGCTTTGAGGCGGCATTGGTCTTCATAGAAAATGGCCTTTAGCCGCTAAAAAGGAACCCGTGGAGCGTGAGATCCGAAGATGCCCGGATCTCGTCCTTGGTCCCGACGAATCGGATCTGACCTCCCTGGAGAAAGGCGAGGCGGTCCGCCACTTCAAAGGCGCTCTGGATATCGTGCGTCACGACCACCGAGGTGACGCCCAGTTTGGCTTGCAGGTCGCAGATCAGCCGGTTGATCCGCTGGGTCATCACCGGGTCCAGCCCCGTGGTCGGTTCGTCGTAGAGCAACCCCTTGGGCCGCAACGCCAGGGCCCGCGCCAGGGCGGCCCGCTTTTTCATCCCGCCGCTCATCTCTGCGGGATAAAGCTCCTCGCTTCCCTCCAGGTCGACCAGAGAGAGCACCTCTTCGACTCTCTCTCGAATCGCCTCGGCGGACAACGCGGTGTGTTCGCGCAACGGATAGGCGACATTTTCCGCGACGGTGAGAGAGTCAAAGAGCGCGCAGCCCTGAAAAACCATCGCTACCCTCTTTCTCACTTCCCTGAGACCGTCCTCCTCCAGGCCGGAAATTTCCACGCCGTCCACGAAGACCTCTCCGGATTCCGGATTGATCAGCCCGTTCATGTGCTTGAGTAGAACGGTTTTGCCCGAACCGCTGCCGCCCAAAATCACCATCGTCTCTCCCCGTTCGATCCTCAAGTTCACGCCCTGGAGAACGGGTTTTTCCCCGAAGGTCTTGAAGAGATCGCGGCACTCGATAAAACCGTTCGGTTCCATGCCTAGAGAGAGAGGAAGAGCTTCGTAAGAAAAAAATCCGACACCAGAATCGTGATAGAAGCCGTGACCACCGTTTTGGTCGTGGCGCGTCCCACGCCGTCCGCTCCGCCGCTGGCCTCCAGGCCGTTATAGCAGGCGATGATCGCGATAAAGAAGGCGAAAAAGATCGTCTTTCCCAGGCCGCTGAAGAGATCCTGAAATTTTACGAACTGGACGATCGAGTTCAAGTAGTAATCCGCGCTGACGTCGAGCTCGGTCGCGCTAGTGAAAAGCCCCCCGAGAATGCCGACGAGGTGAGCCAGAATGGTGAGCAAGGGGAGCATCACGATGAGCGCAACGAGCCGGGGGAGGACCAGTTTCTGGATCGGGTTGATGCCCATAGAGCGCATGGCATCGATCTGCTCGGTGACCTTCATCGAGCCAATTTCCGCGGTGATCCCCGCGCCCACTCGCCCCCCGATCATGAGCGCGGTGAGCACCGGCCCCATCTCCCGGAGCATGGACACGGCCAGGATCCTCCCCACATAGGGCTTGGCTCCGAAACGCGCCAAGTAGTTTCCCATCTGAAGGGCCAGGACCATGCCGGTAAAAAGGGCCGTCAGAGTCACAATGGAGAGCGAGCGTACGCCGACGTGCTCCATCTGCTCAAGGATCAGGCCGCCTTCCCATCGCTTGCGGCAGGAGCGTAGGACCTCGTACACCAGGAATCCCAGCCCCCCCAGATATTCACCGGCGGCTTGCACGGGATAAAAGCCCCTGAAACCCCACCGCTCAGTCATCTCCGGCATGCCGCTTCACCCTGCTGATCAACCTGGCAGTTTTTCAGAATCTTTTTTGGTCTCCGCCTGCTCTTCTCCGGCGCTCCCCTTCGAACCATCCCCGCCGATCCCTTTCTTGAAGTCATGGATGGCTTTCCCCAACCCGCTCCCGATTTGGGGAAGCTTGCTCGGGCCGAAGACAATCAAGGCGATAATAAGGATAAACAAGAGTTCGTAGAAACCGATTCCAAACATACGGCCTCCTCTCGCCGATCGACCGGGACCCCAAGATGTTTTCCAACATAGCAGATTTTGTCCCGTCTTTTAAGCGCCGCTCAGATATCGGCAAATTACATTTGCAAATCCTCCAGGCGCCAGCTCAGAAGGAAAAACGCGACGATTTTTTAACCCGCTCTGAAATCCGCCACGCTCGGACCGGGCGCTTATTTATGGGAGGGGAATCCCTTTCCCGGTCTGGCCTCACTCTTTCTGCATCACCTGAGCTGATTCTCAATCTCGGAAACTGTTGCCGAAGGCCTCGGCGCCCTTCTGAGGACGTATAATACCCCGCCGAACAGGCTGTCGAGCGCGGCGACCACGAACCACAGGAGGCCGACGGCAATGGCCTTCTCGGAGCTGATGCCGATCAGTTGCAGTAAAAAGAGGTACCCTCCCTCACGTAATCCGAACCCATTCAGAGTTATGGGCAGCGAGCTGAAAACACCCACCAACGGGTAAAGAATGAAGCAATAAGAATAAGGAATATCGACGGCCAAGGCGCGACCCAAAAAGAGCTGGATCGTCGCTTGAATGACGTGAACGATCAAAGAAAGCGCGATGGTCTGGGTTAAAACGTTTGGGTTGGTTTTATAGGTCGCAATCGCGAGGCGCAAATTCCGCCCTATGGGGTTGACCCGTCGCTCAAGCAGCCGCTGGGCGAGGGGAAGCAGGGCCCATCCCAGGATAAGACCTAGAGCAAGCCCGTAGGTTATAACTTGGATCACAGGCGGGATGGAATAGCTCGGAAAGAACAGCAGCGCCGCCGCACCCATCCACACAAGCGCGGCCATTCCTACGGCTCGGTCCATAATGACGGAGATCAAGGCGCCAGCCGTAGGTCCCGCCCCGGAATGCCCCTGTCCTTGGACTCCGTCCCGCGCCAGATAAAAAACACGCCCGAAGTCCCCGCCCACGGTGCTGGGGGCAAACAGGTTGAAAAACATGCCGATGAAGTAAAAGGATGCGAAGTCCCGGAAGGGATTCTTAAGACCCAAAGGCCGCGCCAGAAGCGTCCACCTCACGGAGCTGATGACCTGGCCGACAAAATAGCCGAGCAGGGCCACACCCACGTAGCCGAGGTGGGCCGTGGAGAGGATCCTCAGAAATTGGGCCACGTCGATCCGGGTCAGGAGAAAAGCGAGAATGCCCAGGCTGACGAGGGATTTGAGGAGCAAAGCGAGCGCGGGGCGAATTCTCTTCATCCTTTCAGGGGAGGCAGGATGAGCACCTGCCCTTCCTCTCTGATCAAACCATCGACGAAGACCCTTCGCCCTTCGACTCGAAGCCTCCCTTCGCAATAAAGCTGGATAGCCCGGGGATAGACGCGATGCTCCTCTTTGAAGATTCTCGCCGTAAGCGATTCCTCGGTATCGTCGGGATAGACGGGCACAACTGCCTGGATGATGATCGGACCCTGATCGCATTCCTCGTTGACGAAATGAACCGTGCAGCCGGAGAAGCGCACGCCGTGCTCGAGCGCCTTTTTCTGCACGTGAAGGCCCGGAAAAGCGGGAAGCAGAGCCGGGTGAATATTCATGATGCGGTTCGGAAAGGCCCGAACGAAAACGGGGGACAACAAGCGCATGAACCCCGCCAAGATCACCAGCTCCACCTGCCGCGCCCGCAGGATCTCCACCAGGGCCTGATCGTAGGCCTCACGGGAAGGAAATTTGCGGTGATCCACCACTTCAGTGGCAACGCCGCGATTCCTGGCTCGGACGAGGCCATAGGCCTCCTCCCGATTGCTGATGACAACCCGAATCTCGGCATCGAGCCGCTTCCCCTGAACCGCGTCCAGGATCGCCTGAAGGTTCGTGCCACTGCCGGATATGAGTACGCCTATCGGAACCTGCCGCGCCATAAAATACACTCACGAAACGAACCGGACTCGCCTCTCCCCCCTCCTGATCTCCCCGATCACGTAGTATCTTTCTCGCAGCCTCTTAAGAGAGCGCTCGACCGCGGCAAGCTCCTTTTTCCCGACCACGAGAACCATCCCCAACCCGTTATTGAAGGTGCGGTCCATCTCTGCCTGTCGTATCGCGCCGCGCCTCCGGATCAGCTCAAAAACCGGAGGGGTGGGCCAGCTCCCGCGCCAGATCCACGCCTCCCGCCCCGCTGGCAGGATGCGTGGAAGGTTTCCCGGTACTCCTCCTCCCGTAATATGGGCGATCCCCTTAAGGGTATGCTGCTTAACCAGACGCCGGATAATCTTGGCATAAATCCGCGTGGGCTCCAATAGCTCCTCTCCCAGAGTCCGCCCGAGCTCCGGGATCCGCTGCCGCAGCCGCAACCGATGCACATCCAGGAGAACCCTGCGCGCGAGAGAATA
>Ga0209341_10005503_pt1 | contig 11449 bp, 10 predicted proteins | sample RifCSP13_2_FD_184020 | JGI IMG/M metagenome (GOLD analysis project Ga0209341, IMG submission 184020) | Soil microbial communities from Rifle, Colorado - Rifle CSP2_sed 13_2 (SPAdes) (version 2) | ecosystem: Environmental > Terrestrial > Deep subsurface > Rock core/Sediment | place: Rifle...
TGTCTTTTGTAGCCTGCCACCATTCTTCATCGCTTTGTACATAATCAGATTTGCCAGCAGACCATGCAATATTTGCGCCATAACGATTTGTTACAAATAACTCCTCTACGACATCATACCCATAGGCATCCTTGTAAAAAGTGATAGTATCGCGTAGATTTTTTGAAAGCTCGCCTTCTTCTATTTCATCTGATGTTGTATTTGGTTGTCCAAATTCAATTTCTGATTCTTTTTGCTCTAGAAATGATTCGAGATCCTTTATCTGACTAAATTCGCGGTTGGAATCACTAAGAATGTCAAGTATTCTTTTGCTGTTTGAAATTTTTCTAATGTCTGTAATTCGTTCGTCTATGAATTTGTCAAGACCCTGCATGATATTATTTGCCTGAGCTTCATTTCTAAGAGAAACAGCTTCTTTTACTTCTTGTAGATTAACCTCAAAAGTAAGATAGGCATGAATTGCATATATTAAAAATAATACAGCCATAGATGAAACCAAAATATATGCAATTTTCAAGCCTTCAACCTAGGCAGATTAGATTAATTTCAAATTTAAACTAGAAGGCATACCGCAAAAGGAAAGTTATCGTCTAATATTGAAACTCCAAAAATAGGGTATGAGAAATACTAATGATTGTGATAATATACGAAGTCTCTCAAAGACGGAGAAAGTAGCTATACCGTTATCGGCTGATCGCATTAAATTCTCAGAACATAACTTTGAAGCATTGATCGAGAGTAAATTGATGATAAATAAGAAGAATCTTGCAAAAAGTGTTCTTTTTGCCTGTGAGTTGTGTAACGGTCCTCTGGTTCCAAGTTCGGCATGTATCATATGTAAAAAGGCATCTTCCCGCACTTGTCTAAAGTGCAATTTACGCAAATTGACAGGCACACATCTTCTGTGCTGTTATTCGATTCTGGAAAATCAAAGTAAGTTCAATCATGGAACGGAGATGATGATATTTTGAAAAAAACGCTATTGATTATTACAGCCATGGTGGCTTCAATTATGCTAATTTTCAGTTCCCCAGCAGGAGAGGCTGTTACGTATTCAAACTACCAGACACAAACTACGGGACAATACCAAAACGACGATCAATACATTACAAAGATCAAGGTTGAACAAAGAAAGGGACAGCCAGGTCTGTGGAACTACATAGTAAAAGTATGTGCCGAGGACCATCACATGATGGTAACTGAGGTCAGATTAAAGTCTGATACTGAAACAAAGTACCTAGGAGTAAAGAAGTTAATACCATATGGACAGTGCAGCATTTACGGTGCTGTTATGAAAGCAAAAGATGGTAAAACGCTTGGTGCGGAAGTGATAGAATCGTGGCAAGCTTTAGAAAAAATTCAAGGATTACAAAAGGGACTTTCAAGCATGTCACGTGATAAGGCCAAAAGTAGCATGGATGAAATAATGCGTTATAAATTCATAATGGATTGGTGGACTGTATAGCTGAAAAATTCTATTCAAGTGATGGCTCTCATGGAACAAGAGGGGATCACTGCCCTTTCATAAAATTCATTAATCCGACGGCATTAAATGAGAAAACTAACAACAATAGTTCAAAACAACATAAAACAAAAGAAAAGCCGAAACCTACCTCCAAGAAGCTGTGATACAATGATGGCTTGTAGTCCGTTGGAGAATACAAGACTTGATGAAAAATGTAGAAGAATATTACAAGAAGATGAAATTAGATTTGCAGGACTAATAAATTATAAGTTTTTGATTAACTATCTAGTGAGATGAACGAAGTGTGAAAACCCTACACCTTTCTGGTCTTGAAGTTTTGGAAACATCCTTTTATACAAATTTTGTATAAGTAAAACATGAACACTAGACATGATCATTTCAATCCGGCTTGCCCGAAAAACGAGCCTGACATGCTAGCCACCCACTCAAACGGGACCACTTATTACAAATGCAAAAATTGTAACTACTTTGGAACCCTAGAGTACTTTACAGAGGCTTTTCATGCTTCCGAAATATTACAACAGCATTGAGTAAACTTGATGCTGAATCCTCAAGATAAGATATAATCTTGTCATAGTCTTGCAGGGTTTGTTTTTCTGTTATTACAGTTTTTCTGGTCTTGACTGTATCGATAACATCCTGTATTTTCTGTAATGCTTCCAGTGTCTCATCGAGCAGATTTGTCACATGAGTGGTGATTGTTACATGCTTTTTAATTTGATGATGCAAAAAATAGCTCTAACCACAAAAAACATGAATGATATTCCACTATCATGGTGGTATGTGCCCATCGGCATCAACATTACTGGAACCCAAAATAGCAGAATATAGTAGTTCGTCCCGTCGGGCCACTAGCATTATTTTATGAATAAACTGGGTCCAAAATGTCTCAACGGTGTGGTATATTCCCTCTAGACCTGAACCGAGTTTTCTTATTGAAATTTTTCTATTAAATCAAAACAAAAATTAATTTTTCTACAAAAGTGGGTCGGATTTAAGCCCATGATGGTACCCTACTCCCTTCGGGTCCGCTTAAACTTTTTTTGCCCAACTTTGGTTCAAATCCTAGCTGACTCGATACCAATTTCGCTAAATCACTTCTCAAAGGAGCAAATCTAAGAATTTTCTTAGTTTATTTATGAATGGCAATATTGCTAGAACCGAGAAACCCGTCCGCACGAATGTATGCATCATCATATTAATGAAATCTTATAGGTAAACTCTGTATAATGTAGTTGACCTTCAAAATTAAAAGTAGGCTAGACGTAGATGAAGGTGGATGAAAGTAGTAGCAACAAAATTAGATAATGAAGAATGGGACAAGTTTGTTGATAGGTGCAATACTTCAGGCTGCACTAAAGCTGAATATCTAAGGGATATTATATTGAGGGAGATAGGCAAGAAGAGTGACACATCAGAAGAACCTAAAAAGATGGGATTGGCAGAATTTCTACTAACCATATCTTCTAAAAAGTAGAGTGAAGTTACTATTGATGGTGAGAAATACGAAAATTAGATAGTTGCTAGTTAAAACCAATACAAAAGACTTAGAGGTAGCAGGTTTAGACATTATGAGATGAAACGTAAGATCCCTGCTCCTGACAAGAAAACACGGGAACATATGGCTAACCTAAGTTGGAATGATCTTATGCTTTTCATGCATAAAAAATATGGTAAGAAAGTCACACAGGATTTTCTAAGAAATTACACATACCGATTACAAAAACTAAAGTGGCGCAAAAATCAAAAATGGAAATAAAATAGATTCAATTCATTATGCTCTGTTATCTTAAAATAGGCCTCTCAAAAAGAAACCAAATTCTACAGATTCAGTTAAACCTTGATTAAATTACGATCTTCGGGTATTATTTTGTGTTCAATTTTGTTATTTTGGTCCTTGCTTACGCCGTATGTCTTTTTTATGAGGTTTTTTACCAGTTCCACGTCATCTTCAAGCACCTTTTCGTACGGATCGTTGCCCACGAATCTTGCAAAAGAACCCTCTTTCTCTCGCATTGGGAAATCAGAGTCATCGTAACCAATGAAATATTCTGCAGACACTTTTGTTGAGTATTTGTCTTTTTTATACTGAGATTTTTTGATGTGAACAGGTAGCTTCTTTTCAATATCTGTCAAAATAATCAAAGGATCGTATCTTCCACCTATGTAATAAGGTGAATCTATTGCAGTAAAATTGAATCTAACCTTGCACCATGCCTGCATGTGTTGCATACACGCATGATCAATAAGAATGGTCGTAAAACAAACAAAACCTAGTAAAACCATCGGTTAAAAGTATTGCTCACAAATCAATCGTACTCTTAATAGAATATCATTACAAAATGCATTCCGGTAAGGTTCGATTACCCAAGATGATAGGAACTCAGATCATCGCCATGGTCTGAACGATCCTATCGTGATAATAACAAAACAAGGCTGAATTTTACATGCGGTTTCAATTTAATATTTTAAGCTTACGAAGAACTTGTACTGATAAATCCTGCCTGATGGTTATATGCAAAAATGATTCCAATACCACTCAATGAAGACAATAGCAATCCCACTGGCACTAATTCTTCTAGCAGGAACACTTGTTGTACCTATAGGCTTTTCAGAAGCCCAAGTGTCAGAGCTGACAGTACCAAATCCACCAACAAATCTTGCTGCAATTGCAGTATCAAGCAATCAAACCAATCTATCATGGACAGCACCAGTAAACAGTACTATTGATCAAGTTAATGGATACAAGATTGAGATAAGGCCCTTATGCTTAGGTTCTTTTAGTCCGCTAGTAATGAACACAACTAACACAACAACTACCTATTCTAACACTGGACTTGCCGAAGGTACATGTTACGAGTACCAAGTATTCGCATTAAACCCAGCTGGAACTGGAAATGCATCAAGCAGTGCATCTGCAACAACATGGACAGTGCCAAGTACCCCAACATCGTTAACAGCTATTCCAGTATCACAATCACAGCTCAACCTGAATTGGACAGCGTCAAGCAATACTGGCGGTACTCCACTTACAGGATACAAGATTGAAAGAAGAGACTCTTGCGCAGGCAACTTCTCAACGCTTGTTGCAAATACAGGCAATACAAGTACGACATATTCAAACACAGGACTTGTTAATGGTACATGCTACGAGTACAGAGTCTTTTCTCACAATGTAGTAGGCACTAGTCTAGCATCAAATAATGCTATTGCAACTACACTTCAAAATCCAGCACCATCCACAACATCACCACCAAGTGCACCTACAGGATTGAATGTGACTACACTATCTAAGGCGGCATTAAAACTAACTTGGAGTGCGTCATCTAATGCAGGTGGAGCACCAATACTTGGCTACCAGATCCAAAGAAATGGCACAACTATTGTAAACAATACAAATAACACGCAAACAAACTACACAAACTCAGGACTTTTACCCCTGCATCAGCAAACATATCGTGTCGCAGCTTGGAATAGTGCAGGTCTAGGTCCATACTCAAGTAATGCTACTGGAACAACTAACAATCAAACTAGCATAATACAAACAGGCACTAGCATAATACCGACAAGCACTAGCAACCTTGGTCAACAGGTTTCAAGCTTTGTTCATCAGTATAATGATCTTTTCAAAATGCAAAGAGATCTAACAATTAAAAAAATTACGGAATGTAATGAAAAACTAAGGAGTGCTACGCCAGAAAATAGAATACAAATAAAAGCAAATTGCAAGGCGGATCTAAAAACAATTAAAGAACAATTCAAAGATGCACGAAAACAATTCAAAGAAGACTTTAAAGTTTTCAGAGAAACTGCAAAATCACTGATAAAGGTAGCAAAGCAGAATGAAATAATTAGTGCAGGAGAAGCAAAAGAACTCAAAAAAGAATTAAAGAGCTTTGAAAAAGCGACAAAGAAAGCAAAAAAGGAGTTTAAGGAAGATATCAAAGAAGCCAAAAAAGAGATAAAACACGAAGAAAAACAGTTTAAGAAAGAACTAAAAGAACTCAAAAAGGAAGAAAAAGAACATGAAAAAGAGCTAAAGAATGAAGCAAAGAAAACAAAAAAAGATAAACACGACGATGATGACGAAGACGATTAGGAGATTATATTAAACCAGAATTACTTGTAATGTCAGACCAGAGCAACACTCATCCCAAGAACAACTCGGACACTTGGCGAGTTGCTATTCTTGCATTCTTCAGGCAAGCATCTTTCCTGCAGATTTTAATCTAATGTTTGTAAGCCTTCAAAACTCTTTCAATGATGAGACCAGCTATAATTACAGAAAGCGCAAATACAACTGACCAAAACACATCTGGTGGAATTCCTACAGCTGGTGGTGGTACCATCGCAGCTTCCATCATAGTTTTTTCCATGGCAAGTTCGCCACCTGTGGTTGCTTCCCTAGCTGTATCCATGGGTGCTTGCAGATTCTCCTTCAAGCTTGTTTGACCTGCTTGAAAAGTCTGGGCAAACTGGGAGACAAACCATGTTGCTACCCCAGCCACTCCTATTGATGCAAACCTGTAAATCGTCTTAAACGAATTAGCCAAAGACTTGCTAGTCTTTGCCTTCTGAGATAGGCCTGATGGCAATATTACAATTGCAAATTTGGTTGTGGTATAATACTTCATGTCTTGTGCCTTGACGTTTTTTCCAACACTACTAATTTTTACAATGCTCATGTCCTGCATTTTTTTTAAATGATATATGACTAGTGGAAGTGATATTCCTGTTTTTTGTGCAATCTGGTTTGCAGTCAACGAATCATCAAACAGCAGCTTCAAAATGGCTCTGCTTGAATCAGAGCTTAACAACTCACCAACCGATTTTATCTTCTCGTCCTCTGTTGAAATTATCTCAATCTTTTCAGTTAGGCTTACTGGGTCGGCTTCATTGTATTCATCCATACTCGCCTTTTTGTCATCCTCTCAATAAAGGTTATTTAAATTTGCGGTTAAATTCAATTTTAATCAAACCCTATAAACACTATATTGTAAACCATAATAGATGAAAAATACGTCAAGATATGCAATATACACTGTAATTGCCATTGCAGCAGCTGGCGCAATAGGCTTTGCAGCTATGACCAACATTACTCCTGCCGATCAGGTGGTTCCTAAAGACACGGAAAGCACAACTCCAGAAATAATAACACCAATCGAGTCTACCCAAGATCTAAAAAAATTCTCTTCCACTGACGAGCTAAGAAAGTTTTTGCTTGATGCCCAAACAAGCTTTGCTTTACAATATCCAGGCAATATGATGTTTGATGGGGTCATGCCTCGTCCGATGATGGCAGACTCTGGAAGAGAGGGCGCACCAGTTCTTAAAGAGCAGGCATCTGCGGTGGAGAGCGGCGGTACATATTCTACTACAAACGTTCAGGTTAGTAATGTAGACGAGCCTGATTTTCTTAAAAACGACGGCAAGTATGCATACATTGTTTCAGAAGATAAGCTGACAATTATTGAAGCATATCCTCCAGAGAGCGCTAAACAGATTCTAAAGATTGGGCTGGATGTAAAAGGTCAATATCTTCTGAACATATTTTTGAATAAAGACAGGCTCGTGATATTTTATAGTGGTTCTGGAGAACGCTATTCCATACAACAGTACGACTATATCCCAAGTCCAATCTACATGCCAACAACACATGCACTAGTAATGGATGTTTCTGACAAGGAAAACCCCAAGATACTAAAAGACTACGAGGTAAATGGAAACTATTACAACGCAAGAATGATTGCAAATTACGTTTATTTTATTGCAAACAATGGTGTTGACTATCGTGATCCAATCCTTCCAGTTCTAAAAGAGTCCTCAAAGATTGTCATGATGCCAGATGTGTATTACTTTGACAACCCAGAACAATACTACAACTTTAACACAGTTACTTCGTTTGATATTTTTGGAGATGGCATAAATTCACAGACTTTCATGATGGGTTATACCAACACAATGTACGTTTCTGATGACAACATATATCTTGCATATCAGAAAAACTTTCCATACTATTACTATGAGACTCACGGTAAGGACAGATTCTTCAAGATTATAGTACCACTATTGTCAGACGATGTACAAGCTCAGATAAAATCAATAGAAAACAGTGACTTGAATCTAGATGAAAAGTGGGCAAAGATCTCAGATCTACTACAGAACACCTACAACACAATGCCTGAATCTGAAAAAAACACATTGTTTAACACAATTCAAAAGGCACTAGAAGAGTATGAAACCAAGATACAGCAAGATACAAGAAAAACGGTAGTTCACAAAATTGCAATAAGTGATGGCAATCTAAAATACGTTGCAAAAGGTGAGGTCCCAGGATATTTACTTAACCAGTTTTCCATGGATGAGTCTGGAAACAGATTCAGAGTTGCCACAACATCAGAGTTTTACACTCCACAGCGTACCGTCTTGTACAATAACGTCTACGTTCTTGATGAGGCACTCAACATTGTAGGCAGTCTTGAAAAAGTTGCACCGGATGAGTCAATCTACTCTACTCGCTTTATTGGAGACAAGTTGTACATGGTGACATTTCAAAGAATAGACCCATTCTTTGTAATTGATCTCTCAGAAGACACTCCCAAAGTCTTGGGTGCATTAAAGATTCCAGGATACTCTAGCTACTTGCACCCATATGATGAAAATCACATAATTGGAATAGGGAAAGAAACAAAAGAAAACAAGTGGGGCGGTGTTGAGACACTTGGTGTAAAGATTGCATTATTTGATGTCACCAACGTTCAAAATCCTAAAGAAGTAGATACAGTTGCGATAGGAGGACCTGGAACAGACTCTGAAATCTTATGGGATCACAAGGCCTTCCTATTTGACAAAGAAAAAAATGTTCTTTCAATTCCAATCTGGGAACAAGAACAGTATAAGGATCCAATACCACTTGATGGAGAAATAACCCGACCATACCCACAACCGAAAATTTGGCGAGGCTTCTATGTATTTGGAGTTGATGCAAGTGATGGCTTTAGCTTGAAGGGTAAAGTGGAACACTCTACAGATCCAAATTACTATGGCTACAGTTATGGAAGCAGATCATTTTACATTGATGACGCTCTGTATACAGTAACATCTGGCCTGATGAAGATCAACGATCTCAACGACATCAGTCATGAGATAAACCAGATCAAGTTTGGTAATACAGGTGAAATCATCAAATACATTGACTAAATTTAGGCACAACCTAAAACTTGCAATGACCTGATTCTTCTTATATTAAAGTCAACCTATGTCTTGTAAGAGAGAAAATTGGCTGAGGAATTAATCAGATCAGTTCAAAACCTATTAGATTCTGACAAAGGTGATCAAAAAAGACTAGTTGATATTTTGAATACACTCAAGCAAGGTGCGACACTATATCTATCTGATTACAAATACCTTGAAAGTCTAACTTCAAACTCCGTGCAAAATGATGAAGAAAGACAAGAAGCTAGCGAATCTAAAAAACGAAAGATAGTAAAGGAAATACGACACGAGGCAAATACTATGATCAAAAACCAGAGAAAAACAGAATCACTTGAAGAACTCACTTCGTCAGAAAATGAAGATGTATTAATGATACTAAGGACCAGGCTTGCCAACGGCGAAATTACTATTGATGAATTTAGATCTATCAAAAAAACAATAAAAAGTTCATGACTTTAACAAAGGATCATTTCTTCCCAAGTCTTAAATGCAATTGTACTCAAATTGTTACAGGTAGATCAAATGTGCAATATCTCTGTCAGCTAGATGTCTATAAGCACCATCTCATCACTTTACATTGTTGTACTATTTGGTTAAATAGAGAACAAAACATATTTTCTGTTGGTATATAAATTTGTCAAAGCTTGCCCCTCTTCCACCCGCTCCTGTGCTAATGACATGTTTTGGTCACTGTGGAATAGGTCTTGGCGCAGAATCATATAGAAGACTGTTACTTGATGTAGGAGCAAACCCTCTCAAGCCTACCCTTCGTAATGAGAGAGAAGAATCAAGAGTATTGAAAAGATACGGCAGCACGATTCTAAGATTTCCAAACTCATATGCAGGCGGTGAGATCCCACTCATACCAAGAGCATTACTAGTAGACTTGGATCCTAGAGCCGCTAACCTGATACTACAATCATATCCTGATCTTTTTGCATTAAGAGATAAGCATGTAATTCATGGAGCAGGTGGTGCTGCAAGGAATTGGGCTGAAGGACGAACTAGATTCATCAAAGAAGTGACTGCTAAGTTTGATATGCAAAAACAACTTTCTGCGCTTTCACCTGAACCAGTTAGAGGTTTTACCGTGCCATTTGCTTTGGGGGGAGGAACTGGCAGTTCTTTTGCTAGTGCATTTATACAATTCATAAAAAAGGACACAAAAGAGCATGCAACCATCGCCACATTGGGACTCTTGCCAGAGTTTGGCTGGGATCCCATAATTTTTGAAGCAGCAGCAATAAACATTGTAATGAGTCTGGAATATCAGATAAAATACAGTGATTGTTCTATTCTGTTTTCTAATAAAACTCTAAGGTATTTATCTCACAAGTTTGCGAAAAAGCTGCAAAAGGCTCCATCCATAATAGATGATCTACCACAAGAGCATGAAGTTGGATGGAAGGATTACAAGGGCATGAACCTAATTGCGGCAAATGCAATCTCTATGTTTGTATCATCGTTTGCAAGAGAGACCGAATGGGACATGTCAAACTACAGAACCTGGCTTGCAACAAAGCGTCCAAAGTTTGCCATTCCATGGGTAATTCCTATCATGCCAGAAGAGAATCAGTGGGGTTCAAATCTACTATCAAGTGGAAAAAGCAATACAATGGAAGGCATCGTTGAACACATTAGTAAAAGACAAGACGCGGTACTCTTTGACATAGATGAAAACGATATAAGAAATAATGGTGGACCAAAAGATTCCTGTTGCGCTCTGGTAAAGGTGAAGGGCGAGTTTGACATAAAGGAAAGAGACACTCTGAAGAGGATAATAAAGGATAGATTCAACATAGAGGAACAAAGAATGATTTTTGTCAAGATACCAATAATGAATAGTGAACAAGCAAACGTTACAATTTTGGTCAACACCAAAGCTATAGGACCAAAGATACTTGAAATTGCACGTGAGGCAGAAGAGTCTTGGGATGCCTACAAGGAAGAATATGGCAAGTGGGGTTTGGTAACAGAGGAGTTCAAAACTAGTTTGATGGACGTAATACATCAATTCAGCTAAACAGGTATTGGTAATGGCCGATTTTTACTATCTAGAAGAGGTAGCTGCAAGGATAAAGACCAACAGGGCACATCTATCTGATATTGATGATGTACTTTTTGACGTCAAAACCAAAATTCATGAACTTCCGCTAAAGCGTCCAGCTGAATCAACGTTTGCCAAGATGATAGGTATAACGTATAATGACGAACTCGAAGATCTTGAAAAAGCAAAAGATAAACTTGTAGCTCAGAAAGAAGAACTTGAAAACACAATTCAAAAAGATACGACCACATTCATTGCAGAAATAACTTCTTTGGATTTGGTAATTCCACTTGAACCAGTACCAAAGTTCAATGACGGAAACACCATCTATAGCTATAGAGATGGAGCTAAATTTACTAACGTATTTGATATCTTGAGTGAATTGCTTGGACTGAGTGCCCCATTAGTTGTTAAAGATGTTATGCTCTCATCATCGGAAGTGACAGTTAAGGTATCAGATGAATTAGAAGCAAAGAAAAAATTCATTAGCAGTATGAATGAAGTACAAAAGACATTATTGCTAAAGAAAAAATAGACTAGGCATAAACTATGAAAATGGCCAAAAATAGATTAACGTGCTGATGATTTCTTAGTGCAATTAAAATAGTTAAGCAAAGCAAACATGTCTAGTTTGCGAATTTTTGAAAAAGAAGTTTCAATTACCGTGGCAATTGCAAGCCTAACGATCTTATCGATTCTAT
>Ga0209341_10005504_pt1 | contig 11447 bp, 16 predicted proteins | sample RifCSP13_2_FD_184020 | JGI IMG/M metagenome (GOLD analysis project Ga0209341, IMG submission 184020) | Soil microbial communities from Rifle, Colorado - Rifle CSP2_sed 13_2 (SPAdes) (version 2) | ecosystem: Environmental > Terrestrial > Deep subsurface > Rock core/Sediment | place: Rifle...
TTAGGTTAGCTATCGACTATGGCGTTGAACTGATAGCGTTGAACTGATAGCGCCGCACAGATCCAACAGGCAGGCATCCAGGACGCAGGACGGCCGGCCATTGCGTCGATTCAAACGCAGGTGGAAGGTAGAAAGGTTATTTGCTTGGCTGCAGAATTTCCGACACATCCTGGTGCGCCATGACTATCATGCAGACAACTTTCTGGGCTTTGTCCAGCTTGGATGCATGATGATCTTGCTCAGGAGGTGTTTATGAGATGGCTTCTAGTCAATTACTTGTCAAGAAAATAGGGGGAACATTCAGTACCTCTTTTCTGCAGGTGCCCCTTTGTGGCATGCATAGCATGCCCCGCACCATTCGCATACGTGCGGCGTAGCTTCATGGCACTTTGTGCAAAAGGTTTCAGGGTTTAACGCCTTTGCTTCGTGGTAGTTATGGGGCATCCGCATTCTTGTCATTTTCTTACTTTACCTCGACCTTTGTTGTTTCTTCTTTGGATTTAGCAGGATTTTTCTTTGGCAGCTTGACAACGAGCATACCGTTGTTCATTCTGGCATCAATCTTTGACGGCACTATTTCTTTAGGAACCGGTATCTTTCGGTAGAATGACCTGTGTGACCTTTCGCTGTAGACATAGTCCTTTCTTTTTTCTTCGGTTTTCTCTGATTTCTCTGCAGATATTTCAATCGAATTGCCTGTGGCCTTGATGTTTATCTTGTCCTTCTCAATTCCCGGCACCTCTACCTGTAGTTCGTATCTGTCGCCCCTGTCTACCATGTCGCAAAGCGGCACTCTGGTTTCTCCGTCGAACAGTGACGGAAATCTAAAGCCTGAGTGCCACGGTCTCATTGCACTTTCCATTTCCCTCCTAAAGTTTTCAAAGATGTCGTCTAGGTATCCCAGTTGTCTATCTTCTCTTTTGGCAATTTTGCCCGATTTAGTCATGTTAGAAGTAATGGCCTATTTCTATTTGAAAAGTAGGAATGCAGTGCAATGCAATGAAAAGGCTATTCATACATTGTCACTTTAACCGCCCTTATCTGCCCTATTGGCTCGTCATTGCCTTTGTCGTAATAGTTGTAAGTTGCTTCGCCTTCAGAGTAGAACGTCAGAACCCAACTTTGACCAGGCTGCAAGACTCCTGTGGATATGTTCAGTCCGTCAATGTAAAGTGCATGCGGTACACTGTCTTGGTTTACAACGGTCAGCTCCATTGCAAAGTCGCCTGTCCTCATTAGAATAGTGGGGTTGACCTGCGCGATCCCCGCTATGCCGACTATCTTGACTTCTCCATCAATATTCTGAAAAGCCACCGTCACATATGATTTTTCCGGCAGAAAGATTTCCACCTGTCTTACAGCACCCCCGCTTATGAATACTAGGGCAAACACGAAAGCAGCCATTCCACCTACAAGCGCAAGCAAGACTATCTTGCCGTCACTGATTAGGGGTTGCGGCGTCTGAGACATGATTACCTATTACTTGGTTGACTAGTCTATTAGTAGCTGGAGTGCACTGTCTTGCAATGCAAATGGTATATTATCGCAGCGGCAGACTGCGATCAAAACTAATTGTAAGGCCGCGTTTTTCATCTTCTTCTAAAACGCAGATTTCGTCCAAGCTCATTGGGATATGTGAAACCTTTCCGTTGCACAGAGGGCAAGCCTTGATGGAGCCTTTTTCATTCATGCGCGAGTAGCACCAGTGGCAATTATCGCATATCCCCAAGGCAAATTTGGGAAATTTCTCGCCGGTTATGCGGCTCTGCTTTGTGTCAATGTCTTCGTAAGGACACACCTGGCTTTCCGGCGAATCTAGACCTACCTGACGGCTTTTCTTCACATGTACCATGTTGCTAGTAAAAAGGACATGATAATTAAGGAGCGGGAATGCAGTGCAATGCATTACAATCCTCCAGCGTAAATATCATATATTCCATGATAGGGCAATGACAGGATCAATACTGGTGCCGCATGACGGGACTGAAATGTCGGACAAAGCTCTGAACAAGGCCATTGAATTTGCAAGGGCCTTTGGATCGGAAATAATAATCGTGCACATAGTTGACAGCAGGTTCATCCCTCCAAGCGCCACCCTTGGCCTCATAAGCGAAAAAACCGCGCTTGAAAATGCCAAGTTGCAACTTATCAGGATCCTAAAGTCAGGTGCGGAGATCATGTTAAAGGACAGAATTGAAAAAGCAAAAGAAAGTGGAGTGAGCGCTAGGTTCCATTTGGGCATTGGGTCGCCGGCCGATGAAATTGTGTCAATAGCAAACACCATGAAAGTTGAAATGATAGTGATTGGCAGCAGGCAGTTGAAGGAGGACAAAATGATTACTCTTGGAAGCGTGGCAACAAAAGTATCAGAGATAGCTGCATGCCCCGTCATGATAGTTCGTTAGCAAGACGCTACTCCCAATCACCGAAAAACCTATCTAGTAGTCCCCTTAATCGGCTACTAAATGTCGATTCACCTAGAAGATCTGTCCCTCGACCAAGATCTATACAAGGAGCTCACAAAGATATCATACGCCGAGCATATCCCTGTTTCAAAGCTGGTAAACGACATGCTCAAAGAACATATGAATGTGTATCTTTTGTGGCGCCGGATAGGCTACGTGCTTGTTTCCAGGGATGTTCTAAAGTCATCATTGATGCGCTCGCCTGATGAAGAATTGTTAGAGTACGCGGGAAAGATTGCCGGTAGGTACCGGGAAGCGGCCATTCTTATGGATGGGAGACCCAGCCTAGAAGCATACCTTAGTCTTATCAGGGCGTTCGTCACGGTCAATGGATATTCTGTTGAAAAAAGCAAGAAGTGCGAAAACGATGTACTCATTGTGCAATTCAACATAAACGAAAAATATTCCCTATTTGTTGGAAATGCCTACAAGATCTTACTTGAAGAATTTGCCGAGATCGTCCAGTTCGAGATCACAGATAACCTGGCGTTCTTTGAATACAGAAAGCGTTAAAGAAATTCAATGCGCAGCGACTTGATCTTCTTCCCACCGGCTGGGTCATTTTCAAATTCGAACGTAAACTTGCTTTTCACCTTGTCACCTTTTTCAAATGTTACCAATGCTGTGATCTTGTTGGGCTTGGCTGGTTTTTCAATTTTGATCGTGCGCTGGAGGTTGCTGTTCGCCATCATTGCCACCTTGAGGAATGGTTCAATTGATGACTTGCCTTTCAACCCTCCTACTAAGTTGCTGAACGGCTCGTACACGACAGCGTCATAGTCAAAAAGATCTATGATGCCGCTGAGATCCTTGCTGTCAATACACTTGAAGTAATGATATACCATTTCTTCACCTGTAAGAGGCGTTCGTTCTTTAGTTCTACTTTTCAATGCTGTTGTCCACTCTTGCTACTCTTCGTAGCTGGATTTGCATAGATAACCACTAGGTATGCAGTGCAATGCACTGCTAAGCTTCTTACCTAAGCACGACTTCGGCCACGGTCGTGTTTGAAGTCGTACTGATCTCGGCTCTGACATTGGCCAGGTTCTGGAATATGAGCGCCAGCAATTCCTTTGTAAAGAGCGACCAGTTTTCGCCAAGCTCGTGTTGTATTATAAAGACGTGCTTGCGCGTGCCCTCTAGCTTGTGGTCTGCCTTTATCCCCGACACCTTCATGTATTCCTCAAGCACTGCCAGCACGACCCACAGGTTGTACTGCCTTTTCATGAAAAGCACCGAGTCCTTCATGAGCCCGAACGCCAGCTGGGCAGCCTGCTTTATGATCTCGTCCCTGTAGCGGTCAATGTCCTTGATCCCACTGCTCTTTGCCACCGAAATGGCCCTGTCTATAAGGCTGGAAAGTATTACCTTTGGAACCGGCATCATGCCGATCTTGTTTTCAAATCTATCCCATTCAGAGTACCTCTTCAGGACTTGGTTGACAAGTACGTTGAGAGAAATCTCTCGACTGTCTGCTTCGGCCTGGAGTTCGTCAATTACCGAAGAATCCAGTCTGAACGTCACGCTACGAGTCTTCTTTGACTGAGAAACGGCCTCTGATGCGCTTGGCTCTCCTGACGACATTCGACGCTTCTTTAGACAATATAGGCATTATAAAGCGTTTTGCGACTGTCTGCAGGCAAGTCCGGTTATCTAATGGGCCTTACCACTGGCGCAGGTCCCCTTCTAAGAGGCCACTTCCCAAGTGCAGCCTGTCGATGTGTTTTGATAGGTCCTCCTTGTTGTCAAATTTTGACTGGCAGTAGGGGCATGCAACCTTGCTTATCGCAGCTGGCAGTTCGACATCTATCAATTCTATTCGCTTTTCGTGCGAATCTCCTACGATCGACTTCAGTGTTAGCATCCCAACAATTTTTCCTTCCTTTGTAACGGGCATCCTCCTGATGCCATTCTTTCTCATGAGAAATACTGCATCCTTGACAGGAGTGGATTCATCGATAGTTACGAGTGGTGAGCTCATTACATCCTTCAGAGTCGTCTTGAACGGGCTCCTGTGCTCTGCTACCACCCTATAGAGTACGTCTCTCTCGGTAACTATTCCGACAGGCTGCATTTCAACGGTACGGCTAACAAGAACGCTTAGTACGCCTTTTTCCTGCATGGCTCTTGCAGCATCTGCAACACAGACCGATTCGTCCAATACGAAAAAGTCGGTTTCAGCAACTTCAGCAGCTTTTTTGTCAGCATATTCGTGATACATGGCTCAGGATACTTGCTTGAGCGATATATTGTGGATGTTTGCAGTGCAATGCACAATATTCCTAGATGTAAAATACCATGAAGCAGAACAAGCCAGCATGAGCATCGAATCTATAGCCGTTTCCAATGCCATGGCGAGGGACGTAAAGACGGCCAAGGAAGACCAGACCATCAAGACTATTGCCAAGATCATGACTGACAACAACATCGGTAGCGTGGTTATTGTGAAAAATGCAGATGCGAACAGGCCGGTGGGCATCATAACGGAGAGGGACATTGTCCGCATGGCAGGGGCCGAGCAAGTATTGACTCTCCAGATTTCCGCGCGTGACATAATGAGCAAGCCGGTTATCACCATAGACGCAACGAGTTCAATAAAGGACGCACTTCAGCAGATGGAACTGAAAAACATCCGCAGGCTGCCAGTTGTAGACAAAGAGAAAAAGATGGTCGGGATAATCACTGACAAGGACATATTTCGGGCACTCCTGAACAGCCAGTCACTTGTTGCAAGCTTTTGCGAAAGCTTTCTGGTGGAATACAAGCCAGTCTATGAGAGGCTCAGTGAATTCGTGCTTGGAGAAATGCCGATACCAGGAGGTAACCCGAATGAGAATTCTTAACTTTACAATCCATGTTGTATGTGGAATAGGAGTCATTGTGGGAGCAAGGGCAGTGTGAAAACGCTGTCGAGAATCCTTGTCGCCGTGGATGGATCTGCATGCGCTGACAACGCTTTCGTATCTGCAGTTGAGCTGGCAAAGAAGTTTGGATCAAAGCTGTATGCAATATGTGTCGTCCACGCGCCGTCGATGTTGGGTGTTGACAAGGAGACTGTACGTGCGCTGGAAGGGCAGCTTCAAGTCGAAGCAAGTCTGACGCTGTCAAGGTATTACACTCTCGCCAAATCAAAATATGGAATAGAGATTGAAACTATACTGGCACAAGGCCATCCATCCCGGGTCATTGTGGATACAGCGAAAGCAAAAGATATCGATTTGATAGTGATTGGCAGCAGAGGATTGAGCGGGATCAAGGGGTTGTTTCTTGGTAGCGTTTCTCATGATGTAGTCAGGAGTGCCAAGCAGCCGGTTCTGGTTGTAAGGTAGTTCACTGCCCTGCAGTGCATTCCTATATTTCATAACAGCGATATAGGGAGTTAGTTCGTGTTGAAAGCCGGAGAGCGAAGAGAGCCAAGCCTGAAGCGGAATGTCAACCTCTTTCAGGCAGTAATGTACGGTGTTGGCCTGATACTGGGCGCCGGTATTTACGTACTGATCGGCGACGCTGCAGGCATTGCCGGTAACGCAATGTGGATATCTTTTGTGATCGCCGCTGTCATTGCCGCCTTCACCGGGCTCAGCTTCGCCGAATTATCATCGATGTTCCCAAAGAGCGCGGCAGAATACGTGTTTGTCAAGAACGCCTTCAAGAACAACCTGATTGCGTTTGTCACAGGATGGTTGATTACGTTTGTAGCGATAGCATCGTCGGCAGCAGTAGCCATAGGCTTCTCCGGGTACCTGGAAATCTTTTTTCCACAGTTTGATCCACTGCTGTCAGCTGTCGCGCTAATAGTGGCGCTGTCGGCTATCAATTTCATAGGCATCAGAGAGTCAATATGGATGAACACCACGTTTGCGCTCATAGAACTTGGCGGCCTTGCAATAGTTGTTCTGGCGGCCGTATTGCTAGGCTCGTTTGTAGGACCTGACTATTATGAAATGCCGCCGCCCGCGTCGGCATCTTTATCGCTGTCCGCAGGTGCAGTACTGGGCGCAGCGGGGCTCGTGTTCTTTGCCTACATTGGATTCGAGAACTTGGCCAACATTGCAGAAGAAACCAAAAACGCTCCTAGGACTATCCCGAAGGCTCTCATAATCTCGATCGTCGCTACAACAGGGATTTACATCCTAGTTGCCGTTTCTGCCATAGCGCTCGTAGGATGGGAGAATCTATCGTCTACGGAGGCGCCGCTCGCCCTAGCGACAGAGAAAGCCTTTGGACGGGTAGGATTAACTGTGCTCTCTGTTATAGCTCTGTTTGCCACGTCCAACACAGTCTTGATGATGCTAGTGGCAGGATCCAGAATTATATTCGGCATGTCAAGAGAGCGCGCCCTGCCCCCTGCGTTTGGGAGAGTTCATCATGCAACAAAGACACCTTGGATTGCGATTGTTCTGACGATGCTGCTGACAGTAGCCGCGGTTGCGCTTTCCAGGGGCAGCATCTCTGCAGTAGCCAACATCGCCGTCTTTGCAATATTCATGGTGTATGTGGCCGTGAACCTATCCCTAATCTGGCTCAGGTACAGGCAGCCAGAGCTTGAAAGGCCGTTCAGGTCTCCGGTTAGAATCGGCTGGTTCCCAGTGCTTGCAGGCCTTGGAGTTGCAACTTCGCTTGCGATGCTGACGCAGTTTGACAGCGCAACCATGATGGCTGGAGCCACGGCAATAGCAATCGGGCTGATAGGCTATGCGGCAGTAGGAAGATACAGGAGCAGGCAGTACGGTAGGGATGAATTTGCATGAGATGGTCTCTTGAAGATTTTGTGTATGGCGCAACCGATGGCGCGGTCACTACTTTTGCAGTAGTGGCGGGAGTCGTAGGTGCGTCACTGTCGCCTTCAATAGTGCTAATTCTTGGGTTTGCAAACCTGCTGGCCGACGGTTTCTCTATGGCTGTCGGTAACTACCTGGCGAAAAAAGCCCAGCGGGAATACATCGAAAGGGTCAAGAAAAAGGAAGAATGGGAAATCGACAATCTAGTAGAGCAAGAAAGGCAAGAGATCCGCCACATTTACGCCAAGAAGGGGTTCAAGGACGAATTGCTGGACGAGATAGTAAGGGTGATCACGTCACGCCGGAAGGTGTGGGTGGACACGATGATGAGGGAAGAGCTTGGGTTGATCGAGGGCAGCAGGCGGCCACGTGACACTGCGGTCACGACATTCGCGGCGTTCAACGCTGTCGGCCTGATACCACTACTTCCCTTTGTGGCGATGTTTCTGATTGGCTCGTCCATGATTTCAGTTGTCAATGCCTTTGCATATTCCGTGATATTCACTGCTGCAGCATTTTTTCTAATAGGCAGTGTGAAAGGAAGGGTCGTGCAGAAGCCGCTTCTGAGATCAGGACTAAACACTCTGCTTGTGGGCGGAATTGCCGCTGCTGTAGCCTTTACAGTTGGCTACCTACTTAACCTGATTGTCTGAGTAATTATGGCGAGATGTGCAATAGATTCCTGCACCTTTATCTAGAGTTGTGGCGAATCTGATCCTATGTACAAGAAGATACTAGTACCGTACGATGGCTCCGAGCCGGCCAGCAAGGCGCTGGATCACGCCGTGAACATTGCAAAATCGGTTGGTGGAGATAAACCTTATGTGATATTGCTCCACGTAATTGCAGAATTTCCTACCCACCATTTCATCGAACGGCCTGCGCGGTCTATAAGGACAGGAGAAAAGACTACCTTGTCCCTATACCTCAAAGAGGTCTATGACTTGATGGCAGAAAACGCGGCTGACGCACTGGCAAAGAAAACGGACGAGATCAAGAAGTTTAGCGACGTTGAAATAAAGACCAAAATCCTGTCAGGCCACATATCAGGCACCATAATAGAATTCGCGAATAAGGAAAAGGTCGACCTGATAGTGATAGGAAACGTGGGGCGGTCAGGTATATCCAAAATAAGGACTCTTGGCAGCGTATCAAGAAGTGTGAGCGAAAGGGCTCCGTGTCCGGTGATGGTCGTTCACTGATTGCAGTGTAATGCACAACATTCCTACTTACTAATACTGAATAAGTTTTTCTGTGGTCATGTCAAGTCAATTGATCTTTGTAAGAATAGCAGGAGGACTAGCTGTAGCTTTAGGACTGGCATTGGTATTGTCTGCAGTCGCTACACAAAGTACAGCCCAGATGATGAGTCACTAGGGCATGATGGGCAGCACGATGGTTTCGGGAATGATGACGACCCAATCAACCGACACCCCTTGGCAGTGGAATCAGAGATCAATTTTCAACGCTAACGGCATGAGTACCGTCAAGAACGTGCAGATAACCGGCGTGTCAGTTACTCACAGCGACGGGGTTATAGTGAGCTTGAGATATGTCGATCGGAAACCACTCCAGCCGTTACCGTAATTGCGATAACCAATCTAATGGGCTCAAATGCAGGCATGGCATAATCAGAAAGCGTCACAAGGTCTGATGGGTCCGGGCATAACTTGGCTTAATGGAACATCTACTGCGTGGCCGGAACAGTACGCTGCATCTCGATCACAAACTGGCAGCAACGTGCTGGACGCAGGATGGGCTTCAGACGCCGCGGTGACGATAAAGCTTAAGGGCGATGGTTCGGCCTATGATGGCAATGGCGTTAACGTGATGGTATTCCCACTAACAAGATGAGAACACTCATTTTTTTGCCTTTTTTTCACTCATCGTATTGCACGACTGTGTACTAGTGACACATATCTGCCAAGAAGTGCATAAAAATACGATATGAACGACCCAACAATTCTAGTTGATCAAGATCATCTATCGGGATTGCTGAACGATCCAGTAATGATCAGGATTGTCCCGTTATTAAACTTGGCAAGCCTGTCAATCCTTGAGCTTCCAGAATATGGCTTTATGCGCAGAGGTCAACAGAGCGATGGCCAAAGGAGTCATCGAGTTCGATAATCCACCCATGCAGACGGCATCAGAGAGTACGGACAAGAGGGACGATGTCTATCAAATACTTGAAACAGGGGATTATTACTTTGGACTGCAGCAGCAAGATAAGGTTGACCAAGATTGGACTTTATTGGAAATTATTGAAGTGGATATGCAATAGGCTGGAGCGGAAGGTGGTCTCCATGGGTCGGAGGAAATAGAGGAGGAGCCATTTGACAAGCCAGCTCCCCAGCTTCAGCATAATTCATAGAAGGATCCGCCTTGTGAGACTCTGAAGCCTAGATATCCTTTCAGCGCTTATGCCGGTTCTTGAGGATATATCGCTTGCGCTAGCCTCCAGAAGATGCCTTGCTATCATGAATCCTATTTTCGCAAACGATTTCAACTCCGTTGAGCTCAGCTTCAAGATTGTAATAGGATACAGTCCCTTTTGCTCTATCAATCTTTCCAGTCCCGCTGCTGACGGGAAACGCCACGACAAGACTTCCTGTCCAACGCACAGGGCGTATTCGAGGGCATCTTGAGAGACTCGGGTATTGCTAACCAGCATTTCCTTCTCAAATAGTTCAGTTTTTCCTTCGGCTATGTCCAAGAAGCGGGCATGAGTATACATTGATTCTTTTAGTCCAGTAAAAGTCCCGGCAAAATTGTGATATTTGCATTCTATCATGATCTTGCTTCCATCCTTCGCTATTGCAAGATCAATTTCATGCCCGACACATCTGCCCTTGACCTTTGACCGGATTGACAGTATTTCGTATCCATTGGCGGCGAGCACCTGCGCTACGTATGTTTCAAAATTAAAGCCCGCGGGACCAAGCAACATGATAGATTCCTTTAGCCGGTACCTGTGCTTGATCTCGGGATGCTGGGTTTCCCCTGCCAACGCGGCTAATACGAGCTCATAGATTTCTCTTGTTCTAATGCCTTCGTATGCTATTTCTGCTATATCATGGGCAATTCTCTTGGCAAGGAAAGGACTGGCACCGGCGCGCCTGCAGGTTGCCTCCACCTTGTACACGTCAAATGGCACCCTCCTGCCATCCGCCTTGATCACACAGATTGCATGCATCACTGACTTATCTCTCCAGAATGAAAGCCTTCTTGGGTTCTGGAATCTCTACGACCTTGTGGATGATCATTTCTCTTCTGTCTCCCACCCTGAGCGGCGAATATTCGTTCATGATCCTCTCTGCGCTGCCAAGTTTGCTTGCCCGCTCGGAGAAAACTGTGATTATGCTTTCCCCTTTTTTCACTCTCTGCCCTATCTTTTTGTGGATGACAACCCCTGCCTTTCTGTCCTTTGGGGCGCCAGCCGCCCTAGCGATCTGCATAAGCCGCTGGTTATCTACCCAGAGGACCGTCCCTGAATTTTCGGATTCTATGTCAAGCTTCTGGCTTCAAATCTCAACATCGCCAGGTTTCACGTTGGGATCACCACCCTGGCTTGCAATTATTTCCCTCATTTTCTTTTCTGCCTTCCCGCTCTTCAGGATACTCATGGCAAGCCTTTCTCCGTTTCCTTTGCCTGTCATGCTGAATAGCAATCCGCAGAGATGAATGGCCTTGTCAATAAGATCGGGCACTATTGCTTGTCCATTTAACACCTTCAGCGCTTCCTGGGCTTCAAGCGCAGGACCGATTGTATGACCCACAGGCTGCTCGCCAAAAGATATGAGGCACTGGGTCTTTATTCCAAGCCTCTTGCCAAGTTCCATGAAATCTTTCGCAAGAAGGTGCGCGTCGCCAATCGTCTTTACTTTTGTACCCCGGCCGGCAGGGATGTCCAGCGCAAGATAGTTGGCGCCCACCGCTTTTTTCTTTGCCATAATGGAAGGCAGCAGGAGGGGATCGATGGACAGCGGATATTCTATCTGCACAAACACGTCATCGGCAGGCGCCAGATCAAGCGAGCCACCCCATACGATACAGCCCTTTGTTTTGCTGACCACTCTTCATTTCCTTGATGTCGAGATTTACTGGCATGAGTATTTCGGCGCGATCCGCAGTTCCTCCTGCAGAAGTTATTGCGCGTGACGAAGTTTTGGGAATAGTCAGCCCAGCAGCGGCTATTATC
>Ga0209341_10005505_pt1 | contig 11447 bp, 9 predicted proteins | sample RifCSP13_2_FD_184020 | JGI IMG/M metagenome (GOLD analysis project Ga0209341, IMG submission 184020) | Soil microbial communities from Rifle, Colorado - Rifle CSP2_sed 13_2 (SPAdes) (version 2) | ecosystem: Environmental > Terrestrial > Deep subsurface > Rock core/Sediment | place: Rifle...
TACGTGGAGGTTGCCTCGCCGGGGGACCGAAAGACGTACCGAGCGGAGCTGACGGTCCGAAAGCAGGCCGACCGCTTGATCTTCTCCAACGAGGGGACGGAGTCTCAGACGGGCGCAATCAACACCACCTTCTCTGGCTGGAGAGGCTCCATCCTGACTGCGGTGACCCAGCTCTTCTGCCACGACCAGCTCTACGCCATCGGCGGGGCTCTCCGTCACATTGACTTCCACCCCGTGCCGCGGACCTTCACGGTGGCTGACTTCCCGGCCTCGGTAAGCACTGCCCCCATCCAGGGCATGGAGACCTCCCTCAATCTGGCGCAGAACTGCCTGTCGCGAATGCTTCTGGCGGACGCCGAGCTTGGCGCCGACGCCATGTGCATCGGCGGTAACAACATGTGGGCGGGTACGCTCATCTCAGGGATAGATCAGCGAGGCCAGCCGTACGGCCTTGGCCTTCTGGATCCGATGGGCGGGGCTATAGGTGCGTTCCGCTTCCGTGACGGCATCGATGTTGGCGGCATGAACCGCACGCCCATCGGCGAGATGCCCAACATGGAGCATCAGGAGCGCAGCTACCCTATGCTCTACCTCTGGCGCCGGGAGCTCCCGGACTCCGGAGGAGCGGGACGCTACCGGGGAGGCAATGGGGCGATTCTGGCCTTTGTACCCCACCTAACGGAGATCATCCATCACGCAACCATATCGTCGGGCTGCGCGGTCCCAACGGGTCTCGGCCTTGGTGGGGGGATGCCGGGGGCCACCAACGGATTTCGCCAGTTCGGCACCAGTGGAGTCCAGTCTTTCAAGAACGGTCATATTCCCAGGGGCATGGCTGAGCTAGATGGCTCAGGAAAAGTGCTCCCACCCCGGGAGGTCGACCTGGAGTTGCGCCCGGGCGAGGTTTACGTGGTGTGGTGGGGTGGCGGCGGAGGCTTTGGCGACCCAATAGAAAGGGAGCCGGGAGCAGTCGCCGCGGACGTGTCTAAAGACTCCGTCACCAAGCGCTGGGCCCGCGAATGCTACGGTGTTGTCCTCGATGAGTTCGGCCGGCCTGACCTAACCGCCACGATGGCCCTTCGGGAAGAGCTGCGCCAAGCGCGGCTCAAGGAGTCCCGTGCTCCTGCCACGCCGTGCGCCATCGCTCAGGTCCAAGTGGGCGGGCACGGCCCTTCGACGGTGCTGGCCAGCCTGGATGGTGAAACCGCGGTTGCGTGCTCCGGATGCCTTAGGGTTCTCGCTGCCGGACATGAGGACTTCAAGAAGGGCAGCGCCCTGCTGGTGCAAGAAACCCCCAGTTCCAATCCCTGGACTATCGCAGCCAGCAACTTCGTCGACGACCTCATCGAGCTACGTCTTTGGCTCTGCCCCGGCTGTGGCCACCTGCTGGAGACGGAAGTTTCCCGCACGGACGATCCGCCAATCGAAACCATCCGACTGGCTCGGGCTGACGGAGGGTCGTGAATGTCGCTGGAACCGGCAAGACAATGAGCTCCACATCTAAAGAGGTCGTCCTGACTGGTGGAAGGCGTCAGATAGACTGCGAGCTCCTGGAGAGACGCCTGCGCGAGTATTTCGTCGAGGTTCGCCACGATGAACGGGAGCTCCGCCTGGGACCGCGGTTCGAGGGGGGCTGGAGCATCAACACCTTCGCTCTGGGCGTTGGGGAAGACGACCTGGTGGTCCGATTCAGCCATGAAAATCACCCCCTTGGTACCAACGCCGCGCGGGAGGGGTACGTGATGGACCGTGCCGTTGCGGCCGGCGTCCCCGCGCCTCGCGTCATCGCGATCGAAGACGATATCCGCTGGCTGGGCACGCCCTTCACCGTCTATGAGCGCGTGGGGGGGACGGCGCCCAACGTCTGGAGCCGCCGCAGTGTCCGTCACTTGCTGGCCTCCCGGCCTGCCGAGGAGATCCTCGACCAGCTTATCGACGCGGCGCGGCGCATCGCAACCGTCCCAGTCCCCACCCAGCCCGCAGAGCTGCCCAGCATGTTAGGCTTCACCAAGTCCCAGTACTCCGTCTCCGCGGATGTCCAGCGCTGGACGGCGCTCTTGGCGGAGACGAGCCGTCCACGGCCGACCCTATCGGCGGCCGCCCGCTGGCTTGTCGCCAACGCGCCAAGCAGCAGCGAGGTTGTGTTCCAGCACCACGACTTCCGTCTGGGGAATGTCCTCTTTGATGGGGAAGGCCGCCTTACGGGTGTGCTGGACTGGGAGTTCTCCGGGGCTGGCGACCCACTATGTGACATCGGATACGCCGCGCAGCCGTACTGCCTGGGCAAACTGTTGCGCACGGATCCCCACCTGCAGCTCCAGCCCGACCCGACTTCCTGGATCCTGCAGAGATATCAGGAGACTTCCTCTACGCCCCTAGAAGCTTCCCGGCTGCGGTATTTCCTCGCGCTGGGGATCTTCAAGATGGCCTGCGCTCTGGTGATATCGGCGGATCAGTGGTGGCGCGGCAACGGTGACTACAGAGACGCCTGGCTGGAACTGCCGATCCTATCGCTGACAGAGGATCTGATCGTTGCTATCAGGGGGCTGTCATGAAGAGGAGCTTGGCGCTGGCAGCACTGGAAGCGCTACAGGCCGCGATCCGGGACCCTGAAGGAGGGCGGATGGCGCTGTTGCTGGGCCGCGACTTGCTGGCCCTGGACTTGGCAGAGCGAGAATTCGCATGCCGGCAGGCCCATGGCCTGCGGCTCCGCTGGCTTGATCTGCTTCCCCGAGGTGAGCGCGAACAGGAGTTGGCAGATCTCCAGCGCCTGGTGGAAGAGCAAAGAGGTCCCGACGAAGACGTGCTCGCGCTGCACGGCCTCGAGGCGGACCAGCGCGTGCGCGCGGTAGAAGAGGCCAGGGCGCTGTCTGAAGGATTGGTGACATGACTAATCCTGTGAATTCGCTCCCGGGCCCCATCATCGAACAGCACGAGGGCTGGCAGCCGCCCGGTCCGGAGTCACAATTCAGCGACAGTTTCTACTTTGGGCTGGCTGACGACAGCGGCCTGGGGCTGTACACCAGGATCGGCTGGCGACCCAATGAGAGCATCATCGAAGGTGCATTGGGTATCTACCTGCCTGATGGGCGGTACGCAATGCTGTGGAACCGGTCGGCAGGCCCAGCGTCTTCTAGCGTCAAGGCAGGCCCTCTGCATTACAGTTGCGATCTGCCGTTCAAACGCTGGAGGTTGGAGGCGGAGGGCTCGGGCCGAATGTTCGAGCAGGCGACGGACCTCCTGCTGGCCCCGGATCGGTTCGAAGAAGTCACCATCGCTCTATCGTTGTCCTTCGAGGCATGGGCGGGCCCGATAGCATTCATGGGATCTGCTACCGACGCGGCCGCCAGCCAGAATCTGGAACGGGGCGTGGCCCGCTATCACTACGAACAACCTGGCATGGCCGCCGGCAGCATTACAGTCGGCGGCGAAAGCTACGAGGGTCGGCTACTGCGCGGCATGAGGGACCATTCGTGGGGCGTGCGGGACTGGCAGGCCATCGTGTTCTGGCGCTGGGCTTGTGCCTCGTTTGGGCCGGACTTGGCAATCGGCGTCAGCAACGTGGGCCGCAGGGATGGCGGTGTGGACGTTGGCGGCTGGGTGCTCCAAGACGGATGGCTTTCACCTGTGGAGCAATGTTCATGGTCTTCCAAGATGGACGAAGCCCACGATTGGCAACGGGGATTGATCATCGACGTGGTGGACGTGGCAGGGCGTTCTGTCCGGCTTGAAGGCGAAGCGCTGGCCGTAGCTCCGCTGCGTCAGCGCCGCCGGGAACTTGTCACATGCATCAACGAGGCACTGACCCGCTACACACTTGATGGACGCACAACCTATGGGATCTCGGAGTACTTGATTCAGTCATGACCAGGCGGAAGGAAACTCCTGAGACTGCTCCACAGCTATTGCGCAGGCATGCGCAGGAGAGCCCTGACCGACCGTTTCTCGTGTCGCGCGACGGACTCGGCAGGACTTCGCTCACCTATGGGGAATTCGACGTGCTCACGGACTCCATAGCTGCCTCCCTGCTCGCAGAGGGACTCCGGCCGGGGGACCGCCTAGCTCTTCGGCTGCACAATCGCCACAGCGTGCCGTTCTATCTCCTGTTGTTCGCCGCGTACAAGGCAGGCGTAGTCGCCGTTCCGGTCAACGCGCGGCTCGTGCCATCGGAAACCGCGTACATCGTCTCGGATTCCAAGTCCCGCTATCTCGTGGCCGACGCCGAGTTCCTATCGGCGCTGGAGCCGGGGGCGCTAGGAGACTGCCAAGTCTGGCCGCCAGACATCGTGGACGAATTGGCAGACGCCGGCGGGGGCCTGCCCCCGCTGGAGGGCGCCGGCCCCGACGCCCTGGCCGATGTGCTATACACGTCCGGCACCACCTGCCATCCCAAGGGGGCGGTATTCCATCACAGGTCACTGGCCATCTTTGCGGATGTCCTAGGCAGAACGCTGCGCCTTCAGCCGGGAGATGTGTACCAGACGGCCGCGCCCATCTACACCAGCACCGGCACGCACACCTGTCCCTTGCCGGTCCTGAGCTTAGGGGGCACGCTGGTCATGGAGGCGGCCTTCGACGTGGAGGGCACGGCGCGCGTCCTGGATGACGAGAGCAGCAGCGTCTACTTCGGCGTCCCGTCAATGTTCGTGCTGTTGCTCGACCGCCTCGATTCTAACCGGCAGTTCCCGAACGTGAGGTCGCTGATGTACGGGGGGTCTTCCATGCCGGTGCCCATCATTGCCCGCCTACCTGAGCGGTTTCCGAACGCCGGCCTCTGGAACCTGTATGGGCTTACCGAGGGTGGACCCAACGGATGCGTTCTGCCACCGGAGTACGCTCTAGAACGTCCGGGCTCTGTTGGGTTCCCGGTGAAGGGCACCGAAATTCGCATCGTGGCAGACGACGGAACGGATGTCCCGACGGGCGAACCAGGAGAGATTACGATGCGGGCACCCACCGTCATGCAGGGATACCTCAACCGGCCCGAAGCGACTGCCGAGGCGATAGTCGATGGCTGGCTCCACACCGGGGACATCGGCAAGAGGGATGGCGACGGATTCATCTACATCCTGGACCGCAAGAAGGACATGATCGTCCGCGGTGGATTCAACGTCTACCCTGCCGAGATTGAGGCCGCTCTGATGGAGCACCCTGACGTGGTAGAGGTGGCTGTCGTTGCGGTGCCTCATAAAGTGTTGGGCGAAGACGTCGGCGCGATGGTCGTCCTTCGTCCTGGCGCCAGGACCTCGCGCGAGGACCTTGAGGCGTTCTGCGAGTCACGATTGGCAGACTTCAAGCGCGCGCGGCACTACAAGTTCGTCAATTCGCTGCCAAGGAACGCGATGGGAAAAGTTCTCAAGAGGCAAATACGCGAAGAGTGGGCGTAGGTAACGGGGTGACGTCTGATGAACATTGATCTGTCAGGACGACGAGCGGTTGTTACGGGAGGGAGTCGTGGTATCGGGGCCGCCGTCGTGACTGCGCTGGCCCAGAGAAACGCGAGGGTGGCCTTCTGTGCCAGGGACGATGCGGGGCTCGAAGCACTGGCGGCCCGTCTCAAAGGTTGCTCCGCCGGCGTTGTGCCATTTGTGGCCGATATGGCGGATCCGGACCAGATCAGCAAGTTCCTCGACGTTGTTGAGGCGAAATTCGGACAGGTTGACATCCTCGTCAACAATGTGGGGCAGTCCCCATCCCGGAACTTCCTGCGCATGAATCATCAAGACTGGGCGGAGACCTTCCAGGTCAACCTGTTCGCAGCCGTCCAGTGCACCCAGCGCCTAGTTCCGGCCATGCGAGCTCAGCGCTGGGGCCGGGTGATTATGATCGCCTCGGCGGCCGCCAAGTACCCCGACGCCGCGATCATCGACTATGCGGCGAGCAAGGCCGCGATGATCGCGACGGCCAGAGCCCTCGCCCGCAAGTATGCCGCTGACAGCGTCCTCATCAACTCTGTGCTTCCCGGCTTGATCGACACCTCCATGTGGGAGAGGGCATCGGCCGAGATCGCCGCCACCACTGACCGAACGCGCGAAGAGGTGATGGAACAGATGGCGCGGACTGTACCGCTCGGCCGCTTCGGCACCGCGCCAGAGGTCGCTGATCTGGTGCTGTTCCTAGTGTCCGAGTACGCCGCCTATCTCACTGGTGCAACCATCGATCTGGATGGGGGTCGCGGTGACCATATCTTCTGAAGTCCGGGCCGAGCGCCTTGGCATCTCGGTGCCCGTGGAGCAGGTGTCACTCCAGAATCTGTCGCCGTTGGTGGCGGAGGCCGAAACTTGGGGCTACACCGATGCTTGGTCCGGAGAAGTCGGCGGTACGGATGCCTTTACACCGCTGGCCTGCATCGCCAGTGCGACCAGGACAATGAGGCTGGGCACCGCCGTGGCGTCCGTGTTTACCCGACCGCCCGCACTGTTGGCCATGACCGCCGCCACCATGCAGGCGGCATCTGGTGGACGTTTTTGCCTCGGCTTAGGCACCTCTTCGCGGATGATTGTGAACGACTGGATGGGAGCCCCGTTCGAGCGTCCTCTGGCACGGGTGCGAGATCACCTCTCGCTAATCCCGCGCCTCCTTTCCGGGTCGAAGCTGGACTTTCGTGGCGAGACAGTTGAGGTAAAGGGCTTCCGGCTGCAGATGGACACGGTCCCGCACACGCCGCTCTTCCTGGCGGCCCTCGGGCCCCGGATGTTCAGAACGGCCGGGGCGATGGCGGATGGCGTCATCGTTAACTTCGTGTCGCCTCGTGCTCTACCAGGTCTTCTAGAACACGCTTACGACGCCTCCCGCTCGGCCGGCCGCGATCCCAAACGTCTAGAAGTCATAGGAAGGATCTGGGTTGCAGTTGACCAGGACGAAGAGCTAGTTACCCGTTACCTGAGCCGCCATCTCGCGGCTTATTGCACCGTTGACATCTACCGCCGGTTCCTGGCCCGGCAGGGGTTCCAGCGCGAGGTCGAAAAGATCAACGAGGCCTGGCATTCCGGAAATCGGTGCCGCGCTGTTGAGTTGGTCCCCGGCGAGATGCTCCGGGAGCTGTTCGTCTTCGGGAACGGGACGACCTGCCGGGCAGCCCTCGAGGAGTTTCGTCGGTCTGGCGTGACCACTCCCGTGTTGAGTCCGATCGTGTTCGGAAGTGAGCCGCTACAGGGTGTACGGCGAACGCTGAAAGCGCTTTCTCCCCTTTCTGAGCAGTCCCTCGCGGAAAGGTGCGATGACGGAGAAGCCTGAAGAGCACGCCGTCCTGCACGCTCTGCGCCTTAAGGGCGTGGCCGCGTTGGAATCGCTCCTGATCTTCGATGCACCGGAAGAGGAGATTCAGGATTTGCTAGCCGCGCTTACCCGCCAAGGACTGGTGATCTTTAGAGAGAGCTCACGGATCGCCGGATGGACGCTAACTGAGGCCGGGCGCCAACGGCACAAGGAAGAGCTGACACGAAGTCGCTCGCAAGAGCTGGTCGTGGCTCTCTCGCACCCCTACGAGGAGTTCCTCACGCTCAACCCGACGTTCAAAGACCTGTGCGCTCACTGGCAGGCCCTGCATGCAGAGGACTTGCAGGCAAGGCGGGCGGCTATCGATGCCCTGGGCCTTCTTCACCAGGACGTGGAGAACACGCTCGACCGCGCGGGGATGATAGTCGGCCGCTTCATACGGTATCGGGAGGACCTTCGCAATGCCCTGGAACGTCTCCACTCTGGCGACCATCGGTTCTTCACCAGCATAAACGTGCAGTCCTACCACAATGTCTGGTTCGAATGTCACGAGGACTTCCTACTGACCTTGGGTCGAGATCGCTCAGAGGAGTGACTGCTCACTCGCGAATCTGCACTGGAACGCAATGCCTCTAGTTGAGTCCGCGTTGGCTCAGACAGAACCAGGTGCCAGACATCGCAGCCTGGCAGCGTTCGTGGTGGACTCAAAGGCGAGTAGATATGGCTGATCGACCGCGAGGCGCTGCGAAGGCGGATCTGGAGGGCCCTATAGTTTAGGGAGTTTCGACAGCATCGTCACCGGCTGTAGCCGGTGGCTTGTCTCCTTTCGCCGGTCGGGGTCGGGCCAAGTGTCCGGCCCCGGCCAGTTTAACGACAGCAGAGGGGCGCTCATGTGTGATACGGCGCTTTCCCGCAACTTCGTCGCACTTTCGCGCCTGTGTTGCTGCGCTGCGACCCGAGGTCGCCCTGCGCTCCAACGGCCTCAAGCAGATGCTGAGGCGCCGGGGCGGCGAGGCCGGGGGCCCCTAAGGTCCACGCCCACCGCTTCCGCCACACGTTCGCCACCTGGGCGATCGAACAGAGGATGCGCGCGAACTCGACGTGCAGTACCTCCTCGGACACTCCTCGCCGCTACCCCTCCACCTACAACTCCGAGCAGGCGTCGCGCAGGCATGCGGATTTCTCGCCGGCGGATGCCCTTCCTTCCGCTCCGTCCTGAGTTCCTTCAGAACCCAGCGCCTTCCCCCGGACCGCCCAATGGCCGCACTGGTCCCAACCTGTAGCGCCACTTCGGTCGCCACGGACATCCTGGGGGCCCCGGCCCCGGGCGATCCGCGAGCGCCCTCACCGCCGGCAGCAGCTTGCTTGCGGATGCTCTCGTCATTGCCGGAGCAGAGGCCTGCCGAGTAGGCGAGATGGCGCGCACGGGATGACGTGAGTAGACGTGATCTGTAGCGTCAGGGTGACAGTGTCGTAGACGCCAATTTACTGGCGTCAAACCACTTCGCTTGTTGCTTGGCAAGCACCCGGGCTGTCTGGCAAGAATGGCAAGAATGGGCAGCTCCGGTGCGGCCTCTCTTGCGGACGCGACCCTTCATGACTCCTCGTGTCGAATCTCGATAATGAGCCGGCCAAAGAAGTCGCTGTCGAACCAGGATTCTTCGCCGGGCCTCGACAGACTGGCGTGATTTCCGATCTCGTCAATGTAGGCTTGGGCCGCTGTTCTGGATCCGGCCCAGACCACCAACGGCTGATCGATCCAGCGTTGGACGTGAAGGGCGACGTGCCTTGCGATGTGGGGCTGATCCAGGTCGAGCTCGCCCGACGGTCTGCGCGCCACCCGCTTGGCTACAGCTAGCGCTGCGTCGAGGTGCGCCGTGGCCTCGCTGTACATGTACTCTCGCGCGAACCGGAGGACAACGCGCGTCGGCATCTCGGACACGATCGCCTTAATCTTCATGATCCAGGCCGCCTCGGTGCGGCTGATGCCCGAAATGCTGCCATCCGACTCTTCGATCACCGTGGCGAGGGCCTCCATAACCACCCGTGCCTCCTCGGAACTCGCATCGACCAGGCGCCACTCCTCTCCGCGCACTTGCCGCCGGCGACGCGGCCGTATCAAGCGCTGAACGGTACGCACGTCCGGCAGGCGATCCCCGAACGTCTCCTTGCTTCCTAGCTCGAGCAGAATCCTAGAGGCTGACCAGTTCGTCGCATCCGCCAGGCGGATAATTGCTGCTCTTATGTCGCCTTCTGTCGGTGGTCGTCCCATTTTGTCGGCCCGTTTTGTCGCGACATCACGGTTTACAGTCGTTGCGTGGCCGCGTAATGTCTGAGTATACCACGTCGGCAGTCGGCGTTAAGGACAGGAGGCGACATGGATAGAGAATTGAAGGTGACCGCCGAGCAGGCCGCGAAGTTGGCCGGCGTCGACCGCGCGGTGACCGTTGGTACACCCCCGCCACCGCTCACGATCGTACAGGTCCCCATTGGCGACCTGCGTCCGGACCCGTTCAACCCGCGGCGCATCTCGGACGACGAGCTCAACGCGCTCACCCGCAGCATCCAGCAGTTCGGCCTCGTCGATCCGATCATCGCCCGGCGCGAGGACATGAGCGTGATCGGCGGCCACCAGCGCCTAGTGGCAGCACGGCGCCTGGGCGTTGAGACTGTCCCAGTCGTCTCCCTGGACATCACGCAAGACGATGCCCGGCTGCTCAACGTGGCCCTCAACAAGATCTCGGGCTCATGGGACGAGGAGCTGCTGGCCCGGCTCCTGGCCGAACTACAGGACGTCCCGGATGTCGACATGAGCTTGTCCGGCTTTGGCGAGGATGAGATCGCTAAGCTGCTGAAGACGCTCGACGTCCGCGAGAAGCGCCACCGGGAAGACACGTTCGACCTGGACACGGCCTGGGCGGCGGTGGAGGCCGGCCCGGGCGTTCAGCCGGGCGATGTTTGGCAGTTGGACGATCACCGGGTAATGTGCGGGGACTCGGCGGACGGCGGCGACGTGAGCCGCCTGATGGCCGGAGAAACGGCGTCTCTGGTGGTCACCGACCCGCCTTATGGGGTCGGCTACGATACGGAAGGCAAGAACCCGCGGTGGCGCAAGGACAAGCGCCCCATAGCCAACGATGACCTGGGCGAGAACCAGGCTGCGTTCTGGACTGCCGCGTTCCGCCACTGGCCGCTGGACGGCGACGCCTACGTCTTCAGCCCGTCCGGCCCACTGATCTCTGCGCTCTGCGCTTCCATCGAGGCCGCCGGCATCACGCACCACCAGTGGTTGATCTGGGTGAAGCACCAACTCGTCCTCGGACGCTCGCATTACCACTACCGCCACGAGCACATTTTCTACGGCTGGAAGGGCAAGACGTCTTGGAACGGTTCGCGCAAGGAGGACTCGGTCTGGGATGAGGAGCGGCCGCTGGCATCGCCCGAACACCCGACCATGAAGCCGGTGGCCCTCTGCGAGCGCGCCATCGAGAACAGCAGCGGGCCGAACGGGTTGGTGATCGACCCGTTCCTGGGCTCCGGGACGACGCTGATCGCCGCCGAGCGCACGGGCCGCCGCTGCTACGGCATGGAGATCGATGCGCGGTATGTGCGCTTAGTGTTGTCGCGCTGGGAGGCCTTCTCAGGCGGCAAAGCACAGAAGGCGATCGACGCGCGATGAAGGTTCGGGGGTGATCAGCGTGGGCGCTTCCTCACGCCAGGAACAGGCCTTTGGACTCTATTTGGAGCTGGGACCGGACCGCAGCCTCGCGGCGTTAGCCAAAGCGCTGAAAAAGGGGACGGCACATGCTGGGATGAAGCGAACCGTGTCGCTGCGGACGTTGGAACAGTGGTCCGTGCGCTTCCGCTGGCAGGAGCGCATCGCCGAGATCGAGCGGAAGGCCCGCCAGGAGGTGGAGCACCAGCAGGTGGAGTGGGTCAAGCAGTACCGCGAGCGCCTGCGCCAGGAGGGCCTGCTGCTGCAGCAGCGGGGGCTCGAATGGCTGCGGACCAAGGGGGCAGGCGACGTCAAGGCGCACGAGGCGATCCGGGCGATCGATACAGGTTTCAAGCTGGAGGCGCTGTCCCTTGGTGAGGCCACGGAACGCATCTCTATGGAGGTGGACGATGAACGGATCCAACGGCTCAGCGACGAGGAGCTCGAACTCCTCATCCGCCACGCTCGACAGGCTCAGTCGGGCGGCGCTGAGGGAGAGAGCGAAACGAAATCC
>Ga0209341_10005511_pt1 | contig 11442 bp, 14 predicted proteins | sample RifCSP13_2_FD_184020 | JGI IMG/M metagenome (GOLD analysis project Ga0209341, IMG submission 184020) | Soil microbial communities from Rifle, Colorado - Rifle CSP2_sed 13_2 (SPAdes) (version 2) | ecosystem: Environmental > Terrestrial > Deep subsurface > Rock core/Sediment | place: Rifle...
GCGTGCGGGGCGAACTCGCCCGCGTGGATGGACGGTTGGCCAGCGAGGACTTCCTCACGCGCGCCCCGGCGGAGGTGGTGGAGACGGAGCGGCGCCGGCAGGACGATCTGGCGCGGCGGCGCGACACACTGACACGGTATCTCCGCGCGCTGGCGTAGCGACGATCCGGCAGGAAAACGGTCGCCCTCCCCGAACCTGCGCAGGCGGGGCGTTCTTCGTCGCGGAGGGAAACAGTGCGCGCCAATCCACTCATCGTCACCTTAGCCCTGGTCAGTCTTTTTGTCGTCTCGCTCGTCCTGGGTTACGTCATCGGCGAGGTCTTCCTCAAGCAGACCGGCGTGGCCCAGCAGCCCGCCGTCCAGCCGTCCCCGGCTCCGCAGGTGCCGGCGGTCGTTCCACCCTCGCCGCCGCCCACGCCGGTCCCGCTGCGTACCATCGTGATCACGCCAGCGCCGGCGACGCCGACCTCCGCTCCGGCACCGGCCGCCACCCGCGCGCCGGCGCCCCGGGCAACGGCGGCGCCCGCCGCGGGCGTGCTCTTCCGCGTGCAGGCGGGCGCTTTTCTCAAACGGGAGAACGCCGAGGAGCGCGTGGGCCAACTGCGCGCCGCGGGGTTTGAGGCCTACGTCCTGCCGGCGGGCGATCTCTTCAAGGTCTACGTCGGCGCCTTCGCCGAGCGGGGAAACGCGGAGCGCCTGGCGGAGAGGCTGCGCGAGCTCGGCTTCGAGACGATCATCGTCCGGCAGTAGGGCCGCGCCCCGCGCGCGCCGAAGGAGAGTTCCTGCCGACCGTGTCCCCGGAGGATCCAGTGTATCCGCGCGCCCGCCCACCCGAGGCCTTCGCCTTCCAGCGCATCATCTACGAGAAGCGGGACGGCTGGGCCCGCGTGACGATCAACCGGCCCCAGGTCCTGAACGCCCTCGACTTCGCCACGCTGAGCGAGATGAGCGCGGCGTTTCAGGACGCCTCCTGGGACGATGCCGTCGCCGTCCTGATCCTCACCGGCGCCGGGGACCGGGCCTTCTGCGCCGGCGCCGACCTGGCCGAGCAGCAGCAGTTCCTCCGCCGGCCGCGCGACTACTGGAAGTGGATGGGGATGTTCGTGGAGGCGCAGGAGCGGCTGCGCAACATCGGCAAGCCCACCGTCGCCCGCCTCAACGGCATCGTCGTCGGCGGGGGCAACGAGTTCAACCTGGCCTGCGACCTTGCGGTAGCGGCGGAGGACATCACGCTCCGGCACGTCGGGACGGCGCGCGGCAGCGTGCCCGCGGCCGGCGCGACGCAGTGGCTGCCGATCATGGTGGGTGAGCGGCGGGCGCGGGAGATCCTCTTCCTCTGCGAGGAGGTCCCGGCGCAGCAGGCCCTGGCCTGGGGCTGGGTCAATCAAGTCGTCCCGCGCGCGGAACTGGACGCCGCGGTGCAGCGGCTGGTGGAGAAGCTGATCCACAAGCTGCCGGAGGTGACGCGCTACACCAAGCAGCAGTTGAACTTCTGGCGCGATCTCTCCTGGCACCTCACCATCGGCCACGCCCGCGACTGGCTGACCCTGCACGCGGGCGCGCCGGAGACGCGGGAGGGAATCGAAGCGTTCATGGAAAAGCGGCCGGTCGACTACGAGGCCATCCGCCGCGCGCTGCGTGAAGACCGGCCCACCGAGTTCGCCTGGGGCCCGCCCACGCAGCGCTGCCCCCACTGCGGGGCCGCGCACATCCCCGAGGAGTTCACCTACTGCGGCAACTGCGGGCGACCGCTCGGGCGGCCGGATGAGCCGCCGCCTTAGATCGAAAGGAGGCTAACCTATGACCTGGCAGCATCTAGTGGTCACCCGTGAAGAGGCGATCGCCGTGGTGCAGTTGAACCGCCCGGACGTCCTCAACGCCTTGAACCGGGCGCTGATGGATGAACTGGTGACCGTGCTTGAGGATTTCGACCGCGATGAGGAGATCCGCTGCATCGTGCTCACGGGGAGCGCCCGCGCGTTTGCCGCCGGCGCGGACATCCGAGAGTTTGCCGACGCTTCGGCCGTGGACATGCTCCAGGGGTACCGCTTCCAGCAGTGGGAGCACATCCGCAAAGTGACCAAACCGCTGATCGCGGCGGTCACGGGCTTCGCCCTTGGTGGGGGCAACGAACTGGCAATGCTCTGTGACATGATCATCGCCGGGGAATCGGCGCGCTTCGGTCAACCGGAGATCAACCTGGGCCTGATCCCCGGTGCCGGCGGGACGCAGCGGCTGACGCGCGCGGTGGGCAAGTACCGGGCGATGGAATTGATCCTCACCGGCCGGCACGTGACGGCCCGGGAGGCGGAGGCGATGGGCCTGGTGACGCGCGTCGTCCCGGACGAGATGGCGCTCCAGGAGGCGAAGGCCCTGGCGAAGGAGATCGCGGCCCGGGCGCCCGTGGCGGTCCGCCTGGCCAAGGAGGCGGTGCTCAAAGCCTTCGACACGACCCTGGAGGGTGGGCTGGACTACGAGCGGAAGTGCTTCTACCTGCTCTTCGCCACCGAGGACAAGGAGGAAGGCGTCCGCGCCTTTCTGGCCCGCCGGCCCGCCCAGTTTCGCGGGCGCTAGAACCGGCGGCGAACCAAACCGGTCATTGCGTGAAAGGAGGCAGTGATATGCCTGCGCCCTCATTGGAGACTGTTCAGCTTGCGGAAGACTTCGGGGTCCTGACGCTTACCCTGAATCGGCCGGACGTCCTCAACGCCGTCAACGAGCAATTGAGCCTGGAACTGCAGGAGGCGGTGAGGTACGCGGAGCGCGAAGCCGCCGTGCGCTGCATCGTCGTCACGGGCGCGGGGCGCGGTTTCTGCTCGGGCCAGGACCTGCGCGACCGGGCCGGGGTGGGGGAGATCTCCTACGCGGACTCGCTGCGGCGACGCTACAACCCGGTGATCCTGCGGCTGGCCACGATCGAGAAGCCGGTCATCGCTGCGGTCAACGGTGTGGCTGCGGGCGCCGGATGCAGCCTGGCTCTGGTCTGCGACCTGCGCATTGCCTCCGACAAGGCTTCGTTCATCGAGGTCTTTGCCCGGGTCGGGCTGATCCCCGACTCCGGTAGCACCTACTTTCTGCCCCGGCTGGTCGGGCTCGGCAAGGCCTTTGAACTCGCCTATCTCGCCGAGCCCGTGGATGCGCCGGAGGCCCTCCGCCTGGGTCTGGTGAACCGAGTGGTGCCGCACGACACACTGATGGACGCGACAAGGGAACTCGCGCGGCGGCTCGCCGCTGGGCCCACCAAGGGGTACGGGCTGACCAAGCGCGGTCTGCGCTACGCGTTGCGGGCGACGCTGGAGGAGGCCCTGACCTACGAGGCCTATCTGCAGGAGATCGCGGGGCACACCGCCGACCACCGGGAAGGCGTGGCCGCGTTTCTGGAGAAGCGGACGCCCAACTTCACCGGATCCTAGCACTGAGGTCGGGCTAGCAGCGTGCCGGTCGAGCGCCTGGGCATCGTCGGAGCCGGGACGATGGGCGGCGGGATCGCCGAGGTGGCGGTCCTGCACGGCTGCCCCACGGTTCTCTACGACATCGAGGACAGCATCGTTGCCGCGGCGGAGGTCCGGATCCGCGCCAGCGTCGCGCGGCAGGCGCAGCGCGGCAGTATTCGCGCAGCGGATGTTCCCGCCACGCTTGGCCGGCTCACGGTCACCACCCGGTTGGAGGATCTGGGAGTACCGCGTTCCACAATGTCTTGCCCAAGACCCGGCCCGACGCCGTCTGGCTCACCCTCGCCCTGGAGGCGTCCACGTCGACGATCAGTACCTTTCGGCTGTTCCCGAGCACTCCATGGCGGGATCTGCCGTCGCGGTTGGTCGGCTTCGCCACGCTGCCACCGTGGGCTGAGCGCAGGCTGGTCGAAGTGACTCCCGGCCCGCGTTCCAGGCCGGAGGCGGTCGCGCGGGCCGAAGCCGTGATCCGGGCTCTAGGGAAGGAGACGGCGGTCGTGCGGGACAGCGCCGGCGGGGTGCTCCCGCGCATATTCGCTATGATAGTCAACGAGGCGGCCTTCGCCCTCCAGGAGGAGGTGGCCGCCGCGGAGGAGATCGACACCGCGATGCGGCTGGGAGCCAATTACCCGCACGGTCCGCTGGCGTTGGCCGACGAGGTCGGACTCGACGTGGTGCTGACCATCATCGAGGGTGTACACGATGAGAGTGGGGAAGACGCGCACCGGCCCGCGCCGTTATTGAAGAGGATGGTTCAGGCCGGCTGGACGGGCCGAATTGCCGGCCGCGGATTCTTCACCTACGAGACGGGGCAGAATGCCTGAACCGGTGATCATTGACGCGGTGCGCACGCCCGTCGGACGCTACGGCGGCGTGCTGAGGGACGTCCGTCCGGACGACCTGGCGGCGCTGGTCATCCAGGAACTCGTCCGCCGCAACCATCTGGATCCCCAGAGCATCGAGGACGTTATCTTCGGCTGCGGCAACCAGGCCGGCGAGGACAACCGGAACGTCGCCCGCATGGCCGTGTTGCTCAGCGGCCTGCCAGTGAGCGTTGCCGGCCAGACCGTCAACCGGCTGTGCGGCTCGGGGCTGCAGGCGGTGGCGACGGCGGCGCATGCCATCCGGGGAGGGGAGGGGGAGGTCTTCATCGCCGGCGGCGTGGAGTCGATGACCCGCGCCCCCTACGTCATGGCCAAGCCCGCGCAGCCGTTTCCCCGCGGCACCCCGGAGATGTACGACACGACCATCGGGTGGCGCTTCGTCAACCCGAAGATGGCCGAGACCTACCCGCCCTACAGCATGGGGGAGACCGCGGAAATCGTGGCGGAGCAGCACGGCATCTCGCGCGAGGAGCAGGACGCCTTTGCCCTGGAGAGCCAGCGCCGCGCCGCCCGGGCGAGCGCCGAGGGCAAGTTCAAGGGCGAAATCGTCCCCGTCGTGGTCTTCCAGCCGCGCGGCGACCCGGTCGTCGTGGACACCGACGAGCATCCCCGGCCGGACACCTCCCCGGAAGGCCTCTCCCGCCTGCCGCCCGCGTTCAAGAAGGACGGGACCGTCACCGCCGGCAACTCCTCGGGGATCAACGATGGCGCCGCGGGCGTCCTCCTGATGGCGGCGGAGGCGGCCGCCGCGCGTGGGTATGTGCCGCGGGCACGGATCATCGCCTCGGCGGTGGCGGGCGTGGATCCCTCGACCATGGGGTTGGGCCCGATCCCGGCCACGCGGAAGGTACTGGCCCGGACGGGCCTCTCCATCGAGGACTTCGCTGTGATCGAGCTGAACGAAGCCTTCGCCGCGCAGGTGCTGGCCTGCGTGCGCGACCTGAAGATCCCCCTGGATCGCCTCAACCCCAACGGCGGCGCCATCGCCCTGGGGCATCCGATCGGATGCAGCGGCGCGCGCATCCTCACGACCCTGCTCTACGAATTGCAGCGGCGGGAGGGGCGGTACGGGCTGGCGACGATGTGTATCGGGGTAGGGCAGGGGATCGCCCTGGTCATCGAGCGGATTCCTCACTGACGACGGAGTCGAACCGATGGGCAACAGCGAGATGATGGTGCATGACCGGCGGGGCCAGCCCCTGGCACCCGGATATCGCGTGCGTGTCCTGCGGAATCCGCCGTTGGAGGGCACGGTCGGGCGAGTGGTCCCTCGCTACAACGTCCTCACGGTGATCGTCGACGGAAAGCCGGGCAAGACTGAACGCATGGTGCGCGCGGAGGAGGCCGAACTGCTCTAACCGGGGCGCCGGGATCGCCCGTCAGGGCGGCGTTCCCGCTTCCACCCACCCCTCGCGGGTTTCCCAGTAGTGGGCGGCCGTTTCCTTCAGCTTGTGGCGGGCCTGCTCCGCGGCCGCCACCTCCGTGTGCCGCGCGGCCATGACCTGCTGCAGGATTTCCGTCAGCCGAGCCAGCGAGCGCTCGAAGATCTGTTTGAACTCCGCCATGGACTGCTCGAACATCGGTCTGTGTTGCGGGTCGGCCATCATCGCCCGCGTCTCCGGCGTCTGGACGCGCATCATCCAGTGCAGGCGGCTGTGCTGCTCAGCCACGGCCTCGTGCACCTCGGTCACGAGCGACTCGCCCATCGTCTCGCTCTTCACGAGATAGCTGAGGTAGTCGATCGGCCGCCAGTCCACAATCTCCTCTAAGTGGCTGTCCTGATGGCCGTGCACGCAGTGGTTCGTCGTGCCCACGCCCCGCCGGCCGCCGACCGTGTTCACGTCCACGCGGACGACGTCCTCGGCCCACTGCGTCCTCCGGGAGGCGTCCGTGTTCCATTCCCAGACCAGCTGGACGGGCGCGGGGAGGTCGAAGGTCCAGTAGACGTCGGCCTCTTCGGGAGTCAGGCGGACGCGCCGCGTCTCTAACTCCTCCTGCCACCGCCGCTGCAGATCGTAGACATAGCCGGGCACCTCCCCGATGTGCTCGTAGGTCTCGGTGTGAGGCTGCAGACGCAGCGCGGCGGGATCAAGCTGCAGGGCGTCGGCGCACGCCGTTGTGAGGAGCCCGTACCCGTGTAGGCCGAACCGCTCCGCCACGCCGTTCTTGAGCAGGCGGTGCACCAGGATGATGTCGCGCCCGGCGAGTTCTTCCTGCCCCATGATCCGCTGGCGCACGAACCCGCCGTGATGCGCGCAGAACTTCAGGTTGAGGTTGGGGATCGTGCGGCAGGCGTTGCACTGGCAGGTCGTGGCCTGCCGGATGGAACGCAGGCGCCGCTGGAAGGCGAAATAGGCGTTTTCCAGCGCGTCCATCAGCGTCGAACCGTCGATCTCCGCCTCCGGAGCGTACAGGAAGATCGCGTCGCCCTCCAGCTTGTTCAGCCGCAGGGTTGGGCCCAGAGCGGCGAGTGTGGTCTCCATCAGATCGGCCAGGATGTCCTGGGCGTGGTCCAGTTCGCTGCCGGCGAGATAGCTCGTGTACCCGGAGATGTCGGCGATGACCAGACAGGCGCGTTCACTTGGGGTGAGCATGCGACCTCCAGTCGAAGTTCGTGTGCCCAATTTGACGGGGCCGCGGGGGATTCCTGTGCTCGGTACTCCAGAATCCGCGGCGCCACCATCACGCCGCACCCGACGCCAGCTCTCCTAGCGGAGTACGCGGGCGCCCCGAAGCCGTTCAGCGCACCAGCGAGTAGGCCGCGATGACGGTGCCAAAGGGGAGAGTGGTGGCGCGGCGGAAGACCTCTTTTCCGTCGACCAGGAGCCGCACCACGAGTTCACCCTGCTCCGTCTCCTTGGAGAAGGTCGCGGCCGCGCCCACCGCGCTCTTCACCGTGTACATGGCGGGGATTGTCCCTCGCACGGACTGTGTGGCCTGCGCGGTTCCGTAGCTACCGGTGAACGGTATCCCCGGCGTGCCTTCGACGAGGATCGTCACGGTCTGCTCGCGGATCATCCCGGGCCGGACGGGTGGAGGGGCGAACGATCCCAGGCAGCCGGACGCAGCGAACAGTGACAGCACGAGCACGGTCAGCCGGGCGCCGGAGCGGGCGGGGGAGAGGGGAGCACGGTGGAGGGGCTTCATCAGGACTCCAGGTGTGCCTCCAGGTGGGACCGGATGAAGGTTGTAAGTTCCTCCTCGGTCCGTTCCGGATCTAACGCGTCCTCCCGCACCAGCGTCAGCGGAAACCGCAGTCTCCGCGGTCCCCGCAGGTCCACCCGAATCGTACGAGCGTCCTCGTCGACGGCGAGGGTGGAACCCGGCGCCAGCGCCTGCACGACGCGGGCCACCAGCGTCAGGTAGCGGTCCAGGCCGGCGTAGTTGCGCAACACGTCCCGCGCGCGCTCCCGGGCGTCCTCAGTCGTGCGGCCCCGCACCGGCGACGGGACGTAAGGCCGCGCCGCGTGCCCGGCGCCTTCCAGGATCTCCACCTCGACCCGGCGCATCTCCGGCCGGGAGGTGAAACGAAAAGTGAAGCGCCTTCCGTAGAGTTCGATTTCCTCGTCCCGTACCATATCGGCGCAGACGGCCAGCTCTCTTCCCCGGTCTCCGGACCCGTTGTCCCCGCCTGGGAGTGGACCCGTTTAGTGGATGAACTTGGGTCTTCGCCCATGACCCTTCAAGGCAGCCAACTGAAGCGCGAGGTCCGTGAGTTCCGCTGTGACCGCCTCCGGCCAGTTTTGTGGGCGAAACCCCTTTCGTCCTGGTGCGGCATTCCGCCCAGGCCGCGCGCAATATTGCCAAACTAGGTCTATGGCTCTGGCCCAAAGCTTGAACTCGACCCTCTTTTCGGATCTCAGCGGGAACGATCTTAGAAACGGCACCACTTTCTCAGCTAGATCGGCGATGGCGTAGACTCTTAGAGAGACCGTCGATCTATGCTCATACACTGTTCCGCACTCTATGGTGTGCCTGACGGCCTCGAGGAGAGGTTTGTCCCGCTTGTGCATCACGATCGCAAGCTGCGGTTGCCACGAGTAGTAAAGTCGCTCGCGACCCCCCAGCACGTTCCGGGTCCGCCGATACCCCAGCGCGAGGCACCCTTCCCCATCGACGAGGCCTGCGACGTACTCCCCGGGCAACCCCGGGATTTCCCGCGAGTTGTCCCGGCTTTCAGTCTGCGGGGTCGAGTTCATCTTCCGAAACCTCCGAGTCAACCCGAACGGTCCGGGAAGCGCAACTCGCGGCGGAGGACTTCCTGCAACCGCTCGGGGGCGACAGATGTATAGATCCGGGTCGTGCGTGGATCAGCGTGGCGCAGGAGGTCCTGAATGTATTCGAGGGGCACACCGCGGTCCGCGAGGGTGACGCCGACGGTATGGCGGAGAGCGTGGAAGGACAGCGGGCGTGTAATACTCGCGGCCTTCAGGTAACCACGGAGGATCCGCTCGGCCGAGACATAGTGCAGGCCCCGTGCTCCGCGACGCATGACAGGAACGAATACAAACCGTGACGGGCAGCGCGGCCGAGCCACGAGCCACCGCTCCAACGCTTGAACTGCGGCATCGGTGATCGGCTGAAGGTATTGACCGCCCCCTTTGCCTGTTATTCGCACCTGACCCCGATCGAGGAACAAGTCATCCAATTGTATTCCAACAACCTCCGAAACGCGAAGCGAAGATAGCCCGAGTTCGATCAACGCCCGGTCCCGTCGTCCACGCGGTGTCTCTGGAATGACCTCGCGGAGGCGACCCACTTCCTCCGGCCGGAGGAACTTGGGGACGGTGGCCCGGCTGATCTTGGGAAGCTCAAGGTCGTCCATCGGGCTCCGCGGGAGCCTACCAGTCTCTACCAGGTAGGCGTAGAACTGTCGCAGGGCGACGAGCCGCCGCGTCCTGGTCCGCGGATGGAGCCCGGCGCGTTGCATGGCATGGCTGAAGCGGCGGACATCCTCGCCACGAACAGCCCCGAATTCCTGATGGCGGAGCCACTCGCCCAGTTGCCGGACATCGGTGAGGTAGCCCCGGATGGTCCGGATGCTCCGATTTCTGGCGGCAAGTTCGTCGGCCCATTCCTGAAGAAGGGGAGGGGGTTGGTTGGAGGTCATTCGGTGGGCCCGTCGCATGGAACCGAGGAGGTATTCCGCATCGCAGGCTAATTTCCTCCATGTTGCATAATCGGCATTGAGCAACATTTATCCGATTGGCCCTACAAACTACTCGGCACGCTGGGTCCAGATTTTCAGGCCGGCCTCTCCGCCATTGTGCGAACAGATGTTTGCCTCAGAGCCCTGCGACGTGCTATAATCCGTCCGCCTCCCGGTGGAGACCTCATGAACCTGATGAAGGAGGACCGCAGATGGGCCGGGGACTGACGCGCCGACAGGCGGAGATCCTCACCTTCATTCAGCGCTTCTCGGAAACGCACGGGTATCCCCCATCGGTGCGCGAGATCGGCCGCGCCCTCGGGCTGACGAGCAGCTCGACGGTGCACAGCCATCTCGCCGCCCTGGAAAAGAAGGGCTACCTGCACCGCGACCCGAGCAAGCCCCGCGCCCTGGAAGTCCTGCGCGACGAGCATGCCATCCCGCCGAAGAAGGTCGTCCCCCTACCGGTGGTGGGACGCGTCGCCGCGGGCACGCCACTGCTGGCCCAGGAAAACATCGAGGACTATCTCCCGCTGCCCGCGGAGTTTGTGCGCGATGCCGATTCGTTCATCGTACGCGTCCGCGGCGACAGCATGATCGGCGCCGGCATCTACGACGGGGACTTCGTCATCGTCCGCCGCCAGCCCACCGCCCGCAACGGTGACATCGTCGTGGCGCGCATTGAGGACGAGGCCACCGTCAAGCGCTACTACCGCGAGGCCGACCACATCCGACTGCAGCCCGAGAACCCGGCCCTGGAGCCGATCCTGGCCCAGGACGTGCACATCGAGGGCAAGGTCGTCGGGCTGATCCGCCGGATGGCCTCCTAGCACCGTCTCGTCAGTCCTCCCGGGGGGGATCCAGAGGGCGGCTAGAGCCCCGGCAGGGCGATCCTGCCCGGCGGGAGGTGGATGCCCAGGACGCGGGCGAGGAGTTCCATGCCGAGTAGCGTCACCACCGTGTAGAGCACCGCGAGTGGCCAGCGCATGCGGGCCACGACCAGCATGAAGGCCGTCACCCACAGTCCCGACGCCAGGCGGATCCCCAGGAACCAGATCAGCACGGTGTAGACGGCAATGCCCGCCAGGTAGCGCAGGGCCCGGGCAACGATCTGGCCCGTGGCGCCCTCCGGCGCCTCATCCTCCTCGGCTACCGGCACGCTGCGGCCGCGGATCTCCTGGATCACCTGCGCCGCGCACAGGATCGTCCCCAGGATGGCCACCGCCAGCGGCATCAGCGACGAACCCCGCAGGAACCCCAGCGCCGCAACGGTGGCGTAGGTGAAAATCGCCAGTAACCCGACGCTGACCACGGTCGCGAGGCCGGGGCGCCAGCGCACGGCAGCCGCCCGCGCCTCGCGTACCCCGCGCCGGCGGAGGGCCTGGATCGCCGTCCAGACAAAGGGCGTGACCAGCAGCGCGGCGATCACCAGCACCGCGGGCCGGAGCAGCCAGGTGCGCGGGTCGGGGTACAGGTTCACGGTGAGCCAGAAGTAACGTTCCAGCGGATTGGCCAGGACAAAGCCAATCAGCAGGGGCGCCCGCGGCCACCCCGTCGCCTTCAGCAGGTAACCCGACACACCCAGGATCAGGAGGGTGAGGATGTCCCCGTAGTGCTGCGTCTCCTGGAAGGCGGCCAGCACCATCATCAGGATGACTGGCGGCGCCAACCGGGTGAACGGGATGTAGGCTAGACGCGCCAGCGCCGGGCTGGCCAGGAACATGATCGTCGCGCCGATGATGTTCGCCGCGGCGAAGGTCCAGACGATGACGTAGATGATGTCGAGGTGCTGCTGCACGATGCGCGGCCCGGGCACGATCCCGTACGCCAGCAGCGCGCCCATGATCATGGCGGCGGGGGCGCTGCCCGGGACGCTGAACAGCAGCGTCGGTACCAGGTCCCCCGCCTCCACGGCGTTGTTCGCCGCCTCGGGCGCGATGATGCCGCGGATGTCGCCC
>Ga0209341_10005513_pt1 | contig 11432 bp, 13 predicted proteins | sample RifCSP13_2_FD_184020 | JGI IMG/M metagenome (GOLD analysis project Ga0209341, IMG submission 184020) | Soil microbial communities from Rifle, Colorado - Rifle CSP2_sed 13_2 (SPAdes) (version 2) | ecosystem: Environmental > Terrestrial > Deep subsurface > Rock core/Sediment | place: Rifle...
GCGGGCCGCGGGCACGCTGGAAGGCCTCGCCGCAGCGATCATCGGGATGAACCAGCGCTACAAGCGCAAGGCGATCGGCCTGCGCCTGACCGGCATCTAGGACGGCCGTGTGATCACCGGGCTGGACCACATCGTCATCCTCTCCGGCCCGCTGGCCGGTGAGACCGCACGGTACGAACGGCTCGGATTCACCGTCATCCCCGGCGGATCGCATCCGTCCTGGGGCACCGAGAACACCCTCATCCCCCTGGGGGACGGCACCTACCTCGAACTGCTGGCGATCCGGCACGGCGAGACCACGACGCACCGCTTGTGGCGCCATCCGGACGGCAGCATGCGCCGGCCCGGGGAGTTCTCCGCGTTCGCGCTGGCCGCCGCGGATCTGGACCGTACGGTGGCGCACCTGCGGGCCTCGGGGATCGCGTTCTCAGAGGTACAGCCGGGGGCGCGTCTCCGGCCGGATGGGCAGCGCGTCGAATGGAAGCTGGCCTTCCCGGATCGGCAGGATCTGCCGTTCTTGATTGAGGATGTGACCGCCCGCGCGACGCGCGTCCCTCCCCCCGGCGCCGAGACCATGAATGCCGCGGCCGGCCTGGCGCGCGTGTCCGTGTTTTCGTCACGGCCGGACGCGGCCCGAGTGTACGCTGCGGTGCTCGACACGTTCCCCGCGGTCGGGGACGGTGGGATGGACGAGGGAATCGTCTTCCCGGTCGGCAGCGGGGAGATCATCGTGCGGCCGGCCGGTGGGGCCGCTTTCGCCGAGGGAATCTCCGCGATCACGCTGCGTCTCCCCGAACGGCATTGCGCCGCCCTCCCTCTCGTCGAGATGGGCGGCGAGCGCGTCATTGCACCCGACGCGGCCGGAGGATTGCGGATCGCCGTGCTGGTGGGGGAGCTTCCCTGAAGGCCGCGCTACATCGCGGCGCCGGTGGTCCGCGGCGCCCGTCCCTTCCCGGGGGCGGAGAGCGACTCCTCCTCCTTAAAGATGTGGCTGCACCGCGGGCAGAACCAGTCGCGGCCCTGACCGGCGAACTCGTCCGTGATGTAGAATTCGTTCTCGCAGTTGGGGCAGGTCAGGTAGATGATCTGCATGTGCTCCTCCTACCGCGCGCACCGGCCGTTCCCCTCCTGTCCGGAGCGGTTCCGCCCCGGACGCTAGAACGTCGGAGGAGTGACCGCCGCCACGAGCACGGCCTGGACGCCGCCGACATTCACGAAGCGGTGCGGAATGCCGCAGTCGAAGTAGATCGCGTCGCCCTCCTGCAGCACTTCCGCCCGTCCGCCGATCTCGAATCGCACGGTTCCCGCGAGCACGTAGTCACACTCCTCACCGGGATGGCTGAAGGCCGCTTTGAAGGTACTGCGGCCGGGTTGGAGCGAGATTAGGACAAGTTCCATCCTGCGCTTGAGATCCGGAGAAATCAGCTCGTACTCCGCCTCGGAGCCGGGAAAGGCCATCCGCTTGCGCTCCGCCCGGCGGACGACGAGCGGATCCTCGTGTTCGTCGAGGAACACGTGGAACAGCGGAACCTCCAGGGCCTGGACGATCCGCCGTAAGGTCTCGATCGAGGCCTGGTTGGTGCCGCGCTCAAGCTGGCTGAGAAAGCTGACGCTCACCCCGGCGCGCTTCGAGAGCTGGACGAGGGTCATCCTCCGCTCCTGGCGCAGCAGGCGCAGCTTCTCGGCGAGATGGTCGCCCGGCTTCTCCACGCGATCAGACCGCCTGCGTCGGGCCATGTCGCTTCTCCCATTGAATTGGTAACAGAATACGATGAGCATATTGAAGGACTACCACACCCCGGCACGAACCTAGCCGCCCGAGGGGAGAGGGGCCAATCTTGAGCCTCTGGACGGTCAACGTATCGCTCGACGGCACCACGGCGCTCGCCGCGCTTGATCCACAGTCCGCGCCCATGACCTGCGCGGCGCTGGACTCGCTGCTGCCTGTCACCACCACGGCGCACTACGCAAAGATCGCCGGACACGAATTCTACCTCCACCTCCCCCTGTTCCTTGAAGTTGAACACCTCCGGCGCGTGAGTGACCTGACTCCCGGGACGGTGGCGTTCTGGCCCGAGCGGCAACTGCTGTGCATCTACTATGGCCACATCCAGGACGAAGACGCGGCCGTGACCGCGCTGGGCCGCGTGGTCGAGAATCTGTCGGGCCTGGCCAAGACGGCGGAGGCCATGCGCGAGCGACTCGGCAGGGTCATCCCCACGGTCCGCCTGAGCCGGGGGTCCGGCGGCGCACCTCATCGGGCAGCTCACCGCGCCTTCCCCGACGGTACCCGGTCCGGCGCGGCGGGGGCGGTCTTTGAGGCCTATGCGTCGATCCGCGACGTCGCGCCGCCCGAGGTCGAGGCGCTGATACGACGGACGGGCGTGATGCAACCCGCCGGCGCGCTCATCTGCGCGGAGGGCGACACCCGAAAGCTGCACGAGTTCACCTGGCTGGTCCGGGAGGAGATCAGGACCACCGGAACGGTGCCGGAGTTCACCGGACGCGTGTTGCATCATTGGGCCGGACGCCTGCGGGGATGGTACGGGCTTGCCGCGGCCGGCGCGCTGGTCTCGGAGGTCGCCGCCGCACTCCCCGCAGCGGAAGCGCACGACGCGCAGGACCTCATCGAGGGACTGACCCTTTACGCCGGCCGTCTGAGCCTCTGGCTCGATGCCTACATTCCGTGGGAACGCATCAACAGGCTGCTGCATCAGACGCCGGTAGGGGTGGACGCGGGCCCTGGCCGCGGGGGTGACGCGTGAGACAGACCGTCAAACCGTCATCCGTGCACGCAGACGGGGTCGGGGCCCTCGACACCGCCGCGCTCCTGGACCTATACCGGCGGATGGTCCTGGTGAGGCGGCTGGAGGAGGCTCTCGGGAAGGCGCACGCGCAGGGGCAGATCAAGGGCCCGCTGCATCGCTGCGACGGACAGGAAGCGGTCGGCATCGGGGTGACCTCGGTGCTGCGTCGCGAGGACACGGTGATGAGCACCCACCGCGGCCACGCCCACTACGTGGGCAAGGGCGTCGACCTGCGTCGCCTGGTGGCGGAGATCATGGGCAAGGCCGCGGGCTACGGCCGCGGCCGGGCCGGACACATGCTGATCGGGGACGCATCGTGTGGGCTACTCGGCGGGAACGGCGTGGTCGGTGGATCGATCCCCATCGCGGTGGGCGCCGCCCTGGCGCACCGGAACCTGCGCACGGGAGGCGTCGCCGTGGCCTTCTTCGGCGACGGCGCTGTGAACAGCGGCGCGTTCAACGAATCGCTCAACATGGCGGCGCTCTGGTCGCTGCCCGCGGTCTTCGTCTGCGAGAACAATCAGTACGCGCTCACCGTCCATCTCGCGCGGCACCTCGCCCATACCGCGATCGTGGATCGCGCGGCCGGGTACGGGATCCCCGGTGAGCAGGTGGACGGCAACGACATCGAGGCGGTGGTCGCCGCCTCCCACCGCGCGGTCGCGCGCGCCCGGTCCGGAGGCGGGCCCTCGCTGCTCGTCGCGGAGACGTATCGCCGCAGCGGATTCTCGACCAGCGACGTGGGCGGCTACCAGCCCCCGGGAGAGGCGGCGGCGTGGCCGGATCCACTCGAGGTGACCCGCGTGCGCCTCCTCGAACGCGGCGTCGCCGCGGGGGATCTCGCCCCGGTCGAGGCGGACGCCCAGGCCGCGGTGGACGACGCGCTCCGGTATGGGATCGAAAGTCCACCGCCGGATCCGGGGGAGGCGCTGCCCGGTGCGTGACATCCGCTATCGGGAGGCCGTGAGCGAAGCGCTGCGCGAGGAGATGCGCCGGGACGACCGGGTCGTGCTGCTGGGCGAGGACATCGGCGTCTATGGAGGCGTCTTCAAGGTGACGAGCGGATTCCTCGAGGAGTTCGGCGACAAGCGCGTCCTCGATACCCCCATCTCGGAAGGCGGCATCGTCGGCTGCGCCGTCGGCGCCTCGATGCTCGGCCTGCGCCCCGTCGTGGAGATCATGTACGCGGACTTCCTCCCCCTGGCCATGGATCAACTGGTCAACCACGCGGCGCTCCTTCCGTTCGTCTACGGCGATCAGATCACGCTTCCGTTCGTCGTCCGCACCCAGGGGGGGGCGGGCGCCGGCGCCGGCGCCCAGCACTCCAAGAGCCTGGAGGCGTGGGTGGCGCATGTCCCGCGGCTGCAGGTGGCCATGCCCGCCACGCCGGCCGACGCGAAGGGACTTCTCAAGACCGCCGTGCGCGAGGAAACGCCGACGATCGTCTTCGAGCACAAACTCCTGTACAACACCAAGGGCCCGGTGCCCGACGGCGAGCACCTGATCCCGTTCGGTGCGGCGGAGATCAAGCGGCCGGGGCGCGACGTGACCGTGATCGCCACCTCGCGCATGGTACTCGAGGCGCTGGCCGCCGCCGAGACGTTGGCCGCCGAAGGCATCGAGGCGGAGGTCGTGGACCCGCGGACGCTGCGCCCGCTGGACGGCGCGACGATCCTGGAGTCGGTGTCCCGCACGCACCGCGTGCTGGTAGTGTACGAAGCCTGGCGCACCGGGGGCTTCGGGGCGGAGATCGCCGCGCTGATCGCTGAGGAGGGGTTCGACTACCTGGACGCGCCCATCCGGCGCCTCGGCGGCCGCGATCTCCCCATCCCATACAGCCCGGCCCTGGAGCCCCACGTCATCCCCACCCGCGAAGCGATCGCCGGCCAGGTCCGGGCGATCCTGAGCTGAGCGCGTGGAGGTCCCGATCCCGCTTGCGGTGGTGGCCGGTGAGTACATGGATTCCGCGACGGTCGTGCAGTGGCTGAAGCAGCCCGGCGAGCCCGTGCGGGAGGGCGACGTCCTGCTGCTGGTGGAGACGGCGAAGGCGACGATGGAGGTGACGGCGCCGGTCTCGGGGGTGCTGGCCCGCGCGGCATTTCCGGCCGGGACCGACGTACCGGTTGGGGAGGTGTTGGGATGGATCCAGACCACGCCAGGCCCGGACGCACGGCAGGAGGATCCACCCGCGCGCGCGGAACGCCCCGCCATCACGCCGGCCGCGCGGCGGCTGGCCGCCCAGCTCGGTGTGAACCTCTCCCGGCTGCAGCCTACACGTCGAGATGGGCGGATCACCGAAGCGGACGTGCGCGCTGCTGCCGGGGGCGCTTCCTCCGCCACTGATCCCCACCCGCCTCACGCCCCCGCCGCGCCGGGGACCGCGGAAGGGGACGCCTACACGGTTGAGACCCCGACCTCCTACCGCAAGACGACCGCCCAGCGGATGGCGGCAAGCGCGGCGATCCCCCAGTTCCAGCTCACCGTACGCGCCGAGATGGGCGCCCTCGTCCAGACGCGGAGACGCGCCGGCGAACACCGTCCGGCGCTCACCGCCTACTTCGTCAAGGCCGCAGCCGAGGCGCTCCGGCGCCACCCGCGCCTGAACTCGACCTACGAAGAAGGCGCGCTCCGGCGGTTTCAGGCCATCAACGTCGGGGTGGCCGTGGCCACGCCGGCGGGGCTCGCGGTGCCCGTGATCCACGGGGCGGACCGTCTCTCCCCCCGGGACATCGACGCCCAGCTGGCCGACCTGCGCAAACGGGCCGTGGCGCAGCAGCTGCGGATCGAGGACGTGCGCGGTGGGACGTTCACCATCAGCAATCTCGGAGAGCGCGGGGTGTTGCAGTTCGCCGCCCTCGTGAACCCGCCGCAGACGGCCATCCTGGCCGTCGGCACGCTACATACCGAGGGGGAGAACGATGCGCCGCGCAGCCTGCTCACCCTGAGCTGTGATCACCGCGCGCTGGACGGCATGGACGGGGCGGAGTTCCTGGACACGCTGCGGGGCCTGCTGGAGCAGCCCGCGCCGTGGGCGGGGGAGACCTGAGTCAGCGCGCGGCGGCCCGGATGATGGCGCGGAACTTCTGCGGATCGAGACTGGCTCCGCCGACGAGCGCCCCATCGATCTCACTCTCGGCACTGAACTCCGCCACGTTGTCCGGCGTGACGCTTCCGCCGTAGAGGATGCGCACCTGGGATGCGGCATCCGCACCGAAACGCTCGGAAAGCGTCCCGCGGATGACGGCGATGACCCGGTTCGCCTCGCCGCCGGAGGCCGACCGCCCGGTGCCGATGGCCCAGACGGGTTCGTAGGCCATGACCAGGGTCGAGGCCTGCCCCGCGTCCACCCCCCGCGTTCCCTCGATCGTCTGCGCTGTCACGACGGCGTCGGTCTGCCCCGCGTCACGCTGGTCGAGGCGCTCTCCGACGCAGGCGATGGGCACCATGCCATGGGCAAACGCTGCTCCCGCTTTGCGGGCCACGGTTTCATCGCTCTCGGCGAAGAACTGCCGCCGTTCGGAGTGTCCGACGATCACGTAGCGGCAGCCGAGATCGCGCAGCTGCACGGGCGAGATCTCTCCGGTGAACGCTCCCTGCCCTTCCCAGTGCATATCCTGCGCCCCCAGCCGTATGGATGACCCCTCGAGGGCGTGATGCACGTCGGCGAGCGCGGTAAAGGGGGGGCAGACGGCCACCTCGACGCCCGGCGGAAGCGGCGTCTCGAGCAGCGCGCGCACGAGGCTCAGCGCCTCCGCGGCCGTCTTGTGCATCTTCCAGTTCCCGGCAATGAGCGGGAGGCGCGCCATCACCGGTCGGCCAGGACGGCGACGCCGGGCAGGACGCGCCCTTCCAGGAACTCGAGGGAGGCGCCGCCGCCGGTACTGATGTGGGTCATCCGGTCGGCCAGGTTGAATTTCTCCACGGCCGCCGCGGAGTCCCCGCCCCCGACGATCGTCACCGCCGTGGAATCCACCATGGCCTGCGCCACGGCGCGCGTGCCACCGGCGAACGGCGGGAACTCGAACACGCCCATCGGTCCGTTCCACATGACGGTGCCCGCGTCGAGGATGACCCGCCGGTAGGCCGCCGCGGTCTTCGGTCCAATGTCCATCCCCATCCACCCGTCGGGGATCGCGTCCGCGGCCACGGTTCGCGCCGCCGCGTCTTCGGCGAAGCGGTCGGCGACGACGACGTCGTCGGGCAGGTGAAACGCCAGGGAGCGCTCCGCGGCCTCCCGCATCAGCGCCCCGGCCAGATCGAGCTTGTCCTCTTCGAGCAGGGACGCGCCGACGGCCCTGCCCTGCGCCCGCAGGAAGGTGTATGCCATGGCCCCCCCGATGAGAAGGGCGTCGGCTTTGCCCAGCAGGTTGCGGATCACCCCGATCTTGTCGGAGACCTTCTTCCCTCCGAGGATGGCGACGAACGGGCGCGTCGGCTCCTCGAGCGCGCGGGAGAGGTAGGTGAGCTCTTTCTCCATCAGGAACCCGGCCACGGCCGGCAGGTGGGCGGCGATGCCCACCGTGGAGGCGTGCGCGCGGTGCGCCGTGCCGAAGGCGTCGTTGACGTAGAGATCGGCCAGGGCGGCCAGAGCGCGGGCGAACCCGGGCTCGTTCGCCTCCTCCTCGGGGTGAAAGCGCAAGTTCTCGAGGAGGACGACCTCTCCGTCCTTCATCGCGGCGACGGCGCGTTCCACTTCGGGACCGACGCAGTCCTGAAGCTTGGTGACCGGGGCTCCGAGGAGCTCGCTCAGCCGATCCGCGACGGGATCCAGGCGGAGCTCGTCCTTGACGATGCCGCCCGGGCGTCCGAAGTGGGAGGCCAGGATGATCCGGGCCCCCTGCTTGCGCAGAAAGGTGATCGTGCGGAGCGATTCGGTGATCCGCCGGTCGTCCGCGATGCGTCGCTCGTCGTCGAGCGGCACGTTGAAGTCCACGCGGACCAACACCCGCTTGCCGCGCACCAGGACGTCGCTGACGGTCTTCTTGGTCACAAGCCGCGCTGCGCCATGTAGTGGGCCAAGTCGGCCACCCGGCACGCGTAGCCCCACTCGTTGTCGTACCAGGACATGACCTTGACGAAATTGTCCGTGAGCACGGTCGTCAGCGGCGCGTCCACGACGCCCGAAAAGGGACTCTGCTTGTAGTCCATGCTCACCAGCTCTTCCTCGCTGTAGCCGAGGAACCCGGCCATCTCCTCCTCGCTGTACCGCTTGTAGGCCGCGTTGATCTCCTTGGCCGAGGCCGACTTCTCCAGCTCACAGACGAGGTCCACGATGGACACCGTCGCCGTGGGGACGCGCAGAGCAATGCCGTGCATCTTCCCCTGCAGCTCGGGCAGCACGAGGAAGATCGCCTTCGCCGCGCCGGTCACGGCGGGGATGATGTTGATCGCCGCCGCCCGCGCCTCGCGCAGATTCTCGCCGACGACATCGAGGATGCGCTGGGTGTTGGTGTAGGAGTGCACCGTGGTCATGAAGCCGCGCTTGATGCCGAACTCGCGGCTGAGCACTTTCGCCGTGACGGACAGGGCGTTCGTCGTGCACGAACCGTTGCTCACGATGGTGTGCCGCTTCGGATCGTACAGCTCGTGGTTCACGCCCATGTTCACGGTGATGTCCTCGCCCTTGCCGGGGGCGCTGAGCATGACCTTCTTCGCCCCGCCCTGGAGGTGGCCGCGGGCCTTCTCGGCCTGCGTGAAGCGGCCGGTGGACTCGACAACCAGGTCCACGCCGGCGTCCTTCCAGGGGATGGCCGACGGCTCGCGCTCGGAGAACACCCGGACGGTCCAGTCATTGACGCGGAGCTCTCCGTCGCGGGTCTCGACGCGGCCGGGAAAGCGGCCGTAGTTGCTGTCGTGCCTGAAGAGGTGGGCGTTGGTGGCAATGTCGGCGATGTCGTTGATCGCCGTGACCTGCAGGGTGTCCGGGTGCCGCTCCAGCATCGTGCGCAGCGACTGGCGCCCGATCCGGCCAAACCCGTTGATCCCGACTCGTACCGTCATCTCAATCCCCTCCCGGTTCCAGTAGGCAGTAAGCAGTAATCATTCCGCCGAGCATCCGCCCCACGGCCTCCTACCCACTGATTAGTGTCCCATAGTTCTCCTCGCTTCGGTACCCACAACCGAACGCGAACTCCAGCCAGACCTGGGTCTCGCTGGTCTCGCTGCCAGCATCGATAAGTTTGTTCACGAACACGCGGCGGTATCGTCGCTTGCGGAAGGCTTCAGCGAGATTTCACCGCGACACTTCGGGAAGATCTCCGGAGCTGGTCGGCGAGCGAGTAGCGCTCCTCAGCGGGAAACATCTTCGAATACTGGAACACACTGCTTCTTGCCTTCTGCCTACTGCTTACTAGTCACAGTCGCTCGCAGCCCCTGCCAGTACCGTTCCAGGAGATCCCGCCGGATGAAGCCGACGTTGCTGAAGATGCGGATGCTGAAGGCGATGACCGCTCCCAGGTAGATGTCCACGCCGAGCAGATCGCCGATCGCCGTGAGCAGCGCGGCGAACAGCGTGTTGGCGAAGAACCCGGTGAGGAAGATCGACAGGTCGAACCGCTCCTCCAACTGGGCGCGCAGTCCTCCCAGGATCGTATCCACCGCGGCCAGGATGGCGATCGCCGTGTACTTCACCACTCCGAGCGGGATCTCCACGGAAAAGAGGAAGCCCAGGATGATGCCGAGGATGAGGCCGGTGACCGGGAGCCACATGACAGAGGCGCCTCCTTAGCGCTCCGGCGCCGCCGGCGCGGCGTGCGTGAAGCGGTATGATCCGCGGTAGGCCGGGACCGTCAGACGGCCGGCCCTCGTCACCTTCACGGGGAATCCGAAGGCGCGCAGCCCCGCCACCACGCCGTCCGCCCGTGCCAGGTAGCGCGCCATCTGGTCCGTGTCCCCGATGGCGACGATCCGGTAGGGGGGCGCGATGCGCTTCGCGTTGCAGAGGATCGTGGTCCCCACACAGTTCAGTCCCGTCGTCGTGATCATCCGCTCCCCGTTCACGGCGACGGCCTCCGCCCCACTCGCCCACAGCTCGTTGAGCACGCCCTGGAGGTCGGTGTAGTGCAGGATGACCGTGTTCGGATCATCGCCCGGCCGGAGCGGAAACGGGCTGTCGTCGAGGCCGACGATGACGCCGGGGCCGGCCATCGGGATGTGTCCCGCCTGCGCCCGGAACACCTCGAGCTGGCGGCCCAGGGCCTCGAGCTGGACGCGGCCCTGCGCGGCGCCCTGCTCGTAGGCGTGGAGCTGCCCGCGGATCTGTTCGATCTGCGCCTCCATCGCGCCGCGGTTCCGCTCCATCTCGCGCAGCATGAACCCGAGCTCTTCGAGGCGCTGGCTGGGCAGGCGAAGCTGCTGGCGGATGAGCAGTTCGTTGCGGATCTGCGTGACGGCGAGGAACCCGGCCACGGCCAGGACCACGGCGAGGGCGGCCTGGAGACGGGTGACGCGCCACGACCGCGGGGCATGCTCGACCAGATGCATACGGTCTCAGTATAGGGGGTTTCGCCGGAGCGCGGGCCAGAGACGGCCTAGCCGCGGGCTTCCAGCTTCTGCTTGATCCGTTTCAGGCGGAAGACGTCCTCACGCGCCCGCTGTTCGAGGACCGCGCCGATGAACCGGATCTCGCCGTACAGCCGGGGGATGACGACCTGCTCCAGCGCGTTCACGCGGCGGGTGGTCTTCTTGATCTCCTGCCCGATCTTCTTCAGTTTGATCTCCGTCGCCGCGACCTGGAGGATGGCGCGGAGCACTTCCTCGAAGTTCGCCGCGCTCTCCACCGTCCGGGCGCTGGTCGAGGCGGGGTTGTGACCGCGCTCCAGGAGCGTGCGGCCGACCTCCTTCACCTCGACCTCGGGGATCTTGGTACCCCAGACGTTGCGCACCTCGATCTCCACGAGGACCTCGCGGCGGTCGGCCAGCGCGGCGGCCTCCAGCGCCTCGCGTCCTTCCCAGGCCGTGGCCAGGGCCAGGAGGACGTACGCCTCCTGGCAGGCGGCGGTGAGGTTCTCCCGCGCCACGAGCGACTGGCGGACGACATTGAAGAAGTCGGCGACCAGGGCGTCGCGCTTGCGCTTGAGGAGATCGACGCCCTGGACCGCGATCTTCGCCTGCTGCTTCCGCTGCAGCAGGTTCATCCGGGTCGGGCTGACGGCTTCAGGCACGGCCTACAGACGCTCCTTCCACGTCTCCTCCATAAGCTCGCCGAAGTAGTAGCGGTCGATGTGGTCCTGCTTCACGCGCTTCAGCTCGCCCTTTGGGAAGACGGAGAGCAGCTTCCAGGCCAGGCCGAGGGTATCCTCGATGCCGCGCTCGGTCCGGCCCTGGTTGAGGAACTGCTTCTCGAACTCTTCCGAGAACTTCAGGTAGAGCCGGTCGCGGTCGGTGAGGGCTTCCTCACCGATGATCGCGACGAGCTTGCGCAGGTCCACGCCGTTCGCATAGGTGGAGTAGAGTTGGTCCCGCAGGCCGCCGTGGTCCTCCCGGGTCCGCCCTTTGCCGATGCCGTCGTTCATCAGGCGGGAGAGGCTGCGCAGGGGGGTGATCGGCGGGTAGATGCCCAGGCGGTGGAGCTCGCGGCTGAGCAGGATCTGCCCCTCGGTGATGTACCCGGTGAGGTCGGCGATC
>Ga0209341_10005517_pt1 | contig 11429 bp, 9 predicted proteins | sample RifCSP13_2_FD_184020 | JGI IMG/M metagenome (GOLD analysis project Ga0209341, IMG submission 184020) | Soil microbial communities from Rifle, Colorado - Rifle CSP2_sed 13_2 (SPAdes) (version 2) | ecosystem: Environmental > Terrestrial > Deep subsurface > Rock core/Sediment | place: Rifle...
CGGCGAGCCGATCCTGATTACGGTCATCGAGGTCGATCGCGAGCGGCGGCGCCTGATCATGTCCGAACGGAGCGCCCTGCAGGAGACCCGCGAAACGCTCAAGGAGCGCTTGCTGGACGAGCTCTCAGAAGGCGACGTGCGCGTTGGCCGCGTGACCAGCCTGGCTGATTTCGGCGCCTTCGTGAATATCGATGGAGCAGATGGCTTGGTCCACCTCTCCGAGATCTCCTGGGAACGCATCCAGCACCCGCGCGAAGCGCTGCGGGTCGGGCAGGAGGTCAAGGTCAAGGTGATCGGCGTCGACCGCGAGCGTAAACGCATCGGATTGTCGATCCGCCAGCTGCTGGATGATCCCTGGACCAAGAAGGTCGAGCACATCAAGGAAGGCCAGCTGGTTGAAGGGACCGTCACTCACCTGACCAAGTTCGGGGCCTTCGCCCGGTTAGGTGAGGACCTGGAAGGGTTGATCCATATCTCGGAGTTGAGCGAACAACGCGTCTCTCATCCAAAGGAAGTCATTCATGAAGGAGAGGTGCTCACGCTGCGGGTGATCAAGATCGAACCCGAACGCCACCGCATCGGGCTAAGTTTGAAGAAAGTCGATTCGCCTAAGTACGCCGACCTGGATTGGAAGACGACCCTGGCCGAAGTGGTTGAAGAGACCCATGAAGAAGTAGAAGAACCAGGGACGGGCGTGCGGATGGTCCAGGCAGGGATCGACGACGAAGACGTTGACATCGAACCGGAAGCGGAAGAAGACCGCACCGTAACAGAAAAAGAAATCAGCATCGAAACAGAAAATGAAGACAGCCTCGATTCGGACGAACCAGAAGGAGACGTCGAAGCACAGGAAAGCGAAGCCGAGGACCAGCCACCAGAGTAAGCATTAATCCTCTCCACAACGATATAGAGGGCGGATAGAGCGTGCCTGCGATGGGTGCGCTCTTTTATTAAATAGGGCACGGTCTCCAGACCACGCGTAATGATGCGAAGACCGTCGTATCAACAAAGGAAATGCTAGTCTTAGAGTTTTATTAACTTCAGTTTCGTTCGATCAGGAGACCACAAAAGGCAGAATAATCGATGGTAGAATCCATTCGGATAGGAAGATTCATCATGTGGAGTTCTGGCTGTGGCATGACTATTGTGCACAGCGTTGTTTTATGATCTAGGAGGTACGCTTTGTCCAGCATGGAGCGTTTTACGCAGCGAGCCCGCCGGGTGCTCAGCTTGGCCCACCAAGAGGCTGAGCGAATGCGTCAAAATTACATCGGTACAGAGCACCTTCTCTTGGGGCTGATCCGGGAGGAGGGCGGCGTCGCAGGGCGGGTTTTACGAGAATTAGGCCTGGAGGCAGAGCGCGTCCAGGAGATCATTGAACGTTTAACCGGCACCGGGACGTATCGCGGAGGAAAGCTGGATCTTTCCCCCGGGACGCAACAGGTGCTCGAATACGCAGTGGATGAGGCCCGGCGAATGGGTCACCATTACATCGGGACCGAGCATATCCTGCTCGGTTTGGTCAGATATGGAGAAGGCGTGGCGGTGGACGTCCTGCGCAAGATGGGCGTTACCCCGGATCAGATCCGCCGGCAAACCCGCCGCGTCCTGCAAGAGAGCAGCTCGGCGCGCCGCAGCACGACGGAGCGGAAACCCGCCCAGCAGGAAAAGCAGCGCCCCAAGACGCCTATGGTGGACCAGCTGGCTGTGGACCTGACTTCGCTCGCCGAAGAGGGCAAGCTGGATCCGGTGATCGGTCGCAAGATGGAGATCGAACGGGTGATCCAGGTGCTGGCTCGCCGGACGAAGAACAACCCGGCCCTGATCGGGGAACCGGGGGTCGGGAAGACCGCCATCGTCGAAGGGCTGGCCCAGCGCATCGTCGACAGCGACGTGCCGGCGCCGCTGCTCGACAAGCGTGTCCTGCAGCTGGACGTCGGATCGCTGGTAGCGGGCACCATGTACCGCGGCCAGTTCGAAGAGCGGTTGAAGCGCGTCATCGACGAGCTGAAATCCGCCGGGGCCATCCTGTTCATCGATGAAGTCCACATGCTGGTAGGCGCCGGCGCGGCCGGCTCCTCGGTGGATGCAGCCAACATTTTGAAGCCGGCCCTTTCGCGGGGCGAGCTGCAGGTGATCGGCGCCACTACGATGGACGAATACCGCAAGCACATCGAGAGCGATGCCGCCCTCGAGAGGCGCTTCCAGCCGGTCATGGTCGAAGAACCCAACATCGAAGAGACGATCGAGATCCTGCGCGGCATCCGCTCGGCCTATGAGGAGCACCATCGCCTGACGATTGCGGACGAAGCCCTGGATGCCGCCGTACGCCTTTCGGCCCGCTACGTCACCGAGCGCTTCCTGCCCGATAAGGCGATCGACCTGATCGATGAGTCGTCCTCCCGGGTGCGCATGTACAAGAGCCCGGCGGCCAAGACGGCCAAGGACCTGATGGACCAGCTGCGGGAGATGCGGCACAACCACTCGGTTGCCCTGGAAGACGGTCGTTACGATGACGCCCAGGAGATCCTGGAGCGTCAGGAAGGCCTGGAGCGCCAACTGGAGCGGCTACGCACCGGGTGGGATCGCAGCACCAGCCCGATCGTCACTGCGGACGATATCGCCGAGGTGGTCTCCATGTGGACCGGGGTACCGGTGATGCAGATCGCCCAGGAAGAATCCCAGCGGCTGCTGCAGATGGAGCAAGAGCTCCACGAGCACATCATCGGCCAGGAAGAGGCCATCGAGGCCATCTCCAAGGCGGTCCGCCGGGCGCGCGCCGGCTTGAAGGACCCCCGCCGGCCGATCGGCTCCTTCATCTTCCTCGGTCCGACCGGCGTGGGGAAGACCGAGCTGACCAAAGCCCTGGCCCGCTTCCTGTTCGGCAGCGAAGAAGCCCTGATCCAGCTGGATATGTCCGAGTTTATGGAGCGCCACACCGTCAGCCGGCTGGTGGGTGCGCCTCCCGGTTACGTGGGTTACGAAGAATCCGGCCAGCTGACCGAAGCCCTGCGGCGCCGGCCCTACTCGATCGTCGTCTTCGACGAGATCGAAAAGGCCCACCCAGAGGCCCACAACATGCTGCTCCAGATTATGGAAGAGGGGCACCTGAGCGATGCGCGCGGGCGCAAGGTGGACTTCCGCAACGCGCTGATCGTGATGACCTCTAACGTCGGCGCCGACATGATCAAACGGCAGACATCGCTCGGCTTTGACCTCAAACGGGACGAGGAACTGGAAGAGCGTCTGGTGTACCAGGAGATGCGCCGAAAGCTGATCGACGCGCTCAAGCGCGTCTTCCGCCCCGAGTTCATCAACCGGGTGGACGCCGTGATCGTTTTCCGCGCCCTCAACAAGGATAGCATCCGCCAGATCGTCCAGCTCGAGATCAATAAGGTCGCGGAACGGGTGGAGGAACACGACATCGTGCTCAACGCCACCCCGGCCGCGCTGGATGCCCTGGCCGATCTCGGCTACGACCCGGAGATGGGCGCCCGCCCGCTCAAGCGCGTCATCCAGCAGAAGGTTGAAGACGCCCTGTCGGATGCCATGCTGGCAGGCGAGTTCGAGGACGGCGATACCATCGTGATCGACGTTATCGAGGGCGAGATCAAACTGCGCAGCAGCGAAGAGGACAGCCCGGAGAAATCCGCCGAGGCGGAGGCCATGACCCCCTAGAAAGAGCGTTTCTTGAGCGGTCATCTAGGAGTCATGCGTTGATCTCTTCCCCCTCCCTGCGTCTGGGAGGGGGAATTTTAATTTGTTCACCGGAAACGCTTGCACCGCTGGGGCCGGGACCGGGCGCGGTTATAATCAAAGCATGCCGAAGACAAGAACACAGTATGTATGCCAGCAATGCGGCCGCCAGTCTGCCCGCGATATGGGGCGTTGCCCACAGTGTGGGGCGTGGAACAGCATGGTCGAGGAGGTAGTCGCCGCGCCGGCGGTTAAAGCGCGCCCGCAGGCACACGCCTGGGCAGGGGCTTCGCAGCCGCGCCGCCTGTCCGAGATCGGGGAAGAGACTGAGGAGCGCCTGCCGCTCCCGATCGGGGAATTCGCCCGCGTGCTGGGTGGGGGAATCGTCCCCGGCTCGATCGTCTTGATCGGCGGCGACCCTGGAATTGGCAAGAGCACATTGCTTCTCCAGGCGGCGCTCGAGATGGCCCGCGCCGGGGGGGTGCTGTACGTCTCCGGCGAGGAATCAGAACGGCAGATCAAGATGCGCGCCATCCGCCTGCTGCGCGGTGAAGACGGAGCAGCTGGCGAGATGCCGGAAGACCTGTTCCTGGTGACGGAAACCAACCTGGAGGTCATCCTGGATCACGTCGTCGCCGTCCACCCTGAGCTGCTGATCGTCGACTCGATCCAGACCACCACCTTGCCGGAGCTCGAATCGTCCGCCGGATCGGTCTCACAGGTGCGCGAGAGCGCTACCCGGCTACGCGAGCTGGCCAAAGCGAGCGGCATATCGGTGTTCTTGATCGGGCACGTGACAAAAGAGGGGACGATCGCCGGGCCACGCGTCCTGGAACACATCGTCGATACCGTGCTCTATCTGGAAGGCGACCGCTTCCAGACCTACCGCCTGCTGCGATCGGTGAAGAACCGCTTCGGCGCCACCTCGGAAGTGGGGGTCTTCGAGATGGGCGAGCGGGGCATGGTCGAGGTCAGCAATCCCTCGGAAGCCTTCCTGGCAGAGCGAATGGTCAATGCCCCGGGTTCGGCGATCGCCGTCACCATGGAAGGAACTCGCCCAATCCTGGTGGAGGTCCAGGGTCTGACCAGCCCGACCACCTTCGGCAACGCCCGCCGCACACCCAACGGAGTCGATTTCAACCGCCTGCTGCTTACTGTGGCGGTGTTAAACCGCCGGCTGGGGTTGCACTTGAGCGAACAGGATGTGTTCGTCAACGTGATCGGCGGCATCCGGGTAGAAGAGCCGGCTGCGGACCTGGCGATCGCGGCCGCCATCGCTTCTTCGACGCGCGACGCGCCGGTGCGGGCCGATACGGTGCTGATCGGCGAGATCGGCCTTTCCGGCGAGGTGCGCATGGTCGGGCAGATGCCGGCGCGCCTGCGCGAGGCCGCCAACTTGGGTTTCAAGACGGCCATCGTGCCCCGGCGCATGCGGCGCGGCGAGGCCTGGCCGGGCAATATCGAAGTACTGGAAGCCCGCTCCCTGCGCCAGGCGCTCGAGATCGCCCTGCTGCCCGTGAAGTAAGTCTGTGCTGTTTCTAATATTAAATCTACGCAAACCTACATTGACTCAAGGTAAACTAATCTGATACATTTGCACAGATTAATTCTGGGATGCGAGAGCCATACCGGGAGAGGGCATGTTTTTAAAGCGTTTCCAATTGGGGTTGGTGCACCTGGCTGTCGCCATGACCTTGGTCCCCATCAACAGTACCCTGAACCGGGTGATGATTAAAGAGCTGGCCATTTCGGCCACGCTGGTTGCTATCCTGGCTTCCCTGCCGTATTTGTTTTCCCCCATCCAGGTCTTCATCGGATCGTTTGCCGACCGGCACCCCCTGCTGGGCTGGCGGCGCACGCCTTACATCCTGACCGGTCTGCTGCTGTGCGTGCTCGGCGTGGTGGTTTCCCCGCTGGCGGCCTTCTCGATGGCGTCCACCTATTGGGCCGGGCTTTTGATCGGCTTACTCGCTTTTGGCGCCTGGGGGATGGGATATAACTTCGCAGCGGTCTCGTATCTTTCGCTGGCTTCGGAGCTCTCCGGCGAAAAGGGTCGCGCCAGGACTATCGCCACCATGTGGTTCATGATGATCGTCGGGATCATCTTCACTGCGGTGCTCCTCAGCCGGCTGGTCGATCCTTATACGCCGGAAGCGCTGCAGCGCGCCTTTTGGATCATCGGTATGCTTGCGCTGGTGCTGGGGGCGCTTGGCATTCTCGGATTGGAGAAGCGCAACGCGGCCGGGGAAGCGGTCGCGGCAGAGCAGTTCTCCTGGAGGATGGCCTTTGGGGCTGTGCGGGAAAATCCGCAAGCCAGCCTTTTCTTTGTCTACCTGGTGCTTTTATTGATCGCCCTGCTCGGCCAGGACATCCTGCTCGAACCGTTTGGCGCCCAGGCCTTCGGCATGCCGGTTACGGAGACGACGCGCATTACGGCGGTCTGGGGAGGCTTTACCCTGATCGCTTTAGTCGTCGCGGGGGCTCTCGAGAAGCGCACCAACAAGCGTACGGTCGCCGCCTGGGGAGGCTGGGGGGCTTTGACCGGCTTTCTTCTGATCGTACTTAGCGGGCTGATGATCGACGCCCGGATTTTCTACATAGGGGTCGTGCTGCTCGGCTTCGGCACCGGCTTTTCGACCGTTTCGAACCTCTCCCTGATGCTCGACATGACCACCGTGGGTAAGGTGGGGCTCTTCATCGGCGCCTGGGGCATGGCTAACGCCATCTCCCGGTTGATCGGCTCCATTCTAGGCGGGGCCGTACGCGACCTGCTAACCATCGTCCTTCCTGATCCATCACTGGCTTACGTTGTCGTGTTCGCCATCCTGGCGATCTTACTGCTCTTCTCCCTGTTCATGTTAAACCGGATCGACGTCCAGGCCTTCCTCGAAAACGCCGAACAGACTTCGTTGGTCGAGCGGGCCGCTCTGGCGAGTGAAACTTCCTGAACCGATTGATCAATGCCCCACCATCAAAAAGTATCCACACCGGGTGAATGGTTAGGCTTGAGTGAGGTAGCTCAGCTCCTGGGGGTTCATCCGAGCACGGTTCGCAGCTGGTCGGACCAGGGGCATCTGCCGGTCCACCGAACCCAGGGTGGGCACCGCCGCTACCGGCGCAGCGAGGTCGAGCTGTGGATTCAGTCCCGCCAAACCAATGGTCCTGGCGAGGGCAATCTGGTCGTCCAGAACGCCCTGCGCAATACGCGCCTGCAGATCAGCGAGGGACGCCTCGAATCCGAGGCATGGTATCAAAAGCTGGATGAAGAAGCCCGCAACCAATACCGGCGCAGCGGGCGGGCGCTCTTGCAGGGACTGCTCGGATACCTGGCGGGGGAAGACGCAGTTGCCGGGGCGGAAGCCCGCTCGCTGGGTTACGAATATGCCTCGCGCGGCTGGAGGCATGGACTGAGCGCGGCAGAAGCCACCCGGGCCTTCCTGTTCTTCCGCAGCGTCCTGCTCGAGTCGATGCTCACGGTTTACACCGCCGCTTCGGTGTACTCGCCCAGCGCCTGGAGTGATATGCTCATCCGGATCACCTCTTTTACCGACCAGATCCAGATCACCTTGCTCGAAACTTACGACGCTTACCAGCGAGGCAGCCGGTGAGCCGGCCCAGCCAGCGCTTCTCCCCCACGCGGTGGTCGAAGTACATGGTGCCTGCCCTGCTGGCTTTGCTTCTTCTGGTCTTGATTGCCATCCTGCTGCTGGTTGGCCTATCTATGCTCGGGATCACTCCTGGAGTCTAGGTTCCTGATCGAATCTTTTCGTCTCCTAAAATTGGAGGTCCTCATGCAATACATATCCATTCTATCGACCATCATAACCTTTATCTTTGCGGTCGCAGTATTCCGCCGCTACAACCAACGGAAGGGGGTATATTTGCTCCTATGGGGCCTGGGGTTGATCTTTTACGGTCTGGGCACATTTTCGGAGGCTGTCCTGGCGTTCACCTTCAGCCCATTTGCTCTTAAAGTCTGGTATATTACTGGAGCTATGCTGACGGCAGCCTGGTTGGGCCAGGGCACGGTTCACCTGCTGGTGCGCAAACCCAGGGTGGCGTTCACCCTGACGGTCATCCTGGCGCTGGTGTCTGTGATCGCCGCGCTGCTCGTGCTCGCTGCCCCGGTTGATACCGCAGCAGCGGCTGCTTACGACGTGAACGCGCCGGCCTCTGCCCAGTATCAAGACATCCTGGTGCGAAGCGGCGGCATTACCTTGCTGACCATCCTGCTGAACGTTTACGGGACGGTCACCCTGGTGGGCGGGGCGATCTACTCTGCCTATATCTTCTGGCGCAAGCACGTACTCGCCGACCGCATGGTTGGGAATATCCTGATCGCAGCCGGCGCGTTGTTCCCCGCCATGGGCGGCAGCTTCCTCAGGGCGGGGCTGCCGGATTGGCTGTACTTGAGCGAGCTGTTCGGCGTGGTCCTGATGTACGCCGGTTTCGTGAAGGCGACCGCCTATCGCCCGCTCGCCGAACCACAAGGGGTAGCTTCCGTATCCACGGACTAGAATATTCTGGAGGCATTTGTGCCGGTAAACGAATCGACTTTGAGAAGTAATTCAATCCTGGAGATCCCGGTGATCTCACGCATTCGACGCAACCACGGGCTGGAACATGCCACGCTGCACATCCTGTCCGAGCGTAAGAGAAACACCAACATGGCAGGACATTCCGACCCCGGCGGTTTCTGGGTGCTCGGTGATTTTTCCCTGGAGGAAGTCCAAGAGGCTGTCGACGAGGCGCTGACCCGTATGCGCAACGGGGAACACGACCTGGCGGTCCACCGCAACTGCGGCACGAACTACGTCACTGCCGGTATGCTGGCCGGGCTGGTTGCCGGGGCAAGCATGCTCGGCGCGGGCAGCCGTGTGCGGGACAAAGTGGAGCGCCTGCCGATGGCGATGGTCCTGGCTACCCTGGCCTTAATCGCCGGGCAGCCGCTTGGCCGGAAGATCCAGCAGAATATCACCACCTGCGGCGACCCCGGCGATCTGGAAATTGTCGAGATCGCATCTACGAATCGCGGGGGGATGAAAGCCTACCGGGTGACGACGCGAGGCTGAGCATGGCAGACCGGCCGGTTATCTATCTGTTTCATGGAGACGACGAGCCGGCCATTCATGGCGAGATAGAAAAACTGAAAGCCAGGGTCGGTGGTCCGGGGACTCTGGAGATGAACTTCACCAGGCTGGACGGACGGGTCCTGGCTTTCGATCAGCTGGTGACCGCCTGCGCCACCATGCCGTTCCTGGCAGAGCGCCGCCTGGTGCTCCTCGACCATCCCCTGGCTTACGCGAAAGACGAAGCGAACCGAGAGAAACTACTCGATTTCCTGGATCGGGTTCCGGCCAGCACCGCCCTCGTCCTGATCGAGCACCTGCCTCTGACCAGTCCAAGAGACAGGAAGGCTGGAAAAATCCACTGGTTGGAACTTTGGGCAAAGGGAGCTGGCGAACGAGTTTACTTGCGGGAAAAGGGGATGCCGACCGGTCAGAACGAATTACCGGCCTGGATCCAGAAGCGCGCCAGGGAATATGAAGGAGAGTTTACCGGGAGCGCAGCGAAGCGCCTGGCAGAGTTATCAGCCAGTGATGCCGCTGCCTTAGACCAGGAAATTATGAAGCTGCTAACTTACGTCGGGGGACAACGTCCGGTAGACGTACCGGATGTCGACCGGCTGGTGGTCGTAATCCCAGAGACCGACATCTTCACGCTGGTAGACGCTCTGGGAAACCGGGATGGGCAGGCAGCAGTGACCATGTTTCACCGTTTGCTTGATGAACAGGATGTGCAGTCAATCTTCCCGATGATAGTCAGGCAGTTCCGGTTGTTGTTACTGACCAGGGAATTGTTGGAGGCAGGTGCAATCGATACAGACGTTGCGAAAACCCTCGGGCTACACCCCTATGTGGCTCGCAAGGTTTTCGCCCAGGCTCGCCAATTCAACCTGCCCGTATTAGAAGCGGTCTACCACCGTCTGTTGGAGATCGACGTGGCTGGCAAGACGGGGGTAATGGAACCAGGTCTGAACCTGGATGGATGGATGGCGGAACTCACCGCTGAGGGCATCTAAACCGGAGAGCCTTGCTTGCCGCCGATGCCGATCCAGAAGTGGTTGGGCAGCACCGATTTGGTGGTCTTTACTTCGATTTCCCCGGCTTTGACCCCTTGATTCCCATTCTGGGTTGAATTTGCCATACTCGGGTGGACGTAGCATAAGTCCGGCTGTCTCCCATACTTCTGCTGGTAATAGATGGCAGCACGCTGAATCTTTTGATTGAGATCGGTCTTCACGTCGTTGTCGAACCAAAGCATTCCGATATTCATTATGCGCATCCTTCCGTCAAATTGTTAGTGGTATGAAACGAATAATTTGCCTGTTTATCCGGACAGTGAAACCAGGTTTCCAATTCGGGATAAGCGACTGTGTAATATTCTCGGAGTGGAGCAGGTCGATCGCAGTATTCGGTACGCTATAATTCGAAATCTGGGTTTGGAATAATGAAGAGAGCTGCGGGTCTAGAGGTGAAAGTGATCGATCCGGCAAGGTGGCAATTGTCCAGATCTCGGAACCAGGTCCTTTAGAGATCAACCATTTCAAGTGCAGAAATACTTCGTAATCCAGACGGTCTCCGGTCAATGCTCCAAAATCGTCGATAGCCAAAATAAAGGCAGGCCCGCGCTCCCTTCCGAAACGCCTTTGTTCTGCCAGGGCGCTGAGCTCAAGAATGATCTCGCTCGCCTGGCGCTCATAGGGAGCTGCTAGGACCTGGCAATGAGGATAATTGAGCAGGCCAGCCATTTCATCCGGATGAGGAGTGATCACGCAGAAATTGACTCTATCTGGAGGATTTAAAACAGCCGCAGAACCGAGAATCGTCTCAAGCAACTGGGATTTCCCGCACCGATCAGCACCTTGAATGAGCAACGAACCAGCCGTTGGATCCTTCAGATTTAGCATGAGGGGTAAGCCATCTTCGCAGATGCCAAAAACCAGGGAAAAAGGTGGGAAGGGTCCGAATGCGTCCAGCACTTCGTCTAGGGTGAGCGGCATGGGTGGAGGAAAACCATCCGAGATATTGATTCCATTAACGATCTCCCCTTCCAGGACTTCGATGGGGTATCGTTCATCAACCATTTCCCTGTTCGAATGGTTGTTTATACGCTGGTGCATGGTATTCTCCTGATGTGGTTTGATTGGTCAGGTATCGATATAAATAGAACGAGTGTTCTGTTTAATTTATCAGAACACTCGTTCTATGTCAAGAGGCAATTCCCCCTCTTTTACCTGGCAGTTTCGCAACTTCTCAGGATCAGTCTCTCATGGTGTATTTGGTACATTCGATCTCGAAAATCTGTGGGATACAGCCTCCGCTTATCCAGCTACCCGACCGGCTGCACCTTCCAGATACTCATCCATAGCGAACAATAAAGCATCAATATCTTCCATCAGGGTATCCCCCATGTGGGCGATGCGGAAGGTCTTGCCTTTCAATTGTCCATACCCGCTGGCGATTCGCATCCCCCGCCGCATTAAGAACGCGTTGAGGTTATCCAGGACGAATCCTTCTGGGCTGGCAACCGTGGTTACCGTCAGCGAACGGTAACCCGGGGCGGCAAATAACCTCAGGCCGCATCGTTCCCCCCAGTTCTGGACGCGCTCAGCCAAGGCGCTATGCCGGGCGAAGCGCGCTTCAAGCCCTTCTTCCAGGATGCGCTCCAGC
>Ga0209341_10005518_pt1 | contig 11427 bp, 8 predicted proteins | sample RifCSP13_2_FD_184020 | JGI IMG/M metagenome (GOLD analysis project Ga0209341, IMG submission 184020) | Soil microbial communities from Rifle, Colorado - Rifle CSP2_sed 13_2 (SPAdes) (version 2) | ecosystem: Environmental > Terrestrial > Deep subsurface > Rock core/Sediment | place: Rifle...
GGGCTGGTCGGCGCATACTTACGCTTCTGGCCGCGCTGGCAGTCTCTGGAAAAGGTGACCGCCGTGGAGTGGACACGTCACTACTTTGGTGAACGGATTTACCGTGTGATGTGGAAGCCTCTGCTGGTCAGCAAGTTCGGCGAAGAGAACTTGAATGTCGTCAACATGGCCTGGATGTGGGCGCGCCTGCACAGCCGCACGACGCGGCTGGGCACTTTCAAGGGAGGATTCCAGGTCTTCCTCGACAGGCTGGCCGGCGTCGTGCGATCGCACGGCGCGGAGATTCGGCTGAGCACACTCGTGACCGGCATGCGGCGAAACGCCGACGGCACGCTGAGCGTGCAGACCGCCGCCGGCCAGTCGAGTTTCGATGCCGTGATGTCCACTTCCTCGCCCGCGCTCATGGCGCGGCCCCGACCTGCCCACCGCATACTCAGAGCGGCTGCGCGGCTTGAAGTCGATGGGCGCAGTCGTGCTGATCCTGGCGCTGGATCGCCCCCTGACGAAATACTACTGGCATAACCTGCCCAAAGAGGCGGGGTTTCCTTTCCTGTCGCTGGTCGAGCACACCAACTATGTCAGCCCCGAGCATTATGGCGGCGACCACCTGGTGTACTGCGGCGATTACCTCGATCCCGGTCACGAATACTTCAGGCTCGGGAAAGACGAGTTGCTCGAACGGTTTCTGCCCGCGCTGAAACGATTCAACCCGGCCTTCGAACGGAGCTGGGTGAGGGAGACCTGGCTGTGGAAGACGCCTTATGCCCAGCCGGTGCCGCCCCTCAACCACTCGCGCAACATCCCCGACATTCGCACACCGGAGCGCGGTCTCTACTTCGCTTCGATGTCGCAGGTGTATCCCTGGGATCGCGGCACCAACTACGCGGTCGAGATCGGCCGGCGCGCTGCGCGCATGATCATGGCAGACGCCGAATCGGTGTAGAATTGGGCCTGTGCGGCTACAAAAAATTACCTTCTAAGGACTGCACCATGAAAAACATCGCTGTCGTCGGAGTCGGATACGTCGGCCTCGTCACTGGCACCTGCCTGGCCGACCTCGGCAATTGCGTCACCTGCCTCGACATCAGCCAGGAACGCATCGAAAACCTCAAGAAAGGCATCCTGCCCATCTACGAGCCTGGGCTGGAAGAGGTCGTCCGGCGTAACGTCAAGGCCGGGCGCCTGTGGTTCACGACGAGCTACGCCGATGCGATCAACGGCGGGAACGGCATGCAGCCGGCCGAATTCGCATTCATCGCCGTCGGCACGCCGAGCGCGGTCGACGGGGCGGCCGATCTGGAATACGTTCGAGCCGCGGCCGAGTCGATCGCAGAGGTGATGGATCATCCGCTCGTCATCGTCAACAAATCGACCGTGCCGGTCGGCACCGGCGACTGGGTCGCCGACATCGTCAAGACCGGGCAGAAAGAGCCTGTCTCGTTCAGCGTCGTCTCCAACCCGGAGTTTCTGCGCGAAGGCTCGGCGATCCACGACTTCATGAATCCCGACCGTGTCGTGCTCGGCTCGCTCGACCGGGAGGCCGCCGAGAAGGTGGCGCAACTGCACTTGCCGCTGCGCACCACGCTGGTGATCACCGACCTGCGCACGGCGGAAATGATCAAGTATGCGTCCAATGCCTTCCTGGCGACCAAGATCAGCTTCATCAACGAGATCGCCAACATTTGCGAAGAATTGGGCGCGGATATAAAAGAGGTCGCCGCCGGCATGGGCTTCGATAAGCGCATCGGGCGGGCCTTCCTCGACGCAGGCATCGGCTATGGCGGTTCGTGTTTCGAGGGGAGCGAAACAGTCTTCGCGCTCAACAGCCCGAACGCCTGCGCTCGCGCTGCCCCACTCCCTTTGGTCGGGGACTTCGCAGGCGCGGGCGTGACGACCGAGTCTCTCGAAGCGCTATTTGCCAGCGGTGGGGAGCCGTTTCAGGGCGAGGCTGTCCAGGTTGTCACACCCTCTCATCGGCGCGTGCTGGCCTTCGACTTGGAGACCGGTCTGCCGACGCTGGCCGAGGTGAAGGCCGTTACCCGACGATCCTACAACGGAACGATGGTCAACCTGAGGACGAGCATGGGGCGCGCGCTTAGAGTGACCGCCGATCATCCTGTGATCGTGCGTGCCGCATCCGGTTTCGAAGTGCTGCCGGCAGCCGCCGTAGCGCCTGGCGATCAACTGATGGCATTGTGCGAATTGCCCGCTGTCGAAACGTCTGCCGATTTGAACCTGCTCGATCTGCTGCGCGGCACGCTGCTTGAGGCGGATGTTTACGTGTCACCGGTCGATTCGTCGTTCAGCGACCAATACGCGCACTTTGCCGCGCACGTTCCACCGGACTTATTACAGTATCCCCACGAGATCCGGCGACACAATCGCATGTCATTGCGCCTGTTCCGGCAGTTAAGCGAGGCCGGTGTGCTGAATGTGCCCGCTGAGAAACTCCAGCTCTACACAGCGAAGGGTGCGGCGACCAAGATCAATGCCATCCTGCCGGTGGATGCCGACCTGATGCGGCTGTGCGGCTATTACCTGGCCGAAGGCTTTATCAGCCGCGATGTGGGACGGGCAGGCGCGGTGCGCCAGCGCGTGGGGTTCAGTTTCGGGGAGCACGAGATGGAATACATCGAAGACGTGCAGCGCATTCTGGCGCGATGGGGCTTGAAGTTCATCGAGCGGCACAGCACCGGCGCGGTCAGCACTCTGGTATCTTCGCGCATTTTCGCCTGGCTGCTGCGCGACGTGCTCAAGTGCGGAACGCGGTCGGACGACAAAGCCTTGCCGCGGCTGGCGCTGAACGTTCCACCCGATCTGCGGCTTGAGCTCCTTCGAGGCGCGTTCAGCGGCGACGGCGCGGTGACGCCGGTTCAGGACGGTAAAAACCTGATGCTGGAGTACGCCACCGTGAGCAAGCCACTGGCCGACGGCATGGCTCTGCTGCTGCAAACGCTGAGCATCGTCCCATCCATTCGCACGCGCTGGATGAATAAGTCGAAGCAGCCGGCGTACATTCTGCGCGTGAGCGGCTACAAGCAACTGCAAGCGCTGCAAGATGTATTTGGCGGAAAACGTCGTGCGCAAATCGCCGAAGTGCTAGCCGGTTACCAGCGCCATATTCGCCAGCGCGGCTTCTCACGGCAGGGCGCGTACGCTGCGCTCACCGTGCGGGCGGTCGAGTACGAAGAGGTGAACACGACGGTCTACAGCCTGGAAACGACCGCGGGCACGCTGATTGCCTCGTCGGGCTTGATCTGCCACAACTGCTTCCCGAAAGACGTTCTGGCCCTGGCGCACATGGCCGAAGTCAAAGGGCGTCATCCGCAGTTGCTGCAAGCGGTGATGGACATTAACGGCGATCAGCGCAGGAGCATCCTGCGCAAGGTGAGCGCTCTGCTCGGCGGCGAGCTGAAAGGCAAGACGGTTGGCCTGCTGGGACTGGCCTTCAAGCCGAACACCGACGATATGCGCGATGCGCCATCGATCGAGCTCGCGCGCTGGCTCGCCGAGCAAGGCGCCAAAATCAAAGGCTACGATCCGGTGTCCATGACGGCCGCCGCTTCGATGATGCCGCCCGGAATGAAATTCGCCGAGGACCCGTACGAGCTTGCGGCGGACTGCGATGCGGTCATCCTGGTCACCGAGTGGAACGAGTTCAAGCAGCTCGACTTCGAGCGCGTCAGGCAGTCGATGAAGACGCCGGTGCTCGTCGACGGCCGCAACGTCTACGATCCTGAGCTGATGCGCGCGCTGGGCTTTACCTATCGCGGCGTCGGGCGCGGCTACAATGACCGCCAGTGAGCATGGGAGTGTGCGGGCTGCAAACTCCAAACTTCAAAGTTCAAAATCCAAAGCTACAATGCGAAGCATCTCTCCGCCCGTCGTGAGACTCTTCGCTTCGCTCACAGTGACAACAGTTGATCCATTTGAGCCGGGTTGTACCATAGCAGTTTCCGGTTTGCTTTATGGCATCCCGGAGTCGAGCCTTCAGGCCTGATCTTTACCCACATTTATCAGCTGGTATCCGGGGGCTGGAACAGCCGCGCCCCCTCGGTCAAGTCGGCCAAGCGACGCCAGCCGCGCCAGAGGGTGCGCCAGCCCGGCGGGCCATCCCGGCGACGGCCTTGGTGGCCCCCGAGCTGGGCGACGCGCCGCCAGAACTGGGCGGCAGTCATCGTGGCGGCCTCGGTGTGTTGATAGCGTGCGAGCACTTCGACGAGCAGCGGCTCGACCACGGTCACCGCGGGTGCGTCGGGCGTCTGACGGGCGGTTTGGCGCAGTTGCAGCAGGCGCACGGCGATGGGCGCGGCGAAGCCCAGTAAGCGTTCCAGGTCGGCGCCTTCATCCAGTTGGCTGTGCTCCACCCGGCAGCCGGTTTTCAAGCATTGATGATAATCTTCACTCAACCAGCGGCAGGTATACCAGTCGGTGATGCGGTGGGCCTCGGCCGCCTGCGCCACGGGCCGCGAGGTGAGCAGAATCCACTCGATGGGTTCGACGCCCGGCGGCGGGTCGACCTCCCAGGCGCGCACGACCCAGGCGTCCAGGGGTGGCAGACGCCGGACGGCGGGTGGGGCTTGGGTCGGGGCCGGCACGCGCACGGCTGCCCAAGCCAGCACCAGTTGCGCCTCGCGCGCGGGCTGGTCGGGGGTGGCCGGCACGCGCACCCGATAGGCGCTGCCGGGTTGGGCAGGCAGGCTGCGCGCATAGTCGATCAAGTGTTGGGCGTGCGGCTGCGTGGCCTGAGGAGCGTCGGCTACCCAGTCCAGCGCCCGGTTATGGCGGACGCGCACCACAAAGTCCTTGTCCAGGCTGCGGCATTCGGCCAGATATTCAAAGTCGTCGCTGCCGCGATCACTGACATGCACCCAGACCACCCCAGCGGGCGGGCGGCCGACCGCCTGAGCCGACACTTGCCACACCCGGCCCTCCGCCGAGCGCGTCCAATGCGGGCGGCTCGCCGGGGTGGGCGTGCGCAAGACAACTTGGGCGTGCGCCAAGCCCAAGACGCTGCGGGTGTCGGGCAACACGGCCAGCGTGCTATGCAACAACAAGCCCTGGCCGCGCCCATCGCCAATCGGGCCCAAGCCGCGGGTGGACGGATGGGCCGTGTAATCCAACTCGGTGGTGTCTTCCACCATCAACACCAGCGGCGCTTGCCCCGCCGCCTGCAACGTCGCCTGCCAATGCGGCGTCAGCAGCGCCGGCAGGCTCGCGGCCGGGTGGTTGAGCAGGCGATACGCGCCGCGCAAGGCGGCGCGCGACCCCATTTGGTTGGGCAAGGACGCCTCCGGCTGAGCCGCCATCCTGGCGCCGATCTCCACCGCGCGCCGAGTCCGGCGTTGGTCACCCAAGTCGACGTGCGCCCACTGTTGCGCCGCCCATTCACTCGCGGAAGCGATCATGGTTCTCTCCGGCTTCACCCAAGCTACGCGCATTATCGCACAAGTCGAGGGAACAAAAGTTCTGGGTAAAGATCAGGCCTTCAGGCGGATCCGGCTGAAGCCTCGATTCCAAGTCGTTAATCCAGGTGGAAATCTCTAGTAACCGGAGGAGTGGGCAAAACATGAAGACGAGAAAGGCGGCGCCTCGCCGCATGACATCCGTCCGCAGGCCGAAGGTTCTGGCCCGAAACGGCGTGCTCAAGGCCGTGCTGGACAACGGGCTGACCGTGATCCTGCGCGAGAACCACAACGCGCCGGTCGCGACGTTCTGGTGCTGGTACAAAGTCGGGTCGCGCCACGAGCGATCGGGGATCACCGGCATCAGCCATTGGGTCGAGCACATGCTGTTCAAGGGCACCAAGACGTTCCCCCGGGCGACGGTCGACAAGCTGGTATCGCGCGAGGGCGGCGTGTGGAACGGATTCACCTGGCTCGACTTCACCACGTACTTCGAGACGCTGCCCGCCGGCAAGATCGACCTGGCGCTCCGCATCGAGGCCGACCGGATGACGAACGCGCTGTTCGCGCCGAAGGAAGTCGAGAGCGAGCGCACGGTCATCATCTCCGAGCGCCAGGGCAACGAGAACAGTCCGCAGTTCCTGCTCGGCGAAACACTGCAGGCCAGCGTCTTCATGGTGCACGGCTACCACCACGAGACGATCGGTCACCTGTGTGACTTGCAGTCGATGACGCGCGGCGACCTGTACGCGCACTACCGGACTTACTACGCGCCCAACAACTGCGTGGCGATCGCCGTCGGCGCGTTCGACGCCAAAGACATGCTGTCTCGCATCGGCAAAGCCTTTGCCAGGATCAAGCCCGGCCCGGCGCTGCCGAAGCTCGCGTCGGTCGAGCCTGAGCAAAAGGGCGAGCGGCGCATTACGGTAGAAGGTGAGGGCCTGACGTCGTACGTCGACGTCGCTTATCGTGCGCCCGAAGCGCGGCACGCCGACTTTGCGCCGCTGGTCGTGCTGGACGCGATCCTGTCCGGTGCATCGGGGTTGTCGCTGTTCGGCGGCGGGACGACGAATGCGTCGTCGCGGCTGTACCGCGCGCTGGTCGATACGGAGCTGGCCACCGATGTATCGGGCAGCTCGGTCCCGACGCACGACCCCTACATGTACGCGATCAGCGCGACGGTGCGCCAAGGCCACACGCCGGCGGAGGTCGAGGCCGCGCTCGACGCCGAGCTGCAGAAGGTCGTCGAGCAGCCGCCATCGCAGGAAGAGGTCGACAAAGCCATCCGCCAATCTAAGGCGCAGTTCGCGTACGGCAGCGAGAGCGTCACCAACCAGGGTTTCTGGTACGGCTTCAGCGAGATGTTCGCCGACCATACGTGGTTCGAGCATTACCTCGACCGCCTGGCGCAGGTGACGGTCGACGAGGTTCATCGCGCGGCGAAGGCGTACCTGGTGAAGAGCCGCCGCACGGTAGGCTATTACGTGCCAAAGCAAGGATGAGGGATGAAGCCTGTCCTGAGCGCAGTCGAAGGAGAGGAAGGATGAAGACTAGACTCACTCGTCGCTCATCACGTATCACTTATCAAGATTCACGTTTCACGTTTCACGTTTCACGCATCACGCATCACGATTCATCCGTCCCCGGCCCCGACACCGTCCAGCGCCGTGAATATCCCAACGGCATGGTCGTGCTGGTCAAGGAGAACTTCTCCAGCCCGGTGGTCGTGATCGACGGCGCGCTGCGCTTCGGCAGCGTGGACGTTCCGCGCGAGCAGGCCGGCCTGGCTTCCTTCATGGCCGACGTGCTGATGCGCGGCACGCAGCGCCGGACGTTTCAGCAGATCTACGAAGAAATCGAATCGATCGGCGCGACGGTGAGCGTGAGCGCCGGCCTGAACGTGTCCGGCTTCGGCGCGAAATCGCTGGCCGAATCGCTGCCGACGATCGTCGACATCCTGGCCGACGTACTGCAGGATCCGACCTTCCCGGAAGCCGAAGTCGAAAAGCAGCGCGGCGAGATCCTCACCGACTTGCAGGAGCGCGCGAACGACACGCGCCGCATGGCCGGCCTGACCTTCCGCGAGCTGCTGTATCCTGAAGCGCATCCGTACTCGATCAGCGGAACGGGCTACGCAGACACGATCAAGGCGCTGACTCGCGACGATCTCGAGCGCTTCTATCGCGAGCGTACCGGCGCGCAGGGGATGATCGCCACCATCGTCGGAGCGGTGAAAGCGGAAGATGCCTTTCGCTTGTGGGAAGATGCATTCGGCGACTGGCGCGGCGCGGGCCCTTCGACTTCGCTGCGCTCCGCTCAGGGTGCGCGCGCCGCGTTGCCGGAAGCGCCGAGAGTGTCCGACGCGCGCCGCAAGTCGGTCGGCATCCCGGGCAAGACGCAAAGCGATCTGGTGCTGGGCTTCGTCGGCCCCGCGCGGGCAGACCCGGACTACTACCCGGCGGCGCTGTGCAACACGATACTCGGCGTGTTCGGCCTGTATGGCCGCCTCGGCGCGAAGGTGCGCGTGAAGGGCGGCATGGCGTACTATGCCTACAGCTCGCTCGAAGGCGGGCTTGGCCCCGGCGCGTGGAGCGTGATCGCCGGCGTCAATCCGGCCAACGTCGACCGCGCGGTCGATCTGATACGCGGCGAGATCGGGCGCATGCGCGACGCGAAAGTGCCCGCCAGCGAGCTGGCCGACAACAAGGCGTTCATCACCGGCTCGCTGCCGCTGCGCCTGGAGACCAACGACGGCGTCGCCGACCAGATCACCAACATGGAGTTGTACGGGCTGGGTCTGGACTATCTGCAAAACTACACGAACATGGTCAACGCGATCACGGCGCAGCAGGTGCAGGCCGCCGCCCAGAAATATCTCGATCCGGACGCGTACGCGCTGGCCGTCGCTGGCCCGCCTGGGCAGTGACCGGTGATCAGTGATCAGTGATCAGTGATCGGTGATCAGTGATCAGTAATTGGTAATTGGTGAATGCTCGAATGTTATCCACGGGCGTCGACATCGTCCACATTCCGCGCGTGCAGAAGGCGCTTGGCCTCCATGGCGAGCGCTTCTTGAATCGCGTGTTCACGCCGCGCGAGATCGCGGCGTGCAAGGGCCGCGCGGACGAGTTCGCCGCGCGCTTCGCCGCGAAAGAGGCCGTGAGCAAGGCGCTGGGTGTGGGGATGCGCATCATGACCGCCGACGGCATCCTGTTCCACGACGTCGAGATTCTTCCAGACGGCAACGGCAAGCCGCACGTGCACTTGAGAGGACATGCGCTGGCGCGCTCCAAGGAGCTTGACCTGGACGAATGGTCGGTCAGCCTGACGCACGAGCGCGAGTACGCCGTGGCGTTTGTCGTCGCGACAGGTTGACACGATGATGATCGCTGCTGGCCGTGCACCCTGCTTCAAGAAGATTTAACGCGCTCTTTGGCCTGATTTGAGCTTGATCGGTTTGACTGAGTTACGATGAACATTCAAATTATCGTCCTGATGCTGGTTGTCCTGGTGATCGGTGGAGGCGCACTGGCGCTGTGTTGGATAAGCCGTCGCTGGCCTGTGCCGGCTTCAGCCGATGCAGACGCGACCACCGGCCCTATTCATCTTCCGGACGATCTGCCGCCGGCGATCGCCGGGGTGCTTGACAGCGACGGCGCCCGCCCGCACTGGCGGCACGCGCTGGGCACGCTGCTCGACCTCATGCGGCGCGGCGTGGTGCGGCTCGAAGAACCGCCCAGGCGCATGCGGCAGGGTCCCGGCGACTTCGTGATTCACCTCCGGTCATCGCCGATCGGCCTGCGGCCGCACGAGCGCAGCCTGCTCGAGGTTCTGTTTGGCCCCGGAGATGGCGCGGCCTCCGGTGTAAGGCTGTCCGATCTCCGCCCAAAGCTGTCTTCCCATTGGAAGACTTTCTCGGAGTCCGTGACACAGGAAATGCAGATGGCCGGATTGCTGAGCCGTGAGCGGGTGTCGTTTCAAAAGCGCCTGCTGCTCTGCGCGGCTGCCTTGCTCGCGCTGGGCGTGGGCGGACTGGCGGCGTGTCTTGCGCAAATCGGGCGCTGGCCCCCGAATGCCTCTATCGGGGGCTGGGGAGTCTGGCCTTTCCTGGTGCCGATCGAGGCATTCGCTGCCGGCGGCCTGGTGTTTATCATTGCCGCAGCGTTCCCGACGCTTTCGGACGAGGGCCTGCAGCGGGCCAAGCGGTGGCGGCGTTTCGTCTCACACCTGCACTACCTGGCACACAGGTATCCGCCGGCTCCCCGGCCCGATCTGATTGAAATGTGCCTGCCGTATGCCGCGAGTTACGGCCTGGCCGGGATGTGGGCCGCTCGCTTCCCGGATGGGCATCTATCGGAGGTCGCTGCCTGGTTCGACCCATTTGAATATGGTGGCTGGCCCCGACTGACTCTATCGGGGGCTGGCAACACCCACGTGATCGCGGCGCTGCTGCCATCGTTGACCAGGTTGCCGCGAAGTCCCCTTAGCGAAGCCGAGATCTTTGACAGTGATCCGAGGCCCTTCGGCTGAATAAACTGCTGGAGTTTGGCAAATTCCGGAATCGAGGCTTTAGAAGTTCTAAGTCGTGTCAAGAGGCTGAACCTTAACAAACTCGAATAGTCGTCACCGTGCTGGTTTGCGCCAAGCCGCACAGAACTGACCCCGTCCGCGCGGGGCTTGACTGGCCACTGAGTTAGGCTTACCCTAGGTACTGATGCGCAAGCCCTTGCTTTCACTATCCGCGCTCTGGCTGCTACGCGGCACCAAGCCGCTCCAACCGCGGCAGACACGGCCATTGGCAAAGCGCGTCGGGTCGCCAATGAAACTGACGAAGACCGCCGCACTGTCTTGCCCGATGCCCTTGAGCGTTTCCAGATGGCGCGACGGATGCAAGCGGCGATAGAGCGAGCGCACGACGGTCCGCCGCAGCTGGTCGCGGTCGGCTTCGAACTGGGCCAGCCACTTCTGGATCAAGCGGACTTCCGCTTGCAGGGCGGCAAAATCCACGTAAGTCGAAGGGTCGCCGTAGACCGCCATGACGTGCTTGGCCAACTTGACCAACGGCTCAACCCATTCCCCGCCATCTGCGGGGTCCAAGCCCGTCGCCCGCCAGGCGTGGCGGATCGTCTCCGGCCCGGCCCTCAGCACAGCCGTCGGGTCATAGTCATGCTCGCGGCACCCGCGCGCGGCGGGTCCGAACGGGTCGGCAAAGACGTGGTCCCGCCAGCCGCCCAACCACACCCTCCGGTCGAGGCCCGTGAGTTGGTTGTGCAGCGCGGTGATCTGCGTAATGACCCAATCCAGTTGCTTGCAAGCGCGTTGGCACTTGAGCAGGGCCGCCGGCGGCAAGACCAACGCATGCAGTTTCTCGGGGCTGACCAGGGGCAGTTTGGCCAAGACCCGCGCGTCGATCCGATCGCTCTTGGCGTGTTTATGATAGTAGCGCCGCAGGTCGGCCACCGGTTGGCTATTGACCAGATAGACCGTCACCGGATGGCGCATCAGGTACACGGCTACGGGCAGCCACGCCAGGCCGGTCGGTTCCATGACCACCGCCACGGGCCGGTCGGGCGGCGCTCCCTCACGCGCCCGTTGGAGCATGGCCGCCAGTTCGTCGGGCCACGTCGCCACGGCCAACACGGGCGTGACGAACGTGCCGTGCTCGTCCATCACCACCGCCTTGTGCGCGCGGGTGATGGCTAAGTCCAATCCGATGATCCGCATCGCACACCTCCAGGGTGATCACGACCAGAAACCGCTGGCCACGGCTGCGGAAGGCGCGGAGCGGCGCACGACCCAGGCCCAAGGCGGGCACGACTCAGCCACCCATGCTTGCCCGTGATCAGGGGTCTCGCCCCAGCGGACGAGCCCCAATGTTCCCAATCGGGTCACCTGGGCAGGCAGGCCAGCATTCTAAAGCTAGAGGCAGCCGCAGCTCCTCAGCCGGTGAGGCTAGCCGTCTCCATCCCTTCCAGGGCTGAGTGTACCCTACCTGTCGGTCTTGGGGAACGCTATTCGAGAT
>Ga0209341_10005520_pt1 | contig 11422 bp, 7 predicted proteins | sample RifCSP13_2_FD_184020 | JGI IMG/M metagenome (GOLD analysis project Ga0209341, IMG submission 184020) | Soil microbial communities from Rifle, Colorado - Rifle CSP2_sed 13_2 (SPAdes) (version 2) | ecosystem: Environmental > Terrestrial > Deep subsurface > Rock core/Sediment | place: Rifle...
GTCACGGCTTCGAGATCGAGGCGCGACGCGACGACTTCGTCACGGCCGACGACCACCGCGAGTGGCTGATCCAGGCGTGTCGACCCCGTGCCGCTGTGGCCCCGCCATAGCCCCGGCTGGCCTAGAGCAGCTTGCGTTTTCTCGCCGCGCAGCGCAGCTCGTCGCGGAAGTCGGGGTGGGCGCACGCGACGAGTGCCTGCGCCCGCTCCCGCAGCGACCGGCCGCGCAGATCGGCGGTGCCGTGCTCGGTCACCACGTAGTGCACGTCGGCACGGCTCGTCACGACACCAGAGCCCTCCGCGAGCGCGTCGACGATGCGCGAGACCTTACCGTCCCGTGCCGTCGAGGGCAGCGCGATGATCGGCCGGCCGCCGCGCGAGCGGGACGCGCCGCGGATGAAGTCGACCTGGCCGCCAAAGCCCGAGTAGACCTGCCGCCCCATCGTGTCGGCGCACACCTGGCCGGTGATGTCCACCGAGATCGCGGAGTTGATCGCGACCATCTTGTCGTTCTGCGCGATCACGAATGGGTCGTTCACGTAGTCGCTCGGGTGGAACTCGACGAACGGGTTGTTGTCGAGGAACTTGAAGGTGCGCTTCGAGCCGAGCACGAAGGACGCGACGATCTTGCCCTTGTGCAGCGTCTTGGCCTCGCCGGTGACGACACCGCTCTCGAACAGCTCCACCACCCCGTCCGAGAACATCTCGGTGTGGATCCCGAGGTCGCGCTTGTCCTTGAGATAGAGCAAGACCGCGTCCGGGATCTCGCCGATCCCCATCTGCAGCGTCGAGCCGTTTTCGATCAGGTCGGCCACGTTCTTTCCGATCGCGCGCGAGACGTCGCTCACCTCGGTCGACTGCGGCAGCTCGATCACCGGGCGGTCGATCTCGACCACGTGCGTGAGGCGCGAGACGTGGATGAAGCAGTCCCCGAGTGAGCGCGGCATCTGCCGATTCACCAGCGCCACCACGGCCCGCGCGCTCTCCGCCGCCGCCTTGGTGCACTCGACGCCGACGCCGTAGGAGCAGAAGCCGTGCTCGTCGGGCGGTGCGATGTGGATGAAGGCCACGTCCACCGGGATCACGCGTGAACGCACGAGGCCCGGAATCTCCGAAAGGAAGACCGGTACCCAGTCGGCGCGGCCCTCGTTGATGGCGGCCCGCACGTTCGGCCCGGCGAAGAGCGCCCGGTGGCGGAACGACCCGGCGTAGGCCGGGTCCACGTGGGGCGCTATGCCGAAGGTGAGCAGGTGCGTGACCTCGACGTCGCGCAGCTCCCGGGACCTCGCCACGAGGGCGTTCAGCAGCTCCTCCGGGTTGTTGCAGCCGGCGTGCAGCCACACGTGCTCGCCGGACGCCACCGTTTGCACCGCCGCCTCGGCCGACGTCACCTTGCGTCTATAGGCCTCGCTCCAGCTCATCGGCCCGCCTCGACACCGGGCGAGCGCCAGTCCACGCCGAAGATCCGCGCGAGCGACTCGCTCGCGCAGCGGCCGCGGTAGAGGTAGGTGCCCCGCACCAGCTCGGGGTAGGCCCGCAGCGCCGCGTCGATGCCGCCGTCCGCCACCGCCAGGAGGTACGGCAGCGTGGCGCTGGTGAGCGCCAGGGTCGCCGTGCGCGCGGCGCCGGACGGCAGGTTCGGAATGCACATGTGGATGATGCCGTCCACGTCGTAGGTCGGGCTGCTGAAGCTCGTGGGCCGCGACGTCTCGAAGCAGCCGCCCATGTCGATCGACAGGTCCACGACCACGGTACGCGGCTTCATCAGCCGCAGCATCGCGCGCGTCACGAGCACCGGCGCGCGCTGGGCGTGCACCGCCACGGCCCCCAGCACCAGGTCGGCGAAGCCGAGCGCCTTCTCGATGTTCGGCTGGGTGGCGAGCATGGTGGTCACCCCGGGGGGCAGCCTCTCCGCGGCCTCGCGCAGGTGTCCGACGCTCACGTCGAGGAGCGTCACGTGAGCGCCGAGCCCGAGGGCCGCCCGCGCCGCCGCGCGCCCCAGGACACCTGCGCCCAGCACGACGAAGTTGGCGGGGGGCGCTCCGGGCACGCCGCCGAGCAGGATGCCCTTGCCACCGAAATCGTTGAGCAGCAACCCGCTCCCGAGGACCACCGCCAGGCTGCCGGCGATCTCCGACATCGACGTGCGCACGGGAGCGCGGCCGAGGTCATCCTCGATCGCTTCGATTCCCACCGCCGTCACCTCGCTCTCGGCGAGCGCCCGGAACTCCTCCGGGCGGGCCGCCGGGAGCCCCCAGAAGCCGAACACCACCTGGTCCCGGTGCAGCTCGGCAAACTCCGGAGGATCGGGCGCGAACACCGATGCCACGAGCGCGCCGCGGGCGAACACCTCCTGGCGGCTGTACGCGATCTCGGCGCCGATGGCCTGGTAGTCCGCGGTCGGGTGGCCGGCGGCGAGACCGGCGTCCTTCTCGACCCACACGCGGTGGCCGCGCTGCACGAGCGTGCGCACGCCCGAGGGCGCGAGCGCTACGCGGTGCTCGCGGGGTCGTGCCTCTTTCGGAATCCCGATGTCCATGTTCCGCCTCTGGTCGCGTGGCCGAGGCGGCGCCCCGGGACGACCGCTCCCGTCAGCTCTCGTGCAGGCGCCTGCGCAGCCCCTCGATAATGGTAGTCAGCTTCCGGCATTCGTCGCACGACAGGTCCGTCGTGGGACACGGCACGCCGTCCGCCTGCATCTCCGCGCAGCCGGGCGCCGCCACGAAGTCGCACAGCTCACCGACCAGGGTCGTCATGAGATCGCGCAGGCGGCTCGGTGGGATCTCCCGCAGCGTGAGCAGCAGCTTCTGCTCGTCCGCGTTCAAGGGAATGAGACCCTCTCCGCTCATGCGTCCCCCTTCCCCGCTTCCGCGGCTTTCTCAATGCCCCGGGCGAATGCTTCCTCGTTGAGTGGGATGAGCGCGCACTTCTCGGAGAGCGCCTCGCGGACCGCGCTCAGGAACGTCTCCTTCGGGAAGAGCCGCGTCGCCTCCGAGAGCGCCCCGAGGGCCACGATGTTCTTCACGATGATCTTGCCGAGCGAGGCGGCGATCTGGGTGAACGGAACGCCCACCGTCTTCACTCCCGGCCGCAGCGCCGGCAGCGCCGGTACCACCGAGCTGTCGTAGACGACGACACCGCCCTCCACCACGTGCGGCGCGAACTTCGCGACGCTCGGTGCGTTGAATGCCACGAGCACGTGCGGCTCCGGCGCGGCGGGCGAGAGCACCTCGTGCCTGGCGATGCGCACGTCCGCGTAGGACGTCCCGCCGCGCGACTCGGGGCCGTAGCTCGGGATGTGCGTCGCGTCGAAGCCCTCGTTGATCGCCGCGCGCGCGAGAAGCAGTGCCGCGGTCTGGGCCCCGTCGCCGCCGGCCCCGGCCAGCTTGACGGCGATGTCGTCACCCCAGGGCGTGCGCGGGAAGCCCTCGCAGAAGCGCGGGGCCGCCTGACTCGATCCGCCGATCATCTCCAGCATCTTCTCGGGCGCGAAGCTCGGGGGCGAGGGCAGCGGCCACGCCTCCTGGCGCGCGACGTCCTTCTTCACCCCGAGCGGGTAGAGGGGAACCATCTTCTCCTTGACCCACTTCTCGTTCTCGACCGGGGTCAGCTTCAGGTGGGTCGGGCACTCGGCCAGCACCTCGACGAAGGAGAAGCCCTTCCCCTCGACCTGCAGCCGGATCGCCTTCTTGATCGCCTTCTCCGCCTTCACCCGGTTCTTGGCGTCGAAGAGGGCCACCCGCTCGACGTAGATCGGCCCGTCGAGCCCGGCCATCAGCTCCGCGACCTTGAGCGGCTGGCCCATGAAGCCGGTGCGGCCGTAGGGGCTCGTCGCCGTCTTCTGGTCCATCAGCGTCGTCGGGGCCATCTGGCCGCCCGTCATGCCGTAGACCGCGTTGTTGACGAAGATCACGCTGATCGGGATGCCGAGCTGCGCGACGCTCACGATCTCGGCGAGGCCGATCGAGGCGAGGTCGCCGTCGCCCTGATAGCTGATCACGATCGACTCGGGGTTTGCGAGCTTGTGGCCGAGGGCCACCGCGGGAGCGCGGCCGTGCGCGGCCTGCGTGTTGCCGACGTCAAAGTAGTAGTACAGGAACACGGCGCAGCCGACCGGCGAGACGGCCACCGTGCGGTCCTGGATGCCCAGCTCGCGGATGGCGTCGGCCATGTACTTGTGGGCGAGGCCGTGGCCGCAGCCCGGGCAGTAGTGCGTGCTCTGCCCCTTCAGGCCGTCGCCGTGGCCGTGGCGCTCGAAGCGCTCGTAGAAGACGCTCATACCGCCACCCCCTCGTGGCTGCGGGCCGCGCGGGCGGCCATGACGCGCTCCACGATCTCCGCCTGCTGCGGCAGGACGCCGCCCTGACGGCGCACGTGGTCGATCGGCGGGGCCTGGAGGCCCGCCTTCGAGAGGGCCAGCCGCAGCTCGTCCTCGAGCTGTCCACTCGACGCCTCGACCACCACGATGCGCTCGGCCTTCGGGACGAGCGGCGCAAGCGCCTTCACCGGGAAGGGCCAGAGCGTGAGGGGCCGGAACAGGCCCGCCCGCACCCCCTGTTTCCGGAGCGTCTCGACGGCGCCCTTAGCCATCCGCGCGGGCGTGTTGCAGGCCACCACCAGCACCTCGGCGTCCTCGCAGCGGAAGAGGTCCGCCCGCTGCTCGGCCTCGGTCATCGCGGCGTACTTCGCGTCGAGGTGGATGTTGTGGGCCTCGAGGTCGGCCTCATCCAGCTGGATCGACGAGATCAGGTTCCCGCGGTGGGCGGCGTCTCCCCAGACCGCCCACTCGGGCAGGCCCGGCTTCAGCATCGTCGTCGGCAGCGCCACCTTGCCGGTCATCTGCCCCAGGTAGCCGTCGCAGAGGACCACGACCGGGTTGCGATACTTGAACGACAGGCCGAAGGCCAGCATCGTGAGGTCCAGCATCTCCTGCGGGGTCGACGGCGTCAGCACGATGCCATGCGTATTCCCGTGGCCAAGGCCGCGGCACGCGAGCTTGATGTCCGCCTGCTCCGGGGCGATGTTGCCGAGGCCGGGGCCGCCGCGCATCACGTTCACGAAGACGCCCGGCACCTCGGCGCCGATCATGTACGAGATCCCCTCGAGCATCAGGCTGAAGCCGGGCGACGAGGTGAAGGTCATCGCTCGCAGCCCCGCCCCACCGCAGCCGTACATCATGTTGACGGTGGCCACCTCGCTCACCGCTTGGACGAAGACGCCGTCGAGCTTGGGCAGCAGCTTCGCCATCAGCTCCGCGCCCTCCGTGGACGGGGTGATGGGATACCCAAAGAAGTGCCGGCAGCCCGCGAGCAAGGCGCCGACCGCGGATGCGTAGGTGCCCTTGGTCACGAGCGGGCGCGTCTCGGGCAGCGGCAGCCGCTCGGCCGGGATCGGCTGCGCCCTCCTGGCCTCGACCGGCCTCGGACCGAAGGTCTTCGCCGGGTCCACGAGCTCGAAGTCGGTTCCCGGCTCCGGGGAGAGGCCGTACGGCTCCGGGCAGGCGGTCATGCACAGGCCGCAGGCCGAGCAGTTCGCGAGGTCGAGGACGACCGGCACCAGCCCCGTGCGAGGGTCGATCTCGGTCCCCATCTCGATGCAGTGGCGGGCGCAGGCTTCGATGCAGCGTCCACAGCCCTTGCAGTACTGCGGCAGCAGGACGGGCTTGGGCTTCTCGACGGTCGTGGGCATCCCTTTGGTTCCTCGCGTCCAAAGGGTGCAAACTCCTCGCCAAGCCCCAAGTGCCGTCGATCGTGACCATTCCGCCGATGCCGGGCCCAGCATCGCGCAAGGCTTGCGCGGGGCAAACTGGTCCGGCGAACTTGTTCCGGGCGCAGGTGACGCTCTCCACGAGGCGCGTGACTCTCCAAGAGCGGCACTCGTAGGTGCGCGCTTCGAGGCTAGGCGGCGGCTTCGGCGGCCGTCAGCTCGACGGGCTCCCCGGCGGTGCGCGTCTTTGCGACGACCAGGTAGATCGCGGGCACGACGAACAGCGTGAACAACGTGCCGATCACCATGCCGCTCACGAGCACGATGCCGATGCTGTTGCGCGCCCCGGCGCCGGGGCCCGTGGCGAGCACGAGCGGGAAGTGGCCCATCACCGTCGCGGCCGTCGTCATCAGGATCGGCCGCAGCCGCGTCGCGGAGGCCTCGACCACCGCCGCGAGCTTCAGGCACCCCTGCTCCTGCAAGTGGTTCGCGAACTCCACGATCAGGATCCCGTTCTTCGCCACGAGCCCCACGAGCGTGATCAGACCCACCTGGCTGTAGATGTTGAGCGTCGTGAGGCCGAGGAACGAGAAGACGAGCGCGCCGGAGACAGCGAGCGGCACCGAGCCCGCCAGGATGATGAACGGGTCGCGGAAGCTCTCGAACTGGGCCGCGAGCACCAGGTAGATCAGGATCGCCGACAGCAGAAACGTCGCCAGGAACTGGCCGCTCTCGGTGCGCAGCTGCCGCGACTCGCCCGCGTAGTCGACGCTGAAACCGGGGGGCAGGATCGCCGCGGCCTCCTTCTCCAGCACCGCGAGCGCCTGGTCGAGCGGCACCGTCGGCGGGATGACACCTTGGATCCGCACCGCGTTCAGCTGCTGGAAGCGCTTCAGCTCGCGCGGCTCGGTCGTGTTCCTGAGCGTAGCGAAGGTCGAGAGCGGCACGAGCTTCCCGCCCGCGCCCGTCACGTGGATCTGGGCGAGCTGCTCCGGCGCCAGCCTCTCGCTGCGCTTCACCTGCGGGATCACCTTGTAGCTGCGCCCCTGGATGCTGAAGCGGTTCACGTAGTCGCCGCCCAGCAGCGTCGCGAGGTCGCGCCCGGCCTGGCTCAGGTCGACGCCCTGCGCGCGCAGCTTGTCGCGGTCGAACACCACCTCGGACTGTGGCTGGTCGAACTTCAGGTCCGAGTCCGCGAAGAAGTAGAGCCCGCTCGCGAAGGCCTTGCCCACCAGCTTGTTGGCGATCTCGACCAGCCGCTCCGGCTCGGCCGTCGAGGCGATCACGAGGTCCACCGGGAAGTCGCCGCCGCCCGGCAGCGGCTGCGGCGTCATCGGGATCACCCGCACGCCCGCGATCGCCGCGAGCTTCCCGGACGACTCCATCAGCAGCTGCCCGGTCGTCTTCTTCCGCTCGCTCCACGGCTTCGTGACCATGCCGCCGAAGCCCCCCGTCGGGGTCGTGATCTGGAAGCTGTGCGCGGTTTCGGGGAAGGACGTGTAGACGTCCTGGACCTTGGCCGCGAACAGCTTGGTCTGGTCGAGCGTCGAGTTGGCGGAGGCCTGCACGATGCCGAAGACGACGCCCTGGTCCTCCATCGGCGCCAGCTCCTTGTCCGAGAACAGGTAGAGCGGCACCATCAACGCGACCACCAGCCCCCACAGCCACAGCACCGAGCCGCGATCGCCGAGCGTCCAGCCGAGGGCGCGCGCGTACCAGGCGCGGACCTCCTCGAAGCGGCGGTTCACGAAGCCGGCGAAGCCGCGCTCGGCGTCTCCCGAGCGCAGCAGCCGCGAGCCCATCATCGGCGACAGCGTGAGCGCCACGACCCCCGAGACGATCACCGCTCCGGCCAGCGTGAACGCGAACTCGCGGAAGAGGGCGCCCGTCAGGCCGCCCTGGATCGCGACCGGCGTGTAGACCGCGGCGAGCGTGATGGTCATGGCGATGATCGGCCCCACCAGCTCGCGCGCGGCGTCGCGTGCGGCTTGCAGCGGGCGCGCGCCCTGCTGGAGGTGGCGCTCGACGTTCTCGACCATGACGATCGCGTCGTCGACCACCAGTCCGACCGAGAGCACGATCGCCAAGAGCGTCAGCAGGTTGATCGTGAAGCCGGCGACGAGCATCAGGAACACGGCACCGACGAGCGAGATCGGGATCGCCACCACCGGGATCAGCACCGCCCGCAGCGAGCCGAGGAACAGGTAGATCACCACGATCACGATCAGCAGCGTCTCGCTGAGCGTCTTCAGCACCTCGTCGATCGCGTCCTGGATGTACTCGGTCGCGTCGTAGGGGATGCCGGCCCGCACGCCCGCCGGCAGGCGCGCCTCGATGCCCTTCATCTCCTCGCGCACCCGGGCGATCACCTCGAGCGAGTTGGCGGAGGGCAGCACCCAGATGCCCATGAAGGTCGCGGTCTGGCCGTCGAAGCGGACGTCCTCCTCGTAGTTCTCCGCCCCCAGCACCACGTCGGCGATCTCGCCGAGACGCACGAGCGCGCCGTCCTTCTGCTTCACCACCAGCTGGCGGAACTCCTCCGGCGTCTTGAGGTTCGTGTTCGCGACCAGGTTCACCGAGACCATCGAGCCCTTGGTGCGGCCGAGCGCCGAGAGGTAGTTGTTGCGCGCGAGCGCTTCCTGCACGTCGGAAGGCGAGATCTCGAGAGCCGCCATCCGGTCCGGCTTGAGCCAGACGCGCATCGCGAAGGTGCGGTCGCCCAGGATGTCGGCGCGCTGCACGCCCGAGATCGCGCTGAGCCGCGGCTGCACCACGCGAGTCAGGTAGTCGGTGATCTGGTTCTGGTCGAGCTCGTCCGAGGCGAAGCCTACGTACATCGAGGCGAACTGCGAGTCCGCCGTCTCGAGCTCGATGATCGGGGCCTCGGCCTCCGGCGGCAGGTCGTTGCGCAGCTGCGCCACCTTGGCCTGGATCTGCGTGAGCGCCGCGCTCGTGTCGTAGTTGAGCTTGAGGTGCACCGTGATCGTGCTCACGCCCGAGGTGCTCTGCGACTCGAGGTAGTCGATGCCGTCGGCGCTCGCGATCACCCGCTCGAGCGGGGTGGTGATGAAGCCGCGCACCAGGTCGGCGCTGGCTCCGACGTAGGCGGTCGAGACGCGGATCACCGCGATGTCGCTGCGCGGGTACTGGCGCACGCTCAGCGAGCGGATCGACCACAGCCCCGCGATCAGGATCACGAGGCTCACCACGACCGCGAGCACCGGCCGGCGAACGAAGACGTCCGTGAAACGCATCAGTTGTCCTCGGGCCGCGGCCGCGGGTCGTTGGCGGGCTGCACCTCGTTGTTCACCCGCACCGCCCCGCCGCTGCGCAGCTTGAACGCCCCCGAGCTCACCACCTCGGCGCCGGCCTCGATGCCGGAGAGCACCGCCACCTGGTCGCCACGCGTCCCGCCGAGCTTGACGAACTGCTGGGTCACGACCTTCCCCGCCTCGGCGTTCTTCGCGTCGGCCGCCGAGACGACGAACACGGAGTCCCCGTAGGGCGCGTAGCTGATCGCCGAGGCCGGCAGCACCAGCGCCTGAACTCCCTCGCCCGTCGCGACCCGCGCCTCGACGAACATCCCGGAGTGGAGCTCCCCCTTCGGGTTGGCGAGCGTCGCCTGGACCTGCACGTTGCGGGTGGCCGCGTCCACGACCGAGTCGACAGCGCTGATGCGGCCGGCCATCTCGGGGCCGTCGATTCCGGAGACGCTCACGCGCACCTCGCGTCCGACGCGCACCTCGCCGACCTGCTGCTGCGGCACCGAGAAGTTCACGTAGATCGGGTCGAGCGCCTGCAGCGGCACGATCGGGTCGCCCGCGTTCAGGTACTGCCCGAGGTCGACCTGGCGGATCCCGAGCATGCCGGAGAACGGGGCCCGGATCTCTTTGCGCTCGATGGTCGCCTGGATCTCACCGACCCGCGCCTCCGCCTGCTTGTGCTCCGCGCTCACGCGGTCGAGCTCGGCCTCGGCCACGATCCCCTGCGCCACGAGCCCGCGCACGCGTTCGAGGTTCATGCGCGCGAGCTCGCGCTGCGCCTCGGCGGCGGCGAGCTGCGCCCGCTCCTGGCGCGCGTCGAGGCGGACGAGCAGCTCGCCCTCCCGCACCGGACGCCCGGACTCGAAGGCCAGCGTCTCGACGACACCGGGCAGGTCGGCGCTCAAGGTGACGCCGCGGACGGCCCGCACCGTGCCCACGGCCGCGAGGGTCGTCGGCCACCGCTCCGAGCGCGCCAGGATCGTCGTGACGGCCTCGGGCGGAGGCTGGAAGGACGACGCCTGCGCGATCGCCGCCTGGATCTGCAGCACCTTGACCGCTCCCAGCCCGAACACGGCGCCGGTCGCGACCATCAGCACGAGCCATGTCCGCCTGGTCATCGCACGCTCCTTTGTCGGGCCGGACGCCGGGACCGACCCCTTCGGCCAGTCGTTCTTGGGGATCCTCAACCATGGACGTTTCGGGCGGATTCGCCGATCCATGAAAAGACGTCAGGGCCCGTATGCAGGGGCCGAGGGCCCGAGGCTGTGGGAGGGAGGCCGGGGGGGTGGGGCTGCTCTGGTGCGCCCGCCGGGACTCGAACCCGGAACCCCGAGCTTAAAAGGCTCTTGCTCTACCGTTGAGCTACGGGCGCGACCCCCGTAGCCCTCGATGGTAGCACGCGCGCCGGGGCCGCCTGCTCACTCGAACCAGCGTGCGAGGGCGCTCTGGGCACGGAGGATCGTCTCCTCGCGGTCGGGGCCGGTCGAGACGACGCCGATCTCCACGCCCGCGAGCTCGCCCAGCCGTTCCACGTAGCGGCGAGCGTTCTCGGGCAGGTCGCGCCACTCCCGCGCGCCCACGCTCGGCGTACGCCAGCCGGGCAGCGTCTCGTAGACGGGCTCGCAAGCTTCGAGCACCGAGCTGTCGGCCGGCATCTCGTCGAGCACCCCGCCCTCGAAGCGATAGCCGGTGCAGACCGAGATCTCCGGGAGCTCGTCCAGCACGTCGAGCTTGGTGATCGCGAGCGTGTCGAAGCCGTTGAGGCGGACCGCGTAGCGGACGGCCACCGCGTCGAAGAAGCCGCAGCGCCGCGGCCTCCCGGTGGTGGCCCCGTACTCGCCGCCTCGCTCCCGCAGCGCGTGGGCCAGATCGCCGTCGAGCTCGCTCGGGAACGGCCCCGTGCCGACCCGCGTGCAGTAGGCCTTCGCCACGCCCAGGACACCGTCGATCCGCGTGGGTGGCACGCCGGTCCCGGTGGCAGCCCCCCCCGCCGCGGCGGCCGAGCAGGTGACGTAGGGGTAAGTGCCGTGATCGAGGTCGAGCAGCGCCGCCTGCGCTCCCTCGAAGAGAACCGAATAGCCCTGCGCCATCTGCCGGTGCAGCACCAGCGAGACGTCGGTGATGCGGGAGCGGTGCCGCCCGCCAAAGGCCGCGAGCTCGCCGATCACCCGCTCCCAGTCCACGTCGGGGGCGCGGCCGGCGCCGCGCAGCACCTGCTCGTAGTGCCGGCGGGCCTCCGCCAGCTTGTCCGGGAGCGTCGCCGGCCGCAGCAGGTCGCCGAGCGTCACGCCGCGCCGGCCCGCCTTGTCCTCGTAGGCCGGCCCGATGCCGCGCAGCGTGGTGCCGATCTTGCGGGCGCCGCGGGCCTCCTCCGAGAGTGCCTCGAGGCCCCGGTGGTGCGGCAGGATCAGGTGGGCCCGGTCCGACAGCAGCAGGTTTTCGCCGACCTCCACG
>Ga0209341_10005522_pt1 | contig 11420 bp, 10 predicted proteins | sample RifCSP13_2_FD_184020 | JGI IMG/M metagenome (GOLD analysis project Ga0209341, IMG submission 184020) | Soil microbial communities from Rifle, Colorado - Rifle CSP2_sed 13_2 (SPAdes) (version 2) | ecosystem: Environmental > Terrestrial > Deep subsurface > Rock core/Sediment | place: Rifle...
TCTTTGTGTTTATCATGTCTTATCCTGTAAATCCTGTCAAGAAAACGAATATTTATTAAGATTAATAGTTGTAAATTTTAAAAATGTTTATCTAACAGCTCATTCTTTTTCCTTTCATAATTTTCATCTGAAATAAGCCCTTCTTCCAACAAACTCTTCAAAAACCTCAGCTGTTCTTTTAATGGCTGTTGCACCGCCCCTGTTTGTTTCGAACTACTATTCTCAGTCGTATTCAGAGGAGCAGTGTTTTCTGCTGTATGACTAGAATAAATGCTTTCATTGTTTTGTTTCTTCTGCGGGGATTTTTTAGATACCACCTTTTTGGTGCCTTCTCTCACCGAAGAATCTCCATCGTGCCTGATCAAAGGAATCGTTAATACATTTTCCCTATTGGGATGCATCGATTGCCCCGCAGCGGGAATCAGTCTCCATAAAGGTCCTTTTTTTACCTCCATCGGATTTTCAAATTCAATTCCATTTTTTATCAAATTCTCTTCATCGCTATGCCGGTACGATAATTCCTGATGGATACGACCAAACGCTATATACAAATTCTGATTTGCCACGAAAATGCAGAAGTAGTTGTGTTTGCTTTTCAAGTAAGGTCTGGCTAGTGAATTGTAAACCAATAAATATTGCGACGGCCCTAATTGCATAAAACCTTCCATCAGCAGAGGGGCCAATACATATGCCAGATCAGCATCTGAAAAAACCCGCTCCGTTTTTCCGTAACCTATAATACCCTTCCCCTGAAAATATATGTTAGAAAATATTTCGCCAATTTCTTTCTCTGAAAAACTATAGGGATGGTTAAATGTCCCATACATTACCCTGTCTCTGTTACTCAATTCTTTTATCTTAATATAACTGTTTCCCTTTCTTGAAATAATTTCATCGGCAGCCTGAATAATTTTTTCACAGGGAAATAAGCACATCACAAAAACCATCCCCACAAAAAGGAATACTTTGTTCCTGCCAAGAAACGGCATCCAGTTAAGCATATGAATTTTTTTCTTTTCGTACATTTTCAATGAGATGCCAAATCGAATTCAGAGCAACACTGCATTCGTGACTAATTTAATGTTCAAGAATTTCAATCTTTTGTGATTCCCCTCTAGAAAGAGGGGATAAAGGGGTGTGTAAAAATGCCATAACACACCCCCGTCCCCTCTTTTTAGAGGGGAGATTTAAAGTCGCTGCCAAAGGCAGCCTAATTTACATCCATCACTCAATAAATTCCATTGGTTCTACATTTGCCAACAAACCCATTTTTATAGCATATTTTGTTAATCCAACGGCATCATGAATATTGAGTTTTTTCATAATGCTCGTTCGATGATTGTTTATCGTATTACTGCTAATCAAAAGATATTTGGCGATCTCTTTGCTCCCATATCCTTCCGCTACCAGGTATAAAATGGTTTTCTCCCGGTCAGTAAGCTTGTCGTATGATTCTCTATCGGCTTCAGAAATTGGTATATCACTCTTCTTGCCCTTCAACTGATCTACCAGCACCTTTGAAACAGAAGGGCTTAAGAATACCTGCCCTTTTAATGTTGATTCTATAGCAGTAATTAAATCAGTATCTGTCGACTCTTTATTCAGATATGCTGAAACCCCTATATCCAGCATTCTTGTAATAAACTCTTTACTTTCATACATCGTGAGAACTATTATTTTTGTGTCAGGGCTGATTTTGCGGATTTGTTTGGCTGTTTCTATACCGTTGATTTTAGGAATAGAAATATCCAGAATTACCACGTCAGGCAATTGTGCTTTTACCTCTTCCAGTGCGCTAAATCCATCACTCGCCTCACTCACCACCTCATAGTTGTCATGGAGTTTTAGAAGCAGTTTGATCCCCTGCCTTACAATGGTATGGTCTTCTACAAGCACGATCCTTACTTTTTCCATTTTACACCAATTTCCTGACTTAAAATTCTTTGATTAAGTAGGAATACTGATAAGAAGGGTTGTTCCTTTATTTAATTTTGAAATAATATGAAAGTTTCCTCTCATGATATCAACCATCTCTTTTATTGTGGTTATCCCCAGCTTAAACTCCTCCAGTTCTTTTTCCCACACGTCTTCTACATTGAAGCCACGACCATTATCAACAACCCGTAAAACAATATTATTCTCCTCCGTAATGAATTCAAGTCTTACCAAAGTTGCGTTTGCGTGCTTGATGATATTTGTTATCGCTTCCCTTACAATACGGAACAAATACAACTTGAAATTTACAGGGATGTTTTCCTCATTTATATTACTGTAATTAATAATTCGGATAGGCACTCTTCTTGAGACCTGTTCAGCATAGTTACGTATCGTTGCTAATAGCCCCAATTTCTCAAGAATGCTATAGTTAATATTGAACGTTAGATCTTTTATATTTTTGAATACCATGTCCACGATCTTCCGGCAATCTTCCACACATAACCGGAATTCATTACTTTGATCAAGCACACTTTTGAGATTGTAACACTCCAGGAGTTTAATATTAATTTTTAACGCAGTCATCGCCTGTCCAATTTCTTCATGGAGCACCCTGGACAGGTGTCTGCGTTCATCCTCCTGAACCGAAATTATTTTATGGGAAAGTTTCTTCAATTCCCGATGTTTGGCTTCTAAATTCCGATTATACTCTTTAATTTTTTGTTGATCAATCCTGAGGGTATCGACCATTTTGTTAAATACCATTGAAAGAGTGCCGATTTCATCGTATTTATTAACACTCAGCCTGACAGAGAGGTCTCCTTCGACAATCCTTTGAGCCGAATCCATCAACTTTGCCAATGGGTTTGTTATTGAGGAAGCAATTTTTATGCTCAAAAAAATACTAAAAATAACCGTTACAATGAAGAAAAACAGTATCGTTAAAGACGCCGACCGGATTACACTTTCGAAAGAATATTGGATTTCATAAAAGGACTTGTAGCTTTCGTGTTTGATTGCACGTATGATAACGCTTAAATTGTTGATTCTGGACAGGAGTAACGTTTTATTGGGATATGCCTTATCCTCTGAATACAATAGATCACAATGATTTTTTATTGCCTTGCTCAACTGTAATAAGAGAGAATTACCAACACAGGCGTTTGTTAACTTCATAGACTCGTCCTTCATACTGCTCAAAATATTCACATAATTTTCAGCAATTTCCTTTTTTTTGTTTTTATTTGTATGCCTGTGCGTCATGGTCCGCAATCTTTCAATGTATATTTCCAGATTACCGATACATTCAATTCGGATACGGCTATCATTTGTCAAACCACTTTTCAGATAATTGATACTCCCCAGCTTCACCAGCGCAACAATGGTGATAACTCCCAAAAAAATGATAATAATGAAGTATCCATTAAACAGGCGTGTGCTGATGGTATTCCGGGAGAACATACTATTTACCTACCCCCAACATGTTACAATAGTTTCATTCATAATATAACTGTTCCGCTTCGTCAGCCTGAAAGAAATCGATTATTGGGATAAGAATGGTATATCCTGTGGAAAACATAAGCCACACCAGTGTTCCAATAATCCAATAGCTAAAAAATCCCTTACTAAAACTAAAACCGGAAAAATACATTATTACAGGGAAAAACACTTCCATAGCCAGTGAACTATAGATTGCCAACGATATGATTTTCCGGGCGTTCGTTTTGAAATACGCATTCATATTCTCAAAATAATCACTCTTCGATACCGGTCTGAGTCCTTTTATATCTTTAATTTCCTGTTTTTTCAGAAACGAAGTTACCATGAGTTGAATCCTGGAGAAATCAAATTGGCCGCTCTGTAACCAATAGCCATCAATCAGACAAACGATTCCACTAACCAAAACAACGGTACAATTTGCACACGCCATGGGAACCATTTCACCCATTGCCACGAGCAACGAACTTCCATCCTGAGCGCTGGCCACGACTAACCATACAATAATACCGCTGATAAATCCCAGCAGGGTTCCCCAAAACGCACCGAAGGAAGACAATCTTTTCCACATAATCCCAAAAATAATTGGAAGCACTCCGGCACTCAAGAAAATTCCCATCGCAAGGTACAGAAAATAAACCTGAACACCTATTGAATAAATTAAAAAACTTAATATTCCTGCAATAATGCCAAAAAGACCCGTTGTAAAACGAGAGATTTTGAGTATTTGTCTATCCGTAGCTTGCGGTTTTATATTCAAACGGTAGATATCATTCGCAATGATGGACGCCACAGCAACCGATTCAGAATTCCCTGTTGAAATAATAGCCATAAAAAGCATCACCAAAAAGGCAATACCTCCGATATTGCCTGATACGTGATATGCCGTTAGCGGCGCTATGATTGTAGAATCGTTAACATTGATGCCCAACGCCAATCCACCCACCCCGAATGCTGTGGCAATACAGAGGGGTATCGCAAACCATACAAGTCCTGCCGTTAAGAAACAACTTCCCGCAGACTTATAATTGACAGCGATTGCCCTTTGCCAGTACGTCTGATCCAGGAATACCGTACCAAAATTCCCTATTGTATTGACAATTCCAAACATAATCCCTGAGTAAGAAGTAATATTAATGAACTTTCCTTTGTCATGAAAATTTTCTACCATGCTGCAGATGCCAAAGTCTCCGTATTTATAATAGAAAATCACCGACAATCCCAGACCGATGATCAAAATAATCGCAACCTGAAGATAATCTGTGACGATAGAGCCCCTCAAACCCGTAATGGAGCTATAAAAACAAAATGCCAAAGGGATCACAAGTACCGCAATCTTTACGTTAATACCTGTTAAAACGTTTAAAGCCAGAGCGCCACCCAGGATTACCATCGTAGTTACAATGGTACAGGCCAATAAGCCTATAATGATCATAATCCAGTGGGTTTTTTTATCATATCGGTACAGAATAAATTCAGGGAATGTATGCAATTGCGGGGCTAATTTTTTTACATAAACTGCTACTACACTAAACAAAAGGATGGGTATTGTGGCTCCTGCTGCATACCAGTACGGTCCGCTGATACCATAGTCATACCCCATTTTTGAAGATACCATAATAGTAGCGGCCCATGTCCAGGTGCTGACAATCGAAGCCGTTACTATTCCCCCTTTCATATTTCTGCCGGCAGATAAAAACCATTCAGCAGTATTGCGGTGAGCTACTTTCAGGATATTTTTCCACCACAAGAGACTGAATATCAGAAAAATAACCCCGAATATCGCTATAATATAATATACTGATTGATAGGGAAGCGCATATTTAACTTCGTCGACTAATGGCATAAGTAACTATCACAAAAAATAACATTATTACCCAATTTATCCTTTTAGATTCGATTCATTTGCAGATTTTCCAACAACCGCATTGTGTGGGGAATGGGCAATTAATATACGGTCGATACGCAGGACAGCCTTTACAATTTCAGCCGCAGACTTCAAGGCATTAATCTTAATCCCGGCAGAGTCAATAACGCCGGTTTCAAGCATATTTTCAATCTTTCCGGTATTGACGTTAATTCCATATTCTCCGGATTTATTTCTGATTTCTGTCATCTTTTCAAAAGCACTGAAACCAGCATTGGTAAGTATTTGACGCATAATACCGGAAAGGGCATGCGCAACCACTTCAATTCCCAGGGACTCTACCCCTCCGTTCAAGCTTTTTTCTTTTAATTTCTCGCTGATACAAAGTTCAACCGCTCCCCCTCCTGCTACAATGCCGTCATTTAATGCTGATTGTGCCGCTGAAATGCCATCTTTCACACTACGCCATCGTTCCTGTGACGTCACTTTTGTAGCGCCACCGATAATAACCGTCACTACATTTCGTTGTGCGAGGTTCTCAAAGAAGAATAATCCTTTCTCTTCATCATAGCGCATGCTTTTAATAGTAACAACCGAACCCCTTTCAATGTCTTCTTTTCTTCTTATTACCTGCATATCAAACGCATATGCAATAGTAAGAAGTTCTTCGTTAGAGACATGTATTGGCAAGATATTCTTTATAAGGAGATTTGATAAAAGGAGTTCATCTGCCTGGGGTGAGGATATAAAGAGAATGCCTGCACCTGTCCTGCAAATACTATCAGAAATTTCTTTCGTAATTCTTGCTTGATTTTCTTTCATCCGCACAACGTCATCATAATTTTTCATCTCCATGGTACATGACTCACGAATCTCCTTCAAATCCATTTTCATAAGAATTGCTCCAACATTATGCAAATGGTTGGGGACCTGCGGGTCCTGGAATTGCCTTTGGAGAACGAATCCATCAAAAACTAAATCCTCCAGTTCTGGTTTATTAATTAACAAGATGCTTTTCTTAAAATTGATCATCCTCTTTTTCCCCTTCGAATTTTTCAAAAGAGAAACCGCCGCGCTCACTAAGGACACAACCTGGTCGCCATCCATCCTGCTGCCAGCCGCCGTTGTAATCACCTGAGCGAGTCTGGCATCTTCAATGTCAATCTTTACGGCCATCTGCTTTAAAAGTTCAATGGATCGCTGAATTCCTATCTCCATACCCCGCACAATCAACGTAGGATGGATACCCATATCAGTAATTAATCTTTTCCCTTCCTTTAGCATTTCAGCTGCCAAAACAACAGCCGTGGTTGTTCCGTCTCCCGATTTAGCCTCTTGCCTATCCGCAATTTCAACAACCATTTTTGCTACCGGATGAATCGTTTTGATCGAAAGCATTATGGTAGCGCCATCGTTCGTAATAAAACGGTTACCCATCTCATCCACGAGTAATTTGTCCAATCCTTTTGGACCCAATGTAGTCCTTACCGTATCGGCTATAGATAATACTGCTGCACAATTATTTTCTAATGCCGTATTCTCTATCTTTTGTGTCTGAATATTACTTACGTTGTGTTCTACCATGGGTTATTTTTAATAGAAATTTTATTAAGATACCATTTTTATTTTCTAAGATTCGGAGCTTGCTTCCCAAATAATTTTATGCGAATACTATTCCATATTTGCTTACAGGCCATTTCCACATCACTTGGTTTTCTACCCAATATGCGCACAAAAATACCATCCGAATGAGGAAGTACAGAGGAAGCAAAGCATATATCGCCGGCATTTTGAATTGTGTTTTCTATTAAGGCATTCAATACTTTACTTTCAATTTTCTTCGTTAGCAAATAAAAATTTGCCAAAACTTCCCAATTACCCATCACACCACACGATTTCGAATTAAATGTCTTTGACGATAAAACCATATGGTCTAAACATCTAAAACGACCGGATAAGCTCGTGGCCTGAAAACGCGAATAAAATATTTCATAGAGAAAGGATTCTCCGTGAGCCACACGTCCAGGCGTCAATATCTCGCTATAAAGACAGGTTGCATCATCGTGAATTCTTACATTAACTTCCTGATAAAAGCGAGAATTTTTATACGGGATAATCATATCCGGTAAGAATTCCGCATAAGCCCCCTTATCCAGAGTTATATTCAATATCTGGGTAGCGTAGTTAGTTTCCATGCGGTAAATCTTTGTTGCGGCCTGAGTGGTAATATGAAATGTGCTATTTGCAAGCCCGTGTATGTCTATTCTTAATCTATCACCCTGTAATATTCCCCCGCTGGGACTCATGATGTAAATATAAGGCATATGCGGCATCTCCTCGTCAATATAAAGGGCTTTTTGAACTTGCAATGGAACCGTGTGATAATTTTCTACAAGCACCGTTTGCCCCTGCTTGTTTTCAAGAGTCAAAGCCAGTAGCCCAACCTTGCCTGCGCTACCGATACCGAGCTGCGGAATTTCTACATCATATTGACTAATTTCAGGAGGAATTGTTGCGGGGGTATAAAAACGATGATCATGTACATCAACAACGGTATCTTTCAGCATCGTATACATATACTAATCATCAAAAAGTACCTCTTTTTTAATCAACTGATATACAGAATCAATTCCTTCTTTGGTATGACAATTGGTAAAAATAAACGGCTTGTTTTTTCTCATCATCTTTGAATCACGTTCCATGATGCTTAAATCTGCCTTCACCAGAGGGGCTAAATCAATTTTATTAATAATCAAGAGATCGGATTGAGTAATCGCAGGGCCATTTTTACGAGGAATCTTATCGCCGGCAGCAACATCAATCACATAAATGAAGTAGTCAACTAATACCCGGCTAAAGGTAAGCGTCAGATTATCTCCCCCAGTTTCAACAAAAAGGATATTTGAATCCGGATATTTATGTTCCATTTCCTCCACAGCTATAAGGTTCATACTGGGGTCTTCACGTACGGCAGTATGAGGGCACCCTCCTGTCTCAACCCCCAGAACCCGATCGGGAGAGAGGATACCCCGGAGCGTTCTTTTTACGTGTTCAGCATCCTCTTTAGTAACAATATCATTGGTTATAACAATTGGTTTATATCCGTCTCTTACCAGTACCGGCACAATTGCCTCAATAAGCGCGGTTTTACCAGAACCCACAGGACCTCCAACGCCTACCCGTGGTATTTTTGTTTCCATCAATGCTCCTTCTATAGAAAAGAGAAGAAAAAAGGACGCGTTCTCATTTTTACTTATTTATGACGTTCACTATATTTTAACTCAAAAATATTCGAATGGCTGCTTTTTCATGCTTTATAGACATAATATCTGCCAAAGGGGCGCATGAATACATTTCTTCTGGTTCCTTGTAAATATTTTTCTTAATAATATCCGTAAATAACGGTTGCAACTCACTGATTATTTTAATAGCTCTGTAGTGATCCATTTTTATAAGCCTCATTGCAGCCCCAACAAAGCTAATGCAAAAAGAATACAATTCTATCATCATTGCTTCAGGACACGATATTCCCAATAAATATCCACCTAAACCCAACACGATTGCATAATTTCCTGGACTAACTCCTGCACGGACCATTTCATTAAAATCATTGAGGATTATACGATCAGAAATCATTAAAAGAAGATTGGACAAGAGGCACTTGCCTGTTTTCAAAGACCCTTCCCTGATTTCACTTGGCAGTTTCATGGTAAAGAGCATCTCGTCTATGAGCAAAAGGTTATTTAAATCGGATCGTTCAGCTGCCTTATATGCATTAGCCAATGCAACACAATCAGCAGGGGCAATCTGGTGGACAAGAATATCATTAAGCAAAAGGAAAAATTCGTCTACGTCTTTTACTATTTCCATCTCAACAAAGGATTCCAAACTATGAGAAAAATTATACATACCAACAGGAAAAAACGTATCGGAAATTTGTAATGCCCTTACAAACGTTTTTAAGTGTGGCTCTTGCACATCCCATCTCAATGGTATTTTTCCCCCATTATTACTCACGGTCAAGTACCCTTTCCTTGATGTGTGAATGTATGTGAGGATTGTGGCCATGGGGAAAGGTATGGAAGTGCTCATATCTTTCATTAGATATTTTTTCTCCCCCAACTTCCGCAAAAATATATTCTATGCCTGGAATGTTATGTGTTTTAATGACTGATTCCATTACTTTACGATCCAAGGCTACGGGCACAAAAACCGTCTTCCCTACAACCTTTATTTGCCAATGCTGGTTTCCAATGGCATGTCCCAATCTAACGGCTGCCTCGAACAGTGCATCTTCATGAACTTTTCCAACAAATTTAAGCACCATCATCTCTTCTGCCTCAATGTTTGCAATGAACATCTTGTCTCCCGTTTCATAATAGAGAATATCTCCAGGGTGTAATACCATACCTCTTTTGAGGTCAATTCTCATTTCCTCATTCAGTTCTGGTAATCTTTTCAACAATCGGCATCTTTCCGATTCTAAACGAGAGAACATTATTGCATGCACTTTACCATCACAACTCATCTGATTATAAATTTTTCCCCATTGCTCGTCGGCAATAACATTTCCTAATATTTCGTTAACAGTCAACATGGTTATTTTTTACCAATCAAACTATTATTCATTTCGTAGTATCTTATTTGAGATGACACTTGTTCATCCATTCGATTCTTCGTGCATCAATATCTACGAATCCATACTGTTTATAACTTTCATTTTTCACTCGGGCAAAAATAAAACCATCCCGTTTTACATTCACCAAAGCATATTTGCAAAACCGGCTTGCAATAATACATCCGGTTACCCGATGATCCGCAAAATCGAGGTTAAGATGCGTTCTGAAATCGATAAAACCTGCTAAATCCCATATTTTGCCAGCTCTGACAACGCCGTGCTTAATTTTGGAAGCATCTATAACGTAGCCCTCATTATCTACATTTGACGCCTCTACCACATGTCTGACAATCATAAAAGCTGTCTCCTCTACACCATGAAAAAAAGCTGTGTCAGCGGCAATTCCTTTGCTGGCTCGCAGGTAGCGATCTTTCCGTCAACTGTTACCTGATAGGTTTCAGGATCAATCTCTATTTTAGGCGTTGCATCATTCCTAACCATATGAGATTTTGTCAATCCCCTACAATTCCCAACTGCAACATATCCGCCTTGCATGCCAATTTTTTCAGGAATGCCCAATTCAACGGCTACCTTTGATAGTAACGTCACTTTTGTTTTTGGCATCGCTCCACCGAACGAACCAAACATAGGACGGTAAATGACAGGTTCCGGTGTCGGGATAGAAGCGTTGGGATCCCCCATTAATGCCCAGTTTACAAAACCGCCCTTAATTACCATCTTAGGCTTTGCACCAAAAAATGCAATAGGCCAGAGCACAATATCTGCAATCTTTCCTGCTTCTATCGAACCCAACACATGGGCAAAACCATCAGAAATGGCATAGTTCAGGGTGCATTTGGCAATATAACGAAGAACTCTGAAGTTGTCATTTCCTGGTGCATCCTCTTTTAGTTTCCCCCGCTGTTTCTTCATCTTATCAGCCGTTTGAATAGCCTTGATAAAATTTTCACCCACCCTCCCCATTGCCTGAGAATCCGAACTATACATGCTTAATATTCCAAGATCATGGAGCACGTCCTCGGCAGCGATTGTCTCAGCACGAATACGACTTTCTGCAAAAGCCACATCCTCTGGAATTGAAGGGTTAAGATGATGACAGACCATTAACATATCGAGATGTTCATCCAGTGTGTTTATTGTATACGGTCTTGTGGGATTTGTTGACGATGGTAATACATTTTTTTCACCAGCAATCCGCATGATATCGGGGGCGTGACCACCACCCGCCCCTTCAGTATGATAGGTGTGAACGGTACGTCCATCAATTGCTTTAATAGTATCCTCCAAAAAACCTGCCTCATTCAAGGTATCTGTATGAATTGACACCTGAATATCATATTTATCAGCAACTGTAAGACTCTGGTCTAACACCGCAGGAGTTGTGCCCCAGTCTTCGTGATCTTTTAGTCCGCAAGCGCCTGCCTCCAATTGTTCTATTAACGGTTCTGGCAGCGCACAGTTTCCTTTCCCTTTAAATCCCCA
>Ga0209341_10005524_pt1 | contig 11420 bp, 11 predicted proteins | sample RifCSP13_2_FD_184020 | JGI IMG/M metagenome (GOLD analysis project Ga0209341, IMG submission 184020) | Soil microbial communities from Rifle, Colorado - Rifle CSP2_sed 13_2 (SPAdes) (version 2) | ecosystem: Environmental > Terrestrial > Deep subsurface > Rock core/Sediment | place: Rifle...
CGAGCAACTTCATGATCGGGGTCACTGCCGCGGCCAGCGCCTTCATCTACTACTCGCGCGGCGTGCTCGACCCCGCCCTCGCGGGGGTCATCGTCCTCGGCGTCTTCACGGGGACGCGGCTGGGCACGCGCATGATGGCGAAGGCCAAGGAGGGCCGGGTCCGCCTCGCCTTCGCCGCCCTCCTCGTCGCCGTGGGCGTCTTCATGATCGTCCGCCCGCTCCTCTCGGGGGTGAGCTTCTGAGCCCGCCGCCCGAGCCGCCTCCAGAGGCCTCCCGGCGACCGGAGATCCTCCGTCGCGCGGTCGGGGAGGAGGGCCAGGATCTGAACCGTCTCATCTACCACATCCTCCGAGGCGGCGTCCTGCTTGCAGTGATCTTCATCGGGATCGGCCTCGGCCTCGGCGCGGTCAATCCCGCCGGACTTCCGAGCGCGCCGCTGCACCTCTCCCTGCTCGGTCCCGAGCTCGTCGAGCTCAGCCCCGCCGGGTTCCTCGGGCTCGGCGTCCTCCTGATGATCCTCACGCCCGTGACCCGGGTCCTACTGAGCATCCTCGCCTACGTGCGCGAGCGGGACCGGACCTATGTCGCGATCACGGTCCTCGTCTTCGTGACCCTCCTTGCCGGCATGGTCCTGGGGCTGGGATGAACCTTAAGTCCGGTGGACCTTTGCGGAGGCCGTGGACGAGGTCCTCGCGGCCGCGAGAGGGGTCGACTGGGCGAAGCTCGCGGACCGCAGGCTCTGCGATGCCTGTCTCGGCCGCCTCTTCGGGAAGCTGGGCCACGGTCATACGAATGAGGCGCGGGGTCAGGCCGTACGGGAGATCGCCGGCGTCGCCGAAGGACCGTGCTGGCTGTGCGAAGGCCTGACGTCTCGGTACGATGACTTCGCGCGGCTCGCCGCGGCCAAGCTGGCCCTGTGGGAGCACGACACCTTCCTCATCGGGTCCAAGGTCGACCCGGAGATCCAGGCGCGGGAGGAGTCCCTCTGGTCGGAGCTGTCTCTCGCCCACCCTGAGGCGGTCAAGTCCGAGGTGAACCGGGAGGTCGGCAAGCGGGTGTGCGACCTCACCTCGAAGGAGCCCGATCTGGAGAACCCCGACGTCGTGGCGGTCGTCGACACGTCGTTCGACCACGTGGACCTCCAGGTGAACCCGCTCTACCTGCGCGGGCGGTACCGGAAGCTCGTCCGCGGCATCCCGCAGACGCGCTGGCCCTGCACGAAGTGCATGGGCAAGGGGTGTGCCCGCTGCAGCGGCACCGGGAAGATGTATCCCACGAGCGTGGAGGAGATCATCGCCGCGGAGGTCATGCGCGAGTCCGACGGGACGGGCCACGCGCTCCATGGGATGGGCCGCGAGGACATCGACGCGCGTATGCTCGGACGCGGGCGGCCGTTCATCCTCGAGGTCCAGGAACCGCGGAGACGGCACATCGACCTCGCCGCCGCGGTGGCGCGGGTCGGCGTCTCGGCCCAAGTCGAAGTGGACCGCCTGGAGCCGGTGAAGCGCAAGGACGTCGTCGCCCTCAAGTCGGACCGGGCCGACAAGACGTACCGCGTGCTCGTGCGGTTCTCCCCTCCCGTCGCTGAAGAAAGGCTTAAGAAGGAGTTGCTCATCTTGGAATCCCAGCCGATTGCACAGCGCACTCCCACCAGGGTCGTTCATCGGCGAGCGGACACCACGAGGCATCGATCGATCCGGAAAGCGGAAGTCCTCCGGACCGAGGGAGACCTCGCGGAACTCCGGGTCACGGCGGAGGCCGGCGCCTACATCAAGGAGCTGGTCCACGGGGACCTCGGACGGACCCATCCGTCCCTCGCGGAAGGCCTCGGCGTGGCGTGCGAGGTCCTCGAGCTGGACGTGGAGGAGATCCACGACACCGGGTGAGAGACGTGGTCAAGGCCTCGAAAGGGATCATGGAGAAGACGCGGCAGAAGTACCGCCGCGGCCCGCGCGAGCGTGGGCTCTCCCCGATCACGAGGCGCTTCCAGAAGTTCGAGGTCGGCGCCAAGGTCACGATCCTCATTGACTCCAGCACGCAGAAGGGCTGGCCCCACAACCGGTTCCACGGCATGACGGGGACGGTCGTCGGGAAACGGGGACGCGCGTACCTCGTGGACGTGAGGTTCGGCGGGCGGATCAAGCAGGGCATCGTCCTGCCGGAACACCTCAGGCAGGCCTAGGGGTGCTCCGCATGGAAGAGGAATACGTGTCTCTGGCCGAGTTGAAGGTCATCTTGGAAAAGGAGAAGGCGTCCCGGGGCGAGCTCAACCCGGAGCAGCAGTACTCGCTCTCCCACGCCATCATGTTCGCGAAGGTGGACGTGGGCAAGGTCCCCGCGATGGTCAAGGAGCTCCTGGAGATCCCCCTGATGTCCCAGGCCAACGCGATCAAGATCGTGGACCTGCTCTCGACCGCCGTGGACGACGTGCGGGCGATTTTTGCCAAGGAACGCTTCAGCCTCAGCAAAGAGGATGCCGACAAGGCCCTGGAGATCGTGGCGAAGTACCGCTGACCGAGGCGACCCCATGGAAGACTACGCCCGCATCCTCGACCACTTACCGCAAGGTCATCCGGACCAGTCCAAATACCACCGCGAGCCGCTCGCGTACGCGCTCGGGGAGGACGAGTTCAAGCTCTTCGAGCTCGTGCCCAAGGAGGGCATCGACCTGGGGATCGGGCAGAAGGTCTACATCGGGAAGGACCTCGACCTGCGGAAGGAGATCCTCCACGTGAAGCGGCGCGTCGGGTTCGAGGAGCTCACGACGGCCGCGCAGAAGGAGCTGCCGTTCGTCGTCCAGGAAGTCGTGAAGGACAAGGAGGAGAAGTTCATCGGGTTCTTCAACAAGGCCCAAGCGATCACGACTCGCTTCCACATGCTCGAACTCCTCCCGGGCCTGGGCAAGAAGACGATGTGGGCGATCCTGGAAGAGCGGAAGAAGGGCCCGTTCAAGTCCTTCGCGGACTTCGAGCAGCGGGTGTCGAGCGTGCATCACCCGGAGAAGCTTGTCGCGAAGCGGATCGAGATGGAGATCTCCGACCCGACGCAGAAGTACCGCCTGTTCGTCGCCCGCTGATCAGCCCGCGTGCGCGAGCTCCGCCTCGACCCTCGCGCAGTCCTCGTTCGAGAGCCCGAGTTTCTTCCGGAGGGCCTCGAGCATCTCCCGCTTCTCCGCGTCGACGGATCCTTGCTCCAGCGCCTCCGCGGCCACGGCGCGGTAGATTCCCGCGCGGTTCGCGAGGACCTCCTCCAGGACCTCGCCCTCGATCCGATCGTGCTCCTCCCGCGTGATGCTCAGGTGTTCGCGCAGCTGCTCGATGAGCAGGCGCTCCGTCGCGCTCACGCGGCCGTCCTTCCACGCGGTCATCACGGCCCGCGCGTAGTCCTCAAGGTCCTTGACCCGCTCGTCCATCTCCCGCTTCCGCCGCTCGTCGATCCCCTCGAGGTACTGGAGGTCCAGGGTGTCGACCCGCATCGCCTCGCGCACGATGTCCGAGAAGGTCAGGTGGGCGGACGTGGCCTTGTCGATCTCCTGGAGGCTCATCGGTTTTGTCTCGCCCGACTTCAGGCGCACGGGGACGCGGAGGGTCGCGAGGCGCTCCTTGATCGCCATCGCCCGCTCCCAGCCGCGCGGCGCCAGGTAGTAGGCGAGCATGCGCTGTTTCTCCCCCTCGATGTGGGTCTTCGCCTCCGTGAGCAGCCCGGCCTTGACCATGTCGTCGAGGTAGCGGGAGAGATGCTTCCTCTGGATCCCCGCCGCGTAGGCGATCGCCTTCTGGCTCAGGGCCTGCGGGAGCACGTAACGGTCCTCCATGTTCCGGAAGTCCGTGAGGTAGAGGAGGATGCGGTCCTCCGTGTTCAGGGCCAGGGCGGGCTCGGGCACGTCCCCGGGAAGCCCATGAGGGGGCCATAATCCTTCCCGTACCCGGATTCGCGGACCCCGCCGCCACCTTCTTAAAGCCTCGCCCGCGTGGCGTCCCCGCCCATGATGGCCCTCCCCGTCCGGCCGGCGACCCCGGACCTGCGGGCCGTGTTCGACGCGGCCACGCAGCGCGCGATCTCGAGCGGCCTGTGCATCTCCTGCCGCGGGGCGAAGCTCCTGTGCGGGAAGGAGCGTTGCCCGATCCTCGTCCGCTGGGACTTCATGATGCGGACGGCCCCCGCGATCGATCGGATGGACCTCGAAGGCGCATCGCCGCCAGGGGTGTTCGTAGGCCGTTTCGGGTACCCCAAGGTCTTCGTGGGCCCGCTCGTCCCTCCCGTGCACGGGGACACGGAGATCATGGACACCCCGGAAGACTGGATCGGCCGGACGATGGAGGACATCGTGAACTTCCGCTCCCAGCTCGTCCGCGGGATGCACCGCGTCCACGTGATGGACGTCGAGACGGGCGGGCGGATCGTCGACCTCACCCGGGAACTCGCGCTCTCGACGGAGTCGACGGAAGTCGAGGTGGGTTTCACGAAGAAGCCGCGGGGCCGACTCGTCCTGGACGACAACGTGCAACCCTTCGGTCCGTCGGCTCCGCTGCGGGACCTCGACGTGGGCACGCTCAAGGTGGACCGCAAGCTCGACCGGGCCTACTCGGACACGGACCTGCTCGCGCGCAACGCGGTCGTGGAGCTGTACGACGGCGGTGTACCCGTGTCGAAGATCCAGCGTGCGTTCAGCGTGGGCGCCTTCGGGGTCTCCAAGAACCGGCGCTTCGTGCCGACGCGCTGGTCGATCACCGCCGTGGATGACACGATCGGGAAGGACCTCCGCGAGGAGGTGACGTCGTTCCCCCTCGTGAACGACATCCGGGTCTTCGAGTCGATCGGCTTCGACGACCGCTTCCTCGTGATCCAGATCCCCCGCCCCTGGCGGTACGAGCTCATCGAAGCCTGGTACCCGGACACCCTCTGGAACCCCCTCGGGCGGGAGGTCGTGATCTTCGGGGACCACGAGGGCTACGACGGCCGGACGACGTACGCAAGCATCGGAGGGTGCTACTATGCTGCCCGCCTCGCGGTCGGCGAGTCCCTCCTGCGCGAACGGCGGCAGGCTGCGACGGTCATCCTGCGGGAGACCCACCCCGGATACATCATGCCCGTGGGCGTGTGGAACGTGCGGGAGCACGTCCGGGACGCCCTCCGCCGGCCGGCACGGGTCTTCACGACGATGCGGGAGACGGTGGCGCACTTGGCGTCGCGCCTGGACATCCCGATGGAGCGGTACATCCGGGTGAGCGAGGTGCTCAAGCACGTCCTGTACCAGAGGACCTTCGACGACTTCTCGGTCTCCGACCTCCCCGAGGTCGTGCGGGGGGAAGCGTGAACCGAGGGCAGGCGGACCGGAGGGAGGAGGGTGCCTGCATCGAATGAGTTCCCGGGGCGGCCCGTTCCCGCGGTGGCGGCCCTCGTGTTCCGGGACGGCTCCGTCCTCCTCGTGAAGCGCCGGGACGAGCCGAACCGGGGCCGCTGGAGCCCCCCGGGCGGATCCCTGGAGCTCGGGGAGACCGTGGAGGAGGCCGCGGTCCGCGAGACCCTGGAGGAGACGGGCGTCACCGTGCGTCCCGTTCGCGTGGTCGACGTGCGAGACTTCCTGGAGCGGGATGCGGACGGCCGCGTCCGGTGGCACTACGTGCTGATGAACGTCCTCTGCGACCACGTCTCGGGGGAGCCGTACCCGGCCTCGGACGCGGACAACGCGCGGTTCATCCCCCTCAAGGAGCTCGGGGAGTACGAGGTCACCGCGACCGCCCAAGAGGCCCTCGAGCGCGCGTCGAGGATGCGTTCCCCATGAAGGTCCGCGAGGTCTCCTGCACCGCCGCACTCTCCCCCACCCGCCTCCCCGGGCTCGACTACGCCCTCAACCCGTACCGCGGGTGCTCGATCGGATGCGTCTACTGCTACAGTCCTTCCGTGCTCCGCGAGGAGCGACCGTGGGGGCGCTTCGTGGACGTGAAGCGCAACATCCCCGCAATTCTCGCGAAGGAGCTCAAGCGGGCGAAACCGGGAATGATCGGGATCGGGACGGTCACGGACGGGTACCAGCCCATCGAGGCGAGATACCACCTGACCCGGTACTGCCTCGAGCAGCTCGCCCGCTTCGACTTCCCCGTCAGCGTCCAAACGAAGTCGAGCCTCGTGGTAAAGGACCTAGGTCTCCTTGGGCGCGTCAAGGACGTCGAGGTCGGGGTGACGATCACCACGTTGGACGACCGCATGCGAAGGATCTTCGAGCCGTTCTCGAGCCCATCCGAGCGACGTGTGGAGACGTTGCGGACGCTTCACGAGGCCGGTCTCCGCACCTGGGCCTTCGTGGGTCCGATCCTCCCGGGAGCCACGGACACGACCCTGCCCGCTCTCCTGTCGGCGATCCGCGACGCGGGGACGCGGCGCGTGATGTTCGACCGCCTGCGATTCCGCCCGGGGATCTGGGAGAGGGTCCAGCCCGCCGCCCGAGCGGCGGGAAGCGAGGCCGAGTACGACCACGCACGCGAGGACCCGGGCTCCTCTCGCGTCCTGGAGGCTCGGATTGTGTCCCTGGGAAGGGAGCTCGGGCTCGACATGGAACCCGCCTTCCCCCAGGGGTGGTGACTCAAAGCCTATGTCAAGGGGGGAACCATACCCCGACCGTGTCCGAGTCCACGGGCCTCGCCCGCGGCTTGCAGCGAGCCCTGAGCCTTGAGTCCGTGCGGCTGGATGTCGCGGAGCGCCAGCCCGGGGCCGCGGTCCTGCTCAATCCGCGTCGACTCGAGCTCCTCTTGACCGCCGCGGCCTATCCGGGCGTCCACCTGCGTTCCGCCTCCCGCCTCCTGCTCTCGCCCCTTCCCTCCCTCCGTTTCCATGTCCGCCGCCTCGAGGCGCGCGGCTTCCTCCGCACCTGGCGTTCCGGCGCCCGCGTGCACCTGTTCGTGCCCGGGATGTTCCCGGCCCGGGCGGAGCCCTTCCTGGCCGTCTGGGAGGACCCGTTCGACCGGCGCGTCCTCCGCCTGATTGAGGCGCGTCCTGGCCTTTCCCGGGAGGCCCTGGGCCGCCAGATCGTGCCCGACGCGCGGGACCTGGAGCGCTCCCTCCGGCGGCTCCTTGCGTGCGGGGCCGTCCGCACGAGGCCCTCGAAGGACACGCGCCGCTTGTGGCTCACCTCGGCATGGACGCGGTTCGAGGGACTCTGCCACGACGGCGTCCCCGATCGCCTGGAGCGGTTCCTCGAGCTCCTCCGTGCGGAAGGCCTGCATCCCCGCCTGGAGGAAGTGAGCACCGACCGCGTGCGGATGAGCGTGGACGGCCCCCGGTTCCGGATCCGCTTCGCCCTCCCCCTCGATCCTCTGACTCGCGACGAGAAGTCCTGAACCCGGATCTCCAGACTTCGGCCGGTCGGAGCCCCGCCAAGGTCGATCGCGTGCCGATGTGTCACGGAAACTGGTTCAGTGTCCGCGACAGAGCCTTTATGCCCGGGAGGACGGCTCGTTCTCACGGGAGGGAATCACCCGTCCGCCCTCCCGATGACCATGGAAGCGAAGGCCGCCCCGCTGCAACCGCCAAAGGTCCGCAGGGTGCTCGTGATCGATCCCAACGAGGAGCACCAAGTCCTCAGCACGATGGCCTTGAGCCGACGCGGCTTCAGGGTGACCGTCGCGGGCACGGGACGCGAGGCGATGCGGCTCGCGGTCACGGAGCCCTACGACGCGATCGTGATCGACGTCAAGATCCGTGATCTGCCCGCGTTGGACATCGTCAAGGCCCTCGCCCAGCGGATGCCCGACGTGCCCAAGATCTTCGTCGTGTCCCCGGGTGCCGAGGACATGGCCGTCCGTGCCCTGAAAGAGGGGGCCGCCGGCTTCCTCGTCAAGACCCCGCGGTACAACGAGCTGCTCCCCTCGGAGGTCGAGAGCCAACTCGGACGGGTCCAGACCCAGCGGGACCTCCGGGCGAAGGGGAGGGCCCTCGGCGAGAGCGAGGACCGCTTCGCGAAGACCTTCCGCCTGAGCCCGGTCGCGATCAGCGTGACGACCGTCGCGGAAGGGCGATACATCGATGTCAACGACGCCTACCTGGCGGTGTTCGGGTTTGAGCGGGACGAGGTCGTCGGTCACACGGTCGCCGAACTCCGCATGTGGTCCGTGCCCGAGGAACGGGAGAAGCTCCTGCAGGCCCTCCGGGACCGCGGCTCCGTGCGAGACATGGAGTTCCGATTCCGCCACAAGTCGGGGAAGACGCTCCTGGGCGCCGTCTCGGGCGAGATGGTCGATCTCGAAGGAGGCCGGTGCCTCCTCGCGATCGTGCGGGATGTGACCTACGAGCGGCGCGCGGAGACCGTCCGGTCCGCAATCTATCGCATCTCCGAGGCCGCCTCCACCGTGCGGAACCTCGACGAGCTCTACCCGATGATCCACGTCGTCGTGGGCGAGCTGATGCCGGCGCCGAACCTCTACATCGCCGTCTGGGAACCCGGGACGGACCTCCTGACCTTCCCCTACTACGTGGACGAACAGGACGCGCCTCCGCCGCCTGCGAAGATGGGGCACGGGCTGACCGAGTACGTCCTCCGGACCTCGGAACCTCTCTTGGCCACACCCGAGCTCTTCGACGATCTCGTCAAGCGAGGCGAGGTCGACGTCGTCGGCGCGCTCTCCGTGGACTGGCTCGGGGTCCCGCTCATCGTCCGGGGCCGCGCGATCGGCGTCATGGCCGTCCAGACGTACTCGGAAGGGGTCCGGTACACGGAGGAAGACCGGGACCTCCTGGCCTTCGTCTCGGGCCAGGTCGCCATGGCGATCGAACGGGTCCGGGCGGAGGACTCCCTTCGGCGGGCCGAGCTGCGGTTCCGCACCATGTTTACCGGCGCGCCGGTGGCGATCGCCCTCATGGACCTCGAGGGAGGGCTGATCGACACGAACCCCGCCTGCCACTTCATGCTCGGATACGGTCCGGACGAGCTGCGGCGGTTGAGTCTCCAGGCGATCATCCACGCCGACGACTATCCGCGCAACCGTCAGCTCTTCCAGGAGCTCGTGGAGGGAGGCCGGACGGAATTCCAGATCGAGATGCGCTTCCTGCGGAAGGACGGCTCGCCCGTGTGGGGGCGGGTGACCGCCTCGTTGCTCCGGGACGATGCCGGCAAACCGATCTACGTGATCGGGATGGTCGAGGACATCAACCGCCAGAAGGAATCGGAGGACAAGGTGCGCGCCGCGGATCGGCGGTACCGCGCCCTCATCGACAACATCTCGGACGTCGTGGGCCTCGTGGACCGCGAGGGGGCCATCGTGTACGCCAGCCCTTCGACCTCCCGGGTCCTTGGGTATTCCCCCGAGGAACTCCTGGGGCGAAGCCCGATGCACCTCGTCGATCCGGCGGACGTGGAACGGGTATCTCAGCTCTTCGCCCGGCTCGCCGGGACACCGCGGAGCTCCACCGTGGCGGAGTTCCGAATCCGGGGGAAGGACGGCGGCTACCGATTGGTCGAGGGCATCGGGACGAACCTCCTCGACGATCCCAACGTAGCGGCCATCGTCATCAACTTCCGGGACATCACGGAGCGCGCCCAGGCCGTGGCCGAGATCCACGCGCGGGCTCGCCAGCAGGCCGCGGTCGCCGGGCTGGGCCAGAAGGCCCTCTCCGGCGTGGACCTCCCGACCCTGTTCAACGAGGCGGTCGGGGTCGTCGCACGCACGTTGGACGTCACGCACAGCAAGATCCTCCAGCTCGCCCCGGAAGGGAGCTCCCTCCGGCTCCAGGCGGGGACCGGCTGGAAGGAAGGGCTCGTCGGCCACGCCTCGGTGGGGGCGGGGTCGGACTCCCAGGCCGGCTTTACCCTGGCCCGGAAGGAGCCCGTGATCGTGGAGGACCTCCGGACGGAGACCCGTTTCCACGGCCCGCCGCTCCTGCGGGACCACGGGATCATCAGCGGGATGAGCGTGATCATCCCTGGGCCGGACGGGCCCTTCGGCGTCCTCGGCGCGCACACCACCTCGCTCCGCCGTTTCAGCGTTGACGATGTCCACTTCCTGGAGGCCGTGGCGAACGTTCTCGCGACGGCCATTGACCGCGGCCGCCAGGAGAGGGCCCTCGCAGAGAGCCAACGTGACGCGTCGATGGGCCAGCTCGCCGCCTACGTGGCCCATGAGATCAACACGCCCCTGACGAACATCTCCCTGCTCGTCAGCGGCATCTCCCGCCGGACCGACGACCCGCAGGTGCGGGAGAAGCTCGAGAAGATCAGCGCGCAGCGCCGTCAGGCCGGGGCGATCATCGCAGACCTGCTGACCCTGCCCCGCCACCGCTCCCTCGACCGTCTGCCCCATGACGTCCGCCAGCTCGTCGCCAACGCCGCGGAGCAGGCCCAGGCCTACCGGAAGCCCGAGGTGGAGCTCGTCCTGGACATCGGCGACCGCCCTGTCGTCGGGACCGTGGACGCCCTCCAGGTGCAGCACGTGATCCTGAACCTGATCCGCAACGCCCTCGAGGCGACCGCGACGGGCACGGTGACGGTTCGCCTGCGCGAGATGAACGGGCAGGTGATCCTCGAGGTCCGAGACACGGGGAGCGGCATGACGAAGGAGGTCCTGGACCAGATCTTCAAGCCCCTCTTCTCGACGAAGCCGGAGGGGGAACGCTCCGGGCTCGGACTCTCCTTCTGCCGGAACGTGGCGAGCGGACACGGAGGGACGATCGAGGCGGTCTCCGTCCCCGGGAAGGGCTCCACGTTCACGTTGACGCTGCCCCGATGAGCCCGCCGGGACCTACCGGAGCACACGCGAGACGGCGCGCAGCCCGCCCTCGAGTTGCTCCGGTCCGCGTCCGAGGTTCAGCCGGAAATGTCGGGGGAGGCCGAAGCATTCCCCCGGCGCGAGGAAGGTCGAATGCTCGTTGAGCAGACGGTCTGCGAGGGGGAGCGTGTCGGTCTCGATCGAGGGGAAGGACAGGTGCCCGACGGGTTCGATGTACCGGACCGCCCTCGCCGTCTCGGCCCACTCGCGGGCGATCTTGCGGCCCTCCTCGATCAGCTTCCGGTTCCGGAGGGCCGTCTTCTCCTTCTGTCGCAGGAGGACGCGGGCGATCCGGTCCGAAGGGGTCGGAGGATTCGCGGACATGTAGTCGAGAGCGGCCCGCACGCGGCGCCTCGCTTCCCCCGTGGCCCGCACCCAGCCGATCCGCAGCCCTCCCGCCCCGTAGAACTTCCCGACGCCCGAGGTGACGATGACGTACTCGTTCCGTCCGCCCATCGTGGGGGGCTCCCGGCCGAACGCGAGCTCGCGGAAGACCTCGTCCACGAGGACGTAGAACCCCCGCTCCGCCGCCAGGTCGGCGATGCCCCGCAGGGTCGACGCGTCCAGGGCGGCCCCCGTGGGATTGTGCAGGTTCGTGAGGGTGAGCAGGCGGAGTCCGTCGGGCAGCGCCTCGCGGACAAGGTCCGTGGCGAGACGGAAGTC
>Ga0209341_10005526_pt1 | contig 11418 bp, 10 predicted proteins | sample RifCSP13_2_FD_184020 | JGI IMG/M metagenome (GOLD analysis project Ga0209341, IMG submission 184020) | Soil microbial communities from Rifle, Colorado - Rifle CSP2_sed 13_2 (SPAdes) (version 2) | ecosystem: Environmental > Terrestrial > Deep subsurface > Rock core/Sediment | place: Rifle...
CGGCCGTCATCGGCCTGTTCGCGCTCGTGGTCATCTTCCAGCCGGAGCTGCGGCGCGGACTCGAGCGGCTCGGCCGCGTCGGCTCGCTTGGCTGGCTGTTCGGAGGCGCCGAGCGGGCGGTGGCCGAGCGGGTCGCCGCCCAGGTGGCCTCGGCTGCCGGCGCCCTGGCCGCGGAGGGCCACGGCGCCCTCATCGTCATCGAGCGTGAGACGGGGCTAGCCGAGATCGCCGAGTCGGGTGTCATGATCAATGGCGAGCTGTCGGCCGAGCTCCTGTGCACCATCTTCTCGCCGCGGACCGCCCTCCACGATGGGGCGGTCATCATCAATCGGGAGACGATCGTGGCGGCCGGTGCCCTGCTTCCGCTGGCCGAGACGACGATCGCCAGCGAGCGATTCGGGACGCGCCATCGGGCGGCCCTCGGCATCACCGAGCAGACCGACGCGATCGCCGTCGTCGTGTCGGAGGAGAACTCCCAGATCAGCGTGGTCGAGCGCGCCCGCATCATCCGCAACCTCTCGCCGGACAGGCTGTCTCGACGGCTCGTCGCGCTGCTGGCCGAGGAGCGCGCCTCGACCGGTCTCCTGGCGTCGATCCAGGCGCCGGCCCAGTTCCGCCGGCTGCGCCACGGTGCCGGCCGGGATCCGGTGCGCCCGCCACCGCGCCCGCCGACCGAGGAGGAGGGAGGGGCCGCAGCAGCCGGAGCGCCGCATTGAGGCGAGCCGTCGCCGTCGTCCTGCGGAACTGGCCGATCAAGCTCGCAGCGATCGTCGTCGCCGTCCTCCTCTACACGGCGTTCGTGCTGGCCGGGAACGTCCGGACCTACCCGGGCCAGGTCCCGATCGAGGCGATCAACACTCCGTCCGACGCGGTCCTCGTCGAGGAGGAACTCCCGTCGGTCCAGAACATCCGCTACGTGTCGCCCACCGATGTCGTGGTCACCGCCGACTCCTTCCGAGCGACGGTCGACCTCGCCAACGCCGACCCGACGCCGGAGAACCCCCTGGTGACCGTTCCCGTCCGCGTCTCGACTCCCGACTCGCGGATCCAGGTGATCAGCTACAACCCCTCGTCGATCCAGGTCCGCCTGGACCCCCTCGAGACGGTTAGGGTCCCGGTCCGGATCGAGACCGGCGCCATGCCGCCCGGGTTGTCGCTGGGCGCGACGCAACTCTCGACTGACACGGTGGCCGTCACCGGCGCCTCGTCGGTCGTCCGCACGGTCGTCGCCGGCCTCGGCCGGGTCGTCATCCAGCCCAACGCGATCGACATCGACCAGGATGTTCCCCTCCAGGCGATCAACTCGATCGGCGAGGTCGTGTCGCCGGTCGACATCGAGCCGGACGCCGTCCACGTCACGATCCCGGTGCTGTCCGATGCCGAATCGAAGACCCTGCCGGTCAACGCCGTCCTCGTCGGGACGCCGGCCAGCGGCTACCAGGTTGTCGGCATCGGCGTCGAGCCGGTGGCCGTGTCGGTCTCGGGCGACGCCGACGCCCTGGCGGCGCTCGACAAGGTCGACACCGTCCCTGCCTCGATCGCCGGTCGGACCGAGGACGTCACCCAGGTCGTCGAGCTCGACCTGCCCGACGGCGTGACGTCGCTGGGCCTCTCGACGGTGACGATCCGAGTCACGATCGCCCCCCTGACCGAGACCCGCACCTATGCCGCCGGCATCGTCCTCGAGGGGGCAGCCGAGGATCGGACGTACCTCCTCTCGACCGACCGCGTTTCGGTCGTGCTCGGCGGGACGGCGGCCGCCCTCGGCGGTCTCGACCCGTCGAGCTTCACGGTCTTCGTAGACGTCGCCGGGCTTGGGCCGGGTGCCCACGAGGTCCCGGTCAAGGCGACCTTGCCGGCCGACGTCTCGCTCGTCTCGGCGAGCCCCGAGTCGGTGACCGTCACGGTCGGAGTGCCGGTCAGCCCGTCGCCCTCAGCGGCTCCCTCACCGTCGCCCTGATGGGCCGTCTGTTCGGAACCGACGGCATCCGCGGGGTCGCCAACGTCGACCTCCGGCCGACGCTGGCCTTCGCCCTGGGGCGGGCCGTGGCCCACGGCCTTGCGGGATCGTCCGGCTCGATCGTCGTCGGCCACGACACGCGTCGCTCGTGCGACATGTTTGTGGCTGCCATCACGGCCGGGGCTACGAGCATGGGGACCGATGTTCACGGCGTCGGCGTGATCCCGACGCCGGGTCTGGCCTTCCTCGCCGGAGGAGGCGGCTTCGCTGCCGGGATCATGGTCTCCGCCTCTCACAACCCGGCCGAGGACAACGGGCTCAAGGTCCTGTCGGCGACGGGTCAGAAGCTGCCAGACGAAGTCGAGGAGGAGCTGGAGGAGCTTATCTGGCGGAGCGAGGAGCTCGGCGGCGCCGCCGCGTCGTCGCTCGGCCGGACCGTCGACGCGAGATCTCTCGTCGATCGCTACCTCGAGCATCGATCGTCCCTCGCCGATTCCGTGGATGCCTCGGGGTTGCGGATCGTCCTCGACTGCGCCAACGGGGCGGGCAGCGCAGTCGGACCGGTGGTCCTCCGTCGGACGGGCGCCGACGTGCGGGTCATCCACGATCGGCCGGACGGCTCGAATATCAACGTGCGATCGGGAGCCACGTCACCCGAGTCGCTTGCCTCGGAAGTCATGGCGGTCGGCGCGGATGTCGGCTTCGCCCTCGATGGCGATGCCGATCGATTGGTGGCGGTGGATGCGACGGGAGAGGTCGTCGACGGGGATCGGATCCTTGGCATCCTGGCCCTCGATCGTCTCGCCCGCGGCGCCCTTCCCGGCGACGTGCTGGTCGTGTCCGTCCTCTCGAACGGCGGCCTTGGTCAGGCCGTCGAGGCCGCCGGCGGCCGACTGGTCCGGACACCGGTCGGCGACAAGTACATCCTCGAGGGCATGGAGGTCTCGCGGGCCGGTCTGGGCGGCGAGAAGTCGGGCCACGTGATCGTCCGTGAGCACACCGCGTCGGGCGACGGCGTGGTCACAGCCGTCGAGGTCCTCCGGGTGATGATGAATCGCGGTGCTTCGCTGGCCGAGCTGGCCGCGGCCATCCCGATGCTTCCCCAGGAGCAGCGCGCGGTGAAGGTCCGCCACAAGGACCAGTGGGAAGGCGATCCGGCGATCCAGGCGGCCATCCGGGACGCCGAGACACGGCTGGGTCCGGCCGGTCGGGTCCTCGTCCGGCCGTCCGGCACGGAGCCGGCCCTGCGGGTGATGATCGAGGGGGAGGATGCCGTTCTCGTGGCGCTCCTGGCCGACGCGATCGCGGTCGTCGCGAAGGAGCGGCTAGACTAGCCTTTCGTCCCCGCAGCGGGCGCGGGACCGAGCGGAGGGCAACGCTCCTCGATGTGCGGCATCGTCGGCTACGTCGGGCCTCGCGAGGCGGGACCGATCCTGATCGAAGGGCTCAAGCGGCTCGAGTACCGCGGCTATGACTCGGCCGGCATCGCCCTTGTCGACGAGGACGGCGCCCTGTTCGTCGAAAAGAAGGCCGGCAAGCTCTCGAATCTCCAGACGGCGATCGCCGACCGGACCCCGCACGCAGCCATCGGACTGGCCCACACGCGCTGGGCGACGCATGGCCGGCCCAGCGACCTGAACGCCCATCCCCACCAGGACTGCACCGGCAAGGTCACCGTCATCCACAACGGGATCATCGAGAACCATCGAGCGCTGCGCGAGGGCCTCACCGAGCGCGGTCACCACCTGACCTCGGAGACGGACACGGAGGCGATCGCCCACCTCATCGAGGAAGCCTACGAGGGGGACATCGCCGACGCCACCCGGGCCGCCCTCCGCCAGCTCGAGGGAGCTTACGCGCTCGTCGTCATGCATCGCGACGAGATCGATCGTCTCGTCGGAGCCCGCCAGGACGTACCCCTCATCGTCGGACTGCACGGGGAGGAGAGCTTCATCGCCAGCGATGTGGCGGCCATCCTCGCCCACACGGATCGGATCGTCTTCCTCGAGGAGGGTGACGTGGCCGATCTGCGGCCGACCGGCGTCGTCGTCACCGGGGTCGATGGCACGCCTCGGGTCCGCGCCGAGACACGTGTCGACTGGTCGCCCGAGGCAGCCGAGAAGGGTGGCTACGACCACTTCATGGAGAAGGAGATCCGCGAGCAACCCGAGTCTCTCCGCTCGTGCATCGCCGGGCGGGTGACGAGGGACGGGGTCATCCACCTCGACGAGATCGATGGCCTGGCCGAGGCGATCCGGGCCGCCACGCGCGTTGAGTTCGTCGCCTGCGGATCGGCCTACTACGCATCGCTCGTCGGCGCCGCCGCCGTGGAGGCATGGACGGGCATCCCTGCCCGGGCGACCGTCGGATCCGAGTTCCGCTATTCGCCCCCGCCGCTCGACGGCCGGACCCTTGTCGTCGCCGTCACCCAGTCAGGCGAGACCGCCGACACGATCGCGCCGACTCGCTACGCCCGTGGGCGGGGCTCGCCGGTCGTGGCCGTGACGAACACCGTCGGCTCGGCGATCACCCGCGAGGCCGATGCCGTCGTGTTCCTCCAGGCCGGGCCCGAGATCGCCGTCGCCGCATCGAAGACATTCGTGACCCAGGTGACGACGCTGGTCATCCTGGCCGCCGCGATCGCCCGACTGCGTGGCTCTCTCCCAGACGGCGAGGATGTGCTGCTCGGGACGGCCCTCCGGGGCCTGCCCGACGCCGCCCAGCGGACCCTCGACGCCTCGACCGAGGTTCGTGCGCTGGCCCGTCGCTTCGTCAACAGTCGCGGCTTCATGTACGTCGGCAGGGGGCCCTCGTACCCGGCCGCCCTCGAGGGCGCCCTCAAGCTCAAGGAGGTCAGCTACGTCCACGCCGAGGGCTACGCGGCCGGCGAGCTCAAACATGGCCCGATCAGCCTGCTCGACGCCGAGTGCCCGCTCGTCGCAGTCGCGACCCGCTCGTCGGTCCGCACCAAGCTGATGAGCAACATCTCCGAGGGCCGCGCGCGCGATGCGCGCGTCATCGCGGTGGCGACCGAAGGCGACCGCGAGATCGAGAGCGTCGCCGACGCCGTCATCTGGGTCCCCGATACGCATGAGGCGCTGTCGCCGGTCCTGGCCGTGATCCCCCTCCAGCTGTTCGCCTACTACATGGCCGTGGCTCGTGGAACGGATGTCGACCAGCCACGGAACCTGGCCAAGTCCGTCACGGTCGAGTAGCCGTGGACGGCGCCGGCCCGACCGTGCCGTCGGGCACGACCGAGCTCGGCATCGATATCATCAAGGTCGCCCGGATCGCGGCTGCCCTCGACCGGTTCGGGGATCGCTTCAGCCGGCGCGTTCTCACCGACGCCGAGCGTCGTTACGTTCGCGACCGGGCCGAGACGTTCGCCGGCCGTTGGGCGGCCAAGGAGGCCGTCAGCAAGGTCCTGGGGCTCGGCGTACGGGGCATCGGCTGGCGGGACATCGAGATCGAGCGGCTGCCGACCGGACAGCCTGCCGTCCGGCTCCACGGGCGAGCGGCGGATCGCTCGGCCCAGCTCGAGATGTCGCGGATCGCCGTCTCGATCAGCCACGAGGGAGACTACGCGGTGGCGATCGCGTACGGGGTTCGGGTCACCGGCGGTCGCTACGTCTTCCCACCCGACATCGAGGAGCGCCTCGATGAGCGCGAGCGCCGGATCCTGGCTCGGATCGATCGGATGCGGACCCTGGCCGAGCAGGCTGAGCATGGCTGACACGCCGACCGCGGCGCCCGGCGATGTGGCCGTCCTCGACGACGAGACGGTCGCCGCGCTCCTGCCGACACGGCCCGCTCGGGGCCACAAGGGCACGTTCGGGAAGGTCCTCGTCGTCGCCGGCTCGCTCGACTACGCGGGCGCCGCACTCCTGACCTGCCGGGCCGCCGGTCGGGCCGGCGCCGGTCTGGTGACCCTGGCCGTCCCCGAATCGCTCCAGCCGCTGTTCGCCGCCAAGGTCGTCGAGGCGACGACGATGGGTCTGCCCGAGAGCGGCGTCGAGGAGGTCGATCCGGAGCTTGCGACGGCGCGGATCCTCGACCATGAGCACGATGCGCTCGTCATAGGGCCGGGGCTGCGACCGGGTCTCGCCACCCGCGATCTCGTGGTCGCCCTGTTGGGCGTCGCGGACGTCGACGAGCCGGCCCCGGCCGTCCTGGACGCCGAGGCGCTCCGCTCCCTGGCGAGCGTCCACGAATGGTGGCAGGGGACGACCCGACCATGCGTGGTGACGCCCCACCCGGGTGAGTTCGCCCGCCTTCGGGCCGGCAGCGGTCATGAGCCCGACGTGGATGGGGACGTCGGGGCCGACGACGAGGCACGATCACGGGCGGCCCGGGCGGCCGCCGCCGAATGGGGGGTGGTGGTCGTCCTCAAGGGCGCCCGGACCGTCATCGCCTCGCCGGACGGCCGGCTGGCGATGGCCCCCTTCGAGAACCCCGCCCTCGCCTCCGGGGGCACCGGCGACGTGCTGGCCGGGGCGCTCGGTGCCCTGCTCGGGCAGGGCCTAGAGCCGTTCGATGCGGCGCGGCTGGCGGTCTACCTCCACGGTGTCGCGGGCGATGCGATCCGCGAGCGGATCGGCGACGCCGGGCTCCTCGCGTCGGACCTGCCCGATCAGCTTCCCCTGGCCCGCCGTCGGCTGCAGGCGATGGGCGAGTGGCGCCGGGCCGGTTTCTCCGCCCCGCACGGTCAGTGAGCGACCGCCGCTCGATCGCCGAGCGCCTCGCGACGGCGGGCCTGCCGGCCATACCGCGCACGGCCTGGCTGGAGATCGACCTTGACGCCCTGACCGGCAACATGGCGGCGATCCGGGCGGCCATCCCACCGGGCGTCCGCATCGAGCCGGTGGTCAAGGCGGATGCCTACGGTCACGGCGCGGTTCCGATCGCCCGCGCCCTGCTCGAAGCGGGTGCCGGCGGGCTCTGTGTCGCCACCCTCGACGAGGCGCTCGAGCTGCGCGACGCGCGGGTCGAAGCGCCGATCCTCGTCCTCTTCCCGATCCCTCCGCCAACGGCGCCTGCTGCGGCCGCGGCGGGAGTGACCGTCGCCGTCGGCGACCCGGTCCTGCTGGCCCGGACGATCGCGGCCCTCGAGGAGCGGCCGGCAGGCCGGCCGCTGGCCGTCGCCGTGGAGGTGGAGACCGGGCTCGGCCGCGGCGGTTTCGTCCCCGCCGACGTCGACGCCGTGCTCGACCGTATCGCGGCCAGTCCGGCCGTGACGACGGCCAGTGTCTGGTCGCACCTGGCGGCCCCGGAGGACCCGCCGCGGACGGCCGCCCAGATCGCCCGGTTCGCCGTAGCGACGCGGTCCGCGGACGAGGGCATCGACGGCGTCTACCGGCACCTGACCGCCTCGGGAGGGATCCTGGCACGATCGGCACCGACCCTCGACGCCATCCGGCCGGGTCTCGTCGTCTACGGCGTGCTCCCCGAGGACGAGGCGCCCACCGGCCACCGGACGGACATCGCGGCGGCCATCCGGCCGGTCATGTCGCTGCGGGCCTGTCCGGTCCGGGTAGCGGACCTGCCGGCGGGCGCCGGTGTCGGCTATGGCCCGGCATTCACGACCGCCCGTCCCTCACGGATCGCCACCCTGCCGCTGGGCTATGGCGACGGCTACGCCCGGACGATGTCCGGCCGTGTCTCCGCGCTCGTCCGCGGCAGGCGGGTGCCGATCGTCGGCACGATCGCCATGGATGCGGCGATGGCCGACGTGACCGACGTGCCCGGCAAGCCCGTCGGCGTCGATGACGAGTTCGTCCTTCTGGGGTCCCAGGGGGACGACGGGATCGACGTGCACGAGCTGGCGCGCGCCCGCACCACGATCTCGTGGGAGATCGTCGCCGCGATGGCCGCTCGGCTACCCCGGGTGTACACTCGGGCGTCGGTGCCGGTGGACGTCCGCACGCTCACCGTGGGGAGGGCTTCGTGGCCCACATCGAACTCTGGAACGGCGACATCTGCGAGCTCGAGGTCGATGCCATCGTGAACGCGGCCAATACGTCGCTGTGGATGGCGACCGGCGTCGGAGGCGCGCTCAAGCGCGCGGGCGGCGACCTCATCGAGTTCGAGGCTGTCCGCCAGGCCCCCGTCCCTATCGGTGGAGCCATCGTGACCTCGGCCGGTGGCCTGGCCGCTCGCTGGGTCATCCATGCCGTCTCGCTCGATCGTGAGCGGCGGACCTCCGGCGAAGCCATCGTCGAGGCCACCCGGAACGCGATGGCGCGCGCCCGCGAGCTCGGTGCGACGTCGATCGCCTTCCCGGCCCTCGGGACCGGCGTCGGCGGCTTCCCGCTCGAGGCGGCGGCCAGCATGACGGTCGCCGCGGTCCGCGAGGAGCTGCCCCGGTCTCCGTCGATCGACCGGGTCGTCTTCGCCCTCCGCGGAGCAACCGCCTATCGGGCATTCCAGATCGCGCTCTCGGCGGCCCCGCCAGCCGTGTCCTCGAGCGCATCGCGATGACCGAGTTCGAGCCGATGGAGGAGCCCCTCGACGACATCGTCGAGGGCGTCGCGCGCGAGATCGTCTTCCGTGGCCTGACCGGCACGGCCGTCCACTTCCTCGAGGCGAACCGGCCGTATCGCCCGCTCGGAGCCGACGCGATGCTCTTCTTCGATCCGGTGCTTCGCCAGGTCTTCGGCGGCGACCATGCCGATGCCTCGCGGATCCTGGCCGACGATGCCGGGATCGAGCAGCTCATCGCCCGGCTGGAGGAAGAGGCGGTCGACGACGAGGAACCGTTCTGGGACGCCTGACGGCGGCGCCGTCACCGGCCGGTCGACGGACGCGGTGATGGGCGACCCGGGTGACGCCTTCGTCACGATCGACCACGGGACGGCGACCACGGCGGCGGCGGTCGTCGTGCGGGCGGGCGGCCGCCAACGGCTGGCCGGCTCGATCGGCCTGCCGGCCCATGTCGGTGACGAGGCGACGCTCGACATCCTGAGCCGGCGCCTGGGCGAGGCCGGGGAGGCCGACGGGCTCGTCGACGTCGGCGCCATCGCGGGCCTGCCTCGACTCGAGACGAGGACATCCGCACCGCCGGTGCTCGTCGTCCTGGCTGCGTCGGTCCGCGGTCGAGATCGACTTACCGGCCTCGCGCGTCGGGCCGGCTGGCTGGTCCGCGGTCACGACCTCGCCTCGGAGGACGCCCGGTCCGCCGTTATCGCCCTTACTCGCCGCGACGTCAGCGCGATCCTGGTCGGGGCGGACGACCCACCCGGCGCCGACGAGCGCGGGCTTGTCGGCGACCTGGCGGCCGTCGTCGCAGCCGCGGTCGCCCGCCGGCCGGAGCTCATCGCCATCCATGCAGGGTCCATGGGCGACCTCGCACCGTCCGTCGCCTCCGACGGCGACGACATCGCGACGACGATCCTGGCGCCGGCCCCGCTTCCCGACGACGGGACGGACGATCCTCTCGTCACGCTCCTCGACGAGCTCAGGGCCGAGCCCGACGACGGCCGCCGGGCAGCGGCCCGAGCCCTCGGCTCGCTCGCCAGGGTCCTCGATCGGCGCATCCTGCTGGTGGATGTCGGCGTGTCGGCTGGTCTCATCGCCCGGGCCGATCCGACCGGCCCGGGAGGGCCTGCCCAGGTACGCAGCGCCATCACGGCCGCCGGGGCGCTCGTGCCGATCGATCTCGATGACGGGACGCTCGAGGCGATCGCCGCCTGGATCCCCGAGGCGCCGGACCGCCACCGACTGCGGGATCGCCTGACGGGCCTTCGCGAGAACCCCAATGGGGGAGCGACGGGTGAGGGGGCGCTGCTGCGGATGGCGGCGGCCCGGGCGGCGGTCACCCGTCTTGCCGATGGCGTGACCTGGACCTGGCGGCCGAACGGACCGGACCTCGTCCTCGTGGCTGGTGGCGCATGGTCGGTCGCGCCGGGTTCGGCCGTCGCGCTCGCCCTGTGCGATGCGCTGCGTCACGACGGAGCGCGATCGCTCGGCCACGACGCCGCCCGATTGCTCGGACCGCTCGGCATGATCGCCGACGAGGAGGAGCGTGAGGCCGTCGTCGCCGATCTCGTTGACGACATCGTGGTGCCGTTGGGGAGCGTCGTCATGCCCGCCCTTGCCGCCGGTCGCAAGCAGCACGGCGAGATGACGGTTCGCGTCGGCGGGGCCGAGTCGTCGCTGCCTCTCATCGCCGGTGGCCTCGAGCTGTTCGACCTGCCGCCCGGCCAGGCGGCCGAGGCAGTGATCTCGTTCTCGGATCCCGTCGTCCTGGGCACGCGCGGGAAACGCTTCGCCATCGACGTCGCCGGCGGCCTGGGCGGTCTGCTGGTCGACCTGCGGGGAGTGCCGCTGACGCTGCCCGAGAATCCGGACCAGCGACGCCTTCGCGTCGACGCCTGGCAGCGGGCGATGTGGGCCGGGATAGACGGGTGAGCGCCGTGTACGAGCCCGCCCCGCCGTCGCTCGATCTCGTGGCCGCACGAGCGCTTGTGACCGACGACGCGGTGGCCTGGTTCGACATGTCGCCAGGCGACCGTGCGCTCGTGTCCGTCGGTCAGGCGGTCGCCGCCGGAGCCGCCCTGATCGAGCGGTTGCGAGACGCCCACCCGACGGTGCCCCAGTCACAGCCCCATGTCGATGCACGGCCGGGCGACCGGTACGTCCCGCTGCCGGGTCGCGTGCCCTCGCTGCGGGGACGACCGGACCCACTCGAGGTGGAGCTCCTCCACCATCCGCCGTCGGGTTGGCGGGTGATCAGCGGAGAGGTCTCGGATACGCTCGACGCTCCCGCGGCCGGGATCGTCCGCGAGGTTCGCAGCGGTGTCGGTCTGGCCGTCGCCCTGGAAGGCCATGCCCTCCTCGGTCGGGCCGTCGCCGGCGGTCCGTCGCGCGGTCGACTCGTCATGGCCGCCGATCCGGCGGCCGAGCTGCGGCCCGGCGCCCTGGACGTCGGGCTGGCCGGGACGATCGTCGTGGCCGGGTCGCGGGTGAGCGCCGAGACACTCAGCCGCGGGCGGGCGATGGGCCTCCGCGGCGTGATCGTGGCGTCCCTGGGTCAGAAGGAGCTGCGTGACTTCCGGGCCTCGGAGGCACGCCAACGGGCCGCTCTCCACCGTCTCGAGCCGTTCGCGGTGCTCGTCCTCGACGGAGCGGTCCGCGGCCCCATCGCGGGACCGGCCGTGGCGATCATGGCCGCCCTCGCAGGACGGGAGGTCGCGATCATCCCCGACCCACCGGCACTCGTGTTCTCGGATGGGGAGGCGTCCGCGACCAGGCCGCCGGCCGATCAGGTCCGGATCCGCTACGGCGTCGATGCCGGGCGAGAGGGCCGCTTCGTCGAGGCCCTGGGACGGCGACGCTTCGCCGCCAACGTCCTGGCCGAGGCTGGCCGGGTGGTGACCGCCGATGGTCGCGAGATCGTGGTGCCCATGGCCGACATCGAGCGCTTCGCCTGACGGCCCCTGGTGCGCCGGGCTAAGCGCTCG